>Ga0210388_10000188_pt1 | contig 61082 bp, 52 predicted proteins | sample IncBWC19OmetaG_FD_155485 | JGI IMG/M metagenome (GOLD analysis project Ga0210388, IMG submission 155485) | Forest soil microbial communities from Barre Woods Harvard Forest LTER site, Petersham, Massachusetts, United States - Inc-BW-C-19-O ... | reverse complement strand
ACACTCCGCCCCGAACTACCGCTTGCAATCTCGGGGAGGGTCGAAAGTGGTCCGTGTCTTTTTCAAGTTACGCGGACTGGTGATAAAGAAATTCGAGGGTCTTCTCGCTGCGGATTCTATTCCGGATTCTATCGAGGCCCCCATCCTCTGTCAAACGAGCGCGCACCGCCTCCGACGTCTGTTTTGACTGTTTCGCCAGAGCTTCCAGCTCCCGGTTCACTTCCTCGTCGCTGACTTCGATTTTCTCGAGGTCGGCAATCCGCTCTAGGAGCAACGAGGACTTTACATCGTGCACCGCCTGCTCCCTCTGCCCCGCCCGAAGTCGCGGAAGGTCCATCTTCTTCAAGTCTTCCATCTTCATGCCCTGCGCCGCTAGAGCCCGCAGGCCACGCTCCAGGCGCAGATCAATCTGCCGGTCGACCAGCGACTCCGGCACCTCGAAATCATTGCGCTTCACCAGGTCAGCCACCAGCTTGTCTTTCGCCGCGTGCTCGGACGTGTGCCGCTTTTCGGCTTCCATGTTGTCGCGGATCTGCTTGCGAACCTGGTCGAGGCTGGTGAACTCGCCCAACTCTTTGGCGAAGTCATCGTTCAGCTCCGGCAAGCTCTTCTGCTTGATGCCATTTACCTTCACGGTGTAGACAAAAGTCTTGCCCGCGAGCCGCTTGTCGGTGGCGTCTTCGGGATAGCTCACATCGAAGGTGCGTTCCTCGCCGGACGAAGCTCCAGTCAGGTGCTGGGTAAATTCAGGCACCGTGTTCTTGCCGCCGATCTCGATCAGCACATCGTCCATGTGCACGGGATTCGCTTTGGCATCGGCAACATCTTTGCCATCTTTGGGCTTTCCGTCCATCGAGGCCTGGGCGAAGTCACCCTCGGCTAGCGGGCGTCCCTCGACAGTAGTGTAGGTCGCGTGCTGCTCGCGGACGCTGTTGAGCGCCTGCCCCACTTCTTCATCCGTGACGGCGATCTCCGGCTTGTCGGCGCGCAGCTCTTTGTAGCCCTCGACCTGAATCTCGGGCAGCACTTCAAATGTAGCCTTGAAGGTGAGCGGCTCGCCGTCATGCATGTGCAGGTCGGTGACGCGAGGCTGCGAAACCGGGATCAGGCCTTGTTTCTCAGCTTCCCGTCGGAAGTATTTCGGAATCAGAGCCTCGGCCACATCGTTCTTAAGACCATCACCGAAGCGTTGCTTGATGATGGAAGCCGGCACATGCCCCGCCCGAAACCCCGGCAGCCGTGCACTCTTCTGATAGCGCTGAATCTGGAACTCGGTCTCGCGGGCAACCTCCGCGGCCGGGATCTCAACTGAGATCTCGCGCTTGATGTCTTTCTTGGCAGTTTCCGTCTTCTTTGCGTCGATCTTGTCCGCGTCGGTGGTTTCTGTGGGGCTCACGTTTGCCTTTCACCCGCCGCCTGATTCGAGGGTCGTCTCTAGACGACAGCAGCCCGAATTCATACGGCGTTAACTTGAGTGTAAAGACGGGAGGGGAGAAGCGTCAAACGGGGAAGCGGTGATGCATCGAGCCCCAACCCTCCTCAAGCGGCCATGTCATCCTGAGCGAAGTGTGACGCCCACGAAGTGGACGTCATGCGCAGTCGAAGGATCCCCTTGTCGCTGAAAGTGACCCTCGGCGTGGCAAGGCATTTCCGCCACCGGCGGGTGGCCATGTCCGGGACGAGTGGAAACCTCGGGTGCCCCATTTCTCGATTCCTTTTGCGAGAGGCGGGGCTTTTCAGCCGCCGCCGGGGCCAAGCATGCCTGGCGAGTCGAACAAGTCTTACCCATCGGTATTGATAAATCAAGATTTGCCTTGATTTACCGCGCTAATCCGCTAAAATGGAGATCGAGGGCGCTTGCCATGCCAACCACGACCAAGAAATTCACACCGGAAATCGACGCCAAACTCTACAAAGAGTTCGTTGCTACCGCCAAGCGCAACGGCCAGTCGCAGAGGCATGTCCTGGAGGAGGCACTGAAGTTCTACTTGAAAAACGTGGTCCCGTCGCAGCACCTGGTCCGCCCCGAGGTGATGAATGATTTCGAGCAGTCGGTGGCTCGCAACCGCGACTTGCTTGATCGCCTCGCCAAGTAGGCAAGTAAATGTCGGATTACCTGACGGTCGCCGAAATCTACCAAATGCAGCACCGGCTCATTGACATGTTCGGCGGCCTGCACGGCGTCCGGGACAAGGGCGCGGTTGAGGCCGCCGTCTTTCGCCCACAAACCGGCTACTACAACTCACTCGAAGAAGAGGCCGCGGCGCTGATGGAATCCCTCGGCAACAATCATGGCTTCTTCGATGGCAACAAGCGTATCGCGTTCGCCGCTGCCGATGTCTTCCTCCGCCGCAACGGCTTCTACATCGAAGTCGAAGCGACCGCTGGCTATGACTTCATCAACGGATCGATGGAGCGCCACGAATTCCGGTTTGCCCAAATCCTCGCATGGATCCGTCAGCACTGCAAAGCCATGAAGTAATTCCAGCCCTCAGTGCGACCCACTCGGAATGTCGCCCTCTCCAAGCCATTTCCACAACCACAATGTGACATCTGACCTTGTGCCGCTCGACGAATCGCGCGATCATGGTCGAGGCAGTGACGGTCGGGTGAACCCGCATCGTCGCGCCCCTAAGTCCCTTGTTGTCCGGATTTTAGTATCTAAGTTCTTTGACATCCGTATTTTGCCGGGAATTTCTTGCTAATCTGATGATTCCACTAGACCCCAGGGGGAGGGGTTATCGAGAATAACCTCTCAGGCCCACTCGAAGAACACCAATCGCGGCGGGCCTCGAGAGATTTATTTCCGATCAGGAATTCACAGGGCCCGCTGGTACTAATTACCCGAGTTTTCACAGAGAAGTAATATCCGCGTAATATTCCCCGGCTAATACTCCCCGTGGAGGCTTTATATGAACACGAAGAGGTTAGTACTGGCTGCAGCGGGCACCGGGGCAGTCCTGGCGCTGGCAGCGCTCGGAATCGCGGGAGATAGGGGAACGGAATCCTCAGGCAAGATCAAGCATGTGCTGTTGTTAAGCATTGACGGCATGCATGTGGTGGATTTTTATAACTGCTCGCACGGGATTGCGAGTGTGAATGGCGGAGATCCATACTGTCCGAACATGGCAGCGTTGAGCCAGACAGGGATCAATTACGTGAACACCGAATCGTCGAAACCCACGGACTCCTTTCCGGGGATGGCGGCGCTGGCTTCCGGCGGAACGCCGAAGACAACCGGTCTTTACTACGATGTCGCGTATGACCGATCGCTTGATGCGCCGGCAAAGGCGACCGGCACCGGTCTGGCCGCGGGAACGTGCATACCATATGCGGTGCCGACCGGAACCACGACGGACAACGACCAGGGCATCGACCTTGACGATACGAAGCTGAACGGCGGCGCACCAGGCGCCGGGTTGATCGAAGGTGGCATCGCATCGATTGATCCGAAGAAGCTGTCGCGCGATCCGCAGAATGGTTGTGCTCCCGTGTATCCGTGGAACTTCATCCGGACGAACACGCTGTTTGGCGTGATCCATGCGGCCGGCGGGTACACAGCATGGATCGACAAACACCCCTCCTACTCGTTTGTGGGTGGACCCGGCGGCAACGGGCTGGATGATTATTATTCGCCGGAGGTCAATTCGACTGTGGTGAAGCTGCCTGGCGTAAAGACCCTGGATGGCGTTCCATGCGACCCCATCCGCGACGCCGTCGTCACGTCGGCGTGGAATGCCAGCTTCAAAAACATTCAGTGCTACGACGCGATCAAGGTGTATGCGTTGCTGAACCAGATTGCCGGTAAAACGCATTCCGGCGCGCCGGCAGTTGTTCCGGCAGTATTCGGAATGAACTTCCAGTCCGTTTACGTTGGACAATCGGTGAATGAAGCGGGAGTGGCGGCGGGCGGTTACAAGAATGCGGCGGCGGCGCCGAGCGAAGAGTTGTTGGGAGAAATCGAATACGTTGACACAGCCATCGGTGAGATCGTCGGCGCGCTCAAGTCTGCCGGCATCTACAACGACACTCTGCTCATCATCACGGCCAAGCACGGCGAGTCGCCGATCGACCCAACTCGGTATGTGGCCGACGGCAGCAACACGCCGGCGACGCTGCTCGCGACTGCGGGTCTTATTCCCTTCTCGGAGTCGCCGCTGAACTCGACCGGCATTGGCGCAACCGAAGACGACGTCTCCGTGCTCTGGCTGAAGAAAGGCTCAAGCGTGCCCACGGCTGTCGGGTTGCTCGAGGACAACGCGGCCGCGATTGGGCTGGGCGAGATCTACTACGGCGGCAGCCTGGCGCTCAACTACAACGTGGGCGGCACTGAACCGGGCGAGGATCCGCGGTCGCCGGACATTATCGTCACTCCGAACGCGGGCGTAACCTACTCGGGCAGCACGTCGATGATCGGAGATCATGGCGGTTTCGCGCACGACGATACCAACGTGATGCTGCTGGTAAGCAATCCAAGCTTCAGCCCGCAGACGGCCGCGGCCTTGGTGGCAACCAGACAGGTCGCGCCGACTATCGTGAAGGCGTTGGGGCTCAATCCCTGGGCGCTCGACGCGGTGCGAGCCGAAGGCACGCCAGTGCTGCCCGAGGTCGCGGGACAGCTTGCAAAATAGTTTGCAAAATAATGGTTATCAGTGCAGGAGGGGCCGTACGCCGTACAGCGGCCCCTCCTTTCTGTTTAACCGAAAGAGAGAAACTGGGAGACTTCTCCGTGTGGCTGGTCGATGAGCGCTGCATTCTGCTAGATTACTTTAAGCAAAGATGTGAAGATCGATCATCCCAACTGGCTAACCGTTCTCAACCGCGAAATCATTGCTTGCACTCGGTGCCCGCGGCTGGTCGCATACCGCGAGCAGATAGCCCGCGAGAAGCGCCGGGCTTATCGCGACCATGAGTACTGGGGCAAGCCCGTGCCCAGCTTCGGAGATCCCGAGGCGCGGGTGCTGATTATGGGCCTGGCTCCCGGCGCTCATGGCTCTAACCGCACTGGACGGCCCTTCACCGGCGACGCTTCCGGCAAGTTTATGTTCCCCGTGCTTTACGAAACCGGATTCGCCAGCCAGCCGAACGCCACTGACCGCAACGATGGGCTGATATTGAAAGACCTGTACATAACGGCCGCAGTCCGATGCGCACCGCCCGACAACAAGCCTACGCCGCAGGAACTGGCCAACTGCTCACATTTTCTCGATCGCGAGATGGCAGGATTAGAGAAAGTAAAGGTCGTGGTCGCGTTGGGCAAGATCGGCTTTGATGCTTATCTCAACTACGTGAAGCGACGCGGCTTGCTCGACAGCAAGAAAGGCTATGTGTTCAAACACGGCGCCAGTTACCGGTTACCAGACGGCAAGGTGTTACTGGCCTCTTACCATCCCTCGAACCAGAACACGCAGACTGGCAAGCTTACGCGAAAAATGTTTGTGGAGATATTTAAGCAGGCGGCAAGACTTGCCGATGAATAAGTTGAGGCGCCGCCGGGCGGATCGTTGCACCTTCCCCATTTGAATGGGGTCACAATGGAGAAGCGGGGGTCACGATCCGAGGCGGCGCCGATTGCCTGGTTTGCCGCGTTGCACGTACTTACGCGAACTCATAAGCCAACCATAACCGGTTCTGGTTCCAGGCGGACGCCCCAAATTTCTTCTACGCGGTGCTGGATCTGATCTTTGAGGGCGAGAACATCGGCCGCTGTAGCTCCGCCGCGATTGATGATGGCGAGGGCGTGTTTGCTGGAGATACCGACGGGGCCAGAGCCGAATCCTTTGGCGAAGCCGGAGCGCTCGACGAGCCACGCGGCGGAAATCTTCTTGCGAGTTTCGAGTTTGGGATAGTTGGGCACGGTAAATCCTCGCGCGGCGGCACGCTGCTTCAGATCCTCGTGCTGTTCTGCGGAAAGGACCGGGTTCTTGAAGAAAGATCCGGCGCTCTGGCTGTCTGCGTCTCCGGGAGTGATGAGCATGCCCTTGCGGGCGCGGATGTGGCGCACGGCCTCACGGGTTTCGGCCAGATTCGGCTGAGTTTCGCGGCCCTCGAAGTGGCGCTTGAGGTCGGCGTAGGTGATGCGAGGGCTGCCTCCGGGGGTGAGCGCGTAGGTGACGCGGAGAACGATGAAGCGTCCACGCTCGGTGGTGTTGAAGATGCTCGCGCGGTAGCTGAACTCGCAAGCTTCGGGGCAGAGTTCGCGCACCTGATTATCTTGTAAGTCGAGCACTTGCACGGCAGCGATCGTCTCGGAGACTTCCTGGCCATAGGCTCCTACGTTCTGCACGGGCGTGCCACCGACGCTGCCGGGGATTCCGCTCAGGCATTCGACTCCGGCACAGTGCGCGATCACGGCGTGGGAAACGAATTTGTCCCAGGATTCGCCGGCGCCGGCGTCGAAAAGAGTTTTGCCAACTTCATCGTGACCGCTACGCTGATCGATGCCTTGAACGGAAACTTTCAACACCAGTCCGGGCCAGCCGGCGTCGGCGACCAGCAGATTGCTGCCGCCGCCGAGAACGAACAAGGGCAGATCGCGGGAGCGCGCGAAAGTGACTGCTTCCTGCACTTCACCGACGGTCCCGGCTTCAACGAAATATTTTGCCGGGCCTCCGATTTTGATGGTGGTCAGCGGCGCTAGCGGGATGTTTTCGAGCAGGAGCACGACTAGATTTCAATATACACACGGGCTGGAGGAGCCGCAGCGACGAAGTATGGAAGCAAGGGAGAATTGCTGCGGCTATGCTGCTGAGACTTTGCTAACCGCTGCGATCACATCTTCCACATCCTGCTCGGTCATTGCGTGAAACATCGGCAGGCTAATGAGTTGCTCGTAAGCCGTTTCAGCGACCGGGTATTCCCCGCCCTGGTAGCCAAACCGATCGCGATAGTAGGGATGCAAATGCACGGGAATGTAATGCACGTTGACGCCGATGTTCTCCGCGCGCAGTGCGCGAAACATATGGGCCCTGTCTTTTTTCAGGTGCGAAGGATTGACCCGGATGGGATACAGGTGCCAGGCCGGGTTGACGTCGGGCCGCACGCTGGGGGCAATCACGCCTCGCAGGTTTCGAAACGCGGCCGTGTAGCGGGCCGCAATCTCGCGCCGGCGGGCAAGGTTCGCCTCAAGCTTCTTCAACTGCGAAATACCGAGCGCACAAGCTATGTCGGTTAATCGATAATTGAAACCCAACTGAACCATTTCGTAGTGCCACTGCCCGGAGGCGTGGCGCTGGCGGGCATCGCTCGAAATCCCGTGGTTCCGGAAGCGGCGCAGGTTTTCCGCGAGATCCGCGCGGTCCGTAGTGACCATGCCGCCTTCTCCAGTGGCCACGTGCTTCACCGGGTGAAAGCTGAACACCGCCATGTGCGCAATGCTGCCGGTGCGCCGGCCTTTGTATTCCGCGCCCAGCGCATGACAGGCATCTTCGATCACGGTGAGCCCGTGGCGCTCGGCCAAGGCGAGAATAGGATCGAGATCGGCCGGGTGCCCGGCATAATCGACCGGCAAGATGGCGCGCGTGTTGGGTGTGATGCGCTCGGCCAGGAGATCGGGATCGAGGTTCAGAGTATCGGGAGAAACATCAGCGAACACCGGCCGCGCGCCCTGGTAGAGTACACAATTCGCCGTGGCTGCGAAAGTCAGCGGCGAAGTGATCGCCTCATCGCCGGGCTTCAGGCCGGCAGCGAACGCGGCTCCATGCAAGGCGGCGGTGCCAGAACTATAGGCAACTGCATACTTCGCACCCACCCGCGCCGCCAGCGCCTCTTCGAATTCCGCAACCTTGGGTCCGGTGGTCAGCCAATCGGAGCGCAGGACATCCACTACAGTCTGGATGTCGTCCTCCGAGATCGACTGTCGCCCATAAGGGAGCATGGTTTTGCGCACGGGAGTTCCACCGTCGATGGCGAGCACTTCCTGGCTTGTGGGTGATGCGCGCATGCGATTGCTTTCACTCTTTCCGCCTCGAAGACCTTAGGCAGGAACGGGTACTTTTGCCTGCGAGATCAACTCCTGGAGTTGATCGTTGGTCAGCCAACTCGAGTTGGTGTCGCTGGTGTACCGGAATCCCTCCGGCAGTGCGCGGCCACTGACCCAATTCTCCCCGCTCCACCATGGGTGCGAGGGACGGATCACGTACATGCCTTCGACCTCGACGGTGTTTCGTGCCTCATCTTCGGAGACCAGAACTTCGTGCAACTTCTCTCCGGGCCGGATGCCGATGACCTCGACTTCGCAACCGGGCGCGACGGTGTCGGCCAGGTCAGCCATTCGCATGCTGGGAATCTTGGGAACAAAGATCTCACCGCCGTGCATCTCCTCAATACATCGAATGACAAACTTCACGCCGCGATCGAGCGTGATCCAGAAGCGGGTCATCCGCGGATCGGTGATGGTGATCTTGCCGGTCTTGCGTTGCTCCAGAAACACCGGAATGACGCTGCCCCGGCTGCCGACGACATTGCCGTAACGGGCGCAGGCAAAGCGGGCGTCTTTGGAACCGGCGTAGGCGTTGGCCTGCACAAACATTTTTTCGGCGCAGAGCTTGGTCGCTCCGTACAGATTGATGGGATTCACTGCCTTGTCGGTGCTCAACGCGAGTACCCGGCGTACGCCCTGATTGATGGCGGCATCAATCACGTTGCGGCCGCCTATGATGTTGGTCTGGATCGCCTCGAACGGGTTGTACTCACAGGCGGGAACCTGCTTCAGCGCCGCCGCGTGTACCACCACCGTCACGCCGGCGAAAGCCCGCTCCAGTCGCCCCGCATCGCGCACGTCGCCGATAAAATACCGCAGGCTCGGATGATCAATTCCCGCGGCACGCATGTCGTGCTGCTTAAGCTCGTCCCGGCTGAAGATCACCAACCGCTTGGGGTGATACTCCTTCAGCATGGTCTCGACAAACTTCTTCCCGAAAGATCCGGTCCCGCCGGTGACGAGAACCACCTGTTCCGACCAATTCATCCCAACCGCCTCGTGTCAAAAGAAGCTATCCGCGCAGCAGACCATCGTACAGCCTTCGCCTGCATCTGGGGAAGCACAGCTAGGGGGGATTTCTAGACGGGACTCTCTGGAAAGAGGCTAAGTATTTGCCGCATCTGTATCGAGCGGTTCGAGCGTGAGTTTCTCTGCGCTGAACTTTCTCCACAGTGCAACGGATAAAGACTCGTACTCTTCATTCGACATCGTGTCAGCAACAGAGTCGTTGTCCGCGAGCGTACGGAGTTCTTCATAACTCATTCTTGAATAATCGGCCGCATCTGTTCTTTTCTGCTGCCGTTCTTTGGAGTGTCCCAGCTTGAATTCATTCAGGACTTCGACGAGAGTCTTCGACCAGGCAGGGAAATGCCACTCCTCAACCGGATATGCGCCTCGGACCTCGTCAGGAAGCAAGCTCTTTCCCATGGCTCCAACTTCAACTTTATTTCCTGAGAAAGATGTTCCGCTTGGGCTGCAGGCAGGTCAAGGAAAATGAAGCGATGAATGATGACTAGGATGGCTCCCCCGCATATCACGGAGGACAAACTTCATATCCGCAATCTGGATCGCGCATTTCGGATCGCGGCATCAAGCTTTGGGAAGCGCTTCACTTCGGTCGCGATGCGATACCTTGCCATCCCGCGCCAGTGCCGGAGAGGAGACGTGGTCAGCGTGGCGTACAGAGTCTCGCGGGTGTCGTTGGCAAACCATTCTTTATAAGCCTCTGCTCCTAACCCCATGTCGACGACACTAAACGTGTTCGTCTCGCACGCTTCGATCAGAATCTTGGCCAGCAAGCAGTAGCCGGGAGAATTCTCTTCGTCGCGCGTGTCGAAGGTCGTCTGATACAGGGACCAGCCTCCTTGAAACTGAAAACCATAGCTCCATGCAACGCGACGCTCCCCGATCTTCAACGTGGTCAAAGTCACGATCCCGGTGTCGGCAAATCTTCGGGCAAGATCCTCCATAAAGAAACGGCGCTCGGGTGCGGAGAGGAAACTGACACCGTGCTTAGCTCGAAAGCGCGCCACCTGGATGTTGACGAAATCCGGCAAGACCGTCTGAATCTGGTCCCACGATTTGAGATAAACGCAGGTCACGGGCCCCTCACGCTCCATCGCCTTCAGGCAACGGCGCAACTGTCTCTTGCGCGTGACGGTAGTCTTCAACTCCTGGCGTTGCTCCGCCGAACCCAGTTCGACCTGGGGACATGAGGATGACGGTCGAATGTACAAGTGAAAACCATACTTCTTTGCCGCAGCCCGAAGGGCGCTGGGGGTTGCCGAGGCCGCTGGCAAACTGGCGAGCACCAGATTAGCCGCATCCAACTGCCGAAGCTCAGCGAAAACTGCGTCGACGAACTCCGCCCGCCGCTGCGGATGGCTCAGGAACTCACAGTAGTCCGCCGTAGTCGCGTTGAGAAAGCTTATATTTTGTTCGCCGGGGTCGGCAGCGAGACATGCCACTCCCACCAAATCATCGCCGTCGTAACCAAGAAACAACAAAGGCCTCAGAGAGGCTGGATACGCAGACTGCACGGCGAGAGCCCACTCACAGGTGTAGAAAACCTTGGGCAGTTCCATCTGCAAGACCAAATCATTCCAGCGCCCCTGGAGAGAAGAATCTTCCGGGATTTTCCTGAGCAGAACGATTCGCAAACTTACTTTCCCCCCGTGGCTTCCACTCCGGAAGAGACATAGTACCAATCGGTGACATAAGGACGAGGGTCCATCCCCGCGTGATTCTAACCCACCGCGCGCTGGAGGCGGGTGTGAAGCCCACTTAAGTGAGCCGCGAACTCTGGCAGCGTGGTGTTCGCAGTCACATGGATTCGCGGAAGTGCAAAGGAATCTGCAGGTCCTGCATGCCAATGCTCCACGTTGAGGAACGCGCACGCGAATCCGGCTTCTCGCGCAAGCCGCACTTCGCGTTCTCCCATTGCGGAAGCATTGCCAAAGGGATAAGCGAATGCCCAGACCTGCCGCTCCAAAGCCCGTTCAATTTCGCTCTTGCTTTGTTGAACCTCGCGGCGGGCTTCCTCTTCGCTGCATAGCGACAAGACTGGATGCGATAGCGTATGCGCCCCGATGGTCATTCCGGCCTCAGCCAGCGCCCTCAGTTCGGCAATGTTCATCAGGCGCCACCGTCTTTCAGAGCAGAGACCGGCAGAAAGTTCGGAACGACAAACCTGCGTCCCGTCGCAGTGACTGCGCACGAGATCCATCCAATCCGCGCGGGCCCTCGCGTCCAATTGAGAGGCTCTTCTCACCGCATTCCACCACCGGGCTTGAAAATTCCTTGAAGATTCAGTGGCTTCATCGTCGGGAAGCTGCAACGCGAGTGCGTCGAGCGGCCGAGCGCGCATCAAGTGGTAGAGCTCCTCGTACCAGAGCATGCCCGGTTTTAGACCGCACGAAGCGCCGGTCACGAAAAAAAGGCATGGGACACCCTCACTTTGCAGCACGGGGAGCATGTCCGTGAACGTGTTCACCAGACCGTCGTCGCAGGTGACCAGAACAGCCCGTGGAGGAAGTTGCTTGCCTTGTTCAATCCAAGCCCGAAAGTCCTCTGGATGAACCACATGGTAGTGAGCTTTGAGGAATTGGAGCTGCCTACGAAACATCTCCGGTTGCACTAGATTACCGTCGAGAAAAATCTCCGCAACGGAATGATCGGACGGAACCACTCCATGGTAATTCACAACCGCATAGCCGCCGGGCGGCATAGTGTGATCGAGCCATCCGATTTGATGTAAAGCCGGATATACTGCGTGCTTCAAGAATGGACTAACCAGCCGCATGCTCGACAACAGGATAGCACCATAGCAACGGCCCGGTTTCCTGCCACGCGGCTGGGCTCCGTCTCGGCGTGCCTCTCTTTGACTAACGTGATTTACGTCTTTAATTTGCGAATTTATGTCCGGTGCCGCGCAGGCGCCTTGGTGAACTGGGCTTCAGCCTGGCAGAGGCGTTGCAGCACAAGCACCGTCTTCCAGATTGCTGGATGGTTTCTCACTCGGCAATGCTAGAATTGTCGGCGAACCCGATACATCAGAATGAGAAAGTCCCGGTCGATGAACCAGCCAGCGACAGGCTTTCTTGAGGTAACGAGTGCCCCTGACTGGCGACTCCAGGCCAAGAAAGACTTTGAAAACTGGATGAGGAGAATTAATGGATTCCGGACCGCTGGTGCAGGCCAATAGCTCAATCGTTCGCGAGATGCAACCCGCGGACCTTGGTAGGACGAGCGGCCCGCGCGTTTATCCCGAACTTTCTTCTCAGGAATCGGCGATCCGGGATTATCTTCGAGTTTTGCTGAAACGCAAGTGGACGGTTCTGGCTTGTCTGTTTACTGTTTTTTCCGTAGTCGCCATCGCCAGCCTCAAGATGACGCCGGTGTATGAGGCGAGTGGCAGCATTGCCATCAACAAGCCCGATTCCAGCCTGGGAAACTTTAATAACTCCACAACCTTCAACATCGACTACTACGACCCAACCGACCTCGAAACCGAAGTAAAGATTCTGCAGAGCGATCTTCTGGCCCTGCAGGTAGTGAAGGATCTGGGTCTCGACCGCCGGCCTGAGTTCGGCGGGAAAGCAGCTTTGCCCTCGTCGCTCGATCTCGCTCCCGATCCGTTACAAGCCGATCCCAACCGGACTTCTGCTCTGCTGGCTGGTTTCCGGGGCAATCTGAAGGTTAGCCTCGCGCCTAATACCAAAATCATCGAGGTGCACTACATCAGTCCCGATAAGCAATTGGCTGCCAATGTCGTGAATAAGCTGATGGAGGACTATACCGAGAACAACTTCAAGTCCCGCTTCGACTCCACCATGCAGGCGGAGGATTGGCTTTCCAAACAACTCGTGGACTTACAGATGAAGGTGGAAACCTCCCAGGAAAAATTAGTGCGCTACCAGAAAGAGCATGAGATTCTGGGCATCGACGAGAAGCAGAACATCACCACCGCGAAACTTGATGAATTGAATAAAGCGCTGACGGCCGCGGAATCCGACCGCATGGACAAGGAGTCGGTGTACCGCCTGGTGCAATCTGGCGATGTCGAAACCGTCGCGTCCGCTGTCTCGGCCCTGGACGCGGCTGGAGCCGGAATCCAGTCCGCTTCAAGCCTGCTGGGGAGTCTCCGTTCCAAGGAAGCTGACCTGAAAATCCAGGCAGCCCAACTGAACACTCAATTCGGGCCATCTTATCCAAAACTGGCTCAACTGAACAGCCAACTTAAGGAAATCGACGCGCAGATTCTGCAGGAAACGAAGAAAGTTGCGGGCGAGGTGCGGGGACAGTATATGGCGGCGGTGCAGCGAGAGAGCTTGCTACACGACGCTCTCGAAAAGCAGAAGCAGGAAGAGAACAAACTCAACGAGAGTGCAATCGATTACAGCATATTGAAGCGCGACCTCGACAGCTACCGCCAGCTTTATGAAGGACTGATGGAGAAAATGAAGGAGGCCGGGGTTTCGGCCGGCCTTAAATCCAACAACTTCCGCATTGTCGACGTCGCCCGCGTGCCGACCGGCCCCATTGAACCCAATATTCCGAGGAATCTCGCTTTTGCTTTCATACTGGGTTTAACCTCCGGCGTGGGGCTTGCCTTCCTGCAAGAGGGATTGGACAATACCGTCCGCACCTCGGAACAGGCACAAATGATTTCCGGGCTGCCTGCGCTCGGAATGATTCCACTCCCCGCGAGAACAGCGCGCGAAGGCGCCAACCCGAAGCGCCTGGTAATCGCCACGTCCTCAAAGGAAGCGGTGGAGCTGGTCGCTCAGTCCAGGCCTCATTCGCAGATGGCGGAATCCTATCGCGCACTGCGGACCTCGCTGCTGCTCACTAACCTCGGAGCGCCTCCCAAGGTAATCATCGTCACCAGCGCTCTGCCCCAGGAAGGAAAGACGACTACCAGCATGAACACCGCGTTGGTGCTGGCTCAGAAAGGCGTTCGAGTCCTGCTGATCGACGCCGACCTGCGACGGCCCAGTATTCATAAGATCCTGGGCATGGGTCCGCGAAGCGGACTCAGCAACGTCCTGACCGGAAGCGCCACCTTGCAGCAGACGATTACGCGGTCCTCCATCCTGCCCAACCTGTATATCCTGCCGGCGGGAACGCCGCCGCCGAATCCGGCTGAACTGCTGGCGTCCACCAACATGCGTGACGTATTGGAGGAACTGCGGGGGCAATACGATCACATCGTGGTCGACACCCCTCCCACTCTGTCGGTCACCGACGCGGTGGTCTTGTCGCCGCGAGCCGATGCCATCGTCCTGGTTATCCGCTCCGGGCAGACTACCAAGCAGGCGCTGCGCCGCTCCCGCGATATCCTCACCCAGGTCAACGCGAAGGTCTCAGGCGTCCTACTGAATGCAGTTGACCTCACCTCGCCCGACTATTACTACTACTACGAATACCAGAGCAAATATTCCCGGTACTATCGCGACGAATCGCACGACGGCGATGAAGAGGATGGCGACACCGAGGATACTGCTGAGGCATCGCCCAACAGCGCGTAGGAAGTGACGTGCGTGGGTTCGTGGTTGCGCTCCCAGTTGCACAACATGGAAATACTGCTCAATTCAGCATGGCGGAAGAGATTCGTTTTTGGCCTGGGTGCGGCAGTTTGCCTGATCTATGTGCTGCTGGCTGGGCGCCTTTTTGTGGCTTCCTTATACGGGGCAATATCCGCCGGAGAAATACCGAAGCTCGCGAGCTTGCAACGGGCGGCCCACCTCGATCCCTCAAACGCGGATTACCGCGATGTTCTCGGAGACTACTACGCGCAGACCGGCGACCTCGAGAAAGCCATCACACACTACACGGCAGCCGCGAACCTGAACCCGCACTCCGCCCGTTACTGGCTCGATTTGGCGAACGCCTACCTGGTGCTGGGAGACCGATACACTTCGAATCAAACCCTGGCATTGGAACACGCGATCCAGGCCGATCCAACGCGGCCTGATGTGGCTTGGGAAGCCGCTAACTTCTACCTTGTGCAAGGCAGCGATGACAAAGCTTTGCGCGAATTCCGCGTGGTTTTGCAGAATGATCCTTTCAAAGCGGCTGACGCGATTCGACTCTGCTGGCACATCAAGCCAGATGTGGACGGGCTCTTGCGCGACGCCGTTCCCGCCAGGCCCGAGGCCGATCTCGCGTTTCTGAGCCTGCTGATGACTCCGAAGAAAATTGATCTCAGCGCCACCAGGGCACCATCAAATCCCAGCGGCAAAAGATGGGTGTACACACTGGCGGCCGCGGATGGCGACGCAGGGTCGAACGCCTGGGCTAATGCCTCGGTTTTGCTTTCTGGGTATACGGGCGGCGCGACCGGGAACAACGTCGCTGCCACGATCGCGGCCAGCACGCCCACCACAATTGAGATCGAAAACCCAGTCGGCACGGCTACCAACACGGGTACGCCTGTGTTGATGATTTCGAGGGCAGTTTCAGATTCAGGTGTTCCCGCAACTGGCGGCGCGAACCGGGAAACCGAGGCAACCGCCAAAGTGTGGGCCGCTTTGATGGCTTCGCGGCAGCCCTTCGAACAACGCAGCGTCTACGGATATATCCAGTACCTGATAGACCACAAGGACATGGAACAGGCGCGAATAGTATGGGAGCAGGCAGCGCCACGTTTCGGCTTGTCTGCTTACCTGCCCTCGGCGAGGAATTTAATCGTCAACGGCGATTTCAGCCTGGACGTTCTGAATGGCGGCTTCGACTGGCAGTACGAGAAATTGCAGAGCGTTACTTTGACGCTGGATCCCGGCGATTTTCACAGCGGCACGCGTTCCTTGCTGATCGCCTTTGACGGACCCGGAGTGAGCGATGCGGGAATCCATCAATTCATTGCGGTGCAACCCAGCACTACCTATGATTTCTCTGCGTACTATAAGACTGGAGATTTCGAGGGCGCAGGTGGCCCGCATATCACGATCCTGGATGTCGTGTCGCGAGTGGTGTTGTACGACAGTGACGACCTGAAAGAGCGGGGATACTGGAAACTTGTCAGCGGGGAATTCACCACCGCAAACGATAGCGGACTGCTCGAACTGCGCATCCGGCGCCTGCCGGAGGGGAGTCCGATCCGTGGTAAGCTCTGGGTCGACGATTTCCGTCTCGTGGCTAAACGGCAATAGCCCCTCGAATCAGGGCGATTCAATCTCATGAGCGCAAACAGCACTACCACGAGCCCTCGAAGCCAACGCGCGGAACAAGCCGGCACGGTTCTGCTCTACGGCGTCTTCGGTTTGCTCCTGTTTGGACCGCTCGCATTCGGCGCGACCGAACCCTGGTCAATCTTCCTGATGGAGGCTGGTTCCGCGGCCCTGTTTTTGCTGTGGATAGGCACGCAGGTTCTGCAAGACAAAATGCAAGTCGCGTGGAATCCTCTTTTTCTACCCATGGGAGTATTCGGCCTGCTCGTCCTTTCGCAACTCATCTTCGGGAGCGCGTACAGGCACGAGACGGAATCGAAAGCGCTCCTGTACTTCGCCTACGGCCTGCTGTGCTTCCTCGCCGGGCAGACTCTGCTGCGGGGTTCTCAGGCGCGCCGGCTCGCGCTTATTTTTTCGGTGTATGGCGCGGTGCTGGCGGGCTTTGCTTTGATCTATGGCGTCTCGGCGAATGACAAGTTGTACTGGTTGCGGCTGCCCCGCAATGGAGGGTGGATTTACGGCCCTTACGTAAACCACAACCATTACGCCGGTCTGATGGAGATGCTGGTTCCCATTCCTCTGGTGTTGGCGCTGACTCAAATGGCTTCCACCAAAGCCCGCACTGCTGCAGCGGCCGCGGCTGCCCTCATGGTGGGCACGATCTTCCTTTCTGGATCACGTGGCGGCATGCTGGCGATTGTCGCGGAACTCGTCGTTCTGGCGGTCTTACTGGTTAAACAGAAACGCAATCTGCGCACCGCTGTCCTGGTCGGCGTGTTTCTCGCGATTGTGGTCGGATTCGTCCTCTGGGTCGGCGGAGATGCAGTCGTAAAGCGCTGGGCGTCGGTGGACTCGTCACACTCGGAGATATCCAGCGACGTGCGCTTAAATATTGACCGCGATGCGTTTCGGATGTTCCTCAAAAAGCCTGACCTGGGGTGGGGCCTGGGAACATTTCCAGTGGTGTATCCGCAATTCCGGACTTTCTACACCAATTCCTTCGTTAACGAAGCGCACAACGACTATCTGCAGTTGCTGGCAGAGATGGGACTGTTGGGGTTTGGAACCATGCTCTGGTTTCTGCTGACGCTCTATACCCGCGCCATCAAGAAAATCGGAAACTGGGTCGGCGACTTGAGCAGCGCGACGGCTCTGGCCTGTGTGCTCGGCTTAAGCGGGATCCTGGTCCACAGCGCATTCGATTTCAATCTTCAGATCCCTGCCAACGCCGCATTGTTTTATGTGCTCTGCACCATCGCAGCCGCAGAACCCTTCGCGCAGCCCGCTCGCAAACGCCGAGTGGCGCGAAGCAAACCTCCTGAAGAAAGTCTGGACTCGCAGGAAGCCCTGCCGCAGCCAGCCACAAATTTCTAAATCTTTTGCTGACTTCCGCCCAAAAAGGCGTCGAGCCGCCCGGCAGCGCCGGGCGGCTCAAACATTTCTCAACGAGAATGCGGTGCTCTCGTTACTTGGGCGTCATTCACTCGGGCTCGCAGGACTGAGCGGAGCACTGCTCTGCAAAAGCACCCAGACTGTTACCCCAAGGATTGCCGCTCCGCCGATGCCGACTGCGATGGGAGAGTCCAGCAACCCGCCGCCAGCGGCAGGTGCGGCGCCAACCACTGGCTTCTTGTTATTTTTCTTCTTGCTGTTGTCGTTGGATTGGTCGTTCTGGCCGGATTGTTCGTCGAGCGTCTTGTCTTGCCCTTGTGCCAGGAGCGTAACCTTACCGTCGGCGTCGGTGACGCTGAGGTCTCCTTTGCGGGCCGCGATTCGCACCGTGCCGTCAGTGTCGATCACGTTGAATTCGGTCCACGACGCAATTGAGGCCGGCGCCACTCGCACATCGCCAGCCGTCGTGGCCATGCCTTTCGATGTGGAGACAGACACGCCGCCGTGCTCTACTTTCAGGGAAGCGCCTTCAAATTCCACCAGCGAGTCACCTAGAACCGTGACGCTCGAACCAGGAGCATGGATATTAGCGGCCGAATCAGGACGGGTTTGCACTAGATCACCGGAAAAAATTGCAGAGGACTGCGGGACACGGCTGCCGTTTAGCCAGGCGCCATCCGTGTAAAGCATAGCCGCACCCGAATCGGCGGCAATCAGCGAACCAGGGAAAGCCAGCAGTAGCACGCAACTCACCAACTTGCGGAAAGCAGCCATGCCCATCCCACACTCCGTTATTAACTAATTTGGTGTCTGTTACGGCATCGTACCCTCCAAGGTTCTTGCCAGTCAATGCCTTTTGTGCTTGTGAGCGGACTGGGCGGTGGAAAACTTTATCGCTGCTCTTCCCATCAATAGCCTTATCGCCAGCTGAATTCCAGCTTATCTCCATTGATCGACTGTCTTCCACCAGACCAGCTTCAGGCATTCATCCAGCAATGTCTTCGCCCATTGGCGATGCGTCCACCATTTGACGCCGAACTGGGCTTCGTCGCGGGCAGCCGCTACTGAGTAGTCGTATCCGGGGACTTCACGCCGGAAAATGCTCAATGCGCGCCGGGTGTGGAAATCTGAGGTCACGATCAGCACACTCTTACCGCCTTCGCTTGCCAAACACTTCTCCGCATCCTTCGACTCGTCTTTAGTCGACAATCCGTCGATCGGACAGATACTGATCAGCGCTGACTGGGGCAGATCCTTGATATGTAAATCCGGGATGTGCAAATCCTCGATGTACTTCTGTGCCAGCTGAATCTGAGTAAATTCGTAGATCTTCGCGTTTGTCGGAACATCAAGCAGCACACGCCGCCCATATCCCTTCGCGAGAAGTTCGAGGGCACGTTGCGGGCGGCGGTCGGTTTCCCCCGCCAGCACCAGGATCACGTCTGAGCGGCGCGGCGCATCTACCACAAGGAAATCGCCGGCTCTCGCGGCCGACTCTATCAGCAATCCTCCTGACAGAACTAAAACCAGCAACCAAACGCGACTCCTACTGCCATGGATCTTCATAGTTCCTACTCCGGAAGATGAACCTCATCCCTCATCACTTCGCGAGCGTCACAGCAATGTCGCAGTGCGACTGCATGCTAGAATCGAAAATGAAAATTGATCCGCGAAAGAGATCACTAACCGCGAAGATGAAGAAGCATTCTGCCGCAAATCGAGCCGCCAGCCGTCCAGGCTACGACGAACTGAAGAACAAGATCGAGCAGCGCCAGGCGCGGATCGGCATCATCGGCCTCGGATATGTTGGACTGCCGCTGGCCCTGCTGTTCACCGAGCAAAGGTTCTCCGTCACCGGCTTCGACATCGATCAGCGAAAGGTCGACACCCTGGCCCGGGGTGAATCCTACATCTACCGCATCGCCGCGGAGGAGATCAGGAAGGCCAAAAAGCAGGGCTTTTCGGCCACATCAGAATACGCCCAGATCGCCGAGATGGACGCCATCATCATCTGCGTTCCTACTCCTCTCAACCAATATCACGAACCCGATCTCAGCTTCATCACCGATACTACACACGCCATTGCGCCACATCTGCAGGCTGGGCAGTTGGTCATTCTTGAGAGTACAACTTACCCCGGCACCACCGAAGAAGTAATGTTGCCGATTCTAGAGAAAGAAAACAAAAACGGACTGAAGGCTGCCCGCGGACCTTCGGGCGCGGTGAAAGCAGAGAAGCAATTCTTTGCGGCCTTTTCTCCCGAACGCGAGGATCCCGGCAACACCACGGTGGCGCGGCGCGACATTCCCAAGGTCGTAGGCGGATTGAATCCCCAAGCCTCGGAGCTGGCTGGCGCTCTGTACGGTTCCATCTTCCATCGCACGGTTCCCGTATCCTCCCCCGCCGCGGCCGAGATGACCAAGCTGCTGGAGAATATTTACCGCTGCGTCAACATCGCGCTGGTCAACGAGCTTAAGATGCTCTGCCTGCGCATGAATTTGGATATTTGGGAAGTCATCGCAGCGGCTTCGACCAAGCCTTTCGGCTTTCATCCCTTCTACCCCGGACCCGGCCTGGGTGGACACTGCATTCCGGTTGATCCTTTTTACTTGTCCTGGAAGGCCAAGGAGTACGACTTCCGCACTCGCTTCATCGAACTGGCTGGGGAGATCAACACCGCCATGCCTTACCATGTGTTGGCTTCCATCGGCGGGGCATTGAACCAGCACAAGAAATCAGTGAATGGAGCCCGCGTCCTGATTCTGGGCGTCGCTTACAAAAAGGATATCGACGATCTGCGCGAGTCACCTGCCCTCACTATCATCGAGCTCTTGCAGCATGAAGGCGCCCAGGTCAGTTATCACGATCCTTATTTCCCTATGATCGGGAAAGGGCGCAAGTACGACCTGCAGATGAAGCGCACCGAACTGCAGCGGCTGGGCCAGTATGATTGCATTGTGATCGTCACCGATCACTCGGATTATGACTTCAAGAAGATCGTCGGCGAAGCTCAGCTGGTCGTCGACACCCGCAATGCCACTAAGGGGATCGATAGTCCGAAGGTGGTCCGCTGCTAAGCAAACGGCGCTCCCAGGAGCGGGCCGAGCTGAGCCAGTCTGGAAGCAAAAGCTCGCTTGAGGTGTAATTTTTTGCTCTTTTTTGCCTGGTCCCCAGGGGTCGGCGGCGCGGTCGGGATAAGTAACTGAAAGATCAGCAGGATAGACTTCCCGATTTGACGGGGAAATGGCCTTTGCCGTGCAGATTTTGCTATCAGGCACCCAGCCGTGAGGTAGTAGACTATGGACTCCTCGACCCCCTGTAGTCCCAGGCCCTCAACGCTGCCCGGGGCCGAGAAACTTTCAAACCCAAACCGGGGTTTGAAGGACGGACGAGTAAAAGCAGTTATGAGTTCTTCTGCTTCCCAAGAGTCTCTCTTCTCCCTGTTACCGGAGACCAGAAAACCTTGGACAGAATTCGTTTTCAGCACCGGCATGCAGGCCGCGGTGGTCGCGCTTCTGATCTGGGTGCGCTTGTTATACCCCAACGTTGTCGCGGCTCCCGAGCATACGTTTCGCTCGATTGAACTGGTGAGCACACCGGTTCCGGTGAATCATCATCCGCAACCGCCGCTCCCGTTGCGGCAGCCCGCGGTGATCGCGCAACTGGATCCGCCCGCCGATGCCCTGCGCCTGCCCGCGCCCTTGCCGAAGACTCAAGTGAAAGTGCAAGAAGATACTGCTCCCACGGTCGCCATCGCTGCCAGTAAATTAGAGCCTCTGCCACCGGCGCCCGCGCCAGTGATTCCCAAGCAGGCGGTGCGGACGAATGTATTTTCCACCGGGAGTTCGGCTACTCCCACGTTGGCGCGCGCTCCCTCGCAGGTGCAGACCGGAGGCTTCGGCGACCCCAATGGAATTCCTGCCAAAGCAGGTCAAACCAAAGCGGTTAATATCGCAGCGGCCGGATCGTTCGACCTCCCATCCGGGCCGGGCTATGGCAACGGAACCGGCGGCGCCAAAGGCGTGCCCGGCGTGGTTGTAAGTACTGGCTTTGGCAACGGCACGGCCGTTCCCGACACTCGCCCGCGACCCACAGGTACGGTTCAGGCCAGCGGCTTCGCCAGCGCTGATGTGCCCGCGCCGCCCACCGTGCACTCTCGGCCCGCAGAAACCGCCGCCAATGTGCTGCCTGCGGAAATCCTTTCCAAGCCAACTCCGGTCTATACTCAAGAAGCTAGGAATTTGAAGATTGAGGGTGAGGTGCTGCTGGAAGTGGTTCTGGAGGCTTCCGGCAAACTCCGTGTCGTACGTGTGGTGCGCGGATTGGGTCACGGCCTCGACGATAACGCCGTAAAGGCCGCCGAACAGATTCACTTCAAGCCAGCGGTAAAGGATGGGCAGCCGACTGATTCCACGGTCGTTGTGCACATTATTTTTCAAATGGCGTAGGGTTCTCCCGGAAGGGTCTTTATGCGTATTTCCCAGGTGGGTTCGTTTTCGTTCTTTCTGTGTTTGGTCTGCTCTCTGCCCGCTTTGTCGCAGAATTCAGCCTCTCCGGCGCCGCCAACTGCAGCGACCGGTGCGGCCACAGCAGCGTCAGGCGCCGGAGCACTTTCTGCTGCGCCTGCAGCTTCCTTCAATGACGTCATCGACCGCGTTGTCGAGCGAGAGCATCTCTTCCTGGCCCAGATGCGCCATATGCATCCGATGGTCGAGACTTATCTGCAGGATCTTAAGAACGACAAAGACGGCAATGCCTACCCTTCGAAAGACCAGTACTTCCTGGGACGCCTCGACATGAGCGATGGCCCCGAAGATACTTCATTCATGGGCCAGCCTGGCTTCGGCCGCCGGATGATGAAACAGCTCACCGGCCTTTACTCCCTGCATTTCCTGCCGCTGGGGTTCGCCCAGATGGTGATCCTCGATACTGATTTCCAGAAGCGGTACTACAAATTCACTTTCGTTCGTCGCGAGTTTCTGGGAGAAGTTCGCTGCCTGGTGATTGATGTTGAGCCCCGGGCAGATTCGGGCACTGCGCGCTTCCTGGGCAGAATCTGGGTGGAGGATCAGGATTACAACGTGGTTCGCTTCAACGGCACCTATTCTCCCCACCCCAGGACTGCCTACTACTTGCACTTCGACAGTTGGCGCCTGAATCTTCGTCCCGGCACCTGGCTGCCCGCCTACGTCTACAGCGAGGAATCAGACCCCAAGTCCGGCCTCGCCAAGAGTTTGCATTTCCGGGCTCAGACCCGTCTCTGGGGATACGACTTGAAAGCCCTGACGAAGAATTCAGAGTTCACACAGATTCTGGTGGATTCTCCGCAGGACGCTTCTTCGGTGAAAGATCAGAGCGATGCGGCCGCCGACGCGTCGCCGGTGATGGCCGAGCGCATGTGGGAGCGCCAGGCTGAAGATAACGCGGTTGAGCGCCTCCAGAAGATAGGCCTGCTGGCGCCTCCCGGAGACGTGGATAAGATCCTTCTAACCGTGATCAACAACCTGATGGTCACGAATAACATCGATTTGCAGGGCGACGTCCGTTGCCGTGTACTACTCACCTCGCCTCTGGAATCGTTCACCATCGGGCGCACCATTGTGATGAGCCGCGGTTTGCTTGATGTGCTGCCCGACGAAGCCTCGCTCGCCATGATCCTTGCCCACGAGCTCGGCCACATCGTGCTGGGGCATAAGCTCGACACCCAGATGGCGTTCAACGACCGCCTGTTCTTCCCTGATGAAGACTCGTTCCAGCGCATGGATTTCAAACGCCGGCCGAGTGAGGAAGAAGCCGCAGATGCCAAGGCTTTGGAGCTGCTGAGGAACTCTCCCTACAAGGACAAGCTGGGAACTGCGGGGCTGTTCCTGAAGTCCCTGCAAGAACATGCGCCTGAGCTGCCAAACTTGATTCGCCCGCATCTGGGCAACGGGTTCGCCTGGGACAATGGCAAGGACGTCCGCATGGCAGCCCTGCTCGCTTCCGCACCCGCGCTGCAGCCGAACCGCACCGATCAGATTGCTGCGCTTCCGCTTGGAGGACGCATCAAGCTGGATCCCTGGAGCGATCAGGTCGAACTGGCAAAGGCGAAGCCGGTGGCGTTGGCTTCCGCGCGCGAGAACATACCGTTCGAGATCACGCCATTCTTCCCTTACCTTACAAGACTTTCAACTCCGGGCAACGAGAAGGTCGCGCTCACCACGCCTGCCGCGAAGTAAAAAGGCGTGAGTACGATAGGTCCGGCTCGCGTAGAGATTGAGTTGGGATAACGCGCAGCTTCTGAGCTGTTATACAAAGCGCTGCTGAAAAACGAAATAGCGCGCCGCCCGGCGCGCTATGTACACATCAATATCAATCGATCTGCTTCAGGACTACTGCAGGGCGCTGCCGACGCTCGAGAATACGTTGTTGGCGTTCGAACCAATGAGGCGGACCGTGCCCACGACGATTACCAGAATCACGGCGAGCATCACTGCGTATTCGGCAATATCCTGACCACTCTCATCGTTCCAAAGTTTTTGCCAAAGTTTTGCCACGGGCTCCGTCTCCTCAAGAATTTATTTTCAGCCAGACTCCCCTCGCCCCAACGAGGGAACAACCCAAATGTTGTGACCGGCTCAGTTTTCCGCCCTGAGGCTGTTCTTGAAGAAATCATAAGCGGCGGGGCCTAGCCCGCCAATGGCCCTTAAGTGCTATCCCGAGGTTACTCGAGCGCAAGCTGCTAAGTCCTTGTCAGCCAATGCTTTTTAGGGGTAGCGACTGGTTTACAGCAAACAGCGCCAACTCCAGCCGTGTAGACACTCCCAGCTTGTCGAAGATGTTGCTGAGGTGGTGCTTGACCGTGTCTTCGCTGATCTTGAAGTATTCCGCAATCTCTTTATTCGAGTATCCTGCCACCACCGCCGCAACAATCTCCAACTCGCGCGGGGTCAGCCCAAATTTCTTCTGCCGCGCTTCGTCGCTCGAAGACTGCACCAGCGTGCGCAGGTATTGCACCAGGTTGGAAACGCTCTCCCGTCCCACCCAGTACTCGCCTGACATCACGGTGTGGATCGCTTTGAGCAGCAGTTGCGTGGCAGAGTCTTTCAACACCACGCCCCGCGCGCCCAACTGCAGAGCCTCTACAATCTGGCTCTTCTCCGCCGCGGCCGTCAGCAGGATGACGCGGACCGGAGTCGAATTCGCCCCAGTGCTCAAATCCCGCAATGCTTCCAATCCGGGATGCTTTGGCATAGCCAGGTCGAGCAAAAGAATGTCCGGCTTCAATTGCCGCGCCAGTCTTACGGCTTCGGCACCGTCGGAAGCCTCACCCAGCACCTTCAAATCCGGTTCGGCTTCCAGAAGGCGCCGCAGGCCATCCCGGAAAATTGGATGGTCGTCGGCGATTACGATACGAACAGGCTGTGACTTCTTAAAGTTCATCGGAGACTTCTCCACCTCTCGGAACTTTGATTTCCAGGCGCGTCCCTACTCCGGGAGTTGATTCTATCGTGAGTGCCCCCCCAATTAAACGTACACGTTCTTTGATGATCATGGGGCCCCTGCCCGTTTGATCTAATTCTTCCTGCGTGAGGCGGCCGGAAAACGGGAACCCCCTGCCGTCGTCTTCCAGCGTCAGGCTCCACTGATCGGCACTTGAACTCAGCCGCCCCAGCACATGGCGTGCCTGACTGTGTTTGCGCACATTCACCAGACCCTCCTGCACAATCCGCAGCAGTTCCCTGCAGACCTTGTCCGGCATCTCCAATTTCCCGGCATCGGTCACGAAGCGCGCCGAAATTCCCGTCTCCCGTTCAAACCGCTCGACCGCGTCGGTCACCAGGTGAAGGAACCTTCGGGAATCCACGTCGATCGACTTCATCTGTTGCATCAGTTCCCGCAGCTTGAGAACTTCTTCTCGAAGCAGTCCCTGGATCCGGCCCAGCTCGCCCCCGACCACAGCGGGTGTCGTTTCCGCCTGGCGCCGAAGAACATCCACCTGCATCTCCACCGCGATCAGCGACTGCACCGCGCCATCGTGCAGTTCTCGGGCGAAGCGCGCGCGTTCCGCCGCACTGGCACGGCGCCTCAGCCGGTGCAGCAGGTAAACGTTGTAAATCGCCGGCCCAACTTGCCGGAATAAATCGAGCAGAAAGCGCAGCTGCTCCTGCGTGTCGCCTTGCCACGACGGATCAAACACCAGCACGCGGCCGCGCCATTCGCCTCCGAATACAAAAGAAACAGCGACGGCAGAATTGAAGGATTGGCGTTGCTTGAGCCGGACTAGCGCGTCGGTAGAGGGCGACGGCAGCTGATTACCCTCGCGGTCCACTGCGACCACGAACCAGCGGTCTCCCTCGCTCGTTGCGTAAAACGCTTCTCCCGGAAAATCCTCCAGATAAATCTTCGATTCCCGCGGGCTGGAGTCCAGCCACACAAAATCGGAGGTCTCATCTCCATCCCGCAATTCACCCAGAAAAGTTCTGTGGCTGTGGATTTCCTGCGAGGCCACCAGCAGCCGATGAGCCCCGTACATGCTTACGATTTCGCGGCTGATCTGCTGCAACGTTCCCGTCAGCCCCGCATCCACTCGCACCTTCGATAGCATGCGGGTCACCACCGCCTTCTCCGCCCGCAAATGTTTCTGTTGCTCCGCCAGATAACCCAGGAGCAATCCCATCACCAGCAAGTAGACCGACAGCATGAACAGTCGCTTCGGCTCAAACTCGGTTGTGTTCATCCTGAGGCCTGCAAAAATATGCCAAGGCAGGGTTCTCCCTCGCGTTAACCATACATGGAACAGTAGGAAGCTCTCTGTCCACAACAGCACCACTTCGGCTCCCGCCGTACTCAGTGTCTCCCACAAGCCCCACCGGTAAGCCGCCGCAGTCAAAACGAAGACAAAAAACAAGATAAACGGGCTTCTCGGGCCGTCTCCAAACACCGAGATGAATGCCGGCCACACGATATCCGCCGCGTGCACCAGAACCCGAAACCTGGACGTGGACGTCTTCCGCCGCCGCAGCAGCATCAGCACCAGAATGCTATTCCCCATGTAGAAACCCAGCAGTCCATAGGCTGCCGGGGAGTTGCCCAGCTGCGTTGGGTCCATGTAAATCGCGGCCAGAGCGGAAGCTGCGAGAAACACGCGCGCTGTGGCCAGCCAGCGCTCGATTCGCCGAATCTCGCTGGGGTCGGCTGGAGTCAGCGGCCCTCCAATAAAACGGCGATTGTTTTCAGCGTGCAAGTCGAATCATTTCCCGCAGATGTACGAATTTGTCGATCATAGGAATGTCCCGCATATTATTGATAAGAAAGACAGGTAGCAAGCAAAACTTTGCGCCAGGGTTCAGCGGCGCTTGCTTCAGTCGCCGCACTCGCCTGTCTTCCACCGTAGTTACTTCAGTAACCCGGACCTCGTCCAATCCCAATTTAGAATGGCAACGAGGAATCGTCCTCTTGCGCACCTACGCCAAACTCTGGACCGGGGCAGTCGCAGGCTGCCTTGCGACTTTAATCCTGGCTGCCCTCATTCTGCCGCAGTCTTTCCGACTCACCGCGCTCAGCGACACGAGTCAGTTCCTCCTGTTGCTTTCCGGGACGCTCTCCTTCATTCCTCACATTATCCACTCGCGCGGACGCTTGCGCCTGTTCTGGTTGCTCATCGCCACCGGCATTGCCTTCTGGTTTGCCTACCAGTTCGTCTGGATCTACTTCGAACTCTGGTTGCGCACCGACGTCCCCGACCTCTGCTCCGGCGACATGATCGTTTTCCTGCACTTCGTGCCGCTGATGGCTGCGCTGGCGCTCCGTCCTCATGCTCCACAGGATGAGTACGCCGCTCGCCTCCGCCGCCTCGACTTCGCTCTGATGATGGTTTGGTGGATCTATCTCTACGTCCTCATCGTGATTCCCTGGCAGTATGTCGTGCCCAACATTCCAGCTTACAACCAGGGTCTGAACTCGCTCTATCTTATCGAGAAGGTGGCGTTTCTGGGCGCCCTGCTGCTGGCCTGGAAAGGAAGCAAAGGCGGCTGGAAAATTTTCTACGCCAATCTGTTCGGCGCCAGCTTCACTTACGCGGCCAGTTCTCACATCGCCAATTGGGCCATTGGCCGGCATAGCTATTACACCGGAAGCCTCTACGACATTCCCCTCGCGGTTTCGATGGCCTGGATCACCATAATCGGGCTGCGGACCCAAGAAAGCGAGCCCCAATCCGGCGTCCGCTCCACTTCCACCTCGCACGGAGTATGGCTCGCCCGGTTGGGCATGATTGCGGCCTTCTCTCTCCCGATCTTTGCGGGATGGGCTCTGCTTGATGATGCCGTGTCCCCTCGCGTCCGTTCGTTCCGCGTGGTCTTGACTCTGGCCGCAGGCGTTCTGATGGGCGCAATGGTTTTCGTCCGGCAACGCCTGCTCGACGGGGAATTGCTCCGCCTCCTGAGCCACTCGCGGGAATCCTTCACCAACCTGAAGCGCCTGCAGACCCAGATCACGGATTCCGAAAAACTGGCTTCGATCGGCCAGCTGCTGGGCGGCGCCGCTCACGAACTCAACAATCCCATCACTGCCATGTTGGGTTATTCCGATCTGCTGTTGTGTACGCCCCTCACCTCGGAACAGAGCGAACTGGCGGTGAGGATCGGGCAGCATGCCCGGCGCACCCGGTCGCTGGTGGCCAGCCTGCTGAGCTTCGCCAAACAAGGCCCTGCTGCCCTGGCTCCCGTCGATCTCAACACCTTGCTGCGCACTGCCGTCAAACTCTCGCAACCTCAGTGGCAAGCTCTCAAAATCGAAGTCCGCACCGAGTATCCGCAAGAACTGCTGCTCGTCCGCGGAGATTCCAACCAGTTGCTGCAGGTCTGCGTGCAGATCATCAATGACGCGCTGCATGCCGTCGGCCAGCACGGCAGCCGGATTCTCACCATCACCGCGGAGAGCAAAAACGGCACCGCCGTCATCCACATCTCCGATGCCAGCCCTGCGGACACCAGGAACCAGGTTCTTGGAAACGCCGCACCCGATCTCGATTCCCCGGAAACTCTCTCCGGTCTCGGACTGAGCGCGTGTCAGGGCATTCTGCAGCAACACCATGGGCGGATTCTCTGGCGGCAAGATCGGAACGTGGGAACCACCATCCGCGTCGAGATCCCCGTCATCCCTCTGAGGCCGGAGAAAGGGTCAGATCCTGGGGTTCCGGTGATGTGGCGGCCTCAACCGTTCGCTTGAGCTGCCCGCAGGCAGCATAAATGTCCCGGCCCCGCGGACGCCTCACGAACGCAGGAATCCCCGCATCGCGCAGCATCTTCTGAAACGCCGCCACCCGCTCCACGCTGGGAGTCATAAAGTCAATTCCTGGCCCCGGGTTCAGCGCAATCAGATTCACCTTGCAGCGCATCCCGCGCACCAACTCGGCCACTTCTTTCGCATTCTCCAGCGTATCGTTCACTTCACCGAGCAGCACGTACTCGAACGTGATCCACTCCCGTGTGCGCAAAGGAAATTCCCGTGCCGCCGCCATCAACATTTTCAATGTCCACTTCTTATTGAGCGGCATCAGTTGCGTGCGCAGAGCATCATTCGAAGCATTCAAGGAAATTGCCAGCTTCGGCCGAATTTTTTCCTCGGCGAAGTCCCGGATGCGCGGCACGATCCCCGCCGTCGACACCGTCATCCGCCGCTCCGCAAGCCCCACGCCTTCCACCAACAGCCGCGACGCCTTCACGAAATTCTCATAGTTCAGAAAGGGTTCGCCCATACCCATGAACACAAGATTGATGCGATCCTCGGGCGGCGAAACTTTCTGGTCTTTAAGCACCGCACAAACCTGTCCCACAATCTCCCCCGCAGTCAGATTGCGCTTCACGCCGAGCAAAGCGGTCAAACAAAACTGGCAATCCACAGCGCACCCCACTTGGCTCGAAATGCAAATTGTTGAACGACCCACGGCACGGGCAGCACCCGACTGCGCCAACTCCCCTGCGTCCGACCCATCCCCCGCTTCCCCGCCATCTCCCTCCGGCATCCAAACCGTTTCAACACTTTGCCCATCAGCAAAGGCAATCAGATACCGCACTGTCCCATCCACCGACACAAACTTCTTCTCAATCTGCGCCGCCCCGACAGTGACCCCGCTCCCCGTCAGCCGCTCGCGAAACTCCTGCGGCAGCGTGGAAATCTCCTCCAGCGTCTCCACCCGCTGCCGATACAACGCATCCATGATCTGTTTGGCCCGATAGCTCGGCTCACCCGCCTCGATCACCAAGGCGGTGATCTCCTCGCGGTCCATGCCCAGCAGCGTCAATGTCAGAGGTTCGGCCATGATTAAGTAATCGTCTGCAACTAGCTGATTCTAAATCACTAACCTTCTAATTCTCGCACACCCAACCCGGCCCTTCCAGATGTGTAAGAATAGTAGAGCACTTCTAAAGGATGTTCCACTCGTATCGCCATGGTAAAAGAAGTCCGCAATATTCGTCGTCAGGTGTTACCCCACGGCCTCACCGTAATCACCGAGCAGATGGAGCACATCCGCTCGGCTTCCATCGGCATTTGGCTCGAAACCGGCTCCCGCGACGAGACGCCGCAGTCGAACGGCATCTCGCATTTCATCGAGCACATGGTCTTCAAGGGCACCAAGCACCGCACTGCCGAGGAGATCGCCCGCCAGGTCGATTCCATCGGCGGGAACATGGACGCCTTCACCTCCAAAGAATGCATCTGCTTCAACGTCAAGGTACTCGACGAGCACGTCCCGGTAGCGCTCGATATTCTCACCGATCTAGTCCTGCATCCCACGTTCACGACCGAGGACATCGCCCGCGAGCGCGGCGTCATCCTAGAAGAAATCAAAATGGACGAGGACAATCCCGACTACCTCGTCCACGAAATCTTCACCCAGAACTTTTGGAAAGATCATCCGCTAGGAAAGCCAATACTCGGCACCAAAGAGACGGTGAAGAAATTCGAGCGCCAGACAGTGCTCGATACCTATACCCACCGCTTCGCTCCCGGCAATATCATCGTAGCCGCCGCCGGACATCTCGACCACGACCAGTTCGTCGAATTGGTGGTCAAGCATTTCGAACACCTGAAGGCGGCGAAGAACGGCTTCCACTCTCCTGAACCGAAAATCGTCCCGCGCATCGTGCTGCGCAACAAGAAAGCGCTCGAGCAGGTCCAGCTCTGCATCGGCGTTCCGGCATATCCCATCGCCCACGAGAAGCGCCACGCCGGCTACATTCTCAACACTCTTCTCGGCGGAGGCATGAGTTCCCGCCTGTTCCAGAATATCCGCGAGCGACAGGGTCTCGCCTACTCCATCTACAGCGACCTCAACCCCTACCGCGATACCGGATGCATGGCCGTCTATGCCGGTACGTCTCTCGCCTCAGCAAGCAAGGTAGTAAAAGCGGTGGTCAGCGAATTTCATAATCTGAAGACCGAACCCGTGCCCGCAGAAGAACTGCGCCGCTCCAAAGATCAACTAAAAGGCAGCCTGATGCTCTCGCTGGAGTCAAGCACCGCCCGCATGTCAAATCTCGCTCGCCAGGAAATGTACTTCGACCACTTCCAGGACCTCGACGAACTGATCGAGAAGATTGAAGCCGTAACCGCCGACGACCTGCAAAGCCTGGCCCAGGAATTCTTCAAAACAGAATCCGTAGCCGTAACCGCGCTAGGCAATCTAAGCGGCCTGAAGATCTCCCGCGATCAGCTAGCCTGCTGAAAGATCCTGCCCACGGGGCACGGCATTTTGCCTTACCCTGTGTGCCCCCTGTGTTAAAGATTTTGATTTCCCTGTAACTTCCCGTGCTCCCAGCTCATCCCATTTCAGCCTGCAGGTCCAACCTGCCGGATAACCGAACTCGATACTCACCTCCAAGGAGAAAAACCATGAAAAAGATATTCAGCAGTTTGACGCTAGCCTGTATCTTGGCTGCCTCGATGGCAGCCTTCGCCCAATCCACCAGCCAGGATTCAATGAAGCAAGACGACACCAAGCAAGACCAGATGAAAAACGATCAAATGAAAAACGACTCGATGAAGAAAGACGACATGAAGAAGGACAAGAAGGCCAAGAAGATGGCTAAGAAAGATGCGATGAAGAACGACGACAGCATGAAGAAAGACGACATGAAGAAAGACGACTCCATGAAGAACGACCAGATGAAGCCGAACTAGTCCGTCATCCGGAGCGCAGGCGCGGGCCGCCAGGTCCGCGCTGCGTTACCTCTAACGTCCCGCCGCACTGAGAACTCCCTCGCCTTCGTCCTCCGCTTCCACCTTGTCCTCATCCGCAACCTCTGCCCCGGGATGCCCACTTAACCCCGCCTTCAAATACTGCCGCAAGCACCGCGTGCACGGCACATACCCATCCCGCATCGCTTCCTTCGCCGTAGTCGTCCGCTCCGAAGCCTTGTCGTGAATGAAAGGACATCCCGCCACGTGAAAAACCTTCGATCCGTCGGAAACCACCACCACCAGATCAGGAGGAATGTTATTAGCAGGCTCCGCGTGATGCGACCTGAGAAAGCGTCCACCGCTGAGCGAGTTGGTCAATAACACGCCTCCCGTGATCAACAGCAAAGCTGCCACCGGCACCAACCAGGCCGCCCAGCTCGACCATCCGCTTCCCTTCACCGCCGCATTCTTCGTCAGCCGTTTCTCTAACCTCTGCCCGAAGCCGGCAGGCACTTCCAGCATGCGCTCATCCCCGTAGAGCTGGACCACATTCCGCGTCCCCGCCAGCACCGAAGCGCAGCGCTTGCAGGTCCGAAAATGCTCGTCCATCGCAGAGCGCAGCCCCGCTTCCACGTCCCCGTCCACGTAATTCGAAATCTCGCGCCACACCTGTTCGCAGTTCAACATTTTCTGGTCTACCATGGCTTGTTTCCCTTCTCGAACGGCAGCCGGCTGAACCAGCCCTGCTCCCATCCGGCGGCCAGCAGATCGCGCAGCATTAGCCGCGCCCGCAACAACCGCGTCTTCACCGAAGCCACCGTGATCCCTAGCGCTTCGGCTGTCTCTTGAATGTTCAAGTGCTCCACATCGCGCAGCACAAAAACTTCGCGGTATTTTCGATCCAGCGTCCCCAGGGCCTCCGCCAGCCGCTGCCGCACTTCCTTGCGCTCCAGCGCTTCCGAAGGAATCTCGCGCCAGTCAGCGAAATCCCGGGGCGCATACTCGCCTTCTACATCACCCCGGCCCGATCGATGCCCATCAATCCCTTCCATCACGACCGTTCGCTCCCTTCGCCGGCGCATCAGAGACTCATTCACCGTGATCTGGATCAGCCACGTACTGAACCGCGCCTCCGCCCGGAATTGCCGGATATTGGCAAACGCCTTCAGCATCGCCTCCTGCGCCGCGTCCTCAGCATCGTGCTCATTGCGAAGAATCGCCAGCGCCGCCGCGTAAACCCGTCGCTCATAAGGCCGCACCAGTTCATAGAACAATTCATGCTGCCCGCGCTGCACGCCCAAAATCAGATCTTGCTCGCGCGTTCCAATCTGCACCGGATTGTTCAACACCATCCCTGGTTCGGACATCTCGGTCGCAATCCTCACGTCTCGCTTTGCGCGTAAATGCGTAAAGTACCGTGGAAGAGCGGCGCTTCAGCGCCGCGTAGAGCCTTCCAAATCATTCCGGGGCTTTAGCCCCAGTGGTCGCTGCCTGCAGGCGCTGCGCCAGGTTCAGTACTCCGGATCCTTCTTCCACCCCGTAACCATGGAAACGAAATTGCCCCACCCATGCAGAATCACCATCACCAGATGTCCCAGCACAAAAAACAAAATCGCCCACATCACTGCGAAATGCCAAATGCGCGCGTAGTGGAATCCTCCCATCATCCAGGCCAGCCAGGAAAACTGAACCGGCTTCCACACCGCAAGCCCTGTGAACACCGAGAGCATTCCCAGCACGATCACCGTTGTGTAAGCCTGCTTCTGCAGGGGGTTGTAAGCTTCGCGAACCGGCGGCTTCGGACCAAAGAAAAAGTAATGCCGAACCATCGGCCACACGCCGGGAACGTCGCGATGCGTAAACAACACCTGCCGGTAGTTACCGCTGAAAAGCTGATACCCAAGATAGAAGAGGCCGGTCGCAATGTAGATCCACATGAACGTAAGGTGCCACTGCAGCGCCCCACCCAGCCATCCTCCGATAGCAAATGCCCGTGGCCAATGCAGCAAATCCTTCTGCGGAATCTTGGCCCCGAAGCTCGGAAACGCACGAAAAATCTGCAGCCCGCTTCCCACCATCACAAACAGCGAGACCGTATTCAGCCAATGGCACAGCCGCACTACAAAAGGATGCTCGTAAACCGCCCGCGCCACGACAACCGGCTCTTCTTCTTTCCCGTCGGCGTTCTTGCCCCCGGCATGAATGATGTCGATGACTGCCCCGCTCATTCGGAACCTCCCAGTATCGCCGCCTTCGTGGCGGCTGTTGTGGCGGCGTCCCGCTCCGCTTGCGTGCGATTAAATACTCTCGCAAGCCGGCGATACGTCGCCTACAACCCGTAAAACCACGAATAGCCCTGATCTTCCCAGTATCCGACTCGATCGATCACGTGCGAAACTTTCAAATCCGTCAAATACTTGGCCTGTTTGTAGCCGATCTTGGTGGGGATCTGCAGTCGCAGCGGCGCTCCATGCGCCCGCGTCAGTGGCTGCTCATACATCTCATAACAAAGTAAAGTCTGCGGATGCAGCGCCGTCGCCATGTCCAGCGACTCGTAATAGTCGTCAGCGCAGTTGACCTCGATGAAGCGCGCCGTCGGATCCGCACCCACCATCTGCAGAAAATCCGACAGCCGCGCCCCGCCGAACCGCCCAATCACATCCCACCCTTCAACGCAGATGTGCCGCGTGTTCTGCCGAAAGCGCGGCAACGCCTGCACCTGCGCCAGCTTGTAATCCCCAGGTCTCTTAACCGCGCCGCTAACCGTCAGCGTCCAGTTTTCAAAGATCACTCCCGGATCGTCCACGTCATATCCATTGATGGGAAACTTCGCAAACGGAGTCAGCTCGGAGTTATCGAAGGTCGGCGCCAGATGGCTCGGGCGAAAAAGCCGCGCCGAAGCCCAGTCGCTGAACCCGAGACCTTTCTTGAGCACCCCTTCCTGCAACCTGGGGATGGCGAAGGCGCCCAGCGCCAGAACCGGCGTCAGCTTAAGCAACTCGCGCCGGCCAATTTGCCGAAATTTCTTTTCATCGGTCTTGCCTTCGTTTATTTTTCGATTCTCGTTTTTCATCGAGTAGCCTTCGCAGATTCGCAGCTCTAGCCGGAATTATGCTCGGGAAATAAGGGCTTACCTTCGGCCCGCAACCATGGGATTAACCAGACCCTCCAAAAGTTTCGTCCCGCGCCGTACTCCCATCCGGTCCACCGTGAGAATCATACCCCGTCAAAATCAAGTCAAGTCGCACTTATGCTGGCATTTGTGGCGTTTTCGAGGCATACTAGCGGTTGCGCCAGCCCTCCCCCGGGGTAGAAAGTCCCGGTTTCCACAATGTCAACGCTGAACACCATCGCAAAGAAGCCCGACCGAGCCCTGCTGGCGGATTCCGTCAAGCGTGTACCCGAAGACCCCAAGCAGCGGAGATTGATGGTGGGGTCGCTCTGTCTGCTCCTGTTGGCGCTAGGCGTCGTACTCTGGCACGATCGCGACTTCTGGTTTCCAGACGCGCCGGACGCCGAATCTGACCAGCCGGCCGAAAGCGTTCCAGCCAAGCAAGCTCCACTGCCCTCGGCGGTAGCCGCTAAACCGGTCACGGCCGCAAGGTCGAAGCACGGGTCGAAACACCAAGTCGCTATAGCTGTGCAGACTCCCGCCCCGTCCGATCCGGTCGCTCCGGTCACCACCATTCGCACCGCACTGCCCCCGCTCGAAGTAGAGGTTGTTGCCGGCGATTCCCATCAGACCCTCCGGCCCGGCAGCAGTTCCGTGCGTGTGGATTTGCAACCCGGCGCATCAGCGCAAGCAGTAAGCGAGCCCAGCGCAGCCAGGAATATCGAGACCGCTGCAAAGCTGGCCACAAATGTCTCCGAGCGCGTACGCATGACTACCGACGCGTCCGACATCGTGGCCCACCCGGTTCGGCCTAACTATCCGTTGCTGGCCCGGCAGATGAAAGTACAAGGGTCAGTGATTCTGCAGGCGCTGATTGGTCGGGATGGAATCATTCAGAATCTGCGCGTGGTCAGCGGCCCACATATCCTCGCGTCAGCAGCCCAGGACGCGGTCCGGCAATGGCACTTCAAACCTCACCTGGAAGGCACCGAACCGGTCGAAACCGAAGCCAAGATCACGGTCAACTTCACGATTTCCACCAACTGAGGAGTCGGTCCTAGGTCTCAGGTCATAGGTCTTAGGCAAGAACCTGAGACCAAACACCTGAGACCACACAGAAGATGTGGAGTCCATATAAGAATCTCTTCCTAAAATAACGAGCGCCTCGAATCTCTTTCGAGATCGAGGCGCCCGGGCAGCCCTCCCCCAGAACTGCTCACCTGAAAAATTAAACTTGAGGCAGGATTTTGCAAATGGCACCATCGTGCCATTAGGTGTCCCTTAAGTGCCATCCCCAAGCCTTTGCAAAGCCGCCCTCTTTACCGGGTTCCAGCGATACAAAGTCCGATTCCCCGCCGCGTCTGAAGCCGAAACCGTTTTCTGCCGATGAACAAGCCACCAGAATTCCTGTGACGCCATGCCAGCCTTTCGCGACCCCGATACTTACCGCGACATCCTCGACGGCCTGCAAATCGGCGTAAGCGTTCTCGACCTGCAGCAAAAGATCGTCTTCTGGAGCGACGGCGCCGAACAGATTACTGGTTATTCCCGTATCGATGTCCTCGGCCACGTCTGCACCGAGAACATCCTTCTCCATTGCAACCAAAACAGTTGCGAAATGTGCAACGAGAAATGCCCTATCGCCACCGCCTTGCACGATGCCAAACCTGTGGAAACCCTCACCTTCATCCATCACAAATCCGGACATCGCACTCAAGTGCATACCTGGGCCATCCCCCTGCGCGACAAACACGGGTCCATCATCGGCATCATCCAGACCTTTGAAGGCGAATTTGCCATCGCCGGTCCTGATCTGAATGACCGGAACATGCGCGAGCGCGGTTGCCTCGACGACACCACCGGATTGCCCAACCAGGCCATGATGCAAGCCCACCTCCGGGAAACGCTGGGCACGTTCACCCAGCTGCTAATTCCCTTCGGCGTGATTTGCGTCGAAGTTCCCGAGCTCGCACAATTTCGCACTCGTAACGGGCAGGTGGCTTGCCGGTCCATACTCCAGGTGTTGTCTCGAACACTGAGAAATACAGTATGGCCAACCGATTTCGTTGGCAGCTGGAGTGAGAATCGATTTCTGGCGATCTTGAGTGGCTGCCCCGAAGACGCGCTGCAAACCATCGGCGCCCGCATTCTCAAGATGATGGCCAGTGCCACGATCCAGTGGTGGGGAGAAGAACTGTCAGTAACAGTGTTGATCGGCTGCGCCGGCGCCCGAACCGGCGATACTGTCGAATCGATTCTGGATCGCGCACAGCCCGCGCTTGGCGGAAATCAGGTCGCCCTGCCCAGCCGTGGGGTCGTCGTTGGTTCCGCCAATTCGCGGCCGGGAAACTGAGCGAGACGAGTTAATTCATGTTCGCCATTATCGGCATTGTCGTGGTGTTCGGCTGCGTCGCCGCCGGCTATCTCATGGAGCACGGAAACATCCGCGTCCTCCTTCAGCCAGCCGAACTGGTCACCATCGGCGGCGCGGCCATCGGTACTGTCCTCATCGCCAATCCGCTTCACATTCTCAAGCAGATCGCCGGCGGAATCGGCGGCGTCTTCCGCGGCTCTAAGTACACGAAACAGGCTTACCTCGATTCTCTGAAGATGATGTACGACCTGCTCAACAAGGCCCGCAAAGATGGACTCATGGCCCTTGAGAACGACGTAGAGGAACCAGACAAGAGTCCGCTGTTTTCGACGGGTCCAGCCGTCTTCAGGAACCACCACGTCCGCGACTTTGTTTGCGATTCGTTGCGCATGGCCATCACCGGCGTAGATGCCTTCGATCTCGACCAAATGCTCGACCTCGACCTCGAAGTTCATCATCATCAAGCCGGACTGCCCACCGCTGCGCTCAGCAACGTGGCTGACTCCCTCCCCGGCCTTGGGATCGTCGCCGCTGTCCTGGGTATCGTCATCACAATGGGTGCGCTCGGCGGCCCTCCTGAGGAAATCGGCAAGAAAGTTGCCGCCGCCCTGGTCGGCACTTTCCTCGGCATCCTGCTCTGCTACGGATTGGTCGGTCCCATCGCTTCCAACATGGTCAAACTTGCCGATGACGAGCACGCCTATCTCTACGTGCTGCGCGTCCTCATCGTCTCCTTCCTTAAAGGCACGGCTCCGATCATGGCCGTGGAGGTCGCCCGTCGCGCTGTTCCCGGCCACGTGCGCCCCTCGTTCAAGGAAGTCGAGACTGCCTGCCGCAACAAAGGAGCGGCCGAAGAAACCGCTGCGCCTGCTGCTGCCGGCGCCGCAGCTGGTTAGAAAATCCGCGTCAACCTCCCATGGACAAAACTCGCCCCGTCATCATTCTCAAGAAGAAAGCCCGCCACACCGGCCATCACGGCGGCGCATGGAAGGTCGCCTACGCCGATTTCGTCACCGCTATGATGTCTCTGTTCATCGTCTTGTGGCTGCTCAACAGCAGTAAGCCTATTCAGGACGCCGTAGGTGGCTACTTCCGCGATCCCAACGGCACCGCCGCTAAGAAGGGGTCCACTCTCGCCGGCGCCACCGAGAAATTCATCCTCGCCAAAGACGACATGCCCAAGCTCAAGGATCAGCTCGAGCAAAAAATCCGACAGATGAATGACTTCGAAAAACTCAAAAGCCACGTAGAGATGACCGTCACCTCCGAGGGCCTGCGCATCGAACTCACTGAATCGGCCTCCGGAACCTTCTTCGAAAGCGGCAGCCCCAAACTAAACACTGACGGCCGCGAATTGCTCATCACTCTGGCCGGCGAACTCGGAAAGTTGCCCAATACGCTTTTCATCGAAGGGCACACCGACTCCAAACCCTATGCTGCCTTCGGCAGCTACAGTAACTGGGAACTCTCCACCGACCGCGCCAACGCCGCTCGCCGCCTGATGCAGTCCAGCGGCATCCGGTCGGACCAGGTCACTCAGGTCCGCGGATTCTCCGATCAGCATCTCCGCAAACTCGACGATCCTCTCGACCCCTCCAACCGCCGCATTTCCCTCATCGTGCAATACCTCGGAATAAATGGCGATGAAGACGCGAAGCCCACCCTTCCAAACGGCGACAGGAAGCCAGACGGAAAGATTTCCCCGCTTCCAACAGAGAACTCCTCCAAGAACGGCGGCAAGAAGGAATAAAGAATGATGTTCTCCGACCCTCATCATTATCCGCGGCAGCATCGTTGATTCGAGGGCACCACCGTGTGCTACTGTGCTCGCTAGGACAGCCGAGCCGGTCCACTCAGCCCATGCTCACCCGAATCTGCACGGCGCTATTGTTCTTTCTTTTGGCCCGAACCCTGCCATTGCACGCTCAAGATCAATCTGCGAGTGCCGCTGCGGGCGGGCCGATCACGACCGATCGGCCGGCGCTTACAGATTCCAGCCTGGTCGTTCCGGCTGGCAGCCTTCAACTGGAAAATGGATTCCTCGAAACTCGCAGCCAGGGGCAGAGTGTCTTGGACGGTCCCGAGACCTTGCTACGTTTTGGTGTCACCGCGAGGACCGAATTGCGATTCACGGCACCCGACTATTTTCACAACCTGACCACCGGCCAGGGCTCAGGATTCGGCGACCTCGCCATCGGCATAAAACAACAGCTCGGCCCCACGCATGGATTCGACGTATCCGCGGTCGTGTTCCTCAGTTTGCCCACGGGCGCCAACTTCGTGTCCAGCGGCGGGTACGATCCGGGATTGCAAATCCCTTGGTCGCGCGCTGTCTCCGCCAACTGGGCGGCCGCCGGAATGTTCTCGGTGTACTGGCCCACGCAGGGCCGCACGCGAAACGTGACCGGCGAATCCACGTTCTTGTTCGATCGCCAATTGACCAAGCCTTGGGATGCGTTCCTCGAGTACGCGGGTGACTTCCCAGAATCCGGTGCGCCGCGGCACTTGCTGCACTTTGGCACAGCTCTAAAGCTCGCAAAGCAGCAGCAGATTGATTTCCATGTCGGCGTTGGCCTCTCGCCCGCCGCTCTGGATCATTTCATCGGGATCGGCTATTCGTTTCGCCTTCAGACGTTCTCTCGTTAGTGTGAGCGTCCAGGCAGGCCCCACATTGCTAACCAGATTTCGCCTGTATTGGAATCAGCAGCCCTGTTGTTTGACATACCAGGGTGCGCTTACCGTGAAGATGCGTTCGTTCCCCCGTGCCAGAAGCGCCCATTCGAGCAGACGCCCGCGCTGATTGTGCAGGAAGTATTCATACCATTTGTCCTCCACCAGTTCCGGTATGACCACGACAATGCTGCGATTGGGATTTTTCTTCGATAGATCGAGAACAAATTGAACGATGGGTACGATTACAAAGCGATAGGGTGACGGCAGGAACTGAAGCTGCGGCGGTTCCCTGCCTTCCGCGCGGAAGGGTTTCTCGACGTAGTGTTCCCAATCATCCCGCAGCAATTCAGAATGCTCGGTGGGCTCCACATGCAACGCGATCACTTCCGGAGATAGCCGCGCGGCGAATTCAATTCCCTGCCGCGTGATGTTGCTCCAGCGGTCGATTGCAATCACCGCAATGGGATGCTGGCTCAGCCCCGCCGCGTCTACTGGAATCTTGCACGAGGTGAGCATCTTCACGGAGTGGTAGTGGCGCCGTACGATAGCAAAGAAAGCGATCGTCAGGGGGATGAAAAGCAGCGTGATCCATGCCCCCTCCACGAATTTCGCAACCAGCACGACAGCCGTCGTAGTGCCGGTGACGAGCGCGCCCAATCCATTCACCAGTGCGCTCTTTACCCAGCCGGGGCCGCGGTTTTTAAACCAGTGCATCACCATACCAGCTTGCGACAGCGTGAAGGCCATGAACGCACCGACGGCATAGAGCGGAATGAGCCGGTCCGTAACCCCGCCGAAGAGGATGAGTACGCCACCACACAGCAGCGCCAGTACGACAATGCCGTAGGTGTAAACCAGTCGCCGCCCCCGATATCCGAACACGTGTGGAAGGTAGTTGTTCTGCGCGATGGCCCGGCACAGCCTGGGAAAATCTGCAAACGCTGTGTTCGCAGACAAAGAGAGCACAGCAAGAATCGATCCGATGGTTAGATAGTAAAAGAGTCCCTTGCCGAAAACCGCGGCGGTGAGCATGGAGAGAATGCTCTGATAGCCGGGTTGGCCGGGATCGGTCGCCGCAATGCCGTAGATTTTTACCAGATACGAAATCCCGGCCAACATCACCGCTAAGAGAAAAATAATCACCGTCAGAGTCCGCTGCGCGTTTTTTACGGTCGGCTCCCGGAAGGCCTTCACCCCGTTACTGACCGCCTCCACGCCAGTCAAAGCTGTACAACCGCTAGCAAACACTTTCAGTAAAAGCCAGAAGCTCACAACCGCAGTCATCGCCGGCGCAGGCGGAAGCGCAACGATTGGCGTGGGATGCCCTCCGCTGAGCAGGACACGAAAAATACCCGCAACGATGGTGATCAGAAGTGTCCCCACAAACAGAAAAGTAGGAATCGCAAAGGCCGTGCCCGCCTCGCGCACACCCCGAAGGTTGACGATGGTGATGACCAACAGAATCCCCACACAAAGAGACACGGTATGCGGCAGCAACGACGGCACGGCCGAGACCAACGCACCAACTCCCGCAGAAATGCCGACCGCCGCCGTCAGGATGTAATCGGCGAGCAGCGCCGCTGCGGCAAGCAATCCGGCCGACGCTCCAAGATTGAAGCGCGCTACGGTATAGGAGCCTCCGCCGGTTGGATAGGCGGCGATGGTCTGGCGATAGGAGAAGTACACGATCACCAGCAGCGTGATGATGGCCCCGCTGACGGGAACAATGTAACGAACACCGAGCAGCCCCAAGGGAATTAGAAGCGTGAGCGCCGCTTCTGGTCCGTAAGCCGCGGAGCTAAGCGCATCGAGTCCAAATATCGGGATGCCCTGCGTCGGCCCGATCTGTTCCGCACGCTCGTCGCTGGTTTTGATCGGTTTGCCAACAACGAGATCAAGTATGTTCATGAAGGATGTTGCTCAGCGGGCCGCTTGTGTCGGCAAATAAATAGCGACGAAAGCGTGTGTCCTACCTGGCGAGCACAGACACGATAACACTGGCGGGATTTGCAATCAAAACATCGACTGCGGGGAAGGCCACTAAAACTCGAGAGCGCCGGGTTTCGGGTTCAGTCGCTAAATTCAGACGCCGGTTCATTCTTCAGGATTGGCCGCCAGTCGCAGTTCGCAGCTGGCGCGCTCGCCGGTGGCGGCGAATATACAGAACCAGCATCATCACGAGCGCAATCAGGACCACAGCTGCGAGAACGGCCCAGACAACCAGCATGCGCATCGAATTGATCATGATGAATTTGCCGCTTATCGTGTAGAAGCCGTTAAAGCTGCGGATGGCCCCAGGCAGCGCCAGCAAATCGTCTTTCGTCATTTGCAGGACATGTTCGTTAGGGTGATATTGCGATTCCCACGGAAACGTCTCCCCACTGGCATCCAGCTCGATATGGCCGCCGAGAACGAAGCTGATCGGGCGATCCTTCACGAAAGCAGCAACTCTTTCAGCGCTGGCAAGGTCGGCAGCGGCGTCGTCGATCAGAAGCCGCCCAGGCAATAGAAAATCGCCTGAAAAGAACAACCCTGTATTCCGGTCGTAAAACGAGATCTCAGTCTCGTTGTGGCCGGGCGTCGGGATCACATCGACGGTTCGATCGCCGAGATTGATCTGCACGACTCCGTTCGGCCAGTTGGCGACGTTGTAGTAGCGCCGGACGCTGTCAACATCAAACCCAACCACTTCAACGTTGGGCAAATGCATGAACTGCCCATCGCCCGCGCGATGATCAAGATGCCGGTGAGTATGCACCACGAGCAAGGGCAACTTCGCAGCACTGTCTCCAGGTAATAATTGCAGCACCGTTTTCGCCAGCGGCATCTGATTCGCATCGGCAACATCGCCAGTGTCGATCAGAAGCGCTCTCGTCGACCCTATCAGGAGGTACGTGAAAGGCGCCTCGAAGGTGGCGCACAGGTTCTCCCGAAGGATGAATGTCTGCGGGTTATATGGATGAACCTCGAGCGGGGCTTGCGGACTGGCTTTGCAGTCCTTGGCACCTTCATTCCAATGAATGTCGATTGACCCGGGCGCAAGTTGAGACCGCGCGGACGAAGCCGCGACTAGTATCCCGAGAACCAGCAGTGCGCAGTGTCTGTGTCGCATGACCGAGGCTATTTCACAAACGTCAACCCATGAGGCACTGCATACTTGAAAACATAGGCGTAGAGCATCACAATAATTCCCACGATCGAACACAGCGCCACCGAATGCCACGCTACAAAGCGTAAAATAATCCCTTCATTCCCGACCTGTTCAGTAGCAGCCGTAGCAATCGTGATCGACTGCGCATCCACCATCTTCCCCATCACACCTCCCACGCTATTGGCCGCGCACATCAGCACCGGATCAATGCCCAGCTGTTGAGAAGTAATTCGCTGCAAGCTCCCAAAGAGCACGTTCGACGATGTATCGCTCCCGGTAAGAGCAACTCCCAACCACCCCAGAAACGTTCCGAAGAATGGATACAGCCATCCCGTGCGCGTGAACGCCAGGCCCAGCACTGCGTCCAACCCCGAATATCGCGTCACATAACCCAGCCCCAGCATGAACGAGATCGCAATCATTGCAAGCCGCATCCGCACCAGCGTCTTCCAGAAGATCTTCATTAGTTGCACCGGACCCTGTCCGAGCAGCAATCCGGAAACGATCGCAGCAAAGAAACATCCCGTCCCGGTCGCCGAGAGCCAGTTGAGATCGTATCGTGCCGTCTCTGGGGTGGGCTTGGTAACAATCGGAGCCGCGCGCGAAATCGCGTTGTGCAGCAGAGGCACATCCCATCCCGCCGGACCAGGCCGCACCTTGCCATCCGGAAGCATTACTTTGAAAGCCGGCGTGGTCGCCTGATTCATCGCGAGTTTTATCTTAGGCAATCCCCAAAGCAGCACAAACAGCGAGAGAATCGCAAACGGCATCCACGCCTTCAAAACTTGTCCCGCGGTATAACTGCGCGGCTTTACATATCCGTCAAATTTCTCGGCCGCCCATTCTCCGCCCATCTGGTCAGCGACCTCTCCCGTCTGGGCCAGGACCGCAACCGGCTTATCGTCATAATCGAATCGCCAAATCTTCTTCGGCTTCCAGAATCTTAGGAAAATCAAAGCCGCGACAATCGAAACTACACCTCCCATGATGTCGACAAGATTGCTGTCCACGTAATTCGACCAGAAAAACTGCGTTAGCGCGAATGAAAGCCCAATCACAAGAATCGCGGGCAATACTTCAAAGGTTTCTCTCCAACCGACCATGGTCCGCACCAGCCAGAAAGGAACGATCACCGCAGTGAACGGAAGAATCCGTCCAATCATCGCGCTGATATCGGATTCCGGCAGTCCCGCCACAGCCGCGAGGCTATGAACCGGCGTCCCGATCGCGCCATAGGCCACCGGCGCCGTGTTCGCAATCAAATTCAAGGCAGCCGCGTGAAAGGGCCTGAACCCCAGCCCAATCATGAACGCCCCCGCAATCGCCACCGGCGCACCAAATCCCGCCGCGCCTTCAATGAACGCACCAAAACAAAACGCCACCAGCAAAACCTGCAGCCGCCGGTCGGCGGTGATGCCGGCAATCGACTCCTTCATGATTTCGAATTGCCCGGTCTCCACCGAAATGTCATAAAGGTAAACCGCAGCCAGAACGATCCACGCGATCTTCAACACTCCGAACGCCACGCCATAGGCAAAGCTCATGCCAGCCAGCGCCGCAGGCATTTTGAAAAAGATGATCGCAACCGCCACTGCCGTCGCAGCTGCGGCAATCGCGCACCAGTGCGGCTTCACCTTAAGCCCAGCCAGCAGCCCGAAAAGAACAATGATAGGAAGCCCCGCCACCAGCGTGGAAAGCCACCAGTGCCCAAGCGGATCGTAGATCTGAGTCCACTGCATAACCACCCCTAACGAACGGAGTCAGCTGCGCAACCGAGATCACAAATTTACTTGCTTTGAAAGGGCTCGGCTTCAGCCGCGCCGCACGAAACAAATAAAACCAACCGCGGCATTAGCCGCCCACTTCCCAAGTCTTCGGAGCATTCACATAAGACCGATCCAATTCCGCAACCGACGCAACTCCCAGCAGCCGCAAAGTCCGCTCCAGATCGGTTCGCAGAATCTCAATCGCCCGGTCCACTCCAGCCTCACCCGCTGCGGCCAACCCGTACGCATATGCGCGACCGCAAAGCACCGCCCGCGCTCCCATGCAGATAGCTTTCACAATGTCAGCGCCGCGGCGAATGCCTCCATCCATGAATACCTCGATTCGGCCCTTCACCGCTTCCACCACTTCGGGCAATGCCCGCAACGAAGCCGGAACTCCATCCAGCTGCCGTCCACCATGATTCGAAACCGAAACCGCCGCCGCTCCGGCATCGATGGCGTGGCGCGCATCGTCCCCAGTCAGCACGCCCTTCACCACGATCGGCCCTCGCCAGATTTCCCGAATCCAGCGGAAATCAGCCCAGGTCGCAGTCGATTCTGCGAGCGCAGCGTTGATGTCCACCAGCGGCATCGGCCCCTTGCCCGGCACCACCACGTTTGGCAGCAGAGGCACGCCCCCATCCAGCAAGAAACTAATAAGCCATCCCGGACGCGAAAGAATTTGCGGAAGATAAGGAATTTTCTCCAGAGGGCCGCCGCTGATCAGTTCCTTCATCCCGTTGCGGTAATCGCGCTCGCGAATCCCCGACACTGGAGTATCAATGGTCACCACCAGCGCCGAGAACCCCGCCACTCGCGCCCTTTCAATGCTGGCCTCAGCCGCCCCGCGCCCACCCATCAGGTAAAGCTGATAGAAAACCGGTCCGGCGGAGGCCGCCTTCACATCTTCCAGCTTGTGTCCCGAAATCGTCGAAAGAATGTAACCAGTCCCCGCCCGGCCCGCAGCCCGCGCTGCCGCCGCTTCCCCTCCAGGATGCATAAGCCGGCTGTAGCCGACCGGCGCCAGCAAAAAAGGAAGCGCCAGATCGAGCCCCAGAACCCGAGTGCGCAAATCGCACTTCGCAACCTCGACCGCATGCCGCGGCCGAAAAGTCACGTCGTTAAATATGCGGCAGTTTTCCCGCAGCGTGACCTCGCCCTCGGCCCCGCCATCCAGGTAGTCAAATACAGATTTCGGCACCCGCGCCCGTGCGATCGGACGGAAGTCCTCGATGCACACAACTCGCGGCGACGCCACAGCTCGAGAGGCTCTCGTCATTTGCATTCCAGTGTCTGCAATGTGTCCTCACAATGTCTGCGTCTGGAATCTTGGAGCAGGCCGATATCCTACCACCGCGCGAAACCGCGAAGAAATGGAAATTGCCTGAAGACTAACCTCTCAGCCCGTTCGGAACCATGGGCAGCGACCGCAATCGCACGCCCGTCGCATCGAAAATCGCATTGCCGATCGCCGGAGCCAAACCGACCATCGGACATTCCCCGGCCCCGGCCGACGGAATATCCTTGCGGTCGAGCAGCACGGTCTCAAGCACAGGCACATCGCTAAACCGCGGTACCCGATAGTTTGAGAATCTTCCGTTCAACACCCGGCCGTTTTCGAATTCGATCGCCTCAAAAAGGGCCCCACCAAGTCCCATAATGTTCGATCCCTCGATCTGATTCCGCAAATTGTCAGGATTGACAATCGCTCCGCACTCGAAAGCGGTAACCACGCGAACCACGCGAACGTCCCCGGATGCTCGGTCCACCGCGACCTCCGCGCAAGTTGCCACATTCCCCATTTTCTCGAATCCGCCACCTATCCCGAACCCGTGTCCTGCAGCCTTCTTCCCGCCTCCCCAGCCGAATCTCTTCGCTGCCGCTGCAAACACGTCGCGCAACCGCTCATTCTTCAGATTCTTCAGCCGGAATTCGAGCGGATCCATGTTCACCAAATGCGCCAGTTCGTCCATGAACGATTCCCGGGCAAAATGATTCGCCGTTGCCGCCAGCGCCCTGTACGATCCTTGCCGCAAGGGCGAGTGCGCGGCATGAAATTCGATCCGCTGGTTCTGGACGTCGTAGTATGTGCGAATCCCCGCCGAGCCGGAATTGTAGTTATGAAATTCCCATGCCTCGATCGCACCGTCCCCAGCCACTCCGCTCGTGACCTCGATCACGCCGGCGGGACGGAAATAAGCCCATGTAAATTCCTCCTCACGGGTCCACACTAGTTTGACCGGCCGCTTCGCTGCCCGTGCCAGTCGCGCCGCTTCAATTGCCGCTTCGCCCGTGTGCTTGCCCCCGTATGCCGATCCCGTATCCGGCATCAGCACGCGTACGCGTTCTTCCGGAATCCGAAACGCCTCCGCCAATTCACTGCGCACTCCGAAGGGCCGCTGTGTTCCTGTCCAGACCGTCAGATTGTCGCCCTCCCACTGCGCCAGCGCAGCCCGCGGTTCGAGCGGCGCATGTGCAATGTAGGAAACGGTGTAGGTCTGCTGCAGTCGATGATCGGCCGCAGCCAGAGCCTTTTCCACCAATCCAACTTCATAGCGTGACCCATCCCCCGTCGGGTCATCGCCCGCGGTCGCCGTCTTCTTTAAGTATTCAAACAGCTCTTTATCCGAGGGCTGCGGTTCAGACTTCCACTCCGCGTGCAAAGCAGCGACTGCACGCGTGGCAATCTCCGCACTCGGCGCTGCTACTCCGACAAAATTACCGTCGCGAACCACGGTCACGCCAGGAATTTGTTCCGCCTCTCGCGTATCAATTGACGCCAGCGTCGCCCCGAACGCCGCAGGACGCAGAATCTTTCCATTTAACATCTCCGGCAGTTTCTGGTCGATCGGATACCGATGTTTACCGGTAACAAAGTCTCGGCCATCGACTTTGCTCGCCGATTGCCCTTGCACCTTCCACTGCGTCGCAGGTAAGAGTGCGTCTCCGGGATCGATAGTTTGCGTAAGTTGCTGCCCCTTGATCAACGCTCCGTATTCCACGGATCGTTTGCTCTGCGGATCTGTGATCTTGCCCTCAGCCGCGATCAGCCGCCGACGATCGGCTTTCCACTCGGCCGCAGCAAATCCCATCAGTAGCTCGCGAGCAGCAGCAGCCGCTTTCCTGAGCTGAGGACTCATGGTTGGCGTAGTCCGGCTGCCGAAGGTACCCATATCAAAGGGTGTAAGTTGCGTGTCTCCCATGACGATTTGGATTTTCTCCACGCCGATCAACAACTCCTCCGCCACCGCCTGGCTCAAGGATGTTCGAATGTTTTGTCCAACTTCCACCTTCCCCGTATACACAGTAACGATGCCTCTTTCGCCAATATGCAGCCAACCTCCGATGTCCTGAGGAAGTTCCTCGCCCGGCCCTCGCTTGCCAGAACCAGATTCCTGCCCATGCACCCCCTTCAACGCACAGACAATCAGGATGCCCGCTCCCAGGAACTTGAAAAACTCCCGCCGGTCGACTTCGAAGTAATAGGCAGGCCGAGCATTGAGTTCATAGCGTTCAGGCTCCAGCGGAAATTCGAGATCCAAACGTTCGAGAACTCGATCATTACTCATTGCCGGCACTCCTTGAGGGTCGCGATTCCTTCAAAACCGCCGCTGCACTCCGGACCGCAGCCACGATGCGCGGATGAGTTCCGCACCGGCAGATGTTGCCCTCCATGAAATGCCAAACCTCAGCCTCTGACGGATTCGGATTTGCGTTCAACAACGACACCGCAGTCATGATCATTCCCGACGTACAATAAGCGCATTGCATCGCTGCCTCGTCAAGAAAAGACTGCTGCACCGGATGTAACCGCTCGCCGACGGCGAGCCCTTCAATCGTAGTGATTTGTCGGTCGCGCACTGCTCCCACCGAGGTAATGCAAGATCGGCGTGCACTTCCATTGATCAGCACCGTGCAAGCGCCGCACTGCCCTTCGCCGCACCCGTACTTGCTTCCCGTAAGATCCAGTTGATCGCGCAACACGCCGAGCAGGCTGGCATCCGCCTCGGCATCGACCGCGAGCGTGCTCCCGTTCACGTTGAGTTGTGTAACTTTCGCCATTCCACTCCTCCAGCCCTCTTCTATTTAGAGACCTCCACCTCAGATTGCGTTGCCACTCGACGACCACGCCGAAACCAAATCCACAGGTACGCCACCGGGCCCGAAGCCAGATTCAGCAATCCCCATTTTCGCGTAGGCGCATCGCTGTATTTCATCGCGAACGCGAAAAGCAGCGTCGGAGCCAGCACAATCAACATCGCCCCCACCGTGCCCCCCGCCACGCGAAAGCTTCGCGCCGCATCCGGATACTTCCGCCGCAGTTCCCAGAACGAAAGCACGGTCTGGATCGACGTCGCCATGCGCGTCCACGCGTACACTCCAATCAATTGCGGCACGGTAAACACCGCCAGGGCCGCGCAAAAAGCCGTCGACAGCAGAATCGAACGCACCGGCGTCCCAAACCGCGCACTCACCTTGGCCAAGGCAGGATGAAAGTATCCATCTTCCGCCATCGCCAGTGGAATGCGTGTCACCGAAAGCACTGTGCTATCCAGTAGCACGAAAGCACACACCACGGCCGCCACAAAGATCGCCGTCCCTAGCGAATTCCCTCCAATCAACCGCGCCGCCGTCACCAGATATCCAGTCTGCCACTCCTGCCAGTTCCCCAAGGCCGCCAGCCCCGCCGCCATCGTCACTACATAAATCGCTATCGCCAGCGGCACCACAATCGCCAGTCCTATGGGAAAATTCCGCGTCGGATTCTCCACTTCTTCAATTACCGTAGAAACCTGTTCGTAACCCGCATACGACCACAGCGCAATCGCCAGTCCCACCCCGAACGCTCCCTGCCACGGTCTATCCGTCGGGAAAAACGGATGAAAGGGATTGAAGTGCGCCTGATGAAACCCCAGCACGACAAAAACCACCAGCGGCACAGCCATCATCAACAACAACATCAAAGTGAGTTTCCCCACCAGATGAATGCCGCGAATATTCAGGTAAGCCACCAGCAGTAGAAACGCAAAAGCGACGCCCCAGTGTTCGACGCCCGAGTGCATGGGAAACCAGTACTCGAGGTAATCCGCCATGCCCACGCCATAAGAGGCGCTCATCAGAAACGTGCCAGTCCAGTTCCACCATCCGCACTGAAATCCCCAGAAATCGCCGAGCGCGGCCCGAGTCCATCGGTAGAACCCACCCTCTACCGGCATCAGCGTGGTCATTTCAGCCGTGGCCAAAGCAATCGGAACGGAGAACAGCAGCGGCACAACCAGAAGAAACGTCAACCCCAGTCCCGGCCCCGAGGTCGATATCATCGATTCCAATTCAAAAGGTCCGCCGGCGCAGTAGGCGAAAAGTACGGCCACAAACGGCGCCAACCCAATGCGGCGCAGGTTCCTGGTGGGAGCATAAAGCGTTGTCGCGACCGACGGAAGCGAACCGGAACTCAGCGGATCAGAACTCAGCGGATCAGAACCCATTGCTCCTCAACTCCCCAGGGAACGCCGCCTGAGGCCTTGAAGATTATGAGAGCACAAGGCCCAAGTCAACAGCCAAGGCATGCAAAGAAGTTTCGCACCGAAGTGATCTTTCTGTTCAAGATCCCTGCGCGCGGGCGGTTAGTGGATCACGGCCGTTGGCTGATTTCCCGTAGCCCACACCTGGGCCGGCACGGTCATCGTGGACGGCAGGGCTCCACCCGTGGATGCTCCAGCCGAGACGTCGACGGCGAAACTGACATTGCCAGTCGCAGCCGCGATCTGAGCACAAGCACTCGCGCAATTCGTAGTCAATGCAAGATAGTATTCCCCGGCCGCAAGACCGGTCGAACCTTGAGTCCAAAGCAGCGTGCGGAAACCGGTCGACGACGCAAAAGTGGTTCCCTTCGTAGCCCCAATCCCCACCAGCAGCTTCCCTGAAGTGTTATAGATGCCGATGTCATATTCATTCGCCGTATTGTCCGCGGTTATCACCTCGTAGGTTATCTGGGTAGTGGTGACGGCGTAAGGCAACAGGAAACCCCAAAGCGCGGTAACGTTTTCGGTCGCAGCCTGAGCCCCCCCGGTTCGTCCTCCACCCGTCATAAAAAACGGGAGCCCGCTTTGCGTCGCGGAGATCGTGATTGATCCTGGGTTATTCGCAATCTTGATGTTCTGGCCCGCCGTGAGTGTGCCCAGCACCGGAGCGTCGCCTGTGCTCCCGATCAGGATTTGGCCGTCCGTGGGAGCGGCCGTCGAAGTCACATTTGTCGGACTCGAGAAGTAAGCCATGCCATCCGCCGCGCCCGAGATATTGCTGGAAAGCGTAACCGAACCACCCAACGCCACCGTGCCTCCTCCCGACAACCCCGATCCCGCCAGCACCCTGATGGAAGAATCTGCCAGCATGCTGTTCGTTACCCCGAGAGCAGGAATGCTGATCGTGCCCGTCTTGGTGATCGTTCCGCCCGTCAGCCCCGCGCCAGTGCTGATGCTAGTGACCGTTCCTCCCGAACTAGGGGAAGCATTGGTGAGCGTGACCGTCCCGCCCAACGCCACTGTTCCTCCCCCCGACAATCCGGACCCAGCCACCACCTTGATGGAAGAATCTGCCAGCATGCTGTTCGTCACCCCGCCCGCTGCAATACTGATGGTGCCGCTCTTGGTAATCGGTCCGCCCGTCAGGCCTGCGCCGGTACTGACGCTGGTGACGGTCCCGCCGACCGGGAATGTTTGCCCGGGCGCGAAAGTAAGAATCCCGTTCTTTGCGATCGAAAGCCCAGTCTCACTAACATCTCCACTCACACCGTACAACAGGTTCAGGGTTGCTCCGGTGTTCGTAGAATCATTTCCCGTGGGCTCAGCCTGCCACTGAAAGATGTAATCGATCGATCTCAGCAAAGTCGTGTTGTACGACGCAGCCTCAAGGTCTAAGGGGTTGGAGTTGAATCCTTGCGTAGTTGTGGCCACAGCGGTAGGAGGAAAAACCGCTCCTGCCTGCGCCGTCAGGGTACCTCGGATGATGGATGTGCCGGATACGTCGAGCTTGGCCGCCGGACTGATGTTGCCAACCCCTATGCTGCCGCTGCTCGATTCGAAGATGGCTGAATTTTCGATGTTGCAGGGGGTCGTGAATCTCGAGATCTGGTTGGCCGTGGCGGTTCCATCACTGGTAATGGTTGCACAGGTTGTCGCCGCCGCCAAAGGCAGCGCAGCAATGCCGCTACCGCTGGTAACTGCCCGTAACGAGATCGCAGACCCTGCCTGAGCGCCGTTTGCCGCCTGAGCCGAGGATACCGATGAGGATTGACTGTCTGCGAGCATGAAGGCCGAAGCTGGTTTACCTCCTAACATATCTGTGTCCGCCGCCTTCAACGCATAAGCCACGCTCAATAACAGAATCCGCGGCTGCTCTGTCTGCCCCTCCGGCCGGACGCCCAACCACCGTGCATCGCCTGCCGAGAAAACCTCCTGCGGCAGGCCCTCGTCATTACTCGCCCCCAGCAGCGCGCTATAGTTCCCGCTTGAGTCCAGTTGTACGGTCTGGGTTTCCTTCCAGACCGCTGTCTCGTCGTTCCGGTCTGCATACAACGCGAAGGTGATTCCAATCGCGCCGCTCAGCGCCTGCCCAGCCTCATCCCGCACCGCTCCCCGGATGCGAATCAGGCGCGGCACCGTCGCTGTCGAGGCAAGCGGGGGCGAACTCTGATCGCCCTGTGCCAACGCCAGCGCACCGGACAACAGACATGTCGTAACCGCACATACCACGCCGCGACTAACCCTCACGATCACCTCTTCTCACACCACTCAGCGCTTACAGGAACTACTTCTTGTTGCATCCTCTTGCAACTCTCCAGGTGGCTTAGCCAAACGAGTTAGGCTTTCCGGTTAACAATCCCGAAACCGCCTAGCCAAAAGGAGAATTGACGCCCGGCCGGAATTCAGTTTAGATGTCGCTCGGGATGCCTGAGTCCTTCCCCCGGGCCCACGTCCCAAATTCTGCTGGCATTACGGGTCAGCCAATCCAAGGAACTTAAAATATGACGAATAGCAAAACCCTTATCGTGATGATGTGCATAGCGGGCCTTTTGCCTCTTGCTGCTGCTCAAAGTGCGACGACGACGACGCGCATAACCAGCGCCGAGGTTAAGAACCACGGTGGCGAGACAGTGATCGTGTGCGGAAAGGTTGTGGACAGCAGGATTTCCAGATACGGGCTCGCAGGCCACGGCAAGCCCGTAACCTTCTACCTCGACGAGCCTGAACCGCATGCGGCATTCTCCTTTGTCACATTCGGATCCGAGTCCGGGACAAACCCCGAGGAGGCGCAAGGTGCATACCAGGACAAGCGCGTGTGCGTCACCGGAAAGATCACCATGGCCACTGTTCCTTACATCATGGCGGTTGATCGTTCGCGAATCAAAGTTCAGCCTGACGACAAGCCATGAACTGGCCAGGACGAGTGGTAAAGGTTAAGTAGCAAAGAATAACCACGAAACAGCTCAGGCGCTAATTCACCGGCAACACCGGGGGAGGCGGCGCGGCCACTGCACTCTGAAGATGACATCTCACCTCTTCTCTGCATCGTTCTTCTCTGCCGCGTCCTTCAAGGGCACCAATGCAGCGCTTTGCTTCTTGGCGTTGATCGTCCCCGACAGTTCTTGCAGCACCGCTTCGCGCAACTTCACGTATCCGATGGCCCCGCTCATGAAATGACCATTGACAAAAAAGCTCGGTGTGCCCAGCAATCCCAGCCGCTGGCCCTCCTGCGAATCCTTCTTCACCGTGGCAATCTCTTCTCCGGAATCTAGGCACTGATCGAAGCGGGCGCCATCGAGCTTCAAGTCGCGAGCCTGCTGTTTGAGGTCCGGAATTTGAAGTCTCTTGTTTTGAAACAGCGCGTCATGAAACTCCCAGAATTTGCCTTGGTCGCCCGCACAGCGCGCGGCTTCGGCCGCTCGCGCAGCCAACGGGTGCATCGGAAGAGGAAAGTCTTTGAAGACTACTGACACTTGATCGCCAAATTGCTCTCGGATCCGGTTGAGATCTCCGCTCACTTTCTGGCAGTAAGGGCATTCATAGTCCGCGAATTCGACGATCTGCACCGGAGCTTTCTCAGAACCCAGCCTCGCGGCGTTCGCGAGCTCGACGTGGGCACTCGGCTGGCTCAACTCAACGACCACCCCATATTCCCCTCGCAGTTCGGCGATGTAGGCGTCCCGCGCTTTTTTCATGCGCAGCTGATGTACGGTATTGATGATGTTGCTGCGCGCCTCGTCATAAGATTCGTCGGTTTGTACGCCCTCGTAATAGAAACGGAGCTGATCTTCTGTCGGTTCTTGCACATTAGTAGAAACATGGCGTTTGAATAATTCATCAAGGCTTACAGATTCCTTCTTCGCCTGCATTTCCAATAGCTGATCATCGATGTATTGCTCCAGCGCATCCCGCTCGGCGACATAGTATTTGTATCGGGCCTGAAGCAGTTTGGCTGCTTCCTTTTCCTCCAGTTCGCTTGCAGTCACCTTCCGGCCGGCAATCTCGGCCACCACGTCTGAATTATCCTGGCTGATAGCGGGAACGGAAAAAGCCGCAAGAGATGTTCCCAGTACAAGTGCGACAAAGGCTTGCTTGGTAAGCATAGAAATTCCTCTTTTCGGGGTTCAAACGTTAGGATTCCTGAACTTTTTCTCTGTTCCGGGGGAGGAAGGTAAATTTAGAGACCGGACGCCGAGTGTAAAACCCGGCGTCCGGAATGCTTCGATCTGGCCTGGCCGAAGAATCTCCCCGACGGAGCACTCCAGTCCTGCCAGACTGCCCTTCACGTCGGAAGATTAAAAGTCAGCGTCTTCCGGCGTGCAGGAGCAAGTGCCCCTGCCGCTGCCCAGCGTGATCGCATAAGAACAGAGGTTCTGAAGGTCCCCGTTCTCAGTCGATGACAGGTTCGAGTCGGCTAGCGCGGTTTCGGTGACGGCATAGGTCTGCGGTCCATCCCCAACCTTCGTGTTCTGGATGTGCGTTGACCATCCCCGCAGTCCGGGCGCTAGCGTGTTGTGGGTCGGGTCACCAGGGTTAGTCGAAGACGAAACCACCTTGATGACGCCACGGGTATTCGACTTGCCGGTCAGGCTGTTGCCTAGGAGTTCGGTATTGATCCACTCCGAAGTCAGCCCATCCGGTGTTACTTCGCAACTGCAGCACTCTTGAAACTCCTGGCTGTCATCAAACATGTAGATGGAGGCCCACAGATTTCCGTTGGGTACTCCCTCTGTCGATGTAGTTGACTTGTCACCATCGTTGATGAGACGCAAAACTGCACTCGGCGCCCCAGCGGTACGCGCGTTTGAATAGTAGGTGACAAAATAGACACTGTTGTCCCCTTGTGCCAAGGCATTTCCTGAAGCGATCCCCAGCATCAAAGAGATGGCCAGCACCGAAAACAGCAAAGATCCAGCTCTCTTCATTTGTAAGTCCTCCGTAGCTTTCTTTTTGGCGCGGCGGCTGGGGGGAGATCAGCTATTAGCGCGCTTGCGGAACTCTAACCGTTGGTAAATTCTTTACAACTACCCACGTGGCTTAGTCGGAAACACTAGGTCTGCGAGCTACTGCTTATGGCGTAGTTACTCACGCGAAACACTTCGCCCATGACTCTGCTGCTCTAGACTTCCAGATGCCAGTAACAACTCTTCGCCTTCAGTCATCATGCGCCGATTCATCACCATTATTGCGGCTCTTGCGGTTGCTGGCGCAGCTGCCGGGCTTTGTCCTTCATCATTTGCTCGAGGACATCCGGAGCTAAGGGTTCAGTGGGCGGCACCAGGCTTCCGCTATCGACGGGGCTGTGGGCAACCTGCGCAGCAGGATCCTCTTTCGGAGGTGTCCAAAAACCTGAGTCGCTGGGAGGTGCCCAGAGCAGAGAATCGCCGGCCGTCTTTGCTTGTTCATCACTGCCGCTTTTCCGGTCGCTCGCCGGAGATGAGGAATCTGCTGTCTGCCCTGCCTTCGCCAAAACCACACGCGTCAACTTATCCGGACTGTCGGGCGATCCCACGATCACATAGTTGAAACCGGATCCGTTCAGCACATTCGCCAGCACCTGCCGAATCGTCCCTGGCCCCTCACGCAAGTAAATCCGGTTTGCTGCGCTGCCCGCGGGAAAGTCGATCACTGCTCCCGTCTGCGCACTTATAGCACGCAACACCTCGGCGAGACTTGCGTTCCGTGCTGTAACCGTCAGCTTGCCGTCGGCATAAGTCACGAGGGGCTGACTTGCGCCGGGTGGCGCGAATGTTTCATTGCCCACCGCTGAACCCTTCTGCGTAGTCTCCCGCGCAGTCTCGCAGACTCCACTGATACTCCGGGCGTTGCAGCCAACGCCGGACTCCTGAGTATGCCCGGCAGCAACTAACCACCAAGGCAACGCAGCAACGATGCCAACTAATCGATATTGCCAATATCTAGCCAACTCAGTCTCGATCTCCCACCGGCCACACGCCCCGGCGTGCGACACATACGGAGGCTAAGCACCCGCGTCGTTTGCTGCAATACTGCCCATGTGCTAGTCATTTTGGCTAGTTCTCGGGTCTTCGCGATATTGGAAGCTCATGGATATCGATCTCGAACTCCTCGCCAGAGTTGTCTTGCACGCCTGAATTTCACACCCCACTCGCCCCAAGGACGATTTAGTTCGTTTGTGTTAGTTCTTTGAGTGGACGAGCTGATTTTCCAAGCTCTTAGACAAATTCTTTGCCGGGTCCGTCATCAAAGCCTTGACAATAAGGGCCTTCAATGGGAAGCTTACTTCGCCCTCTCTTGTTGGCGGCCTTTTGCGCGTTCCTCCCCTCCGTCGCTGACAACTTGAACCGTCTCCATGGCATAACGTCGCGGAAGCTGTTTGCGAAGCCGCGTCGCCATGAAGCGTTTAGCGCGCCGGCGAGTAACTCCGGCGTTGTTTGATCCAAAACGGAAGAATCCGTCCCTGGCTACGACTCAAAGCCCCGGCGGAAGTTTCCAGAGATCATCATTAAGGAGTAAGCCGTGACGATGGGGGTATCGGAGCCTGGGTTCCTGGTATTGGACTCCAAATTGAATCCTGTCGCTTGTAATCAACAGGTGATCAAGATTCTTGCCTTTCCCAACCTGGTCGACCAGGTCAAGCGTATGAGTGTGTTTCTTTCCGATAAGATCCGCGTCAGTCTGGTCGATCGCCAGTCCAAGGATTCGCTGGAATTTGTTAAGGAATTCAGGTCTGGCAAACGTCGCTACAATTGTCGGATTTTCCAACTCGACTCCCCCGACAAAGGCGCTCTGTTAGTGCTCGTGCTGGAGCGGTTTGCGTCGCGAACAGCTTCCCTTTCGCAACTCTCCGAGGAGTTTGATCTGACCGTCCGGGAACAGGAGACCGTCCAACTGTTGCTTCAGGGTCTCACCAGCAAAGAGATCGCCGCCCGAATGAACATCAGCCCCAACACCGTAAAAGCTTTCCTTCGTCTGGTAATGGTCAAGATGGGTGTCTCCACCCGCTCCGGAATCGTGGGAAGAATCGTTGGGCCCGTCTAGCTTTAGTACTCGAACCCTAACAAGTTAGTCGTGGTGAACTAGTCCATTTGTGGACTTTACTTAAGATTGCGCTCACGTAAGATCGCTGCTCGCTATGCGATCCCAAGAAGTAGAGCGCAGGAAAGACCTCCGCTTTCCCCAGGTACTGGAGATTGAGGTTAACCCCGTCCCCCCGTTTGATTCCACCGAAGGCCCGGAGAAGCCAATCGTTGGGCGCGCCCAGAATATGAGTCGAGGCGGCCTCTGCTTCTTGAGTCAACGGCCTGTTTCACCATCGTCACTCCTGCGCTGCGAGATGCGCGCCGCCGATGTCCCAGTACCGATCCCCACTCTCTTGCTTGTCCGTTGGACGAAGAAGCCAAACCTGCGCGGCAAGAACTACCTTTCCGGGCTGCAATTCCTGCTTTAAGCGATTAGGTTAGTCCGTATGTACTAGTCCAAGATGGCTAGTCCTTCGGGCTACTTTGATTTTCCTACTGCGTACGGTCTAGCAGGAAAAGATAGTTGAAAACTGGTAGCTAGGCGTTAAAGTCTACGTTCACTGTGCGCAGCCCATCCGCCCTCCTCCGGACTGGGTCAATTCATGAGGCGGTGAAGTATGCACCTCGCAAGCAGAGGAGGAATGCGTTACGCCCCGACAACGGTTCTATCTCTCGTTTTGCTGCTTCCACTCACCCTCACCGACTTCGGCTGTGGCGGCAGCCCGTCAGCAGCCGCGCAACATCCACCTTCAACTAAAACGCTCACATCAATCTTGATTTCTCCCGCGGCTCCAACCGTTGTGCTGGGCAAAAGCCAACAGCTTACTGCCACGGGAGTGTTCAGTAACGGCACCCAGCAGGACATGACGAAAACAGTTACTTGGGCTAGCGCTCAGCCTTCGGTCGCGAGTATCAACCACTCAGGGCTGGCATCGGGCAAGCTAGCGGGGAGCGCTAAGCTTAAGGCAACCTCCGGCTCAGTTTCGGCGTCGGTTACTCTCACTGTCGCGGCAGCCGTTTTAGTATCGATCGCCGTCACTCCCCACGGTCTCTCGGTTCCGAAAGGTGGAACGCAACAGCTCAACGCGGTTGGTACCTTCAGCGACGGGAGTCAGAAAACTATTACCGACTCGGCCACTTGGTCGATTTTGCCAACCGGCGTTGCCAGCATAAACGCGACTGGATTAGTCAAAGGTCAAGCGGTAGGTTCCGCCAAGGTCATCGCTGAGTTAGGTTCCATTCGCGGAAGCGATCAGCTGACCGTCTCGTTGGCTGACTTAGTGTCAATCAGCGTGAGTCCTGACAGTCCCTCGGTTCCGAAGGGAAAAACTCAACAGTTCACTGCGGTCGCTAACTTCAGCGACGGCAGCCACAATGCCATTACCGATTCCGCGACTTGGTCGGTTGCCCCTACGGGAATTGCTACCGTAAGTTCCACGGGATTAGTCACCGCCCTGACCGTAGGTTCTGCGACGGTCACCGCCGGCTCAGCTTCCGTCCACGGAAGCGATTCGCTGACCGTCTCGCCCCCCAACCTCGTATCGATTGCTGTGGCGCCGGCGAACTCATCAATCATGCTGGGAACCACCGAGCAACTAACCGCGACCGGTATCTTCAGCGACGGTAGCGCTCAGGATCTTACAAACTCCGCGGAATGGTCTTCCGCGAATTCTTCCATGGTAAGTATTGGTCCGGCAGGACTGGCGGCCGCGAACTCTGTCGGTTCCACTAGCATCTCGGCCACATCCAACGATCTGACCGCGTCGACAGGTCTCACGGTCGAGCCGCAGATGCTGGTTACCTACTTCAGCCAGGCCAACAACCCCGCGACAGGTATGGATGCATCGGTATATCTCACCAACGTCGGAATGACCCACAGTTCTCTCTGCGCAATGGTCTATGTCTTTGACACGCAGCAGGAGATGACGGAGTGCTGCGCCTGTTCGGCTTCGCAAGATGATCTTCGGACGCTGTCGATAAACAATAATCTGACGAATCAGCCGGCCACCGGCGCCGTACCGGCAGCTGGGGTCATCGAGATCGTATCCGCCGGGGCCGGCAGCCAGGCCTGCAATGCAACCAGCTCCACTCCCGGAGGAGAACTTCGGGCGTGGTCAACCCACATACAGGTTGTAGATACAAGTACGTTTGCCCCGACAGAAGTCCCGTTTCAGGTCGTGCCACTGACTCCAGCCCACGCGTCGCAACTGCAAAGCCAGTGCGAGTTTCTGATGGCGGAAACTCAAGGTATCTGCACTTGCGGCGCCAAGGATTGAGCACGTCTACCTCGCCGACCTTGGCCGCGGTCAAGCTACCTTGGCGTTCGACTCTGCCGGGTTCCCGTTTCGAGTTGTTTGTGGTTGCGAAACGGGCATCGGTTTTGAGGATTGTACCGATCTCTTCCAGCGCCTCGGATCCAGCGAGTCAGCCAGGATTCCGGCAATGCGCGACATCATGATACTGTTCGCTCTGTTCAGCGCTTCATGGAACCTTGTGGAACGTGACTGCTGAACTGGAATGTCTTTTAGCGCAGATCTATATTTTGCGATCCACGCCTCCTCCGTATCTTTCAAGGGAGTCCGATCCATTACCATCTCACCACCTCAAAACCCGTGTGTTGGTTCACGCGTTATAACATCACCGAATGGCCCGAGGCACCGCCCCGAAGGAACTAGTCCCGTAGTTGATGAGTACGACTAATGAAGCTCAAACGCCTGTTCCGGGAACATCCAAGGCAGAGCGGCGGGTCGGCGCTGCCCCCGCGCAAACATTCAAGGTCTCGGACAAACAATCATGCCGACAATTCCGGAGCGCGTCGAAGCGCCCATCTTTACCATCACCAATCGAATGAATGCCTTAACGGTGTTGGGGCTGATGTTCATGCGCTGAGCGATCTCCTTGCTGGTAAAACCCTCCCGCAGAAACTGCACCGTTTCCTGCTCGCGAGCGGTCAGGCCAAAGCGCTCAGAAATCTCCGCGATCGTGGTCGATTCATGGCTTTTCCTCTCCATCACGACGATCGTTAATCTTCCCGACTGACCTGAGGCATTGTTGTGAGTGTTATGGTTGTTATGATTTTCCGGAAGGTCGAGCGCAAAAGAGCGGCAAAGATATGTCCTCCTCGCCGATTGAACCTTGCCTGCGAGTCCTGACCGTGATTGTCCTTCGCCCAGAGTCGCGCGAACCTTCTTCGCCAGCCATAGGCCAAGATTGTGAATGTTCCGTGGATGCTCTGGAAACGTAAGTATCTGAAGCACCTCGGGATTAGAACCGACAACTTTCGCCGACGTATCCACCACAATCAGACCGGGCCGGGCCGGTGCAGTACGCGATAAGCTTTCCATTTTCATAACCATCGCCAGTCAGCCGCCTCAGACAATCGACTTGCCCTCATCACGCTAGGCGGCTCCGCATTCGACCACTTCGACGCAGCGAGCGACCCGATCCGCATTCACTTGCGCTTTATGTCCCTGTTCCCGATCGCGAGATATTAGTAGTCCAGTCCTGCCTCAGCAAGGGGCAACACAGGTCATTTCGGGACATTACGGGGCATCGCGGTGGAAAAGATCGCCGGATCCCGGGCGCGCACCCCTGGTTTGAGTCAGGAGGGCATGGAAGTGAGCGCTTTAACCAAGTGAACTGCCCGCCTAATAACAAACTGACATACCTCCGGCAAGTTTGAGCATCACGCATGGCTAGGGGAATTTCCCGACCAGGTACAAGATGTACAGTATGGGAGCGAATGCAGTGCTTTATTAGGTTCTAGTAACAAA
>Ga0210388_10000186_pt1 | contig 61516 bp, 107 predicted proteins | sample IncBWC19OmetaG_FD_155485 | JGI IMG/M metagenome (GOLD analysis project Ga0210388, IMG submission 155485) | Forest soil microbial communities from Barre Woods Harvard Forest LTER site, Petersham, Massachusetts, United States - Inc-BW-C-19-O ... | reverse complement strand
TTCCTGCGTCACGCATAGCTTTGAAAACGTGAGCCCAGTTGGAGTTTACATAGAGGCTCTTTTTGGTCCCTGTGGGCTTTAGAGCCCCGCCGTCATTCACGATTGCAAAGTCGGCCATCTTAGCTCCTGTGGTCCATTCGATGGTGAAGTCCTTGCCTTCGTTGGAGCCATCGATGGGGGAGACTTGGGCCTGGACCGCGATGGAGGCGTCGTTTTTCATGGTCCCCGCATAATCGAACATCGCATAACCGATGGAATTGATTTTTACGTCGGCTTGCTCGGGGCCAAAAGAGGCTGTAGCGAAGTCCTCTAGGTCATTAGATACTGTACCGATGTCTTGATCGTCAGTCTGGGAGGTTGCGTTGGAGATTGCCATTAGATTTAACTGTTGGTCCTTTCGATTGAGATTACGTTACTGGTGCTTGGGTTAGAGGGTAGAGAGGTGGCAACCACTCTGGGTAGAGGGGCTGGCGGTTCCGGGATGCGGCCACGGATCGGAGTGATGAGGCGATGGAACCAAAAAGGGAAAAGGTGCTTAAACTGCCTTATGACCCATCTGAAGTGATCATCGGGTATAGCGGTTTCAGATTGATCGGTCTCAGCCCGCATTGTTCGGCCATGGGCTTGGACAATGGTTTGAGCTGTGATGTAAGGGGCGTATTCTGGGTCCTTCTCTTGGCGGGCAGTAATGAGTTTGCCACGAGTATCCAGAAAGGGTACTTTAGCAAGTATGTTATATTCTCCTGCCGAAAATGCAAAGTCGTAGCCTGTGGTGATAGCGGGGGAGACGAGGGTAGCAGGGGGATCAGCCTTTTTAAACTGCTCTACTTTCTGGGCTGTCTCTCGGCCTGATTGGGGGGTGATGAAGGTATGGCCGAATTCCGATATATCCGAAATTTGTCTGGCTCGGTCATAGGACACAGAATGGATGATGCCCTTGCGATCCTGCCTGGTCCTCAGAAAGTTATCTATCCTAGCCATGTATTGAGCGAACATGTGGGGAGGGGTTTTGTGATCTAAGCGGAGGAGGGGTTGGCCTTCCCAGTAGTAGACGGGGGAACGGCGGGCAGGGAAGGAGGAATGGTATTCGTAGAAGTCGATTTGGTCATCGGGGATGCCTAAGAGGGAGATGGTTTTTTTGACCATCGTGGCGGAGATGAGGATGATCTTGGGGATTTGCATGAAGAGGATTTTTTGGGCATATTGGTGAGCCCAGATGGGTTCGAGTTTGTAGCCGTCACCTGTGCGTTCTACGATCCATTCTAGGTCTCCTTCGCTGGCTAGGATGGAGATGCATTTGTGGCTGATCTTGGTCCAGAAGCGGTGGTCGGCGGCTGTGGATGGGTGGACGTGGCCTTTGTCGGAGATGTCGGCCTCAGCCTGGAGCTTGATATCTTCTAAGATCTGTATGGCTTTCTTGCCTACATCCTTGGCCCAGGCCCACCAGGACGAGATTGGAGCCTCTCCTTGCGGAAATCTGATTTGTATCTTTTGAGCCTCGGCATACGAAACAGTTACGGCCATTGCTGAACAGATCTCATCTGGAACATCATGACATTCATCGCATACCAATAAATCGAACTCACCCATCCCCCGGCCATAAAGATTGGATAGCATGAAGTACGAATAATTAGACACCACGAGAGAGGACTCGATCATCCTGTCCCTAGCCTTCTCGTAAGAATTGCAATTACGCCGGCAGGTGTACTGACCCTCTTCACAAGTCTCAGATCCTTTGCCAGAACATGGGTAGTTATTCCGGCCTCGCATGTCACATAGGCCGATAGAGTGAAATTCGTCTTGGTACTGGTCCTGTAGCCCTTTCGTAGATGTTAGGAAACAGGTACGCTTAGCCATCAGCATCGCTGTTCCCACAGCTAATCCACCTTTGCCCTCGCCTGTAGGCATGGAATGGGCCATGAAGCGCTTGGTGGAGGTTAGGCCACGGTCAAGAGCTAGGAGTTGGCCGGGACGCCAGGAACGGAACTTGGCGGGGAGCCCGATGTCTTGGGGGGAGAGGCCGGGGATCACTCGGTAACCTCCTCCTCCTCAGAATGACCTGCCAGCACACTTCTCTCAATATCCTTGGCGTATCTTCTCAATTCTTTTGCATACCCACCACTCACGTCGTCCTGGGGTATGCACTTTTCCAGGTAATCAGCGATCATGCGTAATCGATTGGGAGTCATCAGCCTGTGACCTCTGCCTTAAATTTCCCTCTCAGAATCGTCCCGTACCTCTCATAGAACCTCTGCGAGAATCGAGTAACCCATAGGCTCGGAGGCATTCTACGAATCCCCTGGTCGATATGGCTAATCAGTCTTAGGACCTCGCCGTGCTCCCCTCTAGTGACGTGCTGCCCCACCCGCTCATCCAGGTTCAGAAAGACCCCCTCCATCTTCATGTGATAGTCGTCATCCCTCACCAGCTCACTTATGGACTCGAACATAGCCAGGTGATGACTAGGGATAGACTTTCTGATCTCGTTACTAAGCCAGCCCATGTGACGTACGAACCCATGCCGGACCATGTCCTTTTGCGAAGCGTATGGGAAGCGCTTGGAGGCCAGAATGATGTCGGCTTGACGAGCTAGCATAGGAGGAACGTTGAGGGCTATGGTGTGGGAGCGGCCTTTGTCATCAGCTCCGGGGACTAGGAATTGATCTAGTTGGGCGAGGGAGACCTCGTCATCGGACATGGCGTCCTGGAATTCTACGCCTACTAGATCGGCCTCCTCTTCGGGGCCACGCTTACGCCTATTGCTCATTGGATCGTTACCGGCTCCATCGCTGTATTACCGTTTTCGTCGATTAGTACTTTGGAGTTCTAGGCGCTTCATTTGAGACTATCCATCCATTGCAATAATTTCAAGAACCGTTCAAAGTTCTTATTCGAATAGTCCCAAATCTCCCGAAGATCATTCGGTGTCCAATCTCGCGCCAGTACCCGATCCTCCTCTGGGTCGTTCATTTCAGCAATTTTAGTGTCCAATGTACGTTTCATTTGCTCAGTTAGTACTCCTTTATTGCAGCACTCATTATCTAGGGACCTTGAATCCACCCATGCTCGGGATCATCAGGGGGCTCCTCAATTGCTTCAGGTTATCCTCGTGGGCTTTACGCTTCTCCTCGAACCCCCGGATCTGCAATAGGTACTCGGATTTTTGGATGATGATGAAGTAGGATAGGGCTTTGGCTAGGTCCCCGGACGCGATGCAGTTGTCCATCTCATCGAGGTTTTGGAGAGAGGTTTGTTTGATGGCTAAGACTTCGAGGGTGGCTTTGAGTTCGGCCTCCTGCTGGAGAATGAGCTGGGGTATTTGATCGGGGGTGATGCCTTGGATTTGGGGCATTAGTCTTGGGACCTCGCTATCCAAGTTATGAGAGCCATGATGAGTAATTCGGCCCCACCGATTAATTCAGCATAGTGTATGCCCAGGAGACCAAATACGCCTAGAGTGGTTAGAATCCAGGACCCCAGGAAGAGATGGAATAGCGGAAGTTTATAGTCCTTCACTTACGGCCTCCCTCTAAAATCTGCCTCTCACCTTTGAGATCCCGGACCTGGGCATCGTGCTCGGTGAATCGGTCGGGGAAACGTTTTTGGAGCTTTAGGACGTTGCGGGTGAGCATTTCTTGGAAAGATACCTCCAGGGCATCACAGGCAATCCTGGTATACCAGAGGGAATCCCCGCCCTCCTCAATAAGATTCACGCGGTCCAGCTCTTTGCCATAGAAGATGTGCTTTTTGAGCTGATCGGCGAACTCCCCGGCCTCAGTACAAAGACCAAGAGCGGCATGGAGGAGACGCATGGTCCTCCATGAATCTTCTGGCGTCCAATATAGGCGGTCATGGGCCATGCCATATTGATCCCTATCGGGCTCGGTATTAGTGGCCATCTTTACGAACCATTCGAGGTCCACAGTACTGATAACATCGGGGTGGGGTAGATCCATGGGGGGTAGTTGTGACATACAGATGAACATTGCTCCTTAGACGTGAATCATGTTACTCTCTTTAGCAGAAGCCATTATCGGCTATGGCTAAGGGTTATGGTCTCTCCTCAAAGACCAGCCTAGCCTGAGGCCGTTGATCGGTGATGGCCTGGTTGAGACGCTGAAACGTCCCACTGGGCCTCTAAACCTAAGAACTTGGAATGGGGACAGTCAATACGTTAGTCTCCACGTCATTACCCATGGATCGTACTGGCTTGGCATTCTATTTCAACTGTCCCCATGATAGGCTCGGGTATCGCTACCCTGCTTACACAGCCAAAGCCTTTCACGCCTGAATCCGTTACCTACACCCTCTACGCTTAAGTGCCCGTCAGAGGACCGCGAGATCCACGCTCAGGGGTTAACCCATAATTGGATTCGGATGAATGGCGCTTTCAACCATTACAGATTCAGGCGTCAAAAGCCACGAATCCAATGCTATTACAGTCCTAGCTCTAAGTCAACACCCCTAGCCCTGTTTATTTTACTTAGTACAAAAGCTCTGGATCTGCTGTATAATCAAGGAGGTGAAAGGTACCTGGGGTCTATTCACCAGCCCTAGGACCTGTGAATTAGAGAAAGGAACATTTGATCAAATGACGAGTCTCCCATCTGGAGTACAGCAAATCCTAACAACCACTGGCATAGGTGGTACGATCACTCAAACCCCCATCCCGGTCCTGCCGGGGAATTGGCAAAAGTTCTGTATGCTCACGGATGCTCAGGCGATACTGACTAAAATGCTGAGCGTCGTTCCAGGGGCCACATTGGCTGTCGTGGAAAATACAGCAGAAGAGGGTATGCTCTACACCTTCGCTTCCACTGACAACACCGCATCTCCCAGGGTGTGGATGATTCAGGGCCTATTAGCCGATGGCTCCACGGTTGTGGGCGAATACGCCGGAGGAATGATCGACAGGCAGACCAATCCTCAGCCGTTTATCGACAACACGTCTGGTAACCCCGCAAACAACACTTTGCAGTATTCCATCGTGGCCCCTGGTGTCGCTCAGTTCTTTTATGGAGCCCCTGTAGCTACTGCCTAAAAGGAGACTAAAATGATGAATCTCAAAACCAATCTCACTAAGTCCCTTTGCCTGGTTCTGGTGCTCTGCCTAGCCGGGTGCACTCAGGCACAGGTGTTGACGGACCTTGATATCGCGGCTGCCGCCCTAGCCGCTATCTCCGTGGTCCCCGGCATCCCCGCTCCCTACACCATTTACATAGCCGACACTGCCCAGGCCCTTGATTGTGTCTCAGCGGCCATTGAAACAGGCGGTACCAATGCCCAGGTAGCCCTTGCCATCTCCACATGTGGTTTATCGGCGGCTGCCCCTAACATCCCCTCTGGCACCCCCACCACCGTCATAGCAGCTATTACAGCAGTGATTACGGCTGTACAAAAGGTCATTGCCGATGAGCAGCCCATTATGACCGCTGTGGATCACGGCTCTGTACAATTCAGTCCTAGCGCGTCTGAATGGCAGGCGTCCTATTTTGGTCCTCATGGCAAGGACAAATTCTCCTTAGGCATCGGTGGTAAGAATCACATCAAAAAGATCCGGGCCACTCTCGCTAAGGTCAAAGCCAAATTCCCCCAGAAAGGAACCAAATAGCTATGGCCACTCTGGGTACGTGGATGATCATGGCATTTGGCTGGCTGGCTACTCCCATTGGAGCCTTCTTTGGAGAAGGTCCATGCAGCGGATGCCAGTATCCCTCGCCCACGCCTTTAGGCGATTAGGCCGGGGCAATTAGGTGTGCTAAGCTAGAAGGGCTAAACCTCCCTTGTTGAAGAGGGCAGTAAGCTAGAGAGTGAATACGAAAGAGGCACTCAGTGAGTAAGCCACACGTCCCTAGTCTACTGCCCTTATTTTATTTCCTCTGAGCTTCTCCTGCCGAATAGATAGAGGACTGAGCCGCAGATGCGGCCTAGGGCGTAGAAGCAGAGATTAAAGAACATGGGTACGGCTCCTAGATTTTTGTTCACTCTCTACTGTTTCCTCTACAAGTTGTTTGATGCCGCCGATGAGGAGCTTGGTGGGGAAGTGGCCAGGAGAATACAGGATGGTGATAGTGAGTTTGCCGTCCTGTTGATGGAATGATAACTTACCCGAGTCGTGCTCAACAATGCCTACTACTTCTCCATGAGGAGGACCCCAATCAAGATTATCTGGAGTGACTCTAGCCCCGTGGAGTTTTAGGATGGAGATGAGGCGGGGGAGCACGTAACGGGGACAAGGACAGGTGATAGTGGGGTGACTAGTCATCTTTGAAAGTCTCCAGCATGTGGTCCGGCATAGGGATTGGATCGGGGAGCGGCTCCGTGAGCGGGAAGCCGATGAAGTAACGGATGTCTTCTTCAGTTAATTCAACCTCCTCATTCTCATGTATCTTGCCCTCCCTGCAACAGTATGAGTCCCAGCCATGGCGTAGGCAGTACTCCTCCCACAGGCCTGCCGAAAACAAATCGCTCACCGTGATGTGCATACCTGGGAATTGTACATGAAAATGGAGTAGGATGGAATAGGTAGGAGGTACTAAAGAGATGACGATGGCTACTCAGAGGGAAAGAAAGGGCGGGGTCAGGGGCACAGGGCTAAGAGGGGGAAGGGGCATGGGGGATGCATATGACCAACCTATATGTGCGATGGGATATACGGAGGGTACGGATGGGAGTTGTATGTGTTACACGGGGGTGTATAACGCGGATGGGAGTTGTGGAGATGCTCAGCCAGTGGTGAATGGGATAGTGCAGCCCATAGGCACGGCTCCAACGGCAGCGGCCTGTACAGGTCTGTTTTATGGGGGTAGTCCAGGGACAGGGCTGGGGACCTGTGTAGGGCCGATTGATCTGGGGACCCTGTTGCTGGCTGTGGGGGCATGGTTCATGTTCAAGGACAAATAAGATGAGTTTTCTGGCTGACTTCTCCAAATACATCGCTCACATGGAAGGATTCGCAACTATCGGCGCTATCCCCTGGACTAATAACAACCCTGGGGACCTGGACGCTGGTACACGGGCCATAGGGAAGGATTCTAGGGGCTATGCACAGTATGCTAAGGTGAGTGATGGGTGGGCCGACTTGGAAGACCTGATCACCAGGACTCTCACCAATCACCCCAACCTGACGATCCTGACTTTTTTCGCCGGGGAGCGGGATCAGAATGGGTTGATTGTTCCTGGGGGTTATGCGGGGTATGCTCCGAGTGCTGATCCAAGGGGGCCGAACAATCCTCAGGTGTATGCGGAGTGGGTGGCGAAACAGTTGCAGATAACGGTGGGAGAGACTTTGTCTCCATTGCTTCAGAGCTGACCTGTTCATCTAGATATCGCATTATGGCGAATACCAGATGACTCAGTTGTACGGTGTCACGATTGGCAATCAGTTTAGACAATACTGTGATACGATTACTGGGCAAAGTCATTCCTTCACCGCCACGATCTGTCCTAGCCTCACCACCACGTACTGATTATCCATCTCATCCATGTGGCCTAGGTAGTAGACAGTGGCCCCCCTCTTGACGAGCCGTGAATCCTCGTCCTTGAACTGGCGCATCATCCCCAGGCGATTGCTGAAGTACTCACGATTCACCTTAACCACCACTGCCTCTCTCACTGCTTGTCTCTCTAACTCCCCCTGAGCCGCCGACTCAGGTTTATAGACCAGAGATCCGGGCTCCCGCTCTTGGGCCTTGGCTTGGACCTTGAGTAAGGCATGGCCGGGGAGAGGTGAACAGGCTAAGGCCTGGGCATCAGTCAAGTTTAGATTAGGCATTGGTGATTACCTCGTCTCTCAGGAATTCCTCGGTGACTTTGTAGTAGGCCTTGATATAGGTGTTCCTGACCCTGACATCATCACCATCCGAGGGGCAGTCGTAAGAGCATAATGTCATATCTATCACGTATCCGCATTCGGTGCAGACTAGATAGCACCTCTCCTCAACGATAGTCTGGCCCGATTTAGGGCGTGCATGTGTTACGGTTTTTGGTTCGGGCTGATTAGGCATAGTCTTTCCTTTCTCTCAAGATTCGGCCTGTCTCCTGGTACTCAGCTCTGGTCACCAGCAGAGGGACCAGGTTCCGCAAGTGGCTATGGATCTGGCCCTGAGCATCAGAGCTATTCATGATTAGCTGGTCCCAATTCTGGGATGGATGATCGGAGTGATCGGAGCATAGGAGGAGGTATTGGCCCTGGGATTGGGAGGCAGCTCGATTCCAGCCGTTGATGGGAGAGAAGGGCTCCTCTCTGTTGACGACTATGCGGAACTGGCCAAAGCCGCATGCTAGCTCAATGGGCTTGTTGAGGTGGCTTGAGCCCCAGCTCCCTTTAACCATGGGAGTGAAGACCCCTAGGTCATGCTCCCGGCCACGATCGATGCAGAGGAGGTATTCGACGCTGGAGGGATTGTGGCAGGTCTCTAGCCACTGGTTCATTGAGTCCTGCCAGCCGCTAGGTAGACAGTCTGTAGCATGAAGTAAGCTGAACAAAATTGAGCGTTCGGATGCCGAACTTGACGGGTTGGTCATAGTTTTTCGTCCATTTCTTTGATCACATCTTCGGGAGAAAGATTCAGGTAGATCATCGTTGTGTTAATCGACTCGTGACCCAGCATCTTCCCCAGCATCACGATGTTGACCCCCTTTTTTAGGGCCTGGACTGCAAAGGTGTGCCTGAGTACGTGGGGGGAGCAGGGGCGCTTGATCTTGGCCCGGTTGGCCACCTTCCGGATGATCTTTTGGCAGGTCCTGGGCTCGATCCCCATGATCTCCTGATTAGCCAAGTGACCCTCCAGGATATCGCGGGACCTGGCCTGCTTTAGGAGAATGATCCGCCTCTTGCCCCCCTTCCCCTTCCTCACCGTCAATCTGTGAGTCTGCCAGTCCATCGACTCCTTGTCTAGGGCACAGAACTCGGCCACGCGGAGGCCGGTATCGAGGAGGGTCCAGATTATGAGCTTCTCTTTGTAGGTCTGGCAGGAGTTGGAGAGCTGGTTGGCCTCATCGGAGGTGAGGGGTTCGCGTTTGTACTCGTACTTCATAGGATCACTACCCCATCCTTGTAATGGACATAGAGTCCCTCTATGCATTGTCTGCCACTCACATACTCCATCCGTCCATGCCCCACGGGGGTGTCCGGGGGGAACTGCCCCAGGGCCTCACTAAGGGTCTTGGCCGTCCATCCGTTGGGAGGAGGTTGGGGAGAGTAGCCATCAGGCGGGGGAGCCAGAGCTTGATCAAAGAAGCAAGTTGGGCACTGACTGAACTGCACAATTGGTTGACCCTTGCAACCTAGACTTGCTGGACAATGCCTTTTGCATCTTCCACACACTGCACATCTCTGCACAATGGACGGCGGCTGTGCGTTTGGAGACCAGGGGGTAGCCTGATTACCTACCCCCTCCCCCTCGATTCGTCCTTCGTCGTTTCTCACTTCCTTGTTTCCCATGCCGTAATCCTACCACCTCCCGCCCTTTATTCGCAATCCCCCATTGACCCCGTTTTGATTCTAAAAGCCTTCCCTGGTCCCCCTCCTAGACCTAGTTCGCTAATTGGTATAGATTGCGACCAAAGAAAGGGTCTAGGGGTCTTTGTTTATGGCTTGACGGACTTGATCCAACAGAACGTACAGGGCACAGCAGGAGATTGCAAACTTGTCCGGGCCCAGCAGCTTCACTGGAATCCAGGGTACGATTCCAACCCAAAGTGACAGGATGATCCATCCACCATACTTGGCTATCATGTGCCTCCCAGGAATCGGTCAAAATCGTCACCCTCTTGTTGCTCCCTCAATTTCTCCCGCCTCTTCCTAATCCTCTCCGGGTCAGCCCTTTTAGGTTCCCCCTCCCAGATCAGCTTCAGGACCTCGATCTTTGGCACAGCCCGCCTAGGTAGCCCACTCTCCGTCCTTTCCATCAAGATCTTGTTCTCCAGCTCTTGCATCCTCTGAGCCACCTGGACGGCATCCTCGTCACTAGGATAGGTCTCACAGATCTGCCCTAGGGGCCTGCCGTTCATGTTTCTGCGGATCAGATATTTAGGCATGGGCACCAATTAATATTACGTCGCCATTGTTCAGTTCATGCAAACTCGTGTCACAGCATCCGAACCTTGACCCAGATGCAGCCCATCCGGGCTCCCCGTACTTCTCCCAGTGCTTTTTAGGAATTAGAGCTACCCAATCCTCATCCCCTCCGTGCTCCGATAAGGCTTGGTATTCTTCGGGAGCCTGATGGAAGCTCCATACTTTGATTGGATCTGTCATGCCCCTAATCTTAGGGCACAATTCTACAGGCTAACAACTACCCATTCGTACTACCAACTACTAGGACCCTCTCCCTGACCTCTTCACTACTCCAGATGATCCGCTTGACTTCTACAATTACCTCACTGGCCTGGTCCCTCTTCACCAATCCCATGAGATGGCCTATGAGTAGTTCTCTGGCTACCCTCTCAGCCTCCCCATCACCCGGCAGCTCCATCATCGCTTCATGCCTCTGGCCATCGTCAATGAGGGTGAATTGGTACAGGGGTGATTTATAGGGCATACTGGATTCTCCTGCCAAACTCTTTTTACCTGTCTTCCACTCAGGCCACTGGTCCACCTGAGCAGTTCTGCTGACTAGGTCCCAGTAGGCTTGGCCAGACAAGGGTGGTTTCATAGGTCTGTCAACATCATAACTCCAACCACCGCTGCCAAAGCAATCCCTACCGTGACCCAATCCACACTAGCCAGGTCCAGGACCGAGGAGCTATCGCTAGATCCAGAATCATCTCCCGTGGCTGATGCACTGGGGCTAGTGGCTGTGCCTGCGAATATGCTGCTGAGTGAATCCGAGGGATCGACCCCCAAGCTGTTGGCTAGGGTATTGGCGTAGGCTGTGGGATTGTTCCCCGCCTGTCCAGCCGGGGCATAGATATTCATCACTGATTCAAGGGTCTGTGGTTGCCCATTACACTGTCCGCACGTCCCCTGAGCATAGAGGTTGAGTTGGTTATAGAGTGCTTGCTGCCCATCGGCGTAGGAGTCGAATACAGCGAATCCCCCGGCCCCTCCAGGTGACGCCCCCGGCTGCCCCGCATACACCAAGTTACCAGGATTGTTATTTTGGTAAGCTATCGAGCCGTTGGGGTAGGAGACGCCATTCACTACAGATCCAGGCGGGTAGTAGCCCTCAACGGTCTGGATCTGGCTGGCCATAGCCTGCATAGCTGGGGTAGGGGTCACATTGACTACACCCATGCCTCTCCCCAGGCCGGATAGACTTTTGAGTTTGATGGGGAGAAAGGCCATTAGGTTAGGGTGTGGTAGCTGACCAGGTAATCACGGCATTGGTCACTACTCCAGGGCCATTAAGCGTATCAGAATTCTCCACAGTGGGCCCATCTCCTATGGGTGTTAGAAAAGTTCCACTAGCTTCTGAGTAAAAAGTTACAAATGCTCCATTACTGTAATAAGCCCACGTTCTGGTTGTGCCAGTGTCCTTGATCCTAAAAGTGGGGTTGCTATTTACCAGAGTAGTTGTAGGGCCAGCTAGTACACCGAATGATCCAGAATGTAGACTAGTGCCGGTGATTACTCGTAACTGGATCTGTCCGGGGCTCACGCTATTCTGCATCAGCATGTCTATTTCCTCGAATTTTGTGCCGTCTGTCAAAGCCAGCCCCACTGATTGAGTATCCTCAGTGCGATTAGCAAAAAAGGTCTGAAGAGTAGCCGTTATAGTGTACGTGGAACCGGGGATCGCTTGATAAGCCATAGCAAAATCAGTAGCGGAAACGGGCTCAGCTCCAAGTGAGGCGATAGTGGACGAGAAATCACTAAACGTAGCATTAGCATTAGTCATATTTAATAGTGTCCATCCTGTCGTAGGAACAGACCCTCCTCCACCCCCTCCACTCGGAGTACAATTTGTACTTACTCCCGATGTATCTGTACAGGTTACATTGGACGCGAAATTAAGAGCTGGTTCCTGAGGTTGATTGACTCCCGCCACTTGGATCGTCTGATAGAAACTAGATCCCCCGCCTCCCCCCGATCCGTTGGACCCGTTAATCACCACTGTCCCGCTCTGAGAGCTGGAGAATGTGACTGTCACAACATTATTGCTAGTGAGGGTTACGGAGGTGGGGAAGATCTCTACGGGCGGGCTAGCTGCGTTATAGACATCCACCAATACCGCTGTAGTGCCCAAGTTATGAGTGCACGTAACTGAGGTCTGGCTGGTGAATGGACAGGTGAAGTTTGAGGCCTGGGGATTAGATACCTGTATACTGCTCCCCGCTAACACCGATCCAATCACCAGCACCAACATCACTACCACAACTGATTTTAAGTAGAGCATAGTTTATTGTACCTGTTATTGTACCTGTACTTGAATTGACCCACCCATGCTGCTTCCAGGATTTGTACCCCCGCCTCCACCCCCTGAGCTAGCCGCAAAACTTGTAGGCCCACTGATCATGATCGAGGATACATTAACTGGCTCGAAATCAGACTGGATCAGATTGGCTAGACAGGTCAAATCTGAATTGTTCCACTGTGAATCTGGCGTACCTATTAAGCCATGTGCTCCATTGTCAGCCATAATCATTCCGTACTGATAAAGCCCTGTAGCAATGATGCTTGACTGAGGGCTAGTCGAGAAGCAACTGGGCAGACTGGTATAAACTGAGGCCTTGAGTCTCCAGATAGCCCCGGCAGCCGGACTGTTAGTACATGCGGATGGGGGAGAGCTTTGAGACAGGAGTGTATCCTGTGCCACCCCAGTACAGCTTCCCACTCCGGCGGTATCGGTCCCCGGCCATCCCCAGTTAGCCAGCATATGATTCTGGGGCGTATACCGCATCACGTGCAATACTGCCCCATTTGGACTAGTAGGGGTGCCCGTACCATTCACCTCCGAGGCTGTCACCAAAAACATCAATAGTGAAAGCCCCGAGGCATCAGTGGTGCCACATGGAAATATACTCACCCCCATTGAATATGTACTATTGCAGCTAGGGTTGTCGGCCTGAGGCGTCATCGTATTAGTAGTCGTATTCGGCCATAGAGCGTTTGAAAAAGCATTCCAAGTGCCATTTCCATTGTTCTGTGCATTCCAAGCCTCAAACAATGCGGGGGGATTTCCTCCACCAGCTTCCAAGTATACAATCCCGTGGCAGTCGTTCCCCCCTCCCGCGTAATCGCATCCAATCGCGCTATCCTCAGTCGGCAGGTAGTTTGGGAATGGAGCTGAAGAGAAGTAGGATTGATAGAGGGTAGTCGTGACGTTCACATAGGCCTGATTATACGGAACTTGTATAGCTGGTATCCCATTCCCTCCTTGTGTCCCAAAGTAAGGGCTTATTGGTTCGTTCATTTCTATTGAATTAACTTGATCGGCAGGAGAACTACTAACTGGTAAGCCTGTACTTGCTAGGTCCATACGATGATATGCGATCCCCGTATGAGGAAATACATTGAACATCCAAGCATTGACGGCTTGAAAGGAAAATGAAATGGTGCTTTTGCTGGCTGTAGCTCCTAAAGAGTCTGTGACTGTGATCGTCGGGGTATAGATTCCCTGCGCCCCTATCAAACCACTGGTGATTGCTCCCGTAGATGCGTTTAAGCCTAGGCCTTCTGGGGGAGCGTCCCCATTACCTCCTCCAGTGGTCCAGGAATAAGTCAATGCACCCGTACCACCTGTGCCCACAATTGTACAACCAGCATATGCCGCATACTGTACACCACCTGAGCACGTAGATGTAGTAATGGATAGTTGGGCGGCAGCAATGGTCAGAGGCAGTGTTCCTGTATTAGGTAATGAAGCTGTGGAACTGTTAGAGTCTGTTACTAGGAAGCTTAACGGTGTAGCGCTTATGGCGCTGGTAGGGGTGCCGCTGATAAGTCCTCCAGTACTCAGGCTCAGGCCATTAGGCAGAGTCCCACTAGCTACGGTCCAGGTATATGGCTGGACTCCCCCCTGAGCCTGGAGCTGTTTACTGTAAGCTACCCCTACGAATCCCTCAGGTAGGGTTGTGGATATGGTGCTAAGGGTTTCTGGGCTTGCTGTAGAGAAGAATGTTTGAGTAACCCCTGCTGTCTCTCCACTAAAATTAGACCAATTAGGATTAACCGTAGCTGGGGTACTTGTAGTCTGAATCTGGTATGAATCGGCTACACCCTCTGCACTAGCTACAACTCTCTGGTAAGAGTCGATCTGGATCATGGGGGGAGAAACCCCTGTATTGTTAACTGTGAGCAGTCCTGTGCCCGCGTCACCGATACAGGACACTACTAGTTCATCTGCGTTGGTAGGTGTTACTTGTCCGGTAGTTCCAGTTGAGACGGTAGTGGCCGTCTGATCCGGTCCAGACGTTACTCCCGTATACACGGCTACGGTCATGGATTGCCAAAAGCCATTAGGAGCGGTGAAGGTCATTGAAGAGGATGTAGACAGCCCAATTGATGAGCATGAGGCTATACGCACGTCTCCATCTTCATTCCGGGTAGTACATGTGTATGTATTTCCCAGATTGTCTATACGAGTGGTTGATCCGGCCTCAATATCGGACGGGAATGATGACGTTGATGCTGAGTAGCATATGTGGGCTGCCGGATGAGCAGCGAGGCTAGAGAGATTCAAAGGGCCAATCGACGGATTAGATATGGTGGTAACGCCGTGGATGCCAGTGTAAGCGGCTTGCCCGAGGCACGCTACCGAGGCGAGAAGAAAGAAGGCGGGTTTCATGGCTCAAAAGTTTGAAGGGTCACCGATACAGTCGCGAAACCACCCTGATTTGAAAAGCTCCACGTTGGCTGCTCGGCTGTCTTGGTCGTTTGAATTTGATAAGCTGCAGCCACGCCGTAATTGGTACCGGAAGAAAAGTTGAGGAATCCAGGGGTGCTGAAACTTCCGGTCCCACTGACTGATGGTGTGGTTGATGTAGCCGTGAGGCCTATGGCTGTAAAAATCAATTCATTATTGACGGTGGGCGTGCAGGATGCGCTGGGCTGAATTGAGGTCCCTGATCCAGGCCCGAGTCCACACTGCTGGTCAATCGCACCATTTGTATCAGGAAACGTGAAACCGTAAGTGATGCAGCCGACAAAGTTGGACTTACAGGTGAAGGTTTGCGTTCCTGACGCGGTCGCATTAATAGCGTAACAAAGTGTGACGTTGCTGTAATTGGTGGCGTACTGCCATGAGTTCCCGCCGACAGAATCCCCGCACGTAAGGGCTGTACTGTCGAACGTCATCGCCGCTGTGATGAAAAAGTTCGCCCCTGTCATGTTCGTGGATGCCGAGGTCGCGGTATTCGTGGAGGTGTTATGATACGGCAGGGTCTGATTGACGTAGGTGATACCTGATGTGTTCGCTCCCCCCGCCACCGTCCCCGGTCCCGCAATAGTCCCTGGGCCAGCAAATGTGGAGGATTGGGAGAAGCAGCCCGAGGCCGCTAGAATAATAACAAGTACATATCTCATTTAGTTCGTGATCAAGAACCCGACACAAAGCGGATTCGTTGCAATCGTCCCGTTATAGGTGATCGTGAAACTCGCCCCCGCAGACCGCGCCGTGATCGCCAGTCCACCTACGAGAGTCGATAGGGTGCTATTGCAGGTCACGCTCAGCTTCGTGCCGAGTGTGTCGTCAGGAAACACGAAGATTTGGCTGTTGGCCGTCACTGCCGTGGTGTTTACCTGAAGAGTCACACTGACCGTACCCGTGGGAATCGCCACGCTTCCAGCCGGAGCAGCAGCGCAGACAGCCGGGGACGCCGATGAAGAACAGTTTGTATTCGTGCCAATAGATGTGAAGTGCGAGGTAATAACCTGATCGGAAGTGTTGATGTCCGCGCCGGAAGCTACAACCTGAGTGGCCGTCCCGTTATTGTTGATCATCTTGAATCGATGCGCGGTGGAATCCGCATACAGTTCATCGACCGAGGCGATTCCGGTTGGCGCAGTGCCTTCGCCCGGACAATATGCTCCCGCCGTTCCAGCCCCGCAACTCGTCGCGGATGGCGGGCTGGCTCCGGTCTGCACGTAAGACGTGGTGATGACGGGCTCGGTGGTGCTCACTGTCGTGCCGTTGTCCGTAACGCTGGATGACGTAGGGGCTGCTCCTGCTCCTCCACCCTTGATAAGAACGTTCGAGGTCAATGCAGCAGACGAAGATTCCTGGGTTGTCGAATTGAAGTAGGGTATGCCACCAGAATTAACCGTCCCTGATACTGTAGCTGGAAAAGCTAGAGCTATAGCGCTGGGAGCCCCACCATCCGTAGGAGCACTCCCGGCCCCGCCCCACAATATCAAATGCCCAACCGTGCCTGCCGCACTACTAGCCCATGTACTCGAACTCGCGAAATAAGGAATCCCTCCACTAGTCCCTGCCACTGTAAACGCTGGAGTAGTTGTAGGATTAGCCACAGAAATCAGCCCCCCAGTAAATCCTACACTGGTAACCGTGCCCCCACCCCCGCCACCTGCCTGACTCACCCATGCCGCATAATTCGTCCCATTGCTCTCAATCATAGCCCCCTGATTCGTAGCCAATACCAGGGTAGAGCCCCCATTGATCGTACTTGTGGCCGGGGTGATCGTCACCGTTCCCGTACCTATATTAAACACATAGAACACTGCCCCAGCCGTAAACCCCGTAGTTGTAGCCTGAGATAGACTCACTGCCACGGCTCCAGAGTTATTAAACGTGACTAGTTTATTCTCATCCGTCGTGGCCATAGCATAGGTAGTTCCCGTCTGTGCATTGAGCCCTCCCAGGAACAATCCCCCACCCACTGTCATAATCACAGCCCCTGGAGTCTCCGTCAATCCCCCTGTCTGTATCTGGGCACTCATCAAAGATACGGTGAGTATTGCGAGTAATACTAACCTAGAATTGTGCATATTGCACCAACCCCCCCGCCGTAACACTCGATACAAAATTCAGACACACGGCATCCCCTGACCCAAACACAGGCGCATCCCTAGTGCTAAAATCCAGAGCAAATGATAATACCGATTGATACACCCCGCTCACCGTCGTAGTCCCCGTCCCACAATTACTCCCCGTCCCCTCCTCAATCGTCACATTACTCTCTGCTGAATTTGAAAAGTTAATATGACATATTCTCACCTTTTTCCCAGCCGATGCCGCCACAATCTGCGTCAACCCGCTCCCGCTAATCGTAATGGCTGCCGTCTGATCACATATGTAATCCGTCACCGCCGCTGCCGATGAATTCTCCGCTCCCGTGATACAAGGGGTAGCTACTGTCCCTGGACATCCACTCCCTCCCCCGCCTCCTCCCCCTCCCCCCGCCGCATTTCCAAAATTCCACCCCTGTAGAATCCCATACACTACCGTAGTCCCTGTAGCCGTCAGAGAAGTCAGATTCACGCGGACGAATGGTATAGAGACCGTGCCATTAGCAAACGTGCTCTGTGCCCCCGTTGTACTCGTATTGGGATTAGATCCCGTGCTCAGTGTCCCTGCGTATGTGACCCATGTACCCGGCGTAGTTTGTGAGGTCCCAGCCGGAGCACTCTGCACTACTAAAGAGAGGCCCGATACCGATCCCCCCGTATTAGCCACTGCATACCCTAATATCCAAAAATCACACAGATCCGTGCCATTCCCCCCAGGTGAGGCATTAGGGCCATAATTATAAATCGTAGGACTAGTCCCCGGAGCCGTAAACGCAAATGTAACCTGGCAATCCGGGGCCTGCTGCACGTTCGTATTGCCCTGCCCCCACCCTATGGCTTCTCCTGCCGAACCCCAAATAGCCAGGAATAGAGCTAAGTATATTAGTTTCTTAAGATTGAGTGTGATTTGTTGTTCCATACGTACTCCTGGATGGTTTTGAGGTTGGTGTTGAGGTCAGTGATTGATTGGTTGAGGACATCGATCCGGCCAGAGAGGATGATGTTGGTTTGTTGCACAGAAGCTAGGGTAGATTGCAACTGTATGATGGTTTGGGATTGAGAATCGAGTCTCTGGTGATCAGCATCGATCCCTCCTCTTACTGCTGCGTAGGTCCCACCCATACCTAAGGCTATGACAAAGAGCTGAATGAGTACGGCCATACGGATGGAGATTTTGGCGTCTCCATTGACAAATGATTGGGTCATAAAATTGGGTGTTCGTGTGCCGAACTCCATATTAGGCTCTGGTAGATCCATTAGACCTTATCGGCTGACCAGTTCCACCCTCTGGTTTTTACGGCCCTCATACGTGGTCCCGTCCCTTCTTAGCCAATAGTGATGCCTTGGTGGTGGCCCCACAAGCTCGTTTATGGCCTCCACGGCACGGTGAGCGCAAACGTTACATATACAGACTGACGGCCAATCTTCAGGCCCGGTCACGTATGAATGAGCAAGCGAGCTGCCGCAAAAGCTGCACCTTCTGCCCTTCCCGTTGTCGAATGCAGTGAGTGCATAACCGTGTCTTTGCAGCCACGGGTTAAGCCTCTTGATAATACGGTTTATACATATCCACAACCGATGCCATTTATCCATTTACCTTAATCCTCCAATAGATCCATCTTAGATGGGGTAAGTCCAGCCCCCTACGTAGCCGATGACTAGGGCGTTGGGATTGATGATCCCGATCCCAGCCACGGCCAAGTTAACCCAGATGTTGATCTGCTCTCTGGATCTGATCCTGATCCCGTTGCCTAGGATGTAGGTAGGGGTGGCCAAGGTGCCCGTGCTATTAGTTATGTTGCCGTAATCCCTGGGGTACCACAAGGCCTGCGTATCTACCTGCCCATAGTCTATGCCCAGACGCCAGGTGATGAGTCCTGAGCCATCCAAGAATCCCGTGGAGCCGTTAGAGATGATCCCGAACACCACCTCGGTAATCACCCCATCATAACCCGAATCGACCTCGAATAGAGTAGTGCCTAGGGGTAGAGCTGCACTGCCACCATTGATGTTGAAGTCAGTCCCGGTCTGATTCCCAGGAGGTACCAATGCTCCTACTACAGGGGCCGAGGCGAAGCGGCGAAAGGGCTTGCCTTCCTGGGGCATATCGATCCAGGGAGGGAGTAGGAATCGATCGCTAGGCCTCTGGCAATAGGGCAGGGGAGGGCACGTGTAGACGGCCTTCTGCCAATCTAATCGGTCACGTAATAGGCAGAGGTCGTAGATGTTGAGGGGACCTCGATTGTGGCGGTATTGTCCGGCTTGATCGAGGACGGGGGAGGGACGATAGGTAGTGGACATTTATGGTTTACCTTTTTCGCAGAGCTTATTAATCGCATCAGCTACCTGTGGATAGCCCATTTCTAGGGCTTTACACGCCGCTGAGTCAATGGCTATGTCTCTGCCCTCGATGAACGCACTGCGCCGTCCGAAGGCCCCTAACCACCAATTTGTAAAAGCTACTCTGACTATTTCCATTTATCGTTTCCTGAATTTTACGGAACCAGACTTGGTGACCATCACCTCTCCGGAAATCCATTTACCACGTTTAATGGGATTGGTTTTGACACCCACTCTATTGAGTTCCTTCTCCGATGCAATGGTCCGTGAGCCATAACGATCAGGGCTACCTTGTGCTAACTTTTTTGTTGGATAGGGGCCGGAGATGATCCGCGTGTACTTGGCGTTGTCGTCTAGCCCCACTACGTAGTATTGCATCACCCTAGCCCTCCATTCTTCCTAATCGCCTGTTGCAACTCCTGCTCATTCAAACAAGGTTCCGCGAGCATCAACAATAACTGGCACTGACTACTAGCATTAGCCCCATTCGTAATCTCCACATTGATCAACCCCGGAGCCCCCACCAAATAAGGCTTAGCCAACAATATCACTCCCCGATTCTGCCCTATGTTCAATTGCGTCTGCCCGTTCACATTCGCATTAGCCATCAACGTACTGAGCACTGGCCTATCGATTATGGGCAGCTCTGTGCACGAGTCCACAATCCTAATCGCATTCACAGGATTCATCCCCCCCGATTGGGAGGCCCAGAAGTTCCACCCCCACAAATACGATCCTGGCTGGACCTGCATCTGCTGCTCGACCACCTCATAGGGAGGGATCGGGAGGAACTGCGGGTCCGGGACTCCTAGCATACGGAATCGGAGCCCTGATGCTCTCCTCAAGTCCTCTAGCTGAGAGAGGCAGTTGTGGTAGTAGCTAAGAAGGTGGACGATCCTGGTGTTGAGAGTGAGCCCGTCAACGATAGGCGTGCCTACGGGGACCTGTTGATTGGCTGGAATCGTAGGTGTCACTGTGATCTCCCCGTTGGGAACATGGCATTGTACAGAGCCTTCATCAATTCTCCACAATGTAGAATCAAATCCCTCTTGTTGTCAGGCGTGGGATTGCTACACAGACACTTTTCACTATCCGGCAAGTTTGACCACTCGATGCTATAACATGCCAGTGCTCCTCCACAGTTTGCACACTTTGTTACTTGCATGGGTACCTCCTCACGCCTCTAAACGTAATATCAAAGCTCACAGGAGCCCCCAACGGAGTAGCACTCGTCGCATAGATATAGAACCTGATCGATGTATTCGCCCTATAAGTCATCGGGGGCGTCGGCCAGAAGTTCTTAGGAATCGCCTGTGCCGACGACTGAGCTGAGAGATTAACCGCAGTATCCGGGACATGAAAGAAGTTTGTGAATAGAAGGGGGACGTTAGAGACCTGGACTTGATTAGTGTCTAAGAGTAGGATCTTGAAATTCCCTAGATCCTGCCCTAGATACCCTCCCGTGGCACTCGCGCTACCTCCCGATAAGAAGGTATACCCAATGTTCAATAGTCCATCCACCAGGACCGCTGGAGTAGGGGTAGATGCAACCACCAGAGCCGCCGCTGGTCCAAATGCATTAATCGCATTCACAACTTGCAAACTCGTACTCGCATTAGCCCCCGTCCCGTCATCATGCACCGTCACTGTGATCTGACTCCCACTCACAGCCACGCTCAACGGCGTATTAGCTATCCCCAGGTCGATCAACCCCACACTGATCAGATTACCTGCTGGTCCCAGAGGTACAGCTACGAAATTTAATGTTGGTAGAGCCATCTATCTCATGTCCCCTTTAATCAGCAGGCGTCAATGACAATGTAGCCGCGACTCCCGTACTCCCGCCAAATCCATCCACTCTCCTGCACTCGAAATCATAGTCCGGCACCTCTAAAGCTGTCAGGAATCCCCCACTGGCGCTTGAGAAGCCCGTAGGAAGAGTCACAGTGGTCTGCAAATCAAACACCTTCTCATATGAGGGGTAGGTGTAGACCTGTGGATCATTCAACAGTCCCTTGCGTCTCCTGACCCCATAGAAAGCTAATTGTCCGATCCCCGAGACATTGGGCGTGATGTTCGGCAGGGCACTAATCAGGTCAAACCCTATGTATCCAGAATCCGGGTACCACTTCTCTGGCAACACGGCCCACCCAGTGGAAGCTAAGAGCGACTGCTGGTTACTAGGCTGGAGGAATGGCTGGAGATTCGCAGACCAGTAAGGATTCTGTAAGTAGTCTCTAATCTGAATCCCCTGCGAAATATTCGCATATAGATCGCACCCTCTCCACCACCTGGCAATGAAGTCCCCATCATTGATCAAGATCCTCAAATTGTTGTACGTAGACCCCGACACCAAGGGAATAGTCGTGGAGTCATAGGCATAAACATAGAACGTGTCCCCGTACCCAGGAGGCGTTGTGTAGGTGTAGTCTTCCATCTATTGATTCTCCTGCCGAATCCCTTCTCTTACTTCGTCCGGTACCTGTTCATGCCTACAAGTGCGATCTCAATCACATTCGTAGCTCCTGAGCCCTCCGTGATATCGATCCCGATCTTTCCACCAGCGGGGTAGAGGATAGGGGGAAGGAGGGCAAAGGGGTCTGAAGGGGTACCTACTAGATTGTAGGAGTCGATCAGGACATTGCTCAGGTAGTAGCCTTGGCCGTCCGTAAACCTGACTGAGAATAGCCCGGTCTGTACCGTGATGACTATGGCACAGAGTAGGAAGTCCGCGTAGGTGTAGAGGCTTAGGACCTGGCCCTGGAGCACCTGATTAGCTGTCAGAGTCACATCATAGACGTAGGTGAACGATTGGTCCTGGTAGCCGCCTGGGGCACTATTGTTGATGCCGTTGACTACGATAGGTGCGATGGGGTTAGTCATAAGTTCCTTTTAACCATTAAAGATCTCAGGCTTGAGCCAATATAGGACCCCCAGCACCAACCCAATGGGCACGTAGAGTGCCAGGTAGATCAGGAGCAGGTCCCAGGGCATTGGCATTGGATTAGGAGCCGGTTAGTCCCGGTTCGGCATTGCCATCCCATTGCACAGTAGCGGCAGCCGCATGGTTAGTAGTGACGATGCCGTTGATAGGTACCAGGGTCCCGCCTGTGTAGGTGTTTGAGACCTGGAGCCTGGTACGAACGCCTACGATGATGGGCATACCGGGCTTGAGGTTGGTGGGGGTGGCATTGAGAGTGATGGTCTGGTCGCCAGGATTCGCGGCCACAGCCAGAGTGCCATCGTACATTCCGATTTGAGTAGACATGAAAGTAGTTCTCCTTTAGAAGTCTTGATTACGAGCTATGAGCCAGTGAGGCCCGGTTCTGCATTACCTTCCCAGTTAACGAAGGCCCCTGAGTCGTGGGCATAGACAAAAGCTCCGTTGATCACCACCAAAGTACCGCCTGTATATGTGAGGCAGACCTGGGAGAATTCACCATCCACGCACACAGGGGCTCCCGGCTTGAGATTCACGGGAATAGTGGTTAGAGTAAAGGACTGGTTACCAGTGACCAAGGCCCCGGCCAGTGTGCCCTCGTACATTCCGTTTTGTGACATTGTCAATTCTCCTTTCTAGTGATTTGAAGAGGGGCGGGGAGGTGGGGACGGCCCCAACCCCTCCTGCTCAGTGCGCCACACCTCCGAACCAAGCCGGGGGACACGGGAAAGAGCCCCGGCCCGATCCAGAGGGGCAATCTACTGAACTCCGCGTGCGTACAGCCCAGAGAGTACGAGCTGATACGTAAAACCAGTGCCGCCATTGGCAGAGGTAGTGAGAGTGATGCCAGTCGTATTCAACTGGGCAAAGAACGACGCTTGGTTGTCAATCACGACGTTAATAGCAATGCGGTTCATCTCACTCCGGCCCACCATCCCATTGTTGAGGACGGAGGTGGATGTGTTGGTGAAAAAGGCATTGATGCCGCCACCGGGGTTATAGAGCCACAGGGGACCGCGTTGATAGACCTTGTTGCCGATGATGAATTCCAAGACTGAACCACCACTGCCAGTCAAGATGGCATAGAGGTCAGCCAGGAGTACATCTTGCCGCCAATAGAAGCGGTACGATTTGATGGTGAAGGCCTCAGGAGCATCCAGCTTCTTGGAGTTCTGAACGTTCGTTTGGGCCAAGGTCTTGCCCTGGACATTGACGAACATGAATGAGGCCGCAGTGGTGATCGTGGCACCACTCGCGAAAGAGACAGTGTCATACAGGGGAGTATCCTGTACGTCCATCCGATTGGGTTCATAGGTCTGACCATTGAACTCGTTCAGGATGTAAGATTGCTGGGGCGTTAGACTCGGCCCAGTAGGTACGACAGCGCTAGACATATAGTTGTTTTTCCTCTCAATCCTTCAAGATTGGCTTTTATCGGATCGAGAGGAAAAGAAAAGGGACCTGGACTGTAGAGATCAGCTAGGGACTTGGTCTCCAGTTTCGGATCTTCTTCTCTTCTCCTCATCGAAATCATCACTAGTTAGCTACTCCGATCCCATCTACTTAGTAGGCGGGGGCGTAAGCAGCCATTCCACGAGCACTCGGGGCAGAGGCACCCATCACCATGCCTGCACGGATGGGATTCTGCGGAACTACGAAATTGCCGTTGACCAGATCACCTAAGCTGAGGTAGCCGGAGATCGAGCTAGGCAGAAAAGCGTTGATTGCAGCAGAGAGGGTCATAGCAATGCCCCCTGCATATGCGCCTCCACCGATGGTCGGACCCATGAACTTGGTTGCGGCCCAGCCTACGACCCAGGCAGTCACGCCCGTAGTGAGGATGGTCATGTAGGGCGAGGTGCCGAGAGAGCTAACGATGCCACTGGATGAGACTGCGGCATTGATAGCCTTGGTTGCGCCGACTCCCAGGAGGATACCCCCGGAGACTTCGAGCATGCCCTTGGGACTAGAGATTCCAAGGATCGAGGGATTACGCCGACGATTCATGTGACGATGCCGACGGCGATTCACAGTGTGACGCCGACGATTAGTACGGCGGGTCCTGCGTCTACGTGGATTACCCACGACGTAGACAGTGCGGCGGGACTTATTGGTGCGCCTCCGTCTGCGGACATTGGTGCGGCGGTGACGTACATTGGTAGCACGCCGACGCCGTGAAACTGCTTTGCGACGTTTACGGGTTTTTGCCACTCTATTTGTTCTCCTTCTTGGGTTAACCGAACCTAGTGTCACCACCAGTGCCGGATTCGTTCTACGCCTACGACGCTTGATTGGTCGGGCTGTGTAGTTAATCTTTCGACGCCTAGGAGCATGGCTACTCCTTTTAGTGCGCCGATGGGAGACGGGATTACTAGTCCGTTTCCGCTTTCTAGCCGCTTTCAATCCTGCCCTTTGCCTGGCAGTTCCGAAATACTTGATCTGCTTAGCAGTCATCTTCTTTCGGCCTGCATTCTTCCTACGGGTGGTGCGGAGGCGGTATTTACCTCTGGCATTCCGTCTGCGGGGATTAGCGACTCGCGTTACTTTGGTGACTACTGCCATGAGCAGATCTCCTTCTTAATCTCTACGTGATCTCCGAGAAAGGCCGGAGCAGGGTAACGAGCAGGGTGCCATTGCCACCTACCACAGTGCTCTTATTCAGAGTCACCACGTTGGTCGATGAGCTGAGATTGACGGTGATTGCCTGGGGCAAGGTCGTCAAAGAGCCGGTATCGTACTCGATGATTACGACTGGCCACAGGTTAGCCGACTGAGCCGCCGTCAACCCCCAGTTATGAGTCAATAGGGCTGTGACTTCAGAATCGGACCAGAATACCGTGGCCGTCACCATGTTGCACAATAACGCCTGGGCTAGAGTCGGGGGAGTGGTCCCGGCTACAGGGTAGGCGTAAGTGATTGTTTGAGCCATTTGTGTGTTCTCCTCTAAAAGTTCTTAGTCATTCATTCGTCTCTAATGGTCGTGCAAAGATGATGTTGGTTGCGTTCACGTACACCTGTTTATAGCCGGATGTCTTTGCCCCTATCTCGATCTCTGCACGATAATCATCGTACTCAACACACACGCATCTGGGCCTAATGTTCAGGTCTAACATCCTAGTAAACAGGTCCTTCGAGCCGCCTTCCACATCAAAGTCTATAAAATCAAAAGGTCCCAAGCTAGAGAGCAGGGACTCAATGGGGATCACCGGGATAAAGAGCGATCCATAATAGCCCACGGATTTATGCTGTCCCCACTTTTTGGCAGTCTTGGGGTCGATGGTAGAGTAGGGTCCGTTGGTTATAACCATGGGCCTAACGCCGCCTTCTGACTCCGGGACTACTAAGCCTTGAATCAGTTGAATTCTCTGATCCTGACTGTATTCTTTCAAGAGACTGAGCATGGGAGCCGGACTAGGCTCTACCATCACTCCTTCCCACCCCAGCTCATAAAGAGCCCGTGTATTCGATAACTCAGTCGGGTGATACGCACCGATGTCCAGGAACTTCCCCCTAGAGATCCCCTCCAGAGCTTTGAGTATATGGACCTGCTCATGATCCTGTGAGTAGTCCTTGATATTAGCGATGGCTTGAGCTGCTGTATAGGGCATGAGATTAGGCCACCGCCTCCTGTGCTTCTTTTTGCACGTCCGGCATAATCGGCTCTACACCCTGTAACTTGAGGTGTGGGATCTTTACCCTTCTATCCACGTACATCCTGACTCCATGCTTTTTAGCATTCCAGCAAAACGACGTGTCCTCGCCATAGAATCCAAACGGATGCCCACTCACAGGCACAGGCTGAAAAGCTTGATGTCCTCCCGCCCTTACCAACGCCTCATACTTCATCAGCACTGCCGGGAATCCAGTCCAATCCACTTTAGTCAGATCTTTAGTGACTTTTACTACTCCACCTGGGTGTGCATGGCCAGTCAACATGTACCTGGGATCGAGACTCCTACAATTACCCTCTTTATCAAAATTCCCCACTGACACTCTGGCCGGGGTCTGATACCCGTTAGTTGCTACCCAAGTCCATGCTGACACTGAGTCGATCTCCGGGTGCTCCTCCAGATCCTTGAGCAGGATCATGAAGTGCTCAAAGGTCAATAGGTTGTCGTCATCAATCCACAGTACGTAATCAGGACTCGGCTTACACTCCATCACACCATTCGCTAGAGTTGCTCTGGTCACGTACACGTTAGTCGAGTAACAGAAATTAGGCACCAAATCAAAATGGGGCATTAGGCAGGAGAACAGTTGGGTCCAGTTCATCACCCATGCACTAGAGAATTGCTCACCAGGGAGACAGATGGCTAGCTTTTTACGGACCTGATATCCACGGCCCTTGCTGCGCTCCATATAGAGCTTCTTGCCTATGTCCCAGGCTTCGCGGCGGGATTGATTCTCGTATACGGCGTCAGTCTTGACATCTGGGTTATAGATCGGGTGCCTGTGCTCGAACTTGAGATGACGGGCAGTGACTACTACCCCATCCTTACGAGCTTGGTCCGTGAAGTCGTTATCAGAGTAGACGGTGAGGTAGCCAGGATAGAGCATGTACCCGTAACGCTCATAGTATTTCCTGGTCATGAAGCAGAACGTCAGGAGCCCCCCTGCCCCCGCCGCTGCCCAGTTCGGTGCTCCTGTGTCTACATCGAGGACCAGTTCCTTGTCTTCCCAGTCTCCAGACCATAAGTGTTTGGTATCTACCATTACTTTATGGAGAGTCTCTAACAGGAGTGTGTCCCAATGCTCAGGAGGGAACAGATCATCGGCTACATTGATCAGGAATTTACCAGAGCTTGACTCAGCCGCTAAATTCCACCCGGCTACACAAGTCTCAGGACCGTGATTGATCACACACTTTGACCGGCTGAATATGTCGGCCATAAACAGGCTAGCTTCCCCAGACTTAAACTTAGACGCATCAGCTACTAGGATGTGCTCTACTAATTCAGGATGATCGGCTCGATCCCTCCACATCAGTAAAGCCTCACGCCATCCGTCAGGCACTCTGGCCGTGGTGTGGCAGAGTGAAAATATTGGTTCCGTGCTCATTGGTTCTTTCCCGTGTCCTTTCTTCTTACTCACTTCTCAATCCCCCTACTCGTTTCTAGCAATGGCTTCTTGATGCAATAAACCCCACCCGCAAAACTCAATTTCTGATTCAGCGTATCATACACTAGATCCGGCCTTGGCACTTCCTTTTTGTTCTTCCCCCGTGCATCCTCATCTAGTCCCACTTCATGCTCATAGATGATAGACTCGAATCCATCAAAGTCTTTCTCGGTCATGTACGAGAGAAAGTGGACCTCTCCTAGGACCATAATGTCCTTCTCCCAGTCACCAGTCATCTTCAGTTTCTCTAGATCTACGCACTGGTCCCCACCCACCAAGTACATCTGCGTGCCGTCCTCGTTAGAGCACAATAGGACTTGGTCACTGAGCTTATTGGTGTCGAAGCTCAATTGTGCGTCGAGCCCGGATCTGGTGATGATTTTGAGTTCAATCAGCTGTCCCAGCTCAGCGAGATTACCGTGATAGTGTTCCTCTTCCTCGAAGACTTCTATAGCTTCGGAGTCTTTACCGTGAAACGCACGATACATGTCAGCGGCGGTGACTTCAGGGTTACGCCTCTTGGGATTGCCCCCAAAATGCCTACTAGGCCCCTCTGTTGTTTTGGTCCCCGGCCTCGGTGGTTTATTGGGTCCCGCCGACACTGAAATCCTGAACTTGGCATAACCCAAATCCTCCAAGTGACGCGCCCAAGCCTTGGCCTCATTCACTTCCTCGGTATACATCTCCATGTTCCGATCAAGCCAGACAGTGTAGTAGATGGGACCTGTGTACTTTGCCTTCTTGGGATTCTCTTCAAACACAGCCCACCCTTCACCCCAGGGCTTCTCCACCCTCACTACCTTGCCTTCAGCCTCCAACAACCTCGCATACCTCTTAGCCGCCTTCTCCGCCCCTGGCCCAGTAAATGTATGTGTAGGATTCTTAGGATTGAAGACCTTCCCAATCTGCGAATCCAAGAACTCCCCGGCCCCGCCAATAGTCCTGAGGGTGGAGCTAATAGGCCCCGATGTTTTCTTCTTCGGATTACTAGCTATAAATCTCTTGGCCTCATCCACGTCCTCAAACCTCGATTCCTTATCCAGGCTCGGGACCACATACCCATCCTCAGCCTTGACAATCTTATAGCCCTTGTAACTAGTCCCCCTCCCCGTACTCTTGACTTCCCCACCCATCTTCAATCCCCTGGCCTGATCACTAGCCCCCTCTTCATACGCGATCCTTAAACTCCTCTTTACTGGCTCCCCCCGCTCCTCCAGATGATTCCTCTCCAACCAGTCATCAAAATGTTCCTTCCCCTTATACCCAGCCGCGTAGGCCTCGCGATCCGCCCTGACTATGGACCACCCGCTACGCTTACGCTTTTTAGCCGGAGCCTCGTCTTCTTTACTCGATGATCCCCACCACGGGTTACTCTTACTGGCTAGCTGGTCTGCCTTCTCTCTTGCCCTTTGCAATGCATAATCAGGCTTATCAGAGAAATGGAACGTACCTTTACGTGTACTGCTTGTTATTCCGTTCTCCCAGACCTCGTACCATCCCGTCCCCTTCCTAGTTATGAAGTAGCTGCCCACTTCGTACACAATGTACCCTTCAGTAGGATTACGGTGGCTAGCCAATTCTCTGGCGTACTCCCGTCTTTTTGTCTCTGGCGTCTTCTCCACCAACTCCTTCGCCGCTTCCTTAGGCATCCCCTTACTTCTCCCACTCAGTACAGCCTGAGCCATCCCATATTGTTGAGCGCTCTGAGCGGGATTTAATCTGGTAGCCATAAAAGGGTTTCGGCAGGAGAATCTAGAGCTACTTGCCTTCCTCCTTGGGAGCTGGGGGTATCGTCGGTTCATCACTAAAGAGATTGGGGAATGGGCTAGTTCTCAGGTGATTGATCAACCCCAGGACTGCCCCACCTAATATGACCTTGCCAATCTTCAGATAATCCCCTGTAGTTAGGCCAAAGTTTTCTGGCTCTACTGAGGCCATCCCCACAGCGGCCACAGCTCCAGTGATGATGGCTGAGACTGTGCCATTGACCCAGGCTTTCCAATTGTTCGTGATCATTGCGGGCATCGTCATTAGAGTTAGAGGGCTCCTTTGTAGGCTTTGGCTGCTTTACCTGCTGCACGTTTATGGGCTGTGTACCGGGACTCACTACCACCGAAAAAGAACATGAGCACCACAATCCCACCGGTTAACCAAGCCCAGGCGGGGATTCCAGAGATGGGATCGCTAAACGCCGTAGCTACATTCCCAGAGGTCAGGTCACTGGTGAATTGGGTAAAATCACTGGTCAAGTCACCAATCCCTAGGACTGGGGGCAGTACGTGATGTTGCTGGCCTAGCTGCATAGTTGATTAGGCGTAGTTCCGTTTCCCCCGCCCTGTCCCACTCTTCTCTCCAGCCCCCAACAGATACATAGTCCCTACAGCCAGGGCCGCGATCACATACACAGGGATACCAGAGATAGTGTCAGTGAAAATAGCCTGAGAGATGTTCCCAGAGGTTAGGTCACTGGTGAATTGTGAGAGGTCAGTGGATAGAGTGCCCATCCCACCTCCACATCCTCCACCCCCGCCACTACATCCACATCCACAACCCCCTAACCCGTGCATCGAACTCGTGGGCCGCTTCTTACGCATCAATGGAGTCCCGGCTGCTCCCTGGCCTATAGGAGCTACGGTGCCTGTGATCTGGGCCAAGAGAGGATTCTGTGGGACTACGAACGAGGCCGCTACAAAATCCCCTAATGCTGGTTTAACGCTTACTCCTTCTTGGGCCATTTGAAGGGGATTCTGAGGGACCACGTAATAGCCAGTGAGCAGGTCTCCTAGGCCGGGGGCGGGATGATATGCGAGATTAGACATGTTGAGATTTCTCCTTTAGCTGTGTGGCTCCAGTTACCTTCTCCAGATTCCTGGTATCAACCACGCCATAGAATAATTCATTGTGTACAGTCATGAACCGGATGATGGAAAAACATTCCGGCATGGGTATACGCTCGTACTCAGACAGGGGGAAAATGGGGCACAGTCCCGTAAGCTTGAGCATCTGACCTTTGCTCAAGTACGTGGATCGTTTTGTGAGTTCAGTGTTCATTACTTTATGCTCTTGGCCACTACAATCAGTACCACCAACCCCAGACCGATGCCTATCAATGTGCTGCAATTGATTCCTATTGTGTTGCCGCACAGATCACTGGTGGGATTCTGATTCAATGTATTTGCTGAGGCCGTCTGTAGACATGCATTCTCAGCATCAGAACACGTTGTAGTCATCTGTTGGCTGAACGGGTTCAGGGCGCTCAACAGAACATTAGAAATCGAGGCACAGTGAATGATCCCGCCATCATGCGTCGGATCATAACATGGAGATCCTGGAGCTAATCCACCTGCTGGAGGTGCAACAGTTCCCAAGCCACTCAGACTCCCTAAGCTAGCGAGACTTCTATTCATCATGCTCATTTGTTGGCTATGACTGCCACGAATAACGCAACAGCCACTCCTCCAAGTAATAAAACCGTGCTGGATATCGGTGTCTGTGTACCAGGGATCGTTACAATGGATGGCGGATTAGCAGGTAGTGCTGCATACTGACTAGCTGATAAAACAGGCTGGTCCAGATAGTTGGTATTTACTCCCGTGTTTAACGGGAGATTCTGTAAGGCACTTGTGTAGGTGCTCCCAGACACAGGAGTGGTCACAGGGGCCATGGTAATCCCACTCGTGTCTAGACAGATCCCCGTGGCATCACAAGTAGGATCCCCCAAGCCACCCATACCCATCCTTTGATTGAGATTGATCATCATCTATCTCTTGCCCTTACCCATCAACATCACTGCTGCCAATCCCGCCACCCCGATCATCAAGATGGTGGTAGTGGACATCGATCCCCCACTTGGTAAAGCCGCCACTTGAGCAGGAGTCAGGATAGGCTCCTGATTAATAGCCGCCGTAGACGCAGGTGAAGTCAGTGGCAGTCCAGACGGATCAGTCCCACCAGCTATGATTGATTCATTCTCCAAGGCACTGAGGTCATCAGACACATCCCCCATCCCCAGCCCCATCCCAGAGAACCCCTGATAGCTAGATAGGTTGAGCATCGACATCTAGGCTAGTTCTCCTGCCGATCCCCCACCACTCTTACTCCCGCCTCTGCCCATTAAAGCTAGAGCTATTGCGGCTGCTGCTCCTAGATAGAACCACGTGATGTCTGGGCACACGCTATTAGGAGCTACTACTTGATCTTGTCTCCCGCACTGGTTAGATTTAGTGAATCCTAGGCACATCATTAGATCATTGGCTCCTTTTAGTTCGTGTACCGATTAGGCATCTTGCCCCATGGCGATTTCTTAGGTAGGGCTCCCAGGTCAATGCCCCCTAACCCTACACCACTATTGGCTTGGGTCACAGTTGAGGGGGCAGGCATGATCATTCCCAGCCCCTCTGTGCCACGGCGATTAGGTGTGTCCTGGGCAGCAGTCCCACCGCTGGCTGCCACGGTCTGAATAGGGGTAGCTTTGGGAGTAGAACACAGGCCATCACTTAGGCTATAGGTAGTTCCTGTTACACATGCTTGAGCATTGGCTAACATCGAGGCTGCTTGGGCATAAGTAAGAGTGGGAGCCATCGAGGCAAAGGTACGCTGGTCCTGGGGAGAGAGTAGGTAGTTAATGGCTTGGAGTTGCTGTTGAGTGGCCATCTGTTGAGTAGAGACCGTGCCTGAGGCCGTGGTGGCCGGAGCTGTAGTAGTTGTGGTGGCGGGAGTCGTGTCCACAGAAGTAGAAGTGGTTGTGGTCCCTGCCGTCACTACAGGAGTCGTAGCCGTGGTTCCGAACCATGAGGCCCAGTAGCTCCCAGGTCCCCCGGCCACAGCCACAGCTCCAGAAGGCCCATAGTTATTGATGTACCAGTAGAGGGCATAAGCTCCCCCTGCAATCGCCGCGTACATGATTAGGTCTTTGGTCTTCATCTCAACAATTATCCTTTCACCAGGAAGTACAAGCCCACCAAAGCCCCCACAGCTAACAAGGGATTCTGTCCAACCCATCCAGCCAACGAGTCGCACGCTTGAACCTGAGGCTCCTGCATAGGAGCAGCAACGATAGAAGGCAGGGTGGGAACTAGTGATCTGGGGTTAATAGCTTTCGATGCTGGTTGCGAGGCTCCATATGCATTAAGAGCCGTTTGCGTAATAGACGGAGTCGTTTGCGTCGTAGCCTTAGGCAATGGCGCATAAATCGGAGGCGTCACCGGAAAGGGAGGGGTAGTGGGAGCAGGTACGACGCTGGGGCAATTCAATCCCGACGTAGATCTATAAGGAGCGCAGACAGGATTCTCGCACGTGTTGTACGAGTTCATCTGCCCATACCACGCGCACCACGCCCTAGCCCCAGTGTTAGCTCCACCGTCCGCGAAACATGCGTAGGGTAGACAATCAGCAGCAGTCGCGGGAGTATTGCCTGGGTCAGTGATTACGCCTGACTCGATGGTTACGGTAGCAGGACCATTCCATGCACCAGCCATTTTAGTCCACCCCCTTGATTAAGAGATAAAGCCCGACCAGAGCCCCCGCTGCTAATAAGGGATTGTCCCCAATCCATCCCACTATCCCTTTGCACATTATTGTGTTATCTGAGTAGGTAACGCCTGGGACGTTGGGGACGATCTGCGGTAAGGGGTTCAAGATCGTTTGAGTGGTGAATTTGTGCCCTCTCGGGATCTGTGTACCGGCTGCTGACCCAGCATCTAGATAGGCGGCATTGCCATAGGCTGAGGGGTAATTAGGAGCCGCTGATGGAGAAGTCTGTAGGGTAGCGGCTGTGGGGCCTGAGGACTCGTTATTGGTTGCGATCACGATAGTAGTTGTAGGGGCTGTGACGTCTACAGGGGTGCCTGTGGCAATAGGGACTGATGCGATGGAACTAGAGGGCATGGAGCTTAGAAGCTGGCTAGTGCCCAGAGGAATCGAGCCAGGCCCCACGTTTGATCCAGTGCTCATCGGCAGCATACCTGATTGGCCCCAAGGTACACATTGGTCAGAGCCACGAGGATAGAAGGGGTTGCTAGGGACTGAGAAGCATCCAGGGATTAGATCTCCCATCCCACCACGAAATGGATTCTGTGGGAGGATGGTCTGGCCGGATTGAAAGGCTCCTAGTCTCTGGCGTCTCATAATCCAGAGGCTCCTATCTGTACGCACTGTGTACCTGTTCCCGCTGCATTAGGTTGTAGCTGCCACTGCCACCCCCAGGCGTATAGAAATCCCCCAGCCAATGCACCCACACCCAGCAACTTACCCCATCCGGGCAGCAGCAATAATCCTAACGCTCCCGCTGCATATAAGGCCGCTTGAGCAGGAAACAGGCCGGTACCAAATACACCACAGCCTGCTGTACCTGGATTCTGTAGAGGCCCCTCCCCAGAACTGTTCGTACAAACGTATTGAGGACACCCATTGGCACCTAATTCGAGCACGGCCCCAGGAGTAGTTGATAGAGCATTCACTACCTCAGAATTAGGGACATAATACATTGCTTGATTCGTGTACCCAGTGGGACAGCCCTTAGGCCAGGACGGGTCTTGATAGACTGAGCACGTTGGTGTAGTGGTTCCTAATCCATGCATGCCTGACATCTTTGCCATACTATTTACTCATCCCCATGAACAGAAACAGAGCCAGGACCCCTGCTCCCAAGAGCATGGCCGTCTTACTACCCACTGCTCCGGCTAAACACGTTTCTCCTGGAAAGAAGCTCAATGCACAAGTCCCAGGAGTCAGGTTAGGATTCGTCCCCCCTGTCGTTAGAGCCGATGTGCCCGTAGCACTACCCGTGACATTCGAGTTCTGTACAGTAGGCTGATTCGGCAACACTCCTGTAGGCACTGGAGGAGGAGCAGATTGTGGAGCCGTACCTAATACATTGCTACCACCGCCCTGCGTCCCACTCCCTCCCCCACTCACAATATTAGACGTAGCTGTAGTCTGGGCTGGAGGATTACTTGCAAACGTAGTGGCAGCAGTCGTAGCTCCCGGCACATAAGCATTCTGCATGCAGCCAGTCCCAGGGACCCACGTATAGCCCACTAGCGGGAAACAGTTCTCGGTAGCTTGTGAGATTATAGGTCCTGGATTGTTAGCCGTCGTAGTATTAGGAGTAGCTATAGGGGTAGTTTGTCCAGCCTGGGCAGCGGCCACTAAAGCCGGAGGCAGTGCAGCGGCAATCTGATTTGCCTGGGCTATGTACGAAGAGGAGGCCACAGATCCATTGCACGAGGAGGCGTCCCCAGGATTATTAGCACAGTAAGTATTGAGGGCATTGATCACCGTACCTGCTGCATCCTGGACCAGCGATGGGTTATTAATGACGAAGGGATTATTGGGAGCAAACTCCTGTTGATACTGAGCAATAATCTGATCAGCCGTAGATCCCAGGCCACGCATCCCATATCTCTTAGTATTGAGGTCTACGAATCGTTGCAGGGCACTTGGCAGCCCTGGCCTGCCCAAAGAACTAAGTGAATGGGGGACTGGCTCATGGTACCCTGTTGACGGGCCGCGTCTAGCGAGATTCATATCGATTCGCATAGTTAGTTAGTCCTAATCCCCCAAGACCAATAGAGCCAAGAGTCCGGCTCCTAATACTAAAGCTGTCTGAGTGCCAATGAATCCTCCTAGGCAGGATTCCCCACTAAAGAAACTAAGCGGGCAACTAGACGCAGGGGTGGTGACTACCTGTCCATTGCTCAGGACTGTGGTTGTAGTTGAGGCCCCTGTTACCGGGCTAGTTGTGGTGGTTGAGGAAGTAGCCACGGGATCAGGAACGACTGTGGGATCATTAGCAATGGGATCGTAGTAACCAACAAACCAATTCCAACACGTAGATCCTGATCCGTTGGGACCTGCCCCCGTATACGTCCAGTTACCTGATGCATCCTGACTCCATCCCGCTGGGCTAGTCTTCCACTGGCATCCCGATTGTGATCTCTGGCTAATGCAATTCTGCCCGGCTGTTGATAGTTGTGGGTTGCCACACATCTGCACTAACTGAGCCCAGGCCGAATTAAATGTCGTTAGTGCCGCTTGCTGGGCCGATGCGTAATGCACAGGAGCCGACATGTACTGATCGAGGTTCTGTTGCAAGAGAGCTGCGACTTGATTAGCGATGTTCGATGCTTCGGTACAGGTCGATCCGCATCCCTGGACCAAGTTATAGATTGCTACCCCTAAAGCTATGGCTCCTGATACAGCTAACCCGACTGGCCCTGCAATTGATCCCGTTGCGACTAATGAGCCATAGATCCCAATCGCTGTTGAGGCCGCTGCTGTAGCCGCTGGGATCGCTGCACTGGTATTGAGACCTAGACCTCGGAGTCCCTGATATGCTGTTGGATCGAATCCGGCTAGCTGTGTGATGAGCCGTTGGCCGTCACGATATGCCGAGGGATCGAATCCTAGTCCTGTGGGGACTGCTCTCTTCCACGTATGTGTGGTGGGCTGGAGCACCTACTTGGATCTCCTGCTGGGGATCTTGGCCTCAATCTTCCCACTCTTCGTCACCCTGACCTGTGCCTTGATCCCTGAGGCCATCTCTACTTCTTGCCTCCCATGCTTATCAGCAGGAACCCCAACGCCCCCACGATCAAAATGGTCCCCATACTCACCCCGCCTACCGTACTCGACAACAAACTCGTAATCCCCGTTGTTCCCGCACTAGCCGCCGCTGCCGGACTCCCATACAATAGTTGCGTCCCATTCGGCAGCGTAACAGCCGTCCCCCCTTGAGCCACCGTCAACACTTTCGCCAACGTGGCCCCAGTCTGATTCACCATGGTGGCCCATTGATACCCGCTCGGAGCCGCTGGGGTAGCTGTCCCTGGTGCTACAATCGTTGGCCCCGTATACCCCTGCGGCAAACTAGCCAGCAGATTTGTAGGTATCGTCGCACTCAGCGCCGATAAATCTGGAGTCGTAGTATCTATCGTAGACGGGGTATAAACAGGAAGGTCAACAGCTACCGGCGTAGTGGTCCCTATATCTATAGGACTCCCATCACACCCACTCGTATCATTGTCATCACACTCCTGCCCCAATCCCCTCAGCCCCCGTAACCCACCCATCCCATACCCTGGTGAGCTGGCCCTTAATCGCATCATTGGGTTATGTCCCCCTACCTTCAATTCGGCGGGCAAACTCTTAGCTCCACCTCTTTGCATTGGGACTGTGATCATAGGCACTGTGGCTCTTGCTCCTCTACTATGCTATTCTGTCCAGCGGATGACGTGAACACATAACCGGACTCAGCCAACATCTTCTCTGATATGGGCCACCAACCTAGTGGCAGCATCCTAAGTTCTACCAATTTACTTTCCATTCCTTAATCCTCGCCCCCGGCTTCCTGCCCTCCCACCCACAGTACTCCCCATGGCTTGCATCCACAGATACCCTGCCCACGTTCTGATCATCTGGATACGCTGCCACGTACACATGGCTAAAATGTCCTGGATCACGCATATCCCCCGCAATCGTTACAAAGCTATTCCTAATCCCCATCCCAGTGAGTAGGGCTGAGAGGTACATCGAGTAATCATCACAGTCCCCAGCTTTGATCACCCCGATTCCGGCCATGTCTCTCGGCCTTATGAGCACTTCGACCACTGGCTTATCCCTATACCCGTTGTACTGACTAAGTAGCTGTTCGAGTGGCCCACCTAGTTCCTCGTCCCTGATAAACTGAATCTTCCTCTGGGTCCACTCCCAAGCCTTCGTGATTAGCCCTAATTGATTACCCCCACTCCTACATATCTGGGCTATGTCGGCTTGTACGGCAGGAGACTGAGAGTCCTCCTGAGCGTATTGAGTCATCAGAGCTATCGTTTGCCTGACCTGTTCATCCGGGTCATCCGGCACTACCTGAGCCGTAAACCTTAGATCTTGTCCAAAGAGCGGGTGGACCACTTGCCCCTGCATCTGCTCCCCTTCCCCGATCCCTCCCATCCCTTGGCTACCTCTGGGGATTTGTTCGGCAGGATAATCCATAGACATGGTTGATCCTGTTAGGCCCTGGGATGAGGCTATGGCATGGGTACGGTAGAGGCGTTGTGCTCGGGCTCTGGGTCCACCACGCATATAAAGGAAGCAGAATCCTTTGTGACTAGAGTTCTCGGGCTTGCACCAAAGACTATAGCCATAAACAATTGCCGGGTCCATCGCGGAACTAATTGTAAGTTATAAAAGGTGCCCGCCCGCCCACGATCCCCAGAAGATAGTCCTTGCACATCACTAACTTAGTGTGATAAAGTCCCTAGGTGTAGGGTAAATGGGGATACCCAGACCCCAAAACCCCTATCTAAAGGAGCCTAACCTAGTGCAAAATGATACACTTGAAGATCAAAAACAATCCATAAGTCAATTAGGGGACGACTTGCCACCAGATCCGGGTGAAGATGACCCCGAATCCCCCATAACCCCCATCCTCACGACTTCTCCTGCCGAAGATCCAGAACCAGACCCACCGCCTGCTACAGCTCCCAAGGTGATTAAGAAAGGGGTAGGGCGCACTAGGGTGGATGGGGAACCTAGTAAGACGGCTAAGGTGGTGGATGCGCCTACGCCTAGCCCATTGTTCAAGGTCTATTACTCGGAGGCGGCTAACCCCCATGCCAGGCCCGATAAAGCCTTCAAGTGGTGGAGAGAACTGCCATCGTGGGCACAGCAGCGGCTTACGATCTATGTCTATCGATTGTGGCCTGTGCTACTAGTCCCGGAGAAAGATGAGCGGGGGATCAAGGAGGATCACGGGTACATCGACAAATTAGGAGAACCTCTAGAATCTATTACAGACTTGTTGAATCGTTATGGATCAGGCGACTACAAGTTGATGATCAATGACGACGTGGTAGATAAGCGGACTATCTGTACGATCAACGTGAGGGAGAACTGGAGGGACTTCCGGGCTAGCCCTCCTAGTGATCGGCGTATAGATGACACGAGGAATGTAGACTTGGCTGATCCGGGGAACCAGAACTACATCAGGTACTTGAGATCGCAGGGGAAGTTACCAGATCAACAGAAGGAGACTAGGGACATGGCAGAGAGTTCGGCAGTCACACAGGTCACTCAGTTATTGAGCAAAGTCCTGGATAAATCGCTGGATAAGAACAGTGATAGGGGACAGAATGACACCACGGCTACGGTCGTAAAAGAAGTGACCCAGGCCATGGGGGAGGTCAACAGGCAGGCGGGGGAGATATTGAAGGGAGCCTATGAGCGAGGGCAGCAGGTGGTGATTGCTGACCCTGTAGAGCAGTTTGTAAAAATGGCGTCGGCGTTCAAGACTATGAATCCGGCTCCGGCTCAGGCCCAGGCTATAGACCCGTCCCTGTTGTCGATGTTTCAGACCGTATTGACGATCCAGAGTGATAGGGTCAATAAGGCCGAGGAGAAGGTGGATAGACTGCTGGCTAGATTGGAGGCAGGGGGTGGAATAGCTCCAGCCCAGGGCGCTGGTGCGCCTGCTGAACAGCAGAGCCCCAAGAGCGTAATCAAGGAGGCATTGGAGGTGGTCCAGTTAATCCGAGGGGGCAATGACCAGGGAGGTGGAGCTGGAGGGTGGATGGATAAGCTCCCTGATATTCTCCAGAGCGTGGCACAGATGGGACAGGTAGCTCTCAATGCCTATCAGGTAAATCAGGTCATGGCCGAGAGGAAACGGGCTCAGGAGCTAGGGCTTAATGTCCAGCCGCCCCCGCCCCCGCCCCCTCAGATCGTCCAGCCCCCGCCCCAGGAGAATCGAGCGGCGGATATGGCAGGAGCAGCCGTGGAAGAGGATGAGCTGGAAGATGAGCAGGTGAATCTGATCAAGTTCATGGAAGAGATCAAACGCCCTCTGCTCAATCACATCAACCGGAATCTAGGAGGGGCCGCGTTTGCCGAGTGGATGATCGACACGTATGATGAAGCGACGTATCAGCAGATCAAGTTGCAGGGAGCGGAGACCCTAGTGATGGCACTCAAGAGCTATCCTCCGATTGCTAAAGAGTTGGTGGGAAAGGACTTATTGCTTCCGAAGTTTGCTGAGGAGTTTATGAGTTTGGAGTTGGAGCAGGGGGATGGGGAGGGAGATGATGAGGGGGAGATGGAGGAGGAAGTAACAGCCTGAGAGAATTGGGGGCCGTCCCCCGGCCCCCTTCTAGTTGTTTAATCTGTGAGCCTCAACGTCTTATCGGTGGAGGCATCATTAGATCTGCCATACTTCTGCTGCAATTCCACAATCTTGAGTAGTTTTCCCCCAGCGTTGCATACCGCATTCCCTACGCCTGGAGTGATGGTCCCCTCGATCAGATCACTCATCAAATTGGACATGAGTGTAGCAAACTCCTTACTAGTGGTCACCCCGGCCTGAGCGATTACTAGGCTTTTGGATTCCCCTGATCCTTTCCCAGGTCTCTCAGAAATACCCGCGCTTTCCTCAGTAGCTTTTTCCCTTTTCTTATCCATTCGTCACTCCTGTTTTCCTTGTATAAATATGGTTTAGGTTCAGTTATGCCACGCCTGTTCCTATTCCATTCCCGTTTGTGAACCAAGCGATGATGGATACACAGTGTATCCCGCATCCAGCCTGATCTTTTGTGAAAATACCTTCTGGTAGGCTCTCCGCATCCTTCGATCTGGCAGACTAACTTCTGCTTCATGTCTCTAGGGGCAATACCGTTCCTTCTGAGACGGTGATAGACGTAATCCTTACTCATCCCCAGTTTTTCTGCTACCTGCTGGCCCGTTAGCTTTTCGGCCACGTATAGACGTATAACTTCAGCGTCCGAATAGTCACTCCTCGGACTGTTGGCTAATCCATGTTCAGCATGATAGGCATCAGAGCAGGTCCGTTCACAGAACCTTCTGGGCAACTGCCCGTCATAGGCTTTGTACGTGAACACCAAACCGCACTGCCTGCAAAACTCTTCGACGGCTATGCATGGGTGTTTTTTCCTTATCCTGAAGTCCAGGACGGGTTCAGTTTGATTTTTCACAGGGGATTTGTGGTGGGGGACCTGAGAGAGCAGATCCCCCTAGCAAACGGAAGTGATTGCTATTTGACCGTACCTAGCTATTGTACCTCACCCCCGGCCTGCTTAGCAACCTTTTTCGGCTGGCTCTCTGCCCCCTGTCCCTGCTCCTGAGCCGTAGCTAATCGATCCAGGTTATCGGCAATGCGGGCTAGGAGGATCAGGTTAAAATCGTCCAGGTCCGGGTTCTTAGTCCCCCCTTCATCGGCGGTACCCGTGCCGAATCGCTTGGTCAGCCGTGCATAGTTGTTTTGCATTCTAAGTTCTCCTTTACGTGTCTAACTGCTCTAGCTGTCGAGGATATTGGCCAGGGCCTTGATCCCCATCTTACCTTCCATGAACTTCACCAGGGCCTTACCCTTCTGTTGTACGCCCTCGCTGTACTTGCACTCCACCCCTTTCTCCAGATCGGCCCCATACAGCTCCCCAAAGCCCTTCTTGGCCTCCTTGGTGGTGAGTGAGGCCTTCAGCTCCTTCCCCTCCTTCAACCCCTTGGCACGCTTCTTAGCCCGCAGGTGCTCCCTCTTCTCCACACTGACCTTGCCCCCGCCCTGCTCCAGTTCTTTGATGGCCTCATCTTGGTCCTCTTCCGATTGCCCAATCAGGGTTCTGACCGCTGTGTAGGGGATCACTCCGTCATTGATCTTTTTCTGGATCTGAGGCCGGAGATCAGCCAAGTGGGCCAGCTCTGTTACTGAGGACTTAGGGATTCCCAATTTCTCGGCAATGGCACTGCGCTTCATGCCAAACTCCCCCTCCAATGTCTTGATAACATTGCTCTTATCGATGGGGGTCCAGTCCTTGCGCTTGAACGATGCAATAGCCGTGATGTAAGCCTGGGCATCATCCTGCTCTACCACCAATGCCGCCACCTTCAAGGGCTCCTCGGTCATCTTGTGTTCATTAGCGTAGAGGATAGCCTTGGAGCGGGTCCTGCCATCTGTGACCCGGTATTTCATCCGGCCATCTTTCCGTCCCAACTCCCGGACCACTATGGGTTGGATCTGTCCATTACTCACGATGTCCTTAGCTAGCTCCACGACTTCCGAGGCTTTGACCTGGAATCGCCGTGGGTTGAACTCATCATCAATCACCAAGTCCTGGGGATCAATGAATTGGACTCTGCTGGGCATGTCCATAGGGGTTAATGTAGCCATATCCACAGGGGTGGGCTCGTTCTCAATCACCGCCGCTCCCTCTGCCAGTTCCATCTCTGTCTCCTGGAACTCCTGCTCGTCTTCCGTTACCGTGTTCATAGACATAATTCTCCTGCTCCTCTTTCTTGTAATTGGTTTAGTTTGTTGTGGTTGGTGCTGGTTAGTTGCCTAAATCCTAGGCCCCGTGTCCCCTACTACAACTCCCGCCGCAGAGCCTCTAACTCCGGCTCCTCATCGTCATCGTCATCATCTTCATCGTCGTCCAGGTCCTCGTCTTCATCCTCATCGTCATCATCGAGGCCCTCATCGTCATCCCCGCCCTCCGCTGCTATAGCCACGGTGCTATTGGTGTCGTCATCAAAAGCAAAGTCCACTTCCTCTGTCTCCACCGTCTGCACCGTCTGCCCGTTCTCCGTGTTAATCATCATCCCTTTCTTCAACTTACACACGGGGTCCCCCTCCTTATCGAGGTCCCAGGTGGTCATGAACTGGCCCCCCTCACAGTCTAATACAGCGGGCTGGCCATAAAGCATGACCTCTCCCTCCTCCCCGTTATCCCCCACGATCCTGTACTCCGCGTCCCCTAACTGAATCTTAGGCATAACTGCTAATCATCCTCCTTTTTAGTTGGTGTCCCCTACTCTTTGTACAGCTTCTCCTGCCGAATGTCAACAGGAAATTTCTACTACTCTTTTCCGGTACATAGGTACAGGCTTCATCCCACATCCCGGCCTCTCATTCTTAGTCATCCTGACCTCGGCCACCCCTCTCCTAACCAGCTCCGGCATGAGCATCCCCACCTTACCTCGATGCATCCCTGGTCCTAATCCTAGGTCTATGATTCTTTGGCTTAGTTCCTGGCATCTGAGCCAGTCATTGGAGAGAGCCTGGGAGACGAGAGTGAGGTTCTGCTCGTGGATTAGGTATTCGGGACCAGTGAACCGGGAATGGGGTAGAGGGGCTCTGGTGGAGCGAGGGGGCACGGGAGGGAGATTGGGCCAATAGCTCATAAGCTCCCTATCACCTTCTCCCAATTCTTGGAGCAGGCCACTAACTGGGCCTTCTGTTTCTCCTCAGTCTCCAGGTCCTCCTCCCACTTATCGGGGTCCCTTAACTCGAATACAGCATCGTTTATAAGCTCTGTAATCACGCTCGGCTCCAGAGCATCCAGCTCCCAGGACTCATCCCCAAACCTTTCCACGTAAGACGTAGCCCTGGAGTCGGATAGTTTGGCGGGATTCGGCGGGGGATTATACTGCTCGATTTGATCCATGTTCAAGGCAATACGGTTAACCGTCAATCCCTGTACCTTAAACATGTTTAAACGGTCCTCGATGTCCCGGCTCATGTCTATGCCACTAGGATCGTGATCTCCCAAATGGATGATATGGACCTCATGTCCCTGGGTGCTCCTATGGATTAGTCTCATTGCAGCCGCCCACATCTCGCTCTGGCTCGTATACCCCCTACACGAGAAATAGGGCACATCCAACGCCCCACAGGCCACTTCCAACACCCCCACCAATGCATCTTTCTCTACCCATACCTCCACGTAGTTCTCCTGCCGATCCCACTTGTCGATCATGTACTGTTTAGCACAGGCGTCGATTATGGATTGAGGGGAGGTCCAGTGGGCATGAGACCTCAGGTTCCTGGTCCTATCCGTGATGTGTGACCAATCCACAAGTCCGGCCAATCGGGCATCGTTGATGATCGAGCCCAGGCGTTTGTACTGCTTGTCGTTGTTGGGGATGATGCCACGGCTAACGAATTGATAGTAGAGCTGCCGGAGAGTTAGGTCGTAGCCCTGAGCTGTATAGTCCTCAAGGATCTGGTTGGCTTGACTGATGACTTTGAGGGTGGCTGGGTCGAACTTCTTTTGCTGGTATTTGATGAGTGGCATGGGATTGGGAGGGGGCTCTAGACCCCCGCCTCCTCATTCTGATGATCCCAGCGTTGATCCTGATCCTCATCGTATAGATCATCCTCCTCATACGAGGCCCGCCACCCCTCCTCCCACCATTCCGTATCATATCCCTTGCGTTTGAATGGCACCTCTACCTCCACCAGCTCCACTTTAGCCCTAGTCACCGCCACGTACATCAGATTGGTCTCCTGTTGCTGTTCCCAGTCCTTCTTGGCCCAGACGGAGGGCATATAGCGATTCCTGCCGATCAGGTAGACCCGGTTCCATTCCCGGCCCTTGGATCTATGAACCGTGCATAGCCTCAGGGTATTAACTCCGGGGGCATCCCCGAACAGGAACTCAATCTTCTTGGCCAGATCCTCGGTCAAGGCCTTCCTGCCACCCTTCCCTAGTTTCTTACACAGGTCCCGGAGTGTCCCACACCTGTCCTGGATGGTCTCTGCACGTTCCCCTTGCCCTTTCTGCATCCATTTGGACACCTCAGTCCTCTCATACTCCCGCAATTTGTCTAGGAACGTCCCAAGGTCCAGGTCCTCGCCCCATTTAATTGCCAGGGCCACTAGAGCCTTACCCGATTGCCCTTCCACTACGCACTGAATCCCCTTGTCCCTTAACCGGCCCGCGATCCCAACCAGGGGCCGGGTATTTCGACAGAGAATCGCGTCATTGAACGAAAAGCTCTGTCGCCAAAAGTCTGTGTGATCCAGGTTAGTCACGAGTCCCTGGGGTGCATTGGGGGCTGCTGTGAAGTCCGGTACCCAGTTCTGAGCCACACTCACTACGGATTTGGGGCATCTATAAGTAACTGATAGACTTAGCTCCTCACTGTGCATCTGTTCCTTGATCAGATCCATAGCGTTGTTGGTGGCACCAGCGAATCCATAAATCGACTGGTAGGGGTCCCCCACCACAATCAACCGGCTATCAGCCTTCATCGACTCATAGGCAATCAGCCGCCGTCCCGTGTTCGTGTCCTGGGCCTCGTCTATCATGACCCAGTCATACTTCTTGAACGGAGCCCGATAATAGAGGGGGGCCAGGATCATGTCGTCGAAGTCGATAACGGTTTTGCACAGATCCAGGGAGCGTTTGTACACGTCCTGGCACATCGAGATGAACTGCTCAGGGGGGATGCCCCGGATCTCTTCCCGCATGTCGTAGTACTCGATGATCCGCTGCCAGGGCTCGGTAGCCGTGTAGGGGTCACATCCAACCACCCCCAGGCATTCCTGTTTGGCATACCCCACGGTGTCCTTGATGGCCGTCTGTAATTTCCTGTCCCACGCACACACCTGTTGGGCCAGCTTCTTGACCTTGTACGAATCAGGAGAGCCCAGGCCCTTCGTAACCTTGGTCCATGCCGAGTATCCCGCACTATGGATCGTAGCCCCCTTCACCCAATAACTCCCCTGCTGGGCCAGTCGCTCCTTGAACTCCTCAGCGATGGCCTTGTTGAACGCTCCCAGGAACCCATCCCCCATCCCTTTGATAGCCATAGCGATCATCATCAGGGTCGAAGTTTTCCCCGTACCTGCGTAGGCCTTGAGGTTCAGGTTCCCCTCCCCATTCTTGACCCAATCAAGTACGGCTTGTTGCTGTTCGGATGGTTTATGTTGTGTACTGGGCATTAGGACACCTCCTCGCAATTCCGAGCCGGTAAATTAGTGGCCTTGCGTCTGAGAGACGGTAGCAGGTCCATAGCAGTCACGTAGGCCCACTGCTGACACTTAACATCGTCTGCCATGCCTGGGGTTAGACTATAAAGGAACTCCAGAAAGCTCCTCCATCGATCATAACTAATCCCCTCAGGCGTGATGATCACTATGTCTCTCCATGTTTCTGTTTCTTTGGTCATAAGCTCTCAATCTCCTCACCAGTAACTTACCCTCTCCCTATGCATCGATCAATAGCCCATCAACCTTAATTCTCTACTTAGTTATTCTCCTGCCGAACCACACTAGGAATGGGACAGTGAGTAGTAGAGTGATCAGGATGCCGGACATGATACAGGTGCCGTCGTCACAGGCACACATCCCTAGCGTCCTCCTGCCTTCATAGTCCTCAACACTTGTACGGCATCTTTAAACAGGGGATCGAACCCCTCATACTCCTTCTTAGCCACCAGCTCATTGACTATCTTCTGGCTCTTGCCCTGGGCTGTGTGCAGGTTAATGAGAGCACTCACTACGTCCCCGGCAAAGGCGGGGGACTCTTTAGCAGGCTCTACAGGCTCATCTTTCTTGATCGACTGTTCTAGGACCTGGCTATGGGGGGTAGGCTTGGGCTCACGGCTCGATGTCAGGGTAGAAGTCGTGTGCAATGCTGATAGGAACTGCTCCCAGGCACAAGCAATAGTCCAGATCCATTGGCTTAGGCGTTTGGGCCACAGAAGGAGTGGGACTAGGATTAGGGCTAGGCCGAGGATCAGGCCGAAGCAAAAGTTGAAGCGATTGGAGCCCCCGGTGAGATAGAGGGCAGTGGCGGGGACTAGAGACCCGGCTAGGAAAGAGCAAGTAACCGTGTAAAAGGTTTGTGTCTTCATGTCCAAAGTCTAGGCCCCAGACCTGCACAGGTCAATAGATCTGGGGCCTTAGAAAAGTACTTAGCAACATAACTAGGGATCTATTGTAGCCCCCAATCCCCCGCCCGTTCTATGGTCAAATCCCCCAGGTATTGGGCACTAGGATTATGGCTAGGATTCGCTAGAGCTTTCCTGACCCAATCCCTGGTAATGAGCCCGGCGGTTACGCTGGAGTCCTCAGTGTTAAAAGTTAACTGGTCCTGGCCACGGAATACTCTACGGCCTAGGGGTGCGTTCTGGGGCTCGGGATCAATAGCTATGATCAATCTACCGCGTGATTCAGTGATAGTAGTCATGATGATTTAGTCTAGTCCTCGTGCTTTCTTAATTGATTGTGCTAACCGCTTTCTGGTATCGGCCATGGATTTTAGGAACTCTTGGGATGAGGAGGGCTCCCGCTTCATTTGCACCTCCATGGCGACTACGAATGTCTGGATTCTCAGCCAGTCACCTATGGGCAGGGTGACGGCTAGAGGCGTGTTGTAGGGCACGTTCTTACCTCCTACGACATAGCCTAGTAATTGCTCCCTCATCAGATGATCTCCAATCTCAATTTGTCAGTCACTAGCTCGGCCCCCTTGATCTTGCCCCAATCCTCTGGATATGCCAGGGGCTCCTTACTTCTCTCAAGCATATTCTGCTCCAAATCCTCCTTAATCTTAGTCTTGCTAATCAGATCCTCCGGCCAGCTCACTTTCCTCAAATACTCATAGAGCATCGAGAACACCTTCCCCCTCCCCTCGCACGTCTTACACACGATTTTAGGATCTATGGGATAGCGCCAATCTTTACCTGTCCCCCTGCACTCCGGGCATTGGTCCCAGACCAATAGCTCCCAATCCTCCCCACTCATCTTGATCAGAGCGGTTTTGTATTTGATGGGGACTATGGCCTGGTCAGTGATGCAGATGGATGGGGGACAGCGCTTAGGGACCAAGGTAGAGGTGTGGCCCTCTAGCCGTTTGTACTTGCCTTTGTCGTCTGGCCCCTTCTGTTTAATCACTTCCAGGACATAGCTAGAGAGCCGCTCAGCCTCCCTCCTTAATCGCTTCTCCCGCTTGGCTTGGCGATCCTTCTCCTGGGAGGCGGCATCGGCCTGTTGCATGAGGAAGATGATTAGGGAGGCCACACGGTCCCGTTTCTGCATGGAGGAGTCGAGGGCCTGTTGCATGTCCCTCTTGTACTCCTGCTCTTGTTCGGGGGTTACTGTGTCCTCAGCGTCAATGAGGAGGTCTAGGTGCTCCTCCAGTTCACTGAGGGTTAGATGTTTGGATTGAGTAGTTAGTTCCTTGTTCATTTTAGCTCCTTCCTTCTTGGACCAGATCCTGGCTTGCTAATCACGCGGGCTGTGAATGCTCTATCCAAATCCCAACCATTCCGCAGACGCATGTATAAAACTTGGTAATCGATCCCCAGAACAACGGACCAATCAGGAAGGATCATACGCCTCCCTTTCCATTCAAAATAATGGTTGGTTCTTTGGTTCCTGGTTTGCTGCGGGGCTGTGGCCCAGTGACAATTCCCTGGTTCATAGTTACCGTTGTTGTTTTTACGGTCTATGGAGTGTAGATCAGAGGGCCGAGGCCCCATGTCAGCGTAAAAAGCGTCGAAGCTCTTATCCCAGCGTTCACACACTTGAATACCGCGTCCTCCGTACAAGTGGTAGCCTTTGTTCCTTGGATTGTTACAACGGTTTCGTAGATCCTTCCAAACACTGAACTCTGGGAGATCCCTTTGTCCATTCAAGTATTTGTATGGTTTATTGTTGAGGCATCCACAGGACTTGCAGATGCCGGAGACTACGCTACCGGCTATGGTCTCGGTACGATTCCCACATTCACAGAGACACAATACATACCTTTTTCCGTGCTTGTTGGATCTCCCCGTATATTTCAGCACCAACAGTTTGTTGTACTTCCTTCCTACAATACTAGGTAATGCTCTCATTTGAGCAAATTCCACCTTTCAGCCACATCAAACGAACTTTTTATAGGGACACTTATGGGCGTCCCATTTTCCATACACTCTCGTGCTATCTCTGCCCAGTCCTTAGCGATGTCCTTCGAGGCCTCCACCAAAAGCTCGTCATGGATACTCAAGAGAGGCAGGCACACTGAGGAGCCACTATTGAAGGTCTCAGAAATGGGATCGAGCATAGCCATGGCAATCTTGAGGCTCCCAGTGGCCGACGCCTGGATCGCATGATTCCCACTCTTTCTCAACCCTTCAGCCTTGATCCGTTTATGGACCGAATAGACCTCTGGCACCAGCCTTATCCTGCCGAACGCATCCCAGGTCATCCCATATCGCCTAGCCCGGTTAAACTGCAACTCCATCCATTCCTTGATCTTGTTATAAACCCCGTACCATTGCCCGATTAATCGTTCACATTCGCTCAGGGTCCATTTATCTTCAAACTTCTTACGCTCCTGGTTGGTCCAGTGGGGGTCCTTGCTGAGCATGACGGAATCTAGGAGTCCTTGGGCCGTCTGCCCGTAGAGGATGCCGAATCCTAGAGTCTTACTGGGGAGCCGCTCGAACTGGGTGAAATGTTTGTACATGGCTTCCTCGGCTGTGGTCGCGTCCCCGGCTTTCACCTTTTTCTTGATCCTGGTGATCTCCCTTAGGTCCCTGCCAAAAATCTCACATGCAGTCCTATCATGGATGTCATGATCCTGAGTAAAAATCGACATCATCGTAGGGTCTTGAGCCAAATGAGCTACCCATCTCATTTCGATCTGACTCATGTCGTTTGAAATCAACAAATTACCTTTACTAGCTAGAAAGGCTCCACGGATCTTTTTGCCCAGAATTGTGCGTGTGGGGATGTTGTTGAGGTTCGGGCGTCGGCTGGCTAATCTCCCTGTAGCCGCCGTCGTAACCGAGAAATCCGTATGCACCCGGCTCTCCCCATCAGCCCATTGCTGTAATGGGAGCACGTAAGTCCCCAGGAGCTTATCCAATTCCCTGTAACTGAGAATGATCCCTATGGCCGGGTGTCTACTCCTGTACTTCTCCAGCACGTCATCACTTGTGGTGGCCCGCTTCTCACTCTTAGTCAACTGTAGCTGGTCATTACCCTGGACCTTGAGATGGCGGAACAGGAGCCGCTCCACCTGATCCGGGCTAGACAGATTGAACGGTTGATATTTCTTGCCATCAAAGTCCTGGTAACTATGCCCAATGCTCTCAAACAGGTCCCACTCTAGATCCGATTGCTGAGCCCCAAAGTCCTTCTCCAGGGTCTTGAGGTATGGCACGTCCACTCTCACTCCGTTCTGATGGAAGCGCTGCACCATCGGTAGAGCACCTCCATCGAGCCGCCACACGTTCCTAGGAGCTGGCCCATCCAGCATCCGCACGCCATTAAACAGCCTGGGTCCCATAGTCATTCGGCAGGAGAAGCCTCAGTTTCTTGCTTGATTCGTCGTTCCAAAGCTCTCACCACTTCTGGACGCCAGCCATCGTTAGGGACCAGCTCTATTTTTAGCTGGCAATCGAGGGCCTGGGCTATACGGTGGAGGGTGGTGAGGGTGGGCCAGACAGAGCCTCGGAGGATACGGGAGATGAGCGGCTGGTGGAGGTCGGAAGCTAAGGCCAGGGCTTCCTGGGTCCATTGACGGTAATGGAGTAGGAGACGGACCTGATCCGAAAAGTCACGGGTGACAGGGCAAGAGGGAGAGCTGCTCATAACCAGGATCTCCTTTTTGGTGCCTGCTGTCCAGACGCCCGCCGTTCATTACAGTTTTTACAGGAGCAGTAGGCATTCCAAAGGGCTACTCGCCAATAAACCATTCTTTTGGATATGGGACAAAGTACTTTGTAGTCTATGAATTGCATCAGATCGTGAAGGATACGGACCCACCACGGGACGCCGGAAGAGATTATTTTCTGAGCCACCATTGCCTCACTTTCTCACCGTAGTAGGTACCAGGGCCTTTGCCGTCGTGGGTGGACTCGAACCACAGGATAAAATTGCTCACGGGATTTAGGCCCTGGTGAGTGTCCTCAAAGTGTTGTATGTAAAGCTCTAAGGCGATTAGTAGGACACAGGCGATAGGGAAGATATAGTCCACATCAGTTCTCCTAAGTTGTTGATTATAGGTGGGGGCACTACGGACGGCCTAGGAACGGCCCAGGATCGGTCGATGGTCCCCACCATCCTACGACACCCCCAGAGGCCTGAAAACCTTACTACGCTCGTCTAATCGTTACCTGGGGGGCAATTCTGACGGACCCTGGTCCTGGTCCTCAATCTCCAGGATGGTAGCCCTGCCCCCCTGACGTTTAGGAGGACCCATCCCGAGAGCTGCTAGGACACCAGCGGAGAGGGTCTTAGCTCCAGAGGCTTTGATACGGTCACCGAATGCAATGACCTGGTCCCTGGCTAGGTCGGCCATGCGTTGTTTGTCGTCATCCAGGATCGACATGATCTGGTCGTAGGCGTACAGCTCGGGGGACACACGGATTTCTCCGTCCCCGACCCTCATGGTTAGAGGTTTGGGAGGAGCTTTATTGGTAGCGGGTTTGGATTTGATCTTGGTCATCAGATTAGGTCCTACTCTTCATGTCCATGTCCTTCCACCACCGGTTAGCAGTGTCGGGCTTAGGACCTCGCTTGGGACGTTTAGTCGCCTCTGTTCTTAGGATACGCAAATGTGAGGACATTTTGGGGAGGCCACATTGCCTGGCTAACTCCATGGCTAGTTCGAGGGTCTCCACAGATAGTACGCGGGACCCGGTTGATAGCTTATCGAGCATGGGGACCGAGATTCCCAATCCTGTAGGCCATCTCCTCACGGGTCAGACGAGAGGCTTGGGTGAGCACGTCTATCATTTGGGGCTGGGAGGCGTACTCTGGCTCTTTGATCCGGGGGCAACGAATGCGGAGTAGCCATTCGATGATCGAGGCGTTGGGTTTGATGTCCAGGATTCTCATACTGAGGCTCTGGACCTAGGTTCTACTCTTCATGTCTACGTTTTTCCACCAATCACTTTCATTCGCCTTTGGGCCGCGTTTGGGCTTGCCGCGAGTGCTGGCATGGAGGAGCCGGAAGAATGCCGCCATCTGTGGAAGATTGCATTGCAGGGCCAGTTTCATGGCCTTGGAGAGCTGGTCAATAGACATGTTTCCGCCGTACTGTCCACTTTCCGACTTGTCGTATTGGGGGACAGAGATACCTAGCTTTAAGGCCATCTGCTGGACAGTCAGGCCGGAGATCTTCCTGAGCTTCATGAGAGCCTCACCCTGGTAGGTGTAGGAGGACTCGATGGTCTTGGGATGTTTGATCCTGAGGATACGGCCTAGGAGGTCAGCGGCGGGGTTTTTGGATAGTGGCTTTTTAGATTCCAAGGTCTATGAGCTCCACTGGTTCGTTTTCCCGGCCTGGCCACTCCAGGATCTCACCTTCGTTATTCTCCAGGGAATCGGAGAGAAGCATAGAGAACAGGCTGGCATGGATGATTGATCGCAGGGTAGGGTTGATTGGTTGCCGGAAGATTGCCGGGTCACTGCTCCAGGGTCCCTTGGCCATGGGGCGGCTGTAGCCCGCATGATGGGCGTAGTAGATCCTGATGCCACGCTCAGTCAGGTAGAGGTAGCAGACGATCCCTGTTTTGGATACTTCGCTGTGAACCATGTCGAATTCTACCCGCCATAGCCGGTTACTCTCATGAGGGGTTGAGCTGATCATAAGCGGCTCCTTGTAGATTTTTGGGCAGCAATCGATTTGTCTCTGAGGCGTCTAGCCTTTTGGCAGGCGCGCAGGGCTTTGATGACTACTTCGGCCATCCGGGGGGACATCATAGGCACCCCATTGTATTCGTCGTCCATCACACAGATCAGTTTTCCGGGCTCGTTTTGTTCTACGATCACGGAACTCTCCCCCGGAACCTCACATACCTTACGGCAGTAGGCCGACTGACTAGGCATCGAGCACCTCTCTAAGAAACCCCCTCCCAAGCTCATTAGACAGCTCATATGGGTCCCCCAGGTCGGCTCCGGGGGTTTCTAGGCCCTCGGTCCCCTTAACTGTTCCTGCCGAACCCCTGACTGCCCACGCATAGTCGTCCAGCCGGGTACCTGGGGTCCCTGCCGCCTTCCATTTCCTAGGATCAATCACCAGCTAAATTCTCCCTTCTAATCACCCCTATACTATCTTACTTCTTATAAGGGGGTCAACTACTAATATCCACCTATCAATAGATAATGCGGTTGCGGCGCAAAAAGTGGCCTTTTTAGCCCTAATTGGCTATACGTGAATTCGCAATCCTGCAACTCCAAAATTTTCACCATTACACAGTTGAATCTTTGTGGTTGTAACATGAGTTTTACTTATCGTACTTTGTACCCATCCAGCCACTTTTTTAGCCTAATCGTGGCGTCGGCATCCGAACATGCATAAGGCAGTAGTGCCAGTTCGGGAGCCGAACCTATACTAAGAACCGGGAGGGGGCCTAAAAACCCCTCTAATAGGTCCTTTTCATACCCATGCCACTCCTCAAAGGTCTTCCAGGGATCGGTAGGGGTCCCATCCCCCTGATCCTCCCACTTGCCCTCTAGGAGCTTGGAATTGAGCAATTTAACCTTCCTATATGTGAGGCCTAATGACTTATCTTGTTTAGTAGCAATGACTTTGGTGTACTTCTCACACCATTTCTCCCCACACAATAGACACCCCCCAGTCCTTTTTCCGCTCTTCCCCCTCTCCTGGTGCTCATGTTGCGGATGCCCGCATTTGCACCAATCTTTGTTTTTTGGTTCGGCAGGAGAAAGAAGATCCTCCGCGTCCATGAGCCAACTGATGACCTGGGGGATGACAAAAGGAAGGCAAGTGTCCTTAAAACTCTTCATTTCCATGTGGAGGTGCCTAAAAGCCAGGGATTTGAGGCCTAGGGAGCCACGAGCGGCGTTAGATCCGGCTTCCTCATTGTCGTCCCCACCCCCTCCTAGCCCCAGGTCATAGGCCCGGATCATGGTATCGACGAATCGGCCTGGGGGAGGGTACACTAGACCCATTTTGGTCCTAACTTCTACGTCATGGAGCCAGTTGTGGAAGGCCATGAGGGGACGGCGGCATTGGAGGTAGCCGTGATAGGCCCTGAGGACCTTTTCATTGGTGGCGTAGATGAGGCGGGCAGTACCAGGAGTATGAGAGAAGGTTAGGCAATAGGGGGTGCCATCGGGGAGGTTCTCTGTGTCCTCGGCTAGGTCCCAGTAATGCTCCCTGCTAGGTAGGTAGTCATTTAGTTCGGCAACCGAATTGATGATCTGGTAATCGGGGGAGGGGTAGGGGTCCTGGGGATAGGCAACAGTCCCCTGGTCCAGATCCTTAATGAGTCGGCCTAGGGCCTGGAAGTCTCTCCTGAGGGGGATCATAGCTGCCGTAGACCTCAATCCATAGGCGGGGTGAAACATGGCCATATGAATCCCCTCCCATCCAGCATATTTGGCAGGGCGGGGGATGCCGTGGTGGAGCATTAGGTCAGTGCCTGGGAAGAGGGAGGCAGAGACGGCCCCCATGGTTACGATGATCTGGGGCTGGAGTCGCTCTAGATACTGAGGGAGGTGAGTGGAGGCACAGATCTGGGCCTGCTCAGGGGATGGGTTCTTGTAGGCTTGGTTCGAGCAGAGCATAGGATTCGCAACTGCCACTTGGTCACGGAATAGACGGGCCAGTGGGAGGTATTGGTCATTAAGCTCTTGGCCGGATTGCCCTCGGTCAGCGAAGGGGATACCTTGACGGTCTTCAGCAGTGCTCGGCGCTTCTCCCAGAAACAACACACGGCATGGAAGTGGACCTGACGGGTAGATTGGATTCCTGCGGGGCACGCATGGACAAACACTACAACGTATGCTCATTTTTTGAGTGCTCTGATCCTGTCCTCAATTTCATTACTGCTAATTACCAATCCAATGCCTAGGATGACTATAGTGCGTGTCTGAGGATCATCCGGCACAGGCACATTGTTCTTCTCCATGAATCTAAATACAGCTTGACTGTGAAGTGCACACAAACAATGAGCACCATGTATATCGTCAACTCCGCAAGCCATACACGGCCCTCTATGTGCACGATGTAGTGACGTATGTGTCTGGGTGTCTATCAACATTAGATTGTCTATGCTGTTATCGGTTTTGTTTTCATTCTTGTGATGTACCAGTTCGGTTGCTAGTAGTCTGCGCCCCAGGTGACGCTCCATCACATACCGATGCTCGGCTACAACTCTACCATCAGCAGTACGCAGATATAGATACCCCTTGTGTTCCCATGTTTCGCTATCCTTTCTTACAGATCCCTTAGCAGGCGTATTCATGGGCAGGCCGTTTGCCACACGTTGATAGTGCATGCCACAAAGACCCTTGGATAGATGTTTTCTGGTGCAACCTTCAATAGTACATGTGTAATGTGTTCTGGCTGGCATATCTATTATCGGTCTCCTAGGAACAGGATTCGGCAGGGGGAGGGACCAGAGGGGAGGATAGGGTTACGGCCTTTAGTGCAGGGGCAGATAGAGCATCTAGTCAATCAGGTTCCTTTCCTGGTTACCGAGTCCACATTAGGATCAAAATGGAACTTGTGATTTTGTGGGGCCTCGCTCTCCAGAAAGGCGTAATTAGAGATGTTGAGGAGGTGCTCCATGTTCCCTGTATTCTCATAAGCCTCTAGCTCTAACTTGAGTCGGGTCATGTACTTTTTGCGGCGGTTGGGGGGACCATAACGGAGATGTCCCACGGCGATACGATTAGCTGTGAGCTGGAGGAAGGTAAAGAAGGGGCGGTAGGTGAGAGCACTAACGCATATGTCATAGGGGATGGAGATGAGGCGGTCGGGCATCTATCTGGACCTCTTTAGGCGCTTTGGACGGATTCTCATGTTCGTCCTATACATTCCGCACGCGCCACGATTCTCCGGGTACTGTGCCGTCCCAGTAAGCAATTCTCAATTCATTCTTGATGGTTTCGCCGACGATACGGATGATTCTCAGATTTTGAGAGCCCCAAGTTACAATTCCATCCAGCACTTCCACCGGCCTCGGATCGGGTACGACGCCAGTGCCTTTGCAGATGCAATTTGGAAATCGCGTAAAACAAGTCGGGCACGGCTTCGTGTGGTCAGTTTCGAGCTTCCCAGACCAATCGAGTGTGTTCATATAATAATTTATTTAATTCCTATCATCTGGTCGTAGTTCTTACGCTTCTGGGGATGGCTCAAGATGTCATGAGCATGATTCAGGTACTTGATCGTCTCCTCGCTACCCCCCTCTTTGTCTGGGTGATGGCGTTTAGAGAGGGATCTCCAGGCAGCGGTGATGACCTCGGGGGATGCCTTAGGAGAGATCTCTAGGATATCGTAGAGAGTCACAGTCCTGGGGGCAGTGGCAGAGGCCTGAGATTGGGCCTTGCCCTGCGCCTGGGCTTTGGTCCGACGCACATAATCCTGGACTTGAGGCAGGGGGAGGGGAGAGTTAGGCAGGAATCTCTCTAAGACAGCTTGAAACATCTGGTCCATGGCTTGGGAGAGATGGGAGGCCATTAGCTCCTCAAGAGAAGGGGGCTGGGAGAGGGAGCGGCGTTTAGTGGGTTTCTTAGGCATTGGATTCAAGTACCTTCCTGGCTAAAACTAGCTTCTCGGAATCCACCAATACAGCAGCAGGATAGTATAAGGACCCAACCCAACCGTAGAGTGGGTCACGGTAACGGTTTTTTCTAACCTCGGGCGTCCACAGTGGTAATATTCTTAGGACTTCCTCCAGTTCATGTATCCTGGTCCGTAGTTTTTCTACTTCCTGACTCATAATTCTTCTCCTGGGTCCTTCCATACCCCTCTCAATTGATCAAATGCCCGTTTAGCCAGGACCTTGCCGAATCCTGGAATTGTCTGCCATTCAGCCGGACCCGCTAATAACAACCTAAGCATCGTTGTCCTTTCTATGTATCTCACCATGACACAGGGTACACAACCATTCAACGGACAACGGCTTAGAATAGTCGGCATGATGCCCATGTACTGGGCCACGACGCCCGCAACGTGAACACTTGCTAGGACGTTTGATTTGTCCCTGGTCTATGGCCGATCTCAGTAAACGACGGGCTTTACGCTTGGCCGTGTACCTGTGTAGCCTAGCCCTCTCTTTGAGCTTGTAAGATAGCTTACGGAACTTCTCACGGCTGGACGCACGCACTCTCTCCCTATTTTTGATGTAGTATTTTCTATACTTGGCCCGCATCCTTTGTGCATTTTTGGGGTAGTATTCCTTCATGTACTGGCGCATGTGGGCATTCTTACAAGGCTTGCATGTTCCAGTTACTCCCCCAGCACATCCCTTATTTTTTACGAACTCGTACAAGGGCTTAGTTTGTCCACACTTAGAGCACGTTTTAGTCACAACTCCTCGCCTTTCTCCCTCCAAATTCCACGGATTTGTTCCCAACACCTTTTAGCCATCACCTTACCGATCCCTGGCTTGATCGTCTCCCACTGTTCCACGGATGCATTGGCTAGGTCCAATCCGGTCTGGAACTTATTAGCCACGGCCCCAGACTTGGTCCATCCAATTCCAGCCAAGTCAGCCGCCCACTTCCGTACAAGCCCCGCTTTCCCCAGTGTGGCCAATGTCTGAGGCACATGCATAGCTTCATGGCTATGGTGCTGCTCATAAGGCTTCTGGTAGTGGCTATAGAGGCTTAGGATCTGGGCACAAGTCTCATAATCGGTATTCGTCCTCCTCACTCTCACCCTGGTCATCTGCTCCAGGGTACAGCAAAAATGATCCAATTCCGTGTACCTAAAGGTCTGAGTACTCCCACACGTAACTGGTACCCATTTACCACCCATCGTATCCCCTAATGGATGCGCGTGAGTCACCAGAGCCTCTAGTTCTCCTGCCGGACCACAGCGATGGTGGCCCTCGATTATGAGATAGCATTGGTCGTAGAGGTCGAGCATCTCGGGGAGCTGGTGGCCAGAGTAGCGGCCAGACCTAATGCTATTCATCATGTCACGAAGGCGCTTGCGCTCGATCCCGATCATGAGGCGTTTAGATGAGGGGCCTAGGCCGTCGAAGCAGATGTCGCCACCGAGGAGGCGGGAAGAGGTCACGGGAGGGGGTACTTGGCTCTTAGATCTACAGAGGACTTGGGCTAGGTCCTGGAGGATGGGGATAAGTTCGATGGAGCCTATGCGGTCGTCTACGGTGATCACTAGAGGGTCCTTAGACTCTGTAATTCACTTTGCCGTAACTACGATTGCATTCTGTGCTGCCAGCTTCCCAAAACTCATGTCTCCCGATATCGTCAGTTTCCCCGTCTGGCCACAAACATACCCAGCACCAGTAATCCAAAAATGCACCCCACAACTCCTTCGGCTCCATTTGTCGCTTGAGTGAGAAATAGTCCCTTGTACAGTCTCCTCATTTAGTAGGAAGCGGGCTTCCAAAAAGGGGCTGATAGACATACCCAGCACGACGGCTCAACCCATTGCGCCTGATTGTAATGGCCTGCTCGTTGTGGAGCGCCTCAATCTGGGCCGCAACAAATTCCTTAGGTGTACCGCTGAAGTGTTTTTGTATCTCTCTAAGAGATGCCTGCTCACGGCGTTTCAGGAAAGTCATAATTGCTGCGTGCATTGAAACAGATGCTTTCGAGAAGTCTACCCGTCTATTGGCTTGTGCGCGTGATGCGTTCATGCTTTCACTATGAACTATTGTTTTGAGCTGTGCAATAGACCAGATATACTAGAAAGTTACTTAGACTCTGGGCTAAGTGTCACTACCTCTACAGGAACCAGCTTCATCTCCCTAATCGACACATGCGCCACCCCTTTGTACTTCTCATCTACCCCCTCTAACACAGCCTTGGCCCACTTCCTAGCACTCTCTAACGAGCTATCGAAGCTCTGTTGATTAGCAGGGCTAATCGTAATAGTCCCATGCTTATCCTCTCCTTGTTTATCAGGGACCCCCATGAGGATCGAGTGATACTTACCGGCCTGCCTACCATTCGTCATTCAGTGGCCTCTTTGTTAGTTGTTACACCTATCCCACATTCATTACATATGAAGGCTTCCACAGAAGTAACTTCCGGGAAGGCATTAACCGTAGAACACACTGGGCACTTAGCCTTTAACATCAGATCCTCTACATAGGTGCTGGTGATCGGCGTCATATCCATGACTCTCCTATCCGTTCATAGGTCTGTGAACTCTCCCGGCTGTAGATCCTAATCAACGCTAGGTACTTCATCTTGTGATCGAATCCTCTGCCCTGCGTCTCCTCTTTAATCAGATGGTCAGCAGTCATCACAGCGCATTCTTTGTTAGAGAAGTGGTAGACCTGGGACTGGTCCCTGATGATTATGGAGAAGGGGTGATGAGCTAAGCTGATTGAGCCCCCCTCTCGATTCACAGGACCAGGGCTGATGTGCAGGCGGGGCAGGTGAGAGGGAGTACCTAGGTAATCCAGGGCATCGGTATCTAGGCCGCCGTTTAGGGCTTTGTTGTAGTGATGCTCGGCCACAGTTATCGGTCCTCCTTAGGGGTCATCAGTGTAGTGGTGGTCTTGATCATAGGAGTCCCACATTGATGGGGCATATTGAGCATGGCCATGAAGCTAGGGACCTTGGCCGTGCATAGGGGCAGCTCACTGGAGTTGTATGGCAGGGCTACTATGGTCCCGTGTTCGGGGCATAGCCAGATGGCAAAGAATTTTTGATCAGTCATTAGTGTGTGCCTCTCGTACTTCTATTTCCAATTTGGTGAATCCAGCGGTAGGCTCATACCTCACATCATAGCCACTGACTTGTTGTGTGTCCGGGAATCCTGGACCGATACCGTCTCTCCAGGTAAGCCGGGTTCTAATCCAGATTTTGATTGTCTTAGTTGTAGGCATTGTATCAGACATTGGGGAACCTCTCCTCTACTACGGCTAGGGCAGCATCGGCTACGTTTAATGCGCTCTGGGCTAGTTCATCGGCCTCCATGCGGGTTAGAGACTTGACTCGGTCATCATCGCTGGAGAGCAGGGCATTGAGGGCATCAGTGAATAGCCCTAGCCATAGGTCGCGTGATTCATTGATGCGGCGCTTGGAGAGCTGACGGGTGTGTGAAAGATTTGGCGCGGTTAACTTCTTTTTCATAATCTTATACCCCAATACTCAGGATCATTGCCCTCGTCTGTAAAACCCATCAGCTTAGCCCGGTCTGGATACTCTGGATCGGCAAAGATATGCATAGCCAGAGCAGAGAACGAGCAATCATCCCCCGTCATAGTTATCCCAGAGAACTCAGGTCCAAACCGCGTGGCCTCGGTACTGAGGGTGGTGATGCCGAATCCCTCTTTACCTGTGAAGGTGTGGCCTAGGCTCAGATCCACCAGGAAGTCCAGCCCACTAAATCCAGCCGCATACATCGCTTTTCCATCCCATTTGTCATCCACATAGGCTTTCTTGTGCTTCTGAATGTAGATCGTATTCAAATCAGGCCTGCCGTAATAAACCTCATCCACTAATCCCCCAAACTCGGCATTGACCCCTCCGTACTGAAATTTGTTATTCTGCTTGAGCTTCCCGAACTCAGCTAGTTGGATCAGGTCCCAGCAATCGCTAATTGTGTCGATCACAAGGGTCCTAATTGACCTGGTGGCCATGATGGCCCGGATAGCTGATCTGTAGTCTTGCCAGAGCTTTTTAGCTGTGGCTTGGTCCTCGCGTTTGGAGTGATCCAGATACTTGGGGAGGATGGTGCGGCCCATCATCGTGCCTCTATCTACTACTTGCCGGGTACCTGGATCTAAGCTGATGACTGCTACGGGATCGGGAGGAGTGATCAAGGCCCAGTGCGTCTTTCCTCGCTTAGTGCTTCCTCCTGTGGCTACACTGATCCTGGGGGGCTTGGTGGGTTTGGGACTAGGTTGTGTGAATCCAGCGTCTTTGAGGGACTTTAGGTCGGCGGCTGGAACTGCTACTGTACCCATTCGGCCTCCTTATGCTTGATCTTCTCGATGCTATGATGCCCACTGCAATTCCCCTTACGATCAACCGTTGTGAAGCCACAGCCCTCACAAATCACCGGCCAGCCCACTCCGTCCTCCAATGGGCCATAATCCGGGTAGTCGCTCCCCGGCTCGAATCCCATCTCCTCTTTGCACTGGTTACAGAAGTCAGCCATTCACAGTACTCCTCTCCATATCCCAATCAGCCTTACCATCCAATTTCCTGCTATGCACTGAGAAGGTCTGGATGATGATCTGGGCCAGGGAATCGATAGTCCTGCTCCTTCTCCCGCCTGGGCAGGCTAACCGGGGGTGGGAGGTGTCCTCGGTCATCATGCGATGGGCACAGATGTAGGCGGCACGTTCTAGCTGAGTGGCGTTCATCGTGTGAACCTCCACAACCACCCTCTCACCATCACGCTCATTCTGCTCCTCTCGATCCCCAGATAATGAATCACCACGTCCCCAATCGACCTCATATTATTGTGCCTGCCCAGGGCGATCTCCCGAGCGTACTGCTCCCGGACAAACACAGTGATCTCATTCAATTCATCCCGTCTCTGCTCATTCTCCTCCCGGATCTTCTTGATCTCCTCTACCTCTGAATCCAACAAGCTCCTACCTTTTCTCAATTGCTGGTTATCTGCTCTTAGGGCCTGGAGTTCCTTAGTCAGCTCCCCGTATGCAGTGAGGGTGACCCACTCTCTCTCATGGCCTTCTGGGTCAGTGAAGCGTTGTACATCCAATTCAATATTGGGCACTTTTACTATTCTCCTGCCGAAATTTAGGGACAAAAAATTAGAAGGCCTGAGGAGGTGTCCCTATAACACCCCCTCTGCCCTCATCTATCTCCAGAGGAAACAGGTATAACCTTGGAGGCAGAATCTAAGATTGAGTCAGGGTGTCTCCGTTGACCTCCCAGCCTAAGTCGTGCTCCATAGATTGGTCAATGAGGAAGTCCCCGGTAATGGATTGGGCTCCCGATTGGCATTCGTTAGAGGGTTTACCATCAGCTTTGAGGGCACGGAATACAGACTTTTTGAGGTCGGCGATGGTGATGGACCCGGCTGAGTCTTTGAGGATGTCCTGGATGTGTTTGAGGACATCAGAGGAAGCGGAGTTGCCGTTAGTGGCGGCTTTAACGGCAGCAGTGGCAGTGGCAGCGGGAGCAGCGGCGTTGGCTTTAGGAGCAGCACTGGTCCCAGCCCCTTTCTTAGCTCCCTTTTTGGCTTCTCCGGGGAGAGCGATGATCTTGAGGCAGGTGTAGAACTTCTTGTCATAGCCCTTGGCGTTCTTCTCTTCCAAACCTTCACGCTTGGGCTGGGGGATCTGACGGACGGTTAGCTCTAACCCGGCTAAGGCTCTCAGGCCATCGGGGCCGTTGAGGGAGAGGGTCATTCCTGCGTCACGCATAGCTTTGAAAACGTGAGCCCAGTTGGAGTTTACATAGAGGCTCTTTTTGGTCCCTGTGGGCTTTAGAGCCCCGCCGTCATTCACGATTGCAAAGTCGGCCATCTTAGCTCATCTGGTCTATT
>Ga0210388_10000185_pt1 | contig 61965 bp, 47 predicted proteins | sample IncBWC19OmetaG_FD_155485 | JGI IMG/M metagenome (GOLD analysis project Ga0210388, IMG submission 155485) | Forest soil microbial communities from Barre Woods Harvard Forest LTER site, Petersham, Massachusetts, United States - Inc-BW-C-19-O ... | reverse complement strand
AACATCCAGTCCGATGTAATACATAATGTCTCGTGAGGAACCTCCATGGTTGTTTTCTGAATCAACGTGCCCGTTGAGTTCAGCCTTTTATACACCACGCGCTCCTCTGACTTAACATTCAAACAATACGAACGCAGATACCCAACTTCCCAGAATCTGGCCTTTCGCCCGCGCAATACTAGTATTTTCCCCCGTTATCAAGGAGCGTTCAGAACAAGGTCCCATGATTGTAACCTTAGAGGCGAAAGGGGATAGGAGTGACCATGAAGTATGCGTTCCGGGCGCTTACTCGAGAGAAGGCGTTTACCGCATTCGCGGTTCTGACGCTGGCCCGACCCGATCCAGGACGAGTAGCGGTTTTTACGTGCCGCTGAATGCATCATCGGCGCAAAAGCGATCGGCCGCGAAAGCCGTCGCGAATAAAATGTGGCTCCACTAAGCGCAAGCATTTTTTATCCAAAAAACAGATAATATCGAGGGAATCGCCAGACGATTTGCGGTCTGGCAGGATTCCGAAGTGCAGATCGTAACTGAGGCAACCTGCAAATAACTTTGCGTGTCGGTGCTGCCACACGCGCATAAAGAATCGCACCACTCGGGCCGATCCATACGGGTAGGTCTTATTAATTTCCGTCCACCTAGGTTACACTTCCATGCGAATCAACAAGATCGTCTTTCTTAGCTGTTTCATAAGCGCCTTTAGTATGATTGGGGCGTTCGGGCAGAGCAGCTCCCCAGTGCTTTGGTATTGGCAAAACGCCTATCCCCAGAGCCTCGCGGACGTCAGCGGAATCGAGGCCCAGATCGATCAAGCTTTTAGCTATGGATACACAGGCGTTGCGTTCTGGAGCGGGACGTTCGGTCTCATGGGATCGACGGTCCATCCGCCCAATAACGTGTCGTATGTCCAGCAACTGGTCTCCTACGCCCAATCGAAAGGCATGCAAACCATGGGAAGCACGGCGGCCTATGGGTATTCGGACGACACCCTGACTAACAATCCAAATTGGGCCGAAGGAGAGCATATTACCGGATCCCGATTCACGGTGAATGCGTCCAAAACCGCACTTGTGCCGGTGAATAGTTTTGGGGGGCTGGCGAACCCCGGCTTCGAATCGGGGATGACGGGGTGGTTCAGTTATAACGATCCGAACATGGGCATCGACGGCACCGTAGCGCACAGCGGAAACGCATCCGGTTACATCACGAATGCAAGCGGAGATTCACGGTTCCAACAGACGCTCAACGTCATCCCTTGGAGACAATATCACGCGCGCATGTGGATCAAGTCAGCGAACTTCGACGGCTTCTCCCAAATCGAGGTATTGGATCCGTCGACCGGTATTCAGAGTTTCGCAATCGGCATCGGACAACCATCCACCCTGGACTGGAGCGCAGTAGATTTCACGTTCAACAGCCGAGGGTCCGCGCAACTGTCGATGATGTTCGGGGTCTGGGGCGGATCTACGGGTACGATCTGGTTTGACGATGTGTTCATCGAAGAAACGTCTCTGATCTACGTCCTGCGCCGTTCCGGCACCCCGTTGCAAGCCTACGACCCCGCCAATCCCAACACCGTTTACAAGGAAGGAATCGATTTCAATCCGGTTGCGGATCCCCAGCTGGCATCCGGTGTACCCTATCCATTCAACAATTTCTATCACACGCCGGGTACGGTAACGCTGCCAGCCACTACGTCGCTACAGCCGGGACAGGAGGTTGCGATCGATTACTACGCGGTACAACCGGCTCAGGTAGGGGACGACGTCGGAGTGTGCCTCACCGAACCCGGCGCGCAGAATTGGCAGCAGCAAAACGCGCAGGCGATTGTCAGCAACATGCCCACCGGGATGAGCTTCCTTTTGGCATACGACGAGATGCGGCACATGAATTCCTGCGCGATATGTAAGGCGAAGAATCTGACGCCAGGGCAATTGCTCGCGTCGCACGTCACCAATACCTACAACCTCTTCCATTCGCTCGCACCGTCGGCTTCGTATTACATTTGGAGCGATATGTTCGACCCGTATCACAACGCGGTGAACAATTATTACTTCGTCGAAGGGGACATTGCGGGCTCGTGGACGGGCGTTCCGTCGAATGTGACTATCATGAACTGGAACATCTGGAATCTGACGAATTCACTCACCTGGTTCTCCGGCCGGAATTCGCAACAGCCTACATCTTTCAAGCAGGTTATTGCGGGCTATTACGATTCCGGCGATGGCGCCGCTGCCGCAACCCTGGAATTGCAACAAGCGGCGGCCATTCCCGGAGTCACGGGTCTTATGTATACGACCTGGCTCTCCGATTACTCGCAGCTCCAGCAGTTTGCAGCTGCGGCGAAGGCCAATTGGTCCGCTTATCTTGCCAGTATTACCAACAATGTGACCACACAATTGAGTGTTGGCGCGACGGGGGTAAGCCTTAGCCGCGCCACTGGCCGTTACAGTCAGACGGTCAAGGTTACGAACAACGGGGCGGCCTTGTCTGCAGCGGCCTATGTGTTGGACTCACTCCCTTCCGGCGTGGCCATGTACCAACAGGACGGATATACGAGCGCCGCGCTTCCCGCGGGGAGCCCGTACAAAGAGATTGGCCCGATCGGCGCGGGCGCAAGTGTGACGTTTACGATCCAGTTTACGAGGGTTGGGACGCCGCCGATCACTTACACGACACGCGTTCTAGGGTCGGGTCCTCGATGATATATTAGTGCCAACGAGGACGCAAAATCTTGAGATACACGCTTCCGTTCGCGCTATTGATGCTGGGATGCGCTTCCGGTGCACGAGCGACCGTCCTGTACGACAATACGACAACCGACACTCTTGATACGTTTCTATATTCTCTAGCGCAGCCGCCCTATACCGCTCTTGGAGACCAGATCCATCTGATCTCGGCCGGCACTGCCAACCAGGCACAAGTGGAGATGTTCAACAACGGCGATGCCGGTACGTTCGACGCCACGCTGGATTTCTTCAATGTTGGATCGCCGGTCGGTTCGTCTCTAGGCAGTTTCGACGTGACCAATATCTCCTCGGTTGGTCAGGATGTCATCGACATAACTTTCAATCTGTCAGGAGGGCTGTCGGTTCCTCAGGACCTCATATTTACGGTCAGCGTCAGCAACACAAGCCCCAATATGGATCTCGGAGTGGACATGTTTGAACCTCCGACCGTGGGGTCAAGCGATAACTCGTTCATGATCGCCCAAAGTGGCGGAGTCTATTCTCAACTTGGCACACCCAGCGAGAACGTCTATTTCCAGTTGAGCGGAACGACCGGCACGTCAACCCCGGAAGCATCGAGTTTCACCATGCTTGGGACCAGCCTGATGACGATGGGAATTGGTGGATGGGAGCGCCGCCGGCATCGTCGTGCGCGGACCTGGGATTGAAGACTTTGAGCTGTCTTTGTTTAAGTACTTCAACATCGATGAGACCCGCCGTCCAGTTCCGCGCGGAGTGCTTCGATCTATTGAACTGTCCGGATTTCGGTCTGCGGCAGGACCACTCCAACCGGCGCCGGCACTCTTCCCATACCTGGCGGAAACGCCTGCATCGTCGCCATGCGGGGGATATCAATCCGCTCGGAGGCCGCAAGCCATTCGATAGGTCTTATAGGACCTAACGCCGCGTCCGACATGCCGGCGAGTTCCCTGCGGGGATCCTTGAGCTGCGATTCATCCAACCGATCGAGGTTCACAGCTGTTACTTGGAATCACACTGCGTTCGCCTGTTATTCGCCTAACGCGATACGCTGTAAGCCATGGCCCTTCGTGAATGCGGCTGAAGAGCATCCGCGAACAGCAGTTCGTCATGGAGGAGTTGGCTGATCCGGTCAGGTCCACTCAGCAAGGTATCGCTCAAAAGGAGTGAATGGCGCACGCGGGCGGCGTGAGTCCCAAAGAGACCGCCATGAAGGTACGGGTGCAGGAGGGTGATTCCTCAGCGAACCATCGTTTGTAATTGGGCGTCGTGAGAGTGTCCTCGCAGCGCCATTTAGAAATGTCCTGTTGACGAGATCAGGCTGGGAGAGTGCCGCAAACACGGAATTCTAACTATGGCTGCGGCAGCTTCTTTTCACCTTGACACTGGGTCACTCCGCAACTTAAAATTTTCACAACTCGTTCGGCGAGTCTCTCCGTGGAGGTTCTTGTTTCATGCGACTTGCGGCAGTTTTTCTGTTTGTTTCCTCTTTCATTATTTCCCAGGAGTTTCGTGCGACAGTGGATGGCCGGATTATGGATCCTGCGGGTGCCCCGGTTAGCGGGGCCGACGTAATTCTAAGGAACACCCAGACTGGTGACGTGGTTGCCACGAAATCGGATGATGAGGGCGCTTATCACTTTGCGTTTCTGCTTCCCGGAAATTACACCGCCACGGTGGAGAAGACCGGGTTTCAAAAGGCGATTCGGGAAGGAATCCAGTTGGAGGTCGCCGAGCGCGGAGTAGTAGATATTGCGCTGGCGGTAGGAGATGTCACGCAATCGGTCACGGTATCGGCCAATGCTCTGGCTCTGCAGACGGAAACCGCGGATCGCGGCCTGAACATCGATACAGCGCAGGTACTGGACGTTCCTTTGATGGGACGCAACCCATTCGCGGCGGCGTGGTCGGCGCCAGGCGTCATTCAGGACGCATCCACGCAGAGGCTACGGCCGTTCGACATATCCGGCTCCTCCAGCATGGCGATCGATGGAGGCCGTCCGAGCACCAATGAGGTACTGGTGGACGGCATCAGCAGTTTGCTGGAAGCTTCCTCCGTGTCCTACGTGCCGACAGCTGAAGCGGTGGGCGAGTTCAAAGTGCAGACAACCAATTTCGACGCGCAGTATGGCTGGACTTTGGGCGGCGTGATCAACATGATCACCAAGAACGGCACCAACAAGTTTCACGGGTCAGTCTTTGAGTTTTTCCAGAATACCCATCTGGACGCCAACACGTTCAACGATAATCTGACTGGCGTTCCGCGGCAATCCTCACACATCAATACGTTCGGCGGCGATATTGGCGGTCCGATCATCAGGAACAAGCTGTTTTTCAGTTACACCTTTGAAGATATCCGGCAAGTGATTCCGGATCCTTTCACGACCTCGGTGCCGTCGCCGTTGCAGAAGCAGGGAAATTTTTCCCAGACTTATTATGGCGCAGACTCCTCCGGGAATCCTTTGGTCCAGTTGATTTACGATCCCTTTTCAACCACCAGTTCACTGACCAGGACGCCCTTCCCTGGGAACATTATTCCGACAAACCGCCTGGACCCGGTCGCGGTGAAGGTGTTCTCCTATGTGCCTCCTGGGGATGTCGCGGGTAATCCCCTGACCGGCTTGAACAATCTTTCGAACGATTCGAGCACGCGCAAATTTACGGATTACTTCCCGGAAAATACTGGCCGAGGAGACTATGAGATCAATTCATCGACCCGCATGTTCATACGGTACTCGCGCAACGCTTTGCAGGAGGAGCGCAGTTTCCACTATTCAACCAACGCAGCCATCAACCCGGCCGATACCGGGCAGAACAATCCGTTTACGCGCGAGAATCACAATGCAACCGTACAGTTCACGAAAACACTGAGTCCGACCATGGTACTGGATCTGCGCGCTGGTCTCGAACGATTCAAATCCGAGAGCGGAGCGAATCAGGGCGCGCTGGTGGGACCAGCAACGCTGGGCTTTTCGCCGACGTTTGTCAGCGAAGCGGCGAACTGGTTCCCGAAGTTTAACTGGGCCAACTATGAGGGCGCGGGAGCGCAACCAACCTACATCAGCCCGATCTCGCAGACAATGTCGTTTCAAGGCGGCCTTTCAAAAAATATCGGACGCTGGACCACGAAGTTCGGCGTGGAATACCGGGTGATTCGCGGATATTCGCAGCAGCCTGGATACGATGCAGGAAATTTCTCGTTCGATCAGACGTTTACTGGAGCGAATCCCACTTTGATCCAGCCGTCTTCGGGCAACGCTCTCGCATCATTCCTGCTCGGGACGCCGCAGAGCGGCTATATTCAGGTATCCAGCGAGCCGGCCCGGCAGGAGAAAATGGCGTCGCTCTATTTCCAGAACGACATCAAGCTGACGGACCGGTTGACGGTGAACCTGGGCTTGCGCTGGGATTACATGGGTCCGATGACGGACCGGTTTAACGAATTATCGCGCGGATTTGCGGCGCAGACTTTGAATCCGATCAGCACGCCCACGTTTCCAGTATATGGAGGAGTGCTGTTTGCGGGTGCGAACGGAAATCCTCGGGGCATATTCAATCAATCATGGGGAAATCTGGGGCCGCGCTTCGGATCGGCTTACCGGCTGGATAACCATACCGTCCTTCGGGGCGGATACGCGCTGATTTACGGACAGACCTGGTACGATCCGGGCAATGCTCCTGGGTTCACGCAGACCACCAATATGGTGACGTCGATCCAAACGGGAATTCCTTCGAACACTCTCGATAATCCGTTTCCGACAGGTATTCTTCAACCGGCCGGATCCTCGCAAGGGCTATTGACAGCTTTGGGTCAATCCTACGCGTTCGCCGATCCGGCGGGCGGGGCGCCCCCTTATGTGCAGCAGTTTTCCTTCGAAATTCAACGCGAATTGGCGAAGGATTTTCTGATTTCGGCATCGTTCGTGGGAAGCCGTTCCGCACGCATCGCGGTCACGGAGCAGTTGAATGCATTGAGCTCCGGAAACCTCGCTCTGGGGCCGACCGCGTTGAGCGCGAACGTTGCGAATCCATTCGCGGGCAGGTTGCCTGGCACTTCCTTGAACGGTGCCACCATTCCGGAGCAGCAGCTTCTGGCGCCTTATCCGGAATTTCTGCTCAACGGGATCACCGAGAATTTCGTTCCGATCGGGAAGTCGAGTTACAACTCGGCGCAATTCGTGGTGATGAAGCGTCTCTCTAAGGGGCTGAATTTCAGCGTTGCCTACAGCATCTCCAAACAGATCGATCAGACCGATTTCGCCAATCCAGAAGATACGCAGTTGGAGAGAGTGATTGCTGCGTGGGATATTCCACAAAATCTGCAAATCAATTTTCTCTATCAACTGCCTTTCGGCACGGGTAAGCGGTTTGGCGCAAGTCTGGCTAAGCCTTTGCTCTATGCCGTCAGTGGATGGGAATTTTCAACGTTAACCCGTCTGCAAGAAGGCATGCCGATGAATTTCCCGACAGGAGCAGCCCCGACCGGAGTGAATCCCGCGCTTCCAGATCCGAGTCTGACGCAGTGGTTCAACACCTGCACCGCGTTGTCGAACGGCGGCACGGAGTACTGTCAGGGGAATGAAAAACCGGCGTGGACCATCCGCCAAGCGGATACTTTGCAGATGTGGTCCACGCGCCTAGCGAGCGTGCGCCTGCCCGGGGTTCACAACGTGGATATTTCGATCATTAAGCGAACGCGGATCCGGGAGGGATGGGACCTCATTTTCCGTACGGACTTCATCAACGCGTTCAACTCACCGCAGTTTTTCAGCGGGCCGATCACCACCATTACCAGCGGAAATTTCGGCCGTATATCGGGCGCGATGGATCAGAGCAACTTACCGCGGTTCATTCAGTTCTCGTTGAAGCTGCAATTCTGATGAGGAACTGGGCGACCTGCCCGAGACCGTCGGCCGGAAATCGAGAAATACGGAGCGAGAACCTGCACGCGATAACGGTGCACGAACTTTGGATGTGATCCATATCCAAATGCGCCCAGCTTACTTTCGGCACTCGCGGCTGGTGCTCGCCGCTTGGAACTTGCTCAAGAAATGGACCCTAGAGATTCAGACCGGATAGTCGCTGTTCGAATCGGTGGGTCTGGGTCTGGCCCGATGGGAAATGGGTCAAAGCGGTCGCAGGAGGCTCGCATGAATGCTCAGGAAGCGACGCTTCCAGGTAGCGAACGGAAACCGGTTTGAAATCCGCGTGGAAGATCAACCTCCCGGGACAACGCGATCAGCGGCCACAAGCCGACTTCACTGTACTAATCTGCCGTCAACGAGTGATTTGGCGATTTATCGCACTGCGAGGAACACCAGCGGTCCGAAAACAATTCCTGAAGCCATTTCTGTCAAGGACCCACTCATCCCGCGGCCGACTTGACTTTTGGTTGTTACTTGTTTACTCTAGGTATGTTTAGACAATGCCTTATGGAAAAGAGCAAAGACGCATCGCGCGATCTGTTCCCCGGCGCGCTGGAAATGATGATCCTCGAGTCACTCCGCCGTCAGCCCGCCCACGGATATGCGCTGGTCCAGCACATCCAGCAGCGCTCCAGGAACCTGCTCCAGGTGGAAGAGGGCTCGCTGTATCCGGCGCTGCAGCGGCTGCTTAAGGGAAAGCTCGTCAGGGCCCAGTGGACAGTGTCGTCCTTGACCAACCGGCGCGTGCGTGTCTACGAGATCACCCGAGCCGGTCTACGGCACCTCGAGCGGGAGATCTCAAGTTTTGACCGCATGCTGGAGGGCATCCAGATGGTGCTCGGGCCCACAAAGGCCGCTGCGAATTCTTAGGAGGGTTCCAATATGATGAGCTGGTTAGAGCGAATCTTCCGTCGTCGGCAACTTCGTAACGAACTCGCCGAGGAACTGCGTGAGCACGTCGAAGAGCGAACCGAGCAGTTGATGCGTCTTGAGAATCTTCCGCGTGAGGAAGCTCGACAAGCGGCCCTTCGGGCCTTTGGGAACCTGACACTTCTGGAGGAGCAGAGCCGCGAGGCCTGGCAATGGCCCCGGCTTGAGTCGGTACTTACCGACTTGAAGTTCGCATTTCGCCGATTGAGAAAATCGCCAGGCTTTGCCGGCACCGTGCTGCTCACGCTCGCCATCGGTATCGGCGCCAACACGGCGGTCTATAGTGTCGTCAGCAGCATACTTCTGAAGCCGCTCCCGTATCCTGATGGCAGCCAACTTGTCTCGCTATCGCTCAACGCTCCTGGCGCGGCAGGCCTGGCTAGCTTCCAAAAGGGCCTGCCGCTCTCTGCCTCACTGTATTTCACGTTCAGCGAAAACAACCGGACCTTTCAAGCGCTGGGAATATGGCTCGATTACAAGGCCAACGTCACCGGATTAACTCGGCCTGAGGAAGTGAATACCATCCTCGTCACCGACGGGGTTCTCGAAACCCTCAGGATTCCGCCGTTTGCTGGCCGGGAACTGACCGCTGCTGATCAGATGCCCAACGGCCCAAAGAACGTCATGCTCAGCTATGGATACTGGCAGCGGCGTTTCGGCGGCGACCGTTCTGTCCTCGGCCGCACCATCGTGATCGATTCCCAAGCGCGCGCGATCGTCGGTGTCTTGCCGCCCGGATTCCGCGTCGTCGACCACGACTTCGATGTCCTGATTCCGTTCGCGTTCGAGCGCGACAAGCAGCCGCTGGCGGGCTTCGGAATGCAAGGAATAGGACGCCTCAGGCCCGGGGTGACCATCTCTCAGGCGAACGCCGACATCGCGCGCTTGATCCCCATCTGGATGGATTCATTCTCCAACGGCCCCGGATTCGATTCGCGCTGGTACGTCAAATGGAGAATCACGCCAGATTTTCATTCCCTGAAGAAGGAAGTTGTTGGGAATGTGGGCAGTGTTCTTTGGGTCGTCATGGGCACGATTGGAATCGTTCTGTTGATCGCCTGCGTGAACGTGGCCAATCTATTGCTGGTTCGCGCCGAGGCGCGTCAGGTTGAGCTGTCAATCCGCGCAGCGCTGGGTGCTGGACGCGGCAGGATCGCGCGTGAACTGCTGTTCGAGAGCGCGCTGCTGGGACTCCTTGGCGGGGCATTGGGAATCGGAGTTGCCGCCGCAGCCCTGCGCTTCCTTGTTTCAATCGGTCCGGCGAGTCTGCCGCGCCTCTACGAAATCTCTCTCGACGCAGACTCGCTCTTCTTCACAATGGTTCTTTCGATCGTATCGGGGCTGTTCTTCGGCTCCATTCCTGCCTGGAAGTACTCCCGGAGTCAAGCCCATGTGAGTCTCGGCGCTACACGCAGCGTGAGCGCGAGCCGCGAGCGTAATCGGTCCCGCAATATTCTGGTTGTCGCTCAAGTCGCCATGGCCCTGGTGCTTCTGATCTGCGCCATGCTGATGATCCGCACCTTCCAGCAACTCCGAATGGTCAGTCCGGGGTTTACCGATGCGCCCAGTTTGCAGACTCTGCGCGTCGCGATTCCAGAGACTTCCATTCCCGATCAGGGAATGGTCACCCGCATCGAGAACAATATTGTAGATAAGCTCGCCTCCATTCCGGGCGTGACCGGCGCGGGTTTTGCCCAAATCGTGCCGATGGAAGATGGCGGGCACGGCTGGAGCGGCGTTATAGCGGAAGGAAAGACCTATACCGGCGATCCCCCGCTTCGGTTCTACAACTACATCTCTCCGGGCTACTTTCAGGCTCTCGGCACACGCATGATCGCGGGACGCGATTTCACCTGGAATGAGATCTACGACCTCCGGCCGGATGTGATCGTGTCAGAAAACCTTGCCAGGGAAGAGTGGGGCAGCCCTGGACTAGCGATAGGTAAACGCATTCAACAGGGCCCCGGCCTGCTTTGGTACCAGGTCATCGGCGTGGTGCAGGATGTGCGGCAGAACGGCGTCGATCAAAGCTCACCTGCAATTGTCTACTGGCCCGTTTTAACCGTCGGTCCTTGGCAGTACCCACCTCGCTCGGTAACGTTCGCACTGCGTAGTAGTCGCGCGGGAACGCAGGCTTTCCTCAACGAAGTACAGCAGGCCGTTGGGCAAGTCAATGCGGACCTGCCGGTGGCATCCCCACGCACTATGCAGGAGATCTACTCGAAGTCGCTGGCGCGCACCTCCTTCACGCTCGTGATGTTGGGAATCGCCGCTGCGATGGCACTGGCGCTCGGCATCATGGGCATCTACGGCGTGATCTCCTACGCCGTATCGCAGCGCACGCGCGAAATCGGCATCCGCATGGCGCTCGGCGCCCAGAAGCGCGAATTGCGGTTGATGTTCGTGCGCTCCGCTTTGACTCTCACGGGGATTGGCGTGATCATCGGTCTCGGGGCAGCTGCGGCGGTCGCACAGTTGATGAGAACGCTGTTGTTTGGTGTGAGCCCTTTAGATCCGTTGAGTTTCGCTGTCGTGCCGCTTATTCTGGTGTTGGCCGCCGCGCTTGCCAGCTTTCTGCCTGCCTCGCGCGCCACCGCTATCAATCCGGTAGAAGCGCTGAAAGCGGAGTGATTGTGGCTCCCCGTGAAGGCGGTGCAAGTCCCCAGAACATAGGCTCAGAAGTCAGCTGACGAGAGCAAACCAAAGCACCCACCCCGCACCGTTTTGTAGCTATTGGAGAAATAGTCCCCGTAAAACGCGCTCGGCTCCCCTAACCGGGCTTCGATGTCTGCCTCTCGTTATGGATCCCGCCGCGAGTCGCCTTTCCATCAGGGGGTTCCCTTTAACGGCGCCGTTTTAGCCCGTCCCCCGGAGCAACTCGCGACGCTGATCTCCAGGACATGGGCGATCTCGCGGCGCCGCTCATATCACTGTCGATCCTGCCGCGTTCAAGCAGGCTCACTCTGGATGCAATTGGTATCGAATCCGGCGAGACGAATCGGACGCTCAGCAGCCTGGCGACGATCGCGCGGACGCTGAAGGTCATGACGTCGAGGCGGCTGGAAGGGTTAGTTTAGAAGCCCACACGGCGTGAACAGCCGCAATTCGACATGTAGAAACGCTTTTTCTGGGTGGCGATGTCGGCTGCGGGAACTGTCCTAAAGGTGCGTTGATTCCCGATTGCTAGCCTACCAGTCCGAATAGCGCGTACCTTCCAGACTGATTTTTTCCGAACTGCTTTGGACGCCGAAGATCCCCGGCTTGGTCTGATCGATAAGGTCCAGCTTCCAGTTCGCAATGGCGCTCACTGGGTCCATTGGGACTTCACAAAGATAACCTGCACGCACTAGATCTTCCAGAGTCTCAGGGGCTTCTTGCTCGTCATGGGTGTACTCTTGGATCACTATCCGTAAGGCGAACAGATTGTTCTTGAGCATGCTTTCCTTGGATCGCGTGAGGGCACGATTGTAGATTGGGATCGCAACGGTTACCAAAACCGTGACAATCGCCATCGCAATCATCGTTTTGAGGGCAGAGCGGCGTAGATCCATTACCTTTCAGTCCTCCTAGGAAACCAAGACGTGTAATCCTGCTCAGGTGTTGAATACAACGGCCATGAAAGTCGCGATCAATGCGCCTTCTATCCTTAGGAGAGTAGTTCCAAGCGCGATCCGTGATGCCTGCTTGCATTGCTGTGGTCACGCGAATCGTGCGGTGAATACGGCAGAAGTTGTAATAGGCGAAGTACTGGTGGTACGCGGTCCAATGCATCTCCCACCTCCTTGAAAAAGCTGTTCATCAAGCGCATCATGTTAACCGGGATCACTCCGACCGTTGCCGACACTCCTCGCACTCCCGCCAGAAACGCTGGATCGTCTCGCCTCGCGAGGAACTCCTTCCGTTCGGAGGCCGCAAGCAATTCGATAGAACTCGTAAGTAAAGGCGAGCGCCACGTCCGACATGCTCGCAAGCTCCCTTCGTGAGATCGACGAGCCGAGCCCAGACCTATCTGACGCAGAAGCAATTGAAAATAGTTCCGAATGCGTGACGTGGTTACAACCAATCGCCCGCTAAACGAACTGGCAGCGGTTAGATCGGTATTGCGGGTGGTAGACGTGTTCGCGGCCCAGCGTTCTTTCCCGACTCGCACTGGGCGCGTGTGCCTCTGCCCGAGCTTTAGTCTGCACCTTTCCAGATACTGGCCGCGCCCTGGTCGATCTTCCGGATCTCCCGAACCCATCCCTATCGAGAAGCCGGACATTTCGTTACCTTGGGGGGATTGACCGGCACCGCCAGCGTTCGGCATACTTGGATGTAAAAAAGAAAAGAAGGTCCAGACGTGAACGTTCGATTTGCACTCGTTTTAATTGCAGGCACAGCCGCTGCGCAGACGCCGACGTTCACAAAAGACGTCGCGCCGATTCTCAACAAGAATTGTGTGATTTGCCACCGGGCCGGTGATATCGCTCCGATGTCGCTGATGTCGTACGAAGAAGTGAGGCCCTGGGCAAAGTCGATTAGGGCGCAAATTGCTACTGGCAAAATGCCGCCGTGGCATGCGATCGAGCCGCGCGGTACCTTTTCTAACGATCGCCGGTTGAGCGATCAGGAAAAAGAAACGCTGGTGGCCTGGGTGGATCACGGCGCGCCGAAGGGCAAACCTAAGGATCTGCCGCCGGTTCCGACGTTTGCCGCTGGTTGGGAAATCGGTAAACCGGATGTCGTGCTCAGTATGGAGAAACCGTACTCGGTTCCGGAGTCGGGAACCATCCGCTATCAGTATGTCCAGATCCCAACCAACTTCACCGAAGATAAATGGATCCGGGCGATTGAAGTACGCCCGGGTGTTCGCAGTGTGGTTCACCATATTCTCGTGTTCTGCAGGGAACCCGAAGGCACGCAGGCGCAGCCTCCGTTTGCGTCCGTCGTTCCGAAGTTGCCCGCGGCCGGATCAAGCGGTGACAAGCGCGGTCCGTTAATCGCGACCACGGCGCCGGGTACGAACGGGATGACATTTCCGGAAGGAACGGCGCTGCGCATCAAGGCCGGGTCGGTGCTTACGTTCCAAATTCACTACACGGCAAACGGCAAACCTACCGAGGATAAGTCGAGCGTCGGTTTGATATTCGCGAAAAAGCCTCCCCGGCAGGAGATGCGAACAAGCGCGTTCATGAACCCGATGTTCACTCTGCCGCCGGGTGATCCCGATAAAGAAGTGGACTCGGCGATCGAGTTTACTCAGGACACTCATGTTTACGCGATTTTCCCTCACACTCATGTGCGCGGGAAGGATTGGTCGTATCAGGTTGTTTATCCCGACGGACACAAGGAGCAAGTTCTGTCTGTCCCGCATTACGATTTCAACTGGCAGACCTACTACACCTTCACGACGCCTCTGGCGCTGCCAAAGGGCTCGCGCCTGGAAGCCATCGCACATTACGACAACTCGGAGAATAATCCATCGAATCCCGATCCTAAGGTCGAAGTTCATTGGGGCGAGCAGACCTGGCAGGAGATGCAGTACACCGGACTGACCTTCACCGTGGACGAAAAGGGCGCCGACCAGACGTCTGGTGGGCGGCAGTAAACGGCCGCGCCGGAGATACCGTACATGCGACCGTTGCAGCGCAGTCCGGCCACTTCGTGTTAGTCGATCCCGGATCGTCCGGATGGCTCCAAGTGATCACAGACATCCGGGGGGTCACGGAGCCGCCGCCGTAGCGGAGGCTGTATTCCACCCCGTTTACCTCACGGGAACGGCTGGATCGTTTTCGACCATTAGGGCAAATCAGTGGACAACGAGGACGCTTATGTCGCTGCGGAGCGGCGAACGATAATGCTACTTAACGGCTCTCAAACTTCCCACAAGCGGACTTATCAGGACTTATATTATGTCGCCTTTGCCGGCGGCGCAGCAGGTCCAAGGCAGTTTATGGGCGAAGCCTCTAGCGCTCGCCATAGCGGGTGAAGACGTAGCCATTATCTTTTTTGGGCATGTGACACTGAAAGCACGCCTTCTGAGCTTTTGCGTCGAGCGTATTCACCTTGCTCCCTTCGTCGAAGTTTCCGAAGCCCCAACCTCCCGTGGAGGCATAGCGGCTGCGGTCCATGACCATCACGGCTGTCAGCACGCGGCGTCCCTCGCCGCCAAGGCCATTCTCTAGGATCTTGAATTCCAGCATTTCTTCCGCGATGATGGCTCCGTCCTCGTAGGTTCCGGTCCGCAGCCCTTTCATGGCCAGTCCGTTGGCGTAGAAGTAGAAAATGCCGTTTGTGCACGGCTTGACACACGGGGATTTGGCAAACGCTCCGAATGCGCCGGGAACCATGGAGCCGTGCAAGAAAGTCCAGTTGCGATAACCCTCCGGGTAGGCGACCGTTGGCTCATCGGCACGGACCGTGGGTCTGTGGGAAAAGGCGACGATGATCGCGAGTACTGAGAGGTATAAAATGCTTGTTCTCATCTGTACGCGATTGTAGGATAGAAATGGTCCTTATGGAAGAGCCATTATGAACACTTCGACTGTACCATTTGAGCTTCCGTGCCCAAAGTAAAAGGTTGGCTGGAGCTTCCGCTTAAAGAGCGCGGCGAAGGGCAGTCGCTGACGGATTGGCTTTACCTGGAGCTCCGTTCCGCGATTCTGGAAGGCCGATTGTCACCCTCCGCGCGACTTCCTTCCAGCAGAGACTTTGCCGCTCAGTACGGCCTGTCGCGTGGGACGATCGTCCAGGTTTTCGAACGGTTGCAGTCCGAAGGATATCTCTGTTCACGCGTCGGCGCAGGGACGGTGATCAGCGGCCAGGTGATGCCGCGGCCGCCGTCCGGTCCTGATGCCGGGGCGCTCCCGGCTTATGTTCGCAGCATCAGCGCAAACTATCAGAGGCCGAAAGCGTTCGTTGGTCTGGTGCCCCCTCCCTCTTTGCGTCCCTTTCGAATGGGGGACGTCGACCTGCAGGAGTTCCCATCCAAGTTGTGGGCACGACTGGCCTCGCGGCGCGCAAGATCTCCGGGTTCGTGGGCCCTTCCTATGGATGACTACCGGGGCTACCAGCCTCTGCGCCAGGCGATCGCACAATACCTGGGATCGGCGAGGGGGATCGTATGCGCGGCGGATCAGATCACGATTGTCTCAGGAGTGCAGCAGGCGCTGGATCTACTCGCACGACTTCTCCTCTCGACGGACGACAAGGTCTGGCTGGAGGATCCAGGCTATTTCGGAGCGCGCATCGCCTTCGGAAATGCCGGGGCGCAGATCGTACCGGTCCCGGTTGACGCGGAGGGAATCATCGTGGCCCAGGGCATAAAGACGGGGGCGGCGGCCGGCGCCTACGTGACTCCCGCACATCAGTTTCCGTTAGGAGTTGCGATGTCGCTGGGCCGGCGCATGGAGCTGCTAAAATGGGCGGCAAGTGTCGGGGCGTTCATCATTGAAGACGACTACGACAGCGAATACCGTTTCGAGGGACGCCCCATTCCAGCGTTGATGAGCCTCGACCGGGGCTCACACGTGATCATGGTCGGTTCCTTTTCGAAGTTGCTGTGCCCCGCTTTGCGTATCGGCTACATCGTGTCGCCGCCCGCGCTGGCGGACTTTGTGGCCGCCTTTCGCTTCCAAACGGATTTTCGCGCTGTTCACCTGGAGCAGGCTGTCCTGACGGACTTTATCGATGGTGGCCACCTCAGCCGGCACGTGCGCCGTATGCGGGAGATCTACGCGTCGCGGCACGCCGCCTTGATCGAAGCGTCTCGAAAGTACCTGGCCGGAGTGCTGGATGTGCAGAACGTCCATTGCGGCCTTTATACGGCGGCGTACCTGAAAAACGCCATGAGTTCGGGCGAAGCCGAGCAGGCGGCGCTGACAGCGGGAGTAGACACCCTTTCGCTGGATCGATTCACATTGTCAGTGCCGGACCCCAAGGGGATGCTTCTAGGGTTTGCTTCGTTCAATCGAAGCGAGATAAGCGAAGGCACGCGACGCTTAGCTCGCGCCTTTCGCTAGCAGTTTTGCGTTGTCGACGATCGCAACGTCCTGAATGCAATTGGCTGCTTAGGTTTCCTGAGGGCGGTGCCCTTAGCTACCGACAAGGCGTCGAAGAATGAAATTCAGGGCTTTTCCGAGCGAGCAGTGGCACCGGATTCCCAGAAAATTTCCCGAGCATGTCAAAGACGCTTTTGATAGTGCGGTTTCAGAAGCGGAATGCGATTTCATCGATCAAAAAAACGCACTTAACGTGCTGCAACGCAAAGCATTCGACACGATGGAAAAGCTATTGCCTTATGTGTGCTGCCAGGCTTTCGCCTCTGTCACGAAACTCTTCTGCCAAGTTGGGCGCGAGCTACGGAACGGCGAGAAAATGCGCCGCGAAACCGAAGATCTAATCCAAAACTAGTGATTTTGGCTTTTTTATGATAAGCACCCTGACCCCTATGGCGGCAATTGCTAAGAGATTTCGAAGTGATTTTCTGAGAGGCTGTAATATTCGCCCGAATGGGCTGCTTACCTGCGAGAGTTGGCAATCGTCTTCAAACGTTCCTCCGAGGACACTGACGCCTCGCGGAGGGGAATCGACAAACGGCCTTCAGTTACTCGATAGCGCCGGTAAGGCTGCCATAGACGATTTCGTCAGCGTGGGGCAGCGAAGCAAGAAGACCAAACGAAACGAAGCGAAATCAATTTTATGGTACGTGACGAACTTCCGTGATTTGATGATGTTGCGGAGTTCGTGTATGCATTTGAAAGTTCGGACTTGGCATCAAAGTATCGGTTCAGCGTTTACGCCTGGGTGCGCTCCGGCCTGATCCCGGAACCTGCATCGTACACATTGGCGCCGGCGTGAGAATTCACGCTGAGGAGTTATAATCGGCTTTTCCGGGCTGCGAGACTATACCATCCCAGTCGCGGAACGGTGGCTCCATTCTCGCAACGCGGCTCCAGACTGGGGTTGCATGAGGCGTTACATGCCCTTCTTCGAGGGAGGGAGCTCTAAACTCCAAGGTCTATCCGGGAGCGTCTGAAAGAACTCCTGCCGTTTCAATGGTGTGCGTATTAGGTGGCCAATGGCCAACCATTTTTCATTTGGCTGATGCGGACCTCGAGAGGAATCTTGTTAATTGGTCCGCCACAGGAGCGCTAGCCAATAGCAGCCAGTCCCTCACAAACATCCCGTTGGGACATCACTCGATTGCAAGCGTAGCGAACCCCAATCTGTATCGCTGAAATCTTCCCTCGTAACGGTCATCGCGAATTCCGGGACTCATCGCCTTCCTGCCAAGATTCAGGGCGGACCGGAATGGCGGTCCTCGGTGGAATCCAGGCTAACCGAGTGACAACGTTGGGGATCTGTGGCGAACTTTGAGAGGCTGCGCCATATCAACCGACCGCAACTGCTATCAGCGGGACTAAAGTGAACCGAACTGAACTGAGCATTCCCAACCTCCGATCCCGATAGCGCCGCCATGTTTTCATAGAGTTATGCGGCAATGGGTCACGGCGGATCATGACGCGCAGCAGAAAACAGCTCTAAAACGTCTTCGCCGTCGCTCCGCGCAAAACGGGAGCGCCTGTTGCTGGCGATACCAAACTTGGATACGATAAGCCATCTCGCCGTGGCTGCGCTAACGTGGGCCAAGTGTAGGCGAAATGGTGGCGCAAACCGGACCACGCTTCCTCGGCTGCATGGCCAAACGCGAATCATAGCCATGGCGCAGCTAACCTCAATGTTTGCAATAAAATGCCCGGGATCTCCGGTTGGAGAGGTCAAAAATTTATGGTCGCGGCCAAGGGCAGCGGCAGGCGCAGTAGTCTAAAGCCGAAATTCCTGAATCGTAAACGGACTTAGTTTTTCGGCGCGGCTTTTAGATGGCAGTACCTTGCTGCCATCGGATCATACTCCGCATGTTGGCATCCTAAAGGGAAGGTTAGCCGTTAAGCTTCCTCTCCAAAACTTCAGCGTTGACTATGGATTGGTAGCGGATTGGATAGTGAAATGTTCGAATACAGCCGCGCAAACTCCCCTCCCAGGTAAAAGATCTGCGCCGCGATATAAATCCACATGAGGAAAACCACGACGGAGGCTGCCGCGCCGTACCCGGATCCGACGGCGTGCGAAAGGTAAAGGTCTAGAGGGACGCGGCCCAGAGTGAATACGACGGCCGTAATGAGTCCTGCGATCCAAGAGTCTCGCCATCCTATTCGCCGGGCGGGAACGTAACGGTAGGTTAAGGAAAACGTCAGACCGATCACGGCGAAAGAGAAAACAAAATTGCAGATCGTTATCGCGAAACCTGGAAGAACGAGTAGCCTAGCGAAGAACGGTTGAAACACCTGGATCCCCACACTGGCACTAAGACAGGCCACCAGCAGGAAAGCCATCGCTGCGGTCATGGCAAAGGCGAAAAGGCGATCCTTCACGAATCCTCCGATCAAGCCGGATGGTGGCTCGGGAGTCTCCCAAATGTAATTCAACGCAGATCGCAATTCGACGAACGCGCTGGATGCGCCGAAGAACAGAAGAAGCACGGTCAGAATTCGGGAAAGCGGGTTGGACGGGGCATGGCGGCCGCCCGAAAGTAAACTGGCGATCAGGAGAGTCGCCTCCGGACCCACGATCTCCCGGAGATCCTGTATCGTATCCCGCTGGGTGATGGTTTCTCCGAAGAGCATTGCGGATGCACCTACCGCCAGCACCAGGAACGGGGCAAGCGAAAGAACAGCATAGAATGCAAGAGCGGCTGCGAGACGGGGAATGGAGTGAAGATCCCAAAAAACCAGCGTTTGCCGCAGAACTGCGAACATTCTTGGACGCGTCACGGTGATTGGAGCCAGCTTGCAACGCAAGCATTTCCCGAGGCTGAAACACATAATTGCGCGACGGTATCTGATGGCTTTAGGCGTTGTACTCGTCAACAGCCAGCATGAACGTCTGCTTTTCATCAATCTGGATCCTCCTGTTGGCGGTCCAGAGTTTGCGGGCGCAAGCGGTATTCGAAGGTAAGAAGGTAGCCTCGATTCGCTACGATCCTGCAAAGCAGCCACTTTCGAAGGACGATCTCAACCGGGTTCAGCAATTGGTGGTCGGCTCGCCCTATACGGCGGTGGCCGTGGGTGACACGATCGACCGCATGTTCAAGACTGGCGTCTATTCTGATGTCCAAGTGGATGCGGAACTCTCAGCAGCCGGTGTGTCGGTCACCTATTTGACAAAAGCAACCTTGTTCGTCGGACACGTCGACGTTAAGGGGAAAGTTAAGACGCCGCCCAACAAGAGCTCCTTAATGAGCGTGGCGGCGTTCTCGCTTGGAGACACTTTCGACGAAAACGCATTACCGGAAGCTGATAAGAAATTGAAAGGGCTGTTCGTGAGAAACGGCTTCTACGACGCGGGCGTGCATGTGGAAAAGGAACTGGATCCAAATTCGCAACTGGTGTCGATTACAATTCGGGTAGATCCCGGGAAGCGCGCCCGCTTTGAAGCACCCGAGATACATGGCGAGACCAAACTGCCAGAGGGGACGATTCTGCGCGCCACCGGATGGCGAGTGATTCTGATCCACCGCTGGAGGCACGTGACCCAGGCTCTGATGGATAACGGAGCCACAGGAGTCAAAAAGAAATACCAAAAGAAGGATCGCCTATCGGCGACAGTCGACCTTGAAAAAATCGATCATGATGCCGCCACTGGACGAGTGAAGCCGACGCTGGCTATCGACGCCGGACCGAAAATCGAAGTTAAAGCACTTGAGGCAAAAATCCGCAAGGGCCGCTTGAAGCGTTATGTCCCTGTCTATGAGGAAGGCGCGACAGACAATGATCTGTTAGTGGAGGGCGCCCGGAATCTACGGGACTATTTTCAAAACAGTGGCTACCCCGATGTCGAAGTCACGTTTCGAAAGACGCCGGTCGAGAACGATACTCAAACCATCGACTATATGATTGCAAGAGGCGCGCGCAAGAAATTGGTCCATGTTGCGATTGAAGGTAACAGTTTTTTCAACGCGAGTATACTGCGGGAGCGAATTTTTCTAACACCGGCCTCGTTTCGCTTCTGGCATGGCCGATACAGCGAGAGTTTCCGCAAGCGCGATGAGGAGGCGATATCGAGCCTCTATCAAGCAAACGGCTTCCGCGACGTTTCCGTAACATCATCCGTGGAAGAAGATTACAAGGGCAAGGAAAATCAGATCGGAGTAACTTATCGCATCAAGGAAGGCGCGATGTGGGTGGTGAGTAAGTTTCAGATCGAAGGGCTGGATCCAGAGGAGCAAAAGCCGCTGCTGCCGCACCTGGGTTCCGGCGTCGGCGAGCCTTATGCTTATTTGAATGTCGACTCGGACCGCAATCTGGTGCTCCGTCACTTGTATCAGCTGGGATACCCGAGCGCTTCCTTCAAATACGAGGCAACTTCGTCGAGCGAACCTCATCATGTAGACCTTACTTACACGGTTATAAAGGGCCGGCAGGAATTTGTACGCGGTGTCACACTTGTGGGGTTAACGCGGACACGTTCCAATTTAATAGATAAGACGATCGCATTGAAGCAAGGCGATCCTCTTTCGCAGTCGGCCGTGAATGCGACGCAGCAAAAGCTGGAAGACCTGGGCGTATTCGCGCGGGTGGACAGCACGATCCTCGATCCGGATGGCGAGGCCCGGGATAAGTACGTGATTTACGACGTGGAGGAAGCGCATCGATATACGATGCGCGTGGGCATTGGGGCAGAGATTGCCCAGATAGGTCCGTCGTCGACGGATCTTGCCGCACCGGCGGGAGGAACTGGCTTCAGCCCACGGTTCCTTTTGAATGTCAGTCGGATTGATTTTCTTGGCCTGGGACACACGATTGATTTTGACGGACGCCTCTCCAACCTGGAGCAGAGGGCAGCGATCACTTATACGATTCCTGAGATCTTCAAATCCAGGAATAGAAAGCTCAAGTTCGCCACGCTTTATGATTATTCTTCCGACGTCCGAACTTTCACATCGAAGCGCGAGGAGGCGTCGATCCAGTTATCGCAAAAGTTATCTAAGCCGACCACGATTTTCTTTCAGTATGCGTATCGGCGGGTGAGCGTTTCTAATGTTGCGATCCCGGATCTGTTGGTTCCCCAGTTGGCACAGCCGGTTAGGATCGGAATGTTTTCGACAAACCTGGTTCAGGATCGCCGGGACAACCCCGCCGATGCGCATCATGGCCTGTATAACACCATTGACGTAGGGGTCGCGTCGAACATTCTCGGCTCGCAAAGAAATTTCGCCAGGGTGCTGGGACGGAACGCGACTTACTATGAGCTTCCGAATAAGTGGGTTCTGGCACGCCAGACTACCTTCGGAATCATTCAGCCGTACAAGCTGCCGTCCGATCTTAGCGCGGCGGACGCTATACCGCTGCCGGAACGGTTTTTTGGCGGAGGTAATTTGACCATGCGCGGGTTCGGCGAAAATCAAGCGGGTCCACGCGATATCGGAATGGCAGCCGGACCCGACGGGACTACGACGCAGCCCACAGGTTTTCCTCTGGGTGGGAATGCGCTGTTCTTCAACACCGTGGAACTGCGGTTTCCTCTGCTCGGCGAAAACATAGGGGGAGTCTTTTTCCACGACATGGGGAATATCTATACCAACATCGACTCGATGTCGCTTCGATTCACGCAGAAGAACGATCAAGATTTCAACTATGCCGTGCAGGCCGTGGGATTCGGAATTCGCTATAAAACTCCGATCGGACCGGTGCGGGCGGACTTCGCGTATAGCCTCAATCCTCCGAAGTTTGTCGGTTTCAGTGGAACCATCGATCAACTGCTGAATTGTAATCCACAGTTGCCGGCCAGCGCACTTCCGAGCTATTGCACCGGCGTTCCGCAACAGCTTAGCCATTTTCAGTTTTTCTTTTCGATCGGACAGACCTTCTGATGATTGGGCGATTCACAGCCGCGATTCTTCTTTCGTCCATGGTAGCGCGGGCGGTGATCGTCGATCGTATCGCGATTGTCGCCGGAAAAAAAATTATCAAGGATAGCGATATCACCAACGATCTGAGGCTGACTGCGTTTCTCAATCAGCAGCCTCTCGTATTTACTGCCGCCGCCCGCAAGAAAGCCGCGAACCGACTATTGGAGCAGGGCTTCATCCGGGATGAACTCGAGGCCGGCCATTATCCGACGGCCACGGTCGAGGAGGCTCAGGATACTTTGGAAGGCTTGATAAAATCGCGTTATCGAACCCCCGCCGCGTATAAGAGTGCGCTCGCGGCAAATGGGATCGCGGAGGGAGATCTTAAAGCGCGGTTGCTGTGGCAAATGACGGTCCTGCGCTTTATAAATATTCGATTTGGTTCGTCTGTCGACGTCTCTGATGATGAAATACGGCAGTATTACGATGGTCACAGGCAGCAATTTGCAAGCGATCTGAGCGCTGCACACTCCAAAATTCAAGAGCTTCTCTCGGGCGAGCGGACCAACAAGGCGTTCTACGATTGGCTGGACCGGCAGCGCGAGGAAGCCACGATCCGCTATCTGGAGGACGGCTTGAAATGAGCCGTCGGCCTAGAATCTGGAGGTGGATCGGCGCATCCGTCGTGTTACTGTTAGCGACGCTCCTGCTGATTGGCGTTGCGGTTCTTCGCACTGCGTGGTTCGCAAATTACGTAAGCGGGAAAATCGTTTCGGTGACGGAGGAGTCAACTGGCGGTCGGGCCGAGCTGGGTACATTTTCATTCGACTGGAGGCATCTGCACGCCCGTGTGACTGGCTTCGTACTCCACGGGAAGGAGCCGAGCGGCGCAGCACCGCTTTTGCGGATTGAAGCAATCGAGCTTCGCTTGAGGCTTCTCCCGTCTTTTAAGAAGACAGTGGATTTGGAATACCTCGGCCTGGACAAACCCGCGGCAAATGTGATCGTCTTTGCGGATGGAACCACGAATGTTCCCGAGCCGAGAGTGCCATCGAGGTCCAACAAGTCCGCGCTGGAGACGATCGTGGACTTAGCGATTCATCGTTTTGACCTAAATCATGGGTCGGTGACGTTCGCTGAGCAGAAGGTGCCGTTGACCGTGCATGGACGCGATCTTCGCGCACAATTATCCTTCAATGCCGTGGCATCCATGTATCGCGGCGACGTCGGTTTTAAGAGTGTTCAATTGTTGCAGGAGGGCCGGCCCGCGATGGAGGCGTCCGTGAACGTCCCGGTAACCATCGGCAAGGATCGCGTGGAGATCGACAAGGCGACGGTCGCGACTGCCGCGTCTTCGTTGACGGTGAGCGGATCGCTGGCGAATCTCCAGAATCCGGTGGTCGATGCTCACGCGGTGGCGCACGTTTCGCTCGCCGACGTTCGTCAGTCGACTGGAATCGCCTCCGGAGCGTGCGTCAAAGAACGGCCCTGCTTTGCCGACATAGATGTGCAGGCGCATGTGGATGAGCAGAAATTCGCGATTCAGAAAGCGGCCATCACCATGGGCAGGTCTCGTCTGAATGCTTCGGGAAATCGCGATTCGGTTTACCTGGAAGGCAAATTCGCGATGGACGAAATCGGCGGGATCTTCCAATTCTCTGGCGACTCGATCGGCGACGTGCAACTTGAGGGCGTCTTGAAAGCGGAGAGCGATCGAATCGATGTTCAAGGAATCCGGATCGATGCACTTGGCGGGGCGCTCACCGTTGACGGCACGCTGACGAACTATAAAGCTTTCCAGCTCCACGCCAAGATCGGAGGGTATGAGATCGCCGATCTTGAGCGTCGCTTTCTTTCCGCCAAGGAAGGATATGCCGGGACGATTGGCGGAGCGATCGATGCGTTGGGCGACTTTTCGAGGCCCGGAACGTCCGGCATCAGCGCGCGGGCGCGATTGGAGATCGTTCCGGGGGTGCGCGGCGTATCCCTGAGGGGCCGCGTGGATGCCGATTATGAGGGCGCGGCAAACCTGGTGAAGATCGCGCACGCTTCGATCTCGCTGCCGCATTCGCTGCTGACGTTGACTGGAGTGCTGGGGACCAGGATAGACGCGGATTTCACGACCACGGATCCCAACGATCTATATCCAGCGATGGCAATGACGATGACGGATCCGCCTCGGGAGATCCCCCTTGCGTTGAACGGCGGAAAGGTTCAACTCCATGCGCAAGCCGATGGTCCGTTGGCTTCTGCTTCGATTTCCGGAACGGTGAATGCCGATCGATTCGCGTGGGAAAAAAGAGCGTTCGATCACTTGAGTGCGGATATCACGGCCTCGCAAAGAGCAGTCAGTATTGTAAATAGTTCTCTCACCAGGGGAACCTTGCAGGCGAGCGTGTCCGGATCCGTAGGGCTGCGCAATTGGGCATTGACGAACGATCAACCGCTGAAAGCGAATGCCGAAATGCGGGACGCTGAACTTCCGGACCTGCTGGCCCTGGCGGGCGAATCTTCGATTCCGGCAACGGGCAAGTTGAACGCATCTTTCCAGGCTGACGGGACCGTCGGAAACCCCCTCGGAACAATTTTGATTTCCGCGGCGGACGGGAGTGTCTATAACGAGAAGTTTCAGACCGTTGAGGTGCAGGCAACGATGTCGGATCAATTAATCCGGCTTACCCGCGCCGACTGGGTAGGACCTGCGGGGACAATCCAAGCGAGCGGAACGTACACCCATCCTCGCGATACCATGCTGGCCGGAGATGTGCGCCTGCACGCGGCCTCGGGTGGTCCAGTTCAGCTCGATGCCATCACGAACCTTTCGAAACAGCATGCCGGTATTAACGGAACATTGCAGCTCAACCTGGATGTGGCCGGCAATGTCCGCCAGGAAAAAGACGGAGATGCGTTTATTCTCAGCTCGATTCGAGGCGACGTGCGCGCGGATGACATTCGCGATAGGGCGAAAAGCTATGGAAATGTTTCCGCTCACATTGATACCAGTGGATCAATAGCCAGCTTCCACGGCGACTCAAACCTTTCCGGATCTTCAATTCATCTGACGGGACAAACTAAGTTAGCAAAAGACTATCCGACTACAGTCGACATCTCGGCCCAAAATCTCGCTGTCGAAAAGCTGCCATTCGACTTGGGCGTTCCCGTGACGGGAACCGTTGTACTCTCCGGACACGCACAAGGAACGCTGCACGATCCCATAGTCACTGTGCAGTTCGATTTCAGTCACGGAACAGTGCAGGGCGAGCCGATTGACAGGCTGCAAGCCTCCGCGCGCTACACAGCGCAACTCGTCGAGATATCGTCGTTGCAGGTGAATACTCCGGCCGGAAGCGCGACGCTGCGCGGATCGTTCACACATCCGGCAAACCAATTCGCTACCGGCGCGCTTCAGCTTCATCTCGCCAGCAGCGATCTTCGTCTCGACCAGATCCGTTCGCTTCAGGAGGCTAAGCCGGGATTGGGTGGAGCCCTTAAATTCTCAGTCGATTACGCTGGGGATTTGAAGACGATCAAAGGCCAGCGCGAGATCACCGCATCTCAGGTCGCCGCCACGGCGGACCTGGTCGGCGCCACCTACGCAGGACACCCGGCCGGGAACGCAAAGCTGACCGCGAAAACCAGCGGCGGGGCGGTTAACTTTGCAGTTGATTCGAATTTGGCGCGGGCGGCGATCCATGCGCAGGGTGAGGTTAAGCTAACGGAGGATTATCCGGTGACGGCCCAATTTTCAGCACGGGATCTTCATTTTTCGAATCTCGAACCGTTCTTGAACGCGGAATCAATAGCGCCGGATTTTGAAGCCTCGGCGGAAATCGAGGGCTCAGTCTCAGGCTCCATGCGAAAGCTGGACGAACTGCGGGGCGTTCTTCGCATTCCTAGTTTTTTAGCGAGTGCGCGAACGCGAGGCATCCCCACGCAACCAGCATCTCTGGCGTTGCGCAACGAGGGTCCCATCGAAGCGCAGCTCAGTCGATCTGCTCTGACCATCCGATCCGCGCGGATCGTGGGCCCGCGAGGAACCGATATCGGGATCAGCGGAACCGTGAGATTTGCCGAGAAAAATCCTCTCAATCTCACCATTAAAGCCGCAGCCGATCTGGGACTCTTACAGGACATCGATCATGATTTCTATTCGTCTGGCTCGATCTCTCTAGACGCGGCCGTTCGGGGCTCATTTGCCAGTCCTCTTGCGAATGGATCCCTTCAGTTGAAGAGCGCTTCGGTCAATATGACCTCTATTTCCAATGGAATGTCGAACGCGAATGGAATGATCGTGCTCAATGGATCTACCGCGACGATTCGCAATTTGACCGCGGAATCGGGCGGAGGGAAAATCACGCTCACGGGCTTTGCGGGATTTTCCGGCAGTACTCTGCGTTATTCGGTAAAGGTAAATGCAACTCGGGTGAGGACTCGCCAACAGGGCGTCAGCATTGTGAATAACGCGGCGCTCACGGTTAGCGGAACTTCTCAACAAGGTCTGATTTCGGGAACAGTCACGGTCGTGAGTGTGGGAATTAACCCGCAAAGTGATTTGGGATCGATTCTGGATTCGACGTCGGCGGCGCAAGCGGACAGCGGACAAGTCTCTCCCTTTTTATCGAACACTCGCCTTGATATTCGCATTCGAACAGCTCCCAATGTGCGCTTTCAATCCTCCCTCGCCCAGGATCTGGAGGCGGAAGCGGATCTAAATCTGGTGGGGACGTTGAGGCATCCGGGCATGACCGGACGGGTGACGGTAACCGAGGGGGACCTTATCTTTTTTGGCAATGAATACAACGTGAACCACGGAGTCATCTCATTCTATAATCCTTTGAAACTCGATCCGCAGCTCGATGTGAGTCTGGAAACGACTGTTCAAAGTATCGACGTCGTGCTCACGCTTAAGGGACCCATCGACAATTTGAAACTCTCGTATCGCTCCGATCCGCCGATTCAATTCGAAGAAATTGTGGCGTTGCTGGCGATCGGCCGGCAGCCTACTTCCGATCCGACGATCGTGGCAAATCAAATTCCGCCGCCGCAACAGTCGGTGGGACAAATGGGTGAAACTGCGGTTGTGAGCCAAGCGATCGCAGCGCCGGTCTCGAGCCGGCTGGAGCGGGTTTTCGGAGTCACTCAGCTCAAAATAGATCCAACATTCGCAAGCGGGTCCGCGCTTCCCCAAGCAAGTCTTACCTTACAGCAGAGAGTTGCCAATAACGTCACGTTCACCTACACGCAGGACTATTCACAACCGAATTCGGAACTCGTTCGCGTGGAGTGGACATTGAGTCGACGATTCTCCGCAGTGGCGACGCGCGATATCAACGGAATCTTTGGCGTAGACTTTTTCTACAAGCGGCAATTTCGTTAGCAATTCAGTAGAGGCCCGAACGTTCCAGGCAAGGAGCTAGCATCTTAGGTACTTCAATGATTTTGTTCCCTTCCATTCGCCGTCGACGACCTACGTTTGTCTTAACCAGCTACTGATGTTATCTGTGCTGGGCTCACGATTGAATTGGGCGAACAGCGGATATCCTCCGGGTTCGCGGCCTACGCGAATGCCGCATCGACATCGCGATAGGTCAGGAAAGATGGGGCCGAGGATTTCGGATTCCATTATCGGGTCCGACCAAGAGATAGAGTAGAACTACGTAGCGGCGCTCTTCCTCGGACTCACTCCGGCGAGTACCTAGGGCCGGATCAATAAGGGAAGCAAGGCGTTCGACTCTTTGCGCGTTGATGATGCGCTGTGATCCCGGCATTCCGTGGGCGGGCGAGGCGTCTGAGGTAGAATTTGGCCACCTAGCCCATTTCTTAGTGCGGCAAAATCAAAAGGTGGGACCATCGGCCTACTCCCACGTCAGGCGCTCTTGCTCGCAAGACTTAAGAGGCTATCATGACACCGGTTCACTTGCCGCAGAAGAAGTTGGTCCGGGAAGCTGATGCGGCTGTCTCTCTTATTCTCGCTTGAAAAGCCGCCAACGAGAGCGAGACGATGCACGGTACGCAAGCGAAGCTGGGATGCTTAGGCTTATTTCCGTTCCCTTCCCAGGCCCGCTCCAAATTTCCAATTTCGCACCGATCTTTTGGGCGCGTTCGCGCATTCCAGCGATACCGTAATGGTCGGATCGGCCTCGTTCCAGGATTTCGGGAGCAATGCCAGCCCCGTCGTCCCGAATCTGCAACCGTACCAGGTGAGCAGAGTACCGGACGTCCGCTTCGATGTGATGCGCGCGGGCGTGGCTGAATGCATTCCGCAATGCTTCCGCTCCAATCCGGTAAATTTCATCGCCCACGATCGGGCACAGGTCCCGCGGCGGACCTTCAACGACAAGATCGAACTTCGCGGCGCGGTCAACTGCCAGTTCGCCTCCGACAGCTTGCAGCGCTCCGGCAAGGTCATTGCGAATCGCCGCCGATCGCAAGCCGCCGACAGCGTCGCGGCCTTCGGCTATCGCCCCAGCCGTCATGGTGATCGCGCAGTCGAGGTTTTCGAGCGCATCCTCGGAGGTCCGTGAAAAAAGGTTCCGGGCGGCCTGCATTTGGAACAGAGAAGCTTGTAGGCTCTGCAACATCGTGTCGTGTAACTCACGGGCGACGCGCGTGCGCTCCTCTACGCGGCCGTCCAACTGCGCGTCGAACTCGCGGGAGAGCTGATAGAGACGCAGCCGGTAAAGTCCCCACAGCGTCGCGAAGAACGCCACGACGCACACCGCGCGAAACCAATCGGTCTGATAATACGCTGGGGAAATCGAGAACTCGAGGGTGTCGCCCGTCTCATTCCACACTCCGCTGTTGTTCGCGGCGATGACCCGAAAGCGGTAGCTGCGCGGACGAAGATCCGTATAAAACGCTTGGCGCCGTGTTCCCGCTTCCTGCCAGTCCGGATCGCGGCCTTCCAGCTTGTATCGAAAGCGAACTTTTTGCGGGACAGTAAAACTCAGCGCGGTATAGTCGATTTCCAGGTCGCGTGTGCGGGCGGGGAGACGAATATCACCCGCCGGCAAATATACCTTATGGTCGGCGATGATCTGTTCCAAGTGCACAGGCGGCGGCGTGACGTTTCGAACAATATGAGCGGGATCGACCGATTGCACTACGGAGCCGTTAGTGAACCACAATCGGCCATCCCGATCCCTCACTGCACTCCTCTCGAAGGGAGTGGAAATGCCGGCTCGTAAACCGTCAAATACGTCGAACGCTTTCGGCTGCAATTTGACATTCGGGTCGACCCACCATCTTTGTATATCACTTCTTTCGATTTGCATCAGACCGCATCTCATGTAGACCCACAGATCGCCCCGATTGTCCTCCACGAAGCTATTCACACCGTTGCAAGGAAGGCCGTTCCTTGTGCCGAGCGTTCGTTGTTTTCCGTTCGACCAGCCGATGAGTCCGTAGCTCGTCGCCCCCAATACCGAACCGTCTGAACCCATCGCGACCTGGTACACGATAGAACTTGGTGGATGCTCGAAGTGGAAAGTTTCCGCATGCCCATCCTGATATCGCGCCAAATCGCCATTGGTGAGCCCAAGCCAAATGCCGCCTCGGGGATCAGCTACGAGAGCACGCCCCTGTGGCATGGGAGGCATGGGAATCTCTTCCTGAACTCGCCGATCGGAAATGCGGAGCAGTAATCTCGGCGGCTTATAGCTCAGCATCCAGAGACTGTTGTCTTTATCCTCTGTAATTCCCAGGATCATTCCCGTGGGACCGCCGTCCCGCCCCAGAACTTTTGTGAGTCGTCCGTTCTCATAGATATTCAGCCCGTTATCGATTCCCACCCAATGCCGGCCGGCATGATCCTCGAAGAGCGATGTAACTTGACCTCCTGGCAAATTTCTTACCGTTTGAAGCGAACGAACGCGGTCGGGATCGGAGCTTGGACTAAGAATGTCAAAGGTATGATCGTTGCCTCCCATCCAAATCGCGCCATCGCGCGTTGCTTGGATCGAAAAAACCGATGAACTGGACAGTCCTCCTGGCTCCGAGAAGGTAGTGATCGGTAAGTCGCGGAATGAATCGATGCCTCTGTCTGTCACCACCCATAGGTTGCCTTCCCTGTCCTCAAGGAAATCAGATATAGTATCGCCGGATAATCCATCGGAAGAGCCAATGTGATCGACTTGCCCACCAGAAATGCGGTAGAGGCCTTGCCCGTCGGTCCCAATCCAGAGAGTATTGTGGCTGTCCAGGAACACTCTCCTAGCCTTCAGCGTGCTGCTATCAAATCCGGGCACAACGAACGGCTTCCACTCGTCGTGCGAAAACTGCTGCAATCCCAATCCTGGACCAGGGTTACCTATTGCTACCCAGACCAAGCCGTCAGGTCCGAAGGCAAAGCAGGACACCCCCGTTTGACCGACATTCGACTTCAGCCCGCCCGGATAGTATGTTTGAAAGGAATCTGGCTTCCAGCGGGTTAGGCTCGTGCTGGCTCCAAGCCAAAAATTTCCCTCCGGGTCGCGAGCTAGCGAAGTGTACTGGTCCGGAGGAATACCATCCGCCTTTCCATAACATCGCACCGCGCTGCCCCTGACCTTGCAGAGCGGCCCGGTTTCGTCCGTATTTCCAACACGTAAGAACCATAGGGTTCCGTCCTCCTCCTCAACGAGAGGATTGACTCGAACGTTTGGATAGTTGATCAGGTCCTGGTGGGTCCAATGGCTCAGGCCACGCAGTGTACCGATCCATAGACTTCCATCCCGCGCAGCCAAAGGACGGACGATTTCAGTAGCCATTAACTGCTTTCCGGTCGGTGGCGTCCACGGAACGAAGTGGACTCCATCAAAGCGGCGGAGTCCGCTTGGATCGACAACCCAGAGGTAGCCGTCGCCGGTCTGTGTAATGCTATTGGGACGGCCGCCGAAGAATCCATCCTCGATTCTCCAGGTCGCATGTCCATATTGCGATATGCGTACGTTGGGACTGACGGCCCAAGCCGACACGGGTACACAGAGGAACGCCAGCCAAGTGAGCGCGCATTGCACACTCAAATCGTGCCTATGAAGATCCCTCAAACGATGCTCCTGTTCCATCTCCCTCAGTTTCACCCCATGCTACCGATTCTAATCTCACATCTGGCAAGCGTACCGCCCTTCGAACCGAGATCGCCTCCTCTAGGCCTCGCCATCGGAGAATCGAGAATCGCCAGAGCGAATCAAAGCAAAAAAGACCGCTACGAAAAAGAGCACAGAAGGCGCGATGGCCGCAACACGATTTCCACCGGATTCAACGCGGCGACCTTTACTCCCCATAAATCCCTATGGCTCCTGATCAGCTCTGTTCGGATCGTCTTCCGAAGGTCGGTGCTGTCAACATTTTTCTTCTCAGCCACTGGTAAGAGCCGAGTCCGAGAGATGTTCCCGCCAGAGCCGGCCGGCGCAAGTCGAAATCGGCCGGAACGGACCGGAGCAGGCAAGGACGCGCGTCACCCCGTCGAAGCGAATCCTTGCCGGCGAGCACCGTTCTGGAATTCCCACTACGATTGACGAGCGGCGGAGCGGGAACTGATTCCCGCTGGTGAGTTCTGAGCTACTGAAATTCATCCACAATTCCGTCGTCTCTCAATTCCACTTCCGCCGGCTCGCCCTACTTCCACTCGCACTCTTTATGGAGCGATCGCTCTGGCGACACCTAGGTGTCCTCAATTTGGATCGGGTGCTGCCGTCTCGGACGCGAACTGACGCTCTGCTTCAGAAAGTCGTCCTTGGCCGACGCCGCAGTACCCGAACTCGCGAATTGGTTAACTCATTTAGGCTCCTACTTCTTCGGCATCTCTCGTAGATTGTGATTTCGCAACGGCTTATACATCCTGCCTGTTACCCACAGCCGATGAAGCAAGATGCCGAGTTTACACAACCGCTTTCTTCTTTCCGCGCTTGGCGCCTCGTTCTGCCAAGTGTAGCCCCCAGCGTTTCAAATCGTTATGGGGTCCGTGACGGCTGAGGATGTAATGTGCTCCACCAACATTGTTCGACAGATAGGGGTTTCTTCCTTGGCGATGCGTAACTGCGGTTGGAGCTGACCCGAATCGCTGCGCCTGCTGCATATGGCCTTCCCGCGACTCGCTATGCGATTGGAGGTGCTTTTAACAGCGCCGTACAGCAAGTGGGCAGCGTGCTCGGCGTTGCGCTGGTCCTCGCTTTGTTGCGTGTGCAAGCACAAAGCGCGGGAGTGATAGATTTCAAGCATATGTTCGTGTTGACAATCGTTTGCGGCGCGACGGCCTCTCTATTCGCTCTCGCGATCGCCACGAAACCTGATCAGAGCTGGGAATGAGAACGGTTGCTGGCAAGGTGGCCCTGAATTAAGATGCACAAGGAGCCAAGAGTAGGAATGAAATAAATCGGTACCAAATTGCATCAGTCCTCGCCGATTATCCGAGCCTTTTACCAGTAACCGCCGAAGCGCTCTGATGCCAGGAGTGGGGGCAGGCCGGCGACGCGGATCTCGAGACCCAAGGGACTGCAGCGTTGCGGTCCTCGATGCCCTCGCAAATCTTGCCTATGCCGAGAACGCCACAGCCGCGTTGTACTTTAATGCGGGGATCACGAGTACAGCCCTTCCGGCGCCCTCAGGCCGACACAAGCCGCGGTGAAGAATACCTCAGTCGAAGTAGAGGCCGGCGAGCACAGGCTACGCGCGGATGAAGCTGCGTTGAAGCATGTAACGGGGGTGGTTGGTTACTGCAGGGGCACGCCAAGCTGGCGGAGGCCCTTGCCGGAGACTCGCAGGTATTGCAGCGCAAGGCCCAGTTGAAACAAGCCCAGCGCAATCTCAGCTACACGGTCATTCGTTCTCCCGCTATGGGGATCGTTGGCTGGAGACACCTCGAAGTCGGACGATGTAGTCGTAGTTGCGTGCGCCCCGCGACGCGTAATTCGGATTTTCAGAGTGGTTCCGCGGACGACGATTTGTGCGGCGCTGATCGTCCCATTTCCGATCCGGAGTTGCGCTTGGTCGAAGGAGCATTCGGTGAAGATCACCTCCTGGCACCACCCTGCACCCATACCCTATCGGTGTGCGGCGGGGCGTATCCGCAAACGTTAGGTGATTAAATCTGCTCGCCGGCCTCGGCCTGCCGGCAAGACGGCGTTGTGCCCGCCATCGCGAATCATCCCGTGCTCGAAAAACGCAAGCCAGGTGTGAGAAGCCAGGCGAATATTTGGGCCGAAACTCTGGATTTTGAAATCGCGAAAGGCGATGCTCTCGGCGCCGCTGTTTCCTCCGAGAATCACGCTGGTGGTCGCCGTCGAGCTTCCTGAGCCCGTCAAAGTCAGGTCGCGCAAACCTTGTCCGATGCGGTGCGACGTACTGTAATCGAAGGTGATGGCGACCCCGCTTGCGGCCGGCGTGGGTTAACGTCACGACGTCTCACGGAATGCCAATCGGCAAGACCGGCTTGTCTTAGTCACGAAAATAATCGGCGACGCGAACGTGCCCCCGTCCCGATCACGCCGCCGCTACTAGGAAGGTCCGCATAAGGCGCGATTGATTTGATCGCCCACTTCCTGGCCTGGAAAGGTCGACGCATAGCCACAGTGGATCTCTGCGGGGCGGTCCCTGAGCGGCCTTGGGCTTATGGGTAGATCGACGTACAAGCTAGGAGCGTCAAATAGGAGGCCGGGCGTTGACATGGGTTGGTTTCTCAAATAACACCGCGTAAGATTCTTCTAAATCACCTCATGGAGGAGCGAAAAATGTCTTCGATGGCGCCCATGAGCCCGGCGTGCGATCCGGGGCGTCGCGCAAGATGCGGCTCAACTGGTCGGAGAAGTTCGTGGTCGGCGGATACGCTCAGGGACGGTCGGACAGTCGACGCGGTGGTCGTCGGCGGGTACGATGGGGAGCGCTCGTTTACGTCGCGAAGACGCGAGTGGGCTTCACTCCGGCAAGCCGGGAGCGTTTGATGGCGAAGGTGCGGCCACTCGAGATCGCCAAGTGCCCGTTCGCGAATCTACCCGAGGGGCGCTCCGGCCGGTGGCGAGAGGGCTTGACGGCGGAGAAGATGAAGGAGTGCGTCTAGGTGCGACCGGAGATGCTGGCCGGACGGCATCACTGCCATGCTCGGTTTATCGGATTGATCGAAGGGAAGAACGCGCGACGCTGAGCACAGCTAAAGTCGTCGCAGCCCGCGCCGGTGGACGCAGGTTCACAACCTCGGATGGAGCCGTGCGAACATCTCGAAGAGGCCACCACATGTCACGTTGGGTCATTCTCGGATCTGTATTAGGATTCCTCGTCGCCGCCGAGGGCGCGCAACCGGCTAAACCGGGCAGCATCCCGGTCGAGTTGTGGAGTCCCGTCGCAACGTTCTCGATTCTGGGCTACGACCCATCGACGGGCGAGATCGGGGGAGCGGTCCAGTCGCGTGTGTTCTCGGTCGGCAACGGCGTGCTATGGGCGGAAGCTGGCACCGGCATGGCGGCAACCCAGGCAATCGTCGACGTCAGCTATGGTCCCCAGGCGCTCGCGTTGTTGAAGCTCGGCTACGCGCCAGACAAGATCGTCAGGATGATCCACGAATCCGATCCTGATCCGGATCCAGAGCGGTGGACCAAGGAAGGCAGGCAGTTCGCCGTGATGAACGCTAAGGGGGAATACGCCGCGTACACTGGCCCCAAGGCGACGGTGTGGGCGGGGAGCAAAGGCGGAAGGTTCTGCACGGCCCAGGGAAACATTCTGACGGGCGAGAGTGTGGTGAACGGGATGGTGGAGGCGTTCGAGAACACCACGGGGCACCTCTCGCTGCGGCTGCTGGCCGCGCTCGGCGCGGGGCAGAAGGCAGGAGGAGACAAGAGAGGGATGCAGTCGGCGGCGATGCTGATCGTGAAGAAGGATGGCGGAGTGTGGCTGCACAATGACGTTGTGCTCCGGTTGCAGGTGGAAGACAATCCTGAGCCGATCAAGGAACTCGGCCGTCTTGTGGAGAAGGCGGTTAAGCAGTTCCGGCTGGGCGCGCCAAAGTAAGGCGGGCGACATCCGGCCCTATTCCCGGCGGAGGTGCAATTCGTGGAGTGGCTGCCGGACAAGCACCTTCGGCATCCACGGTTTGTTGGCTTGAGGGACCGCTAAGCCCGAGTCGAATTACTCGGATACATTCGAGGTGTCGGGATCTTGCTCGAATGGATCGCCGGCGGTCGCGCGCACGTCCCACTGCTGTTGCATCTGGGCATGAAGCCCGGCGGGATCGGTTCTCACCGCCTGCCAGACCGCCTCGGACCGCTCGTCCGCATGCACATCGTTTAGACCATTCCGGATTCCGTCTAGTGTGCGCTCGGCCACCTGTCCTGGCGGGGTCTTTTCGCGCTCGAATCCGGCCGCCATATCGGTGTCGATGAACCCGGCGTAAACGGCGACGACCTGCGTGCCTTGGGACTTGAGTTGGATCCGCACGCCTTCGGTCAGTGCGAGAGCCGCGTGCTTGGACGCGCAATAGGTCGCGTTGAACGGGAAGACGAACCAGCTCACCACGGAGAGCATGTTAGCGATCGCGCCGCCGCCGTTTTTGGCCAGGACGGGCGCGAACGCGCGCACCATGCGAAGCATTCCGAAGACGTTCACTTCCATCTCTGACCGGAGGGCGGTCTCGGAGTCCTCAGCTAACATCGGGCTCCCGAGCATGATTCCGGCGTTGTTGATGAGGAGGTTCACGTCCGGGCATGCTGCAGCTGCCGCGCGGACATCCTCGTCCTGGGTGACATCGAGTTTTATCGGCACGAGACGTTGGTCCGTGATGTCAATCGACGCAGTATCGCGGGCACCCGCATAGACCCTCGTGGCACCTGCCAAAAGGAGTGCCTCCGTGTACGCTTTTCCGAGGCCGCGATTCGCGCCCGTCACGAGAGCAATAGAGTTCTCGATGTCCATGATCCATTTTTACTCAACCAGTAGAACCACATTTGGCGGGCCCAGGCATGTCGACATCGAATTCGCGGAGTGGACACAAGGACGGGGCCATTCCCTCATAACTTGCTCCATCCGTGGAGCAGCTCTAGCACTGCGTCCGCATTACTCTCCTTATCTCCGAGAGGCATGTTCGAAAGGCAAATGATCGTGAAGTGCCGCTCCGGGAAGCGGGCCATATGAGTCGACGTGTCCGTGTCAGCGCTGGAGTAATCGAGCACGGGATGGCAATAGAGGGAGCGGCATACTAGTCCAAAGGCGTCGTTATCCTTGTCGTGCTCGAACTTCATTCGCTGTTCATGAATTCGGTAAACTGGGGGCCGGCCCGAAGCGCTGTGTACCAATTCCTGTCCCATCGCAGTAGATCATCGAGTGTAGTGAAGACGCCGCTGCCGACGAAGTGCGGAGCGACGCGGACCAGCCGCGCCGATCTATCGCCAGGGCTGAGGGAAAATCCCCACGCTCACAAGCTCTTTGAGAACGCTCGGATCAGCGCGCAACGCATACCAGTTGCGCGATGTGGGACGACCTCTGTGCTGTCATCGTTGATCTCGCTAGACACTCCGAGGGGCCAAAAACGCGTCCCGCATGAAGGTTAGTCCTGGGGGCAAATTCAAGCTGAACTGGCGCGAGTGCCGCGCGATCGCTTCGTCGCGAGTGAAATAGTAAAAGCCCATCAACGGCACACCGTTTTTGCGCGGCGCGTTGGTGTACTCGTGAAGATCACTGGTCATGTACACCAGATGTTCGATACGCAGTCCGACTCCATGTTTTGCGACCGTCGGGATGTATTTCGCCACAGGATCAAAGAGAGCAATCTTGTTATCGAGGACCATCAGGCGGGCCAAGAACGAATCATGAAGCCATAGTTGACGAAGAGGTCCTCCTCAATGCCGAGAGCCTCGTAGCGGGTTCGAGATCGCCGGCAGGGTAACCCATGATGCGAAGGCCAGCATTAGCACCCGGCTGCTGATCGGATCCGGTAGGATCGGACATGTGCGCGGTGGTGTCCGTTTGGTCTGAGTTCGGACACCTATCGCGCGGAAGCTCTAGTGGCCCCGCGAGGTTCAGACCTAATCATCCATGTCGGGGATGTTGGCAAGCCTGAGATCATTGAGCGGCTACGCGCCCTGGCGCCCGTGGTCATCGTTAGAGGGAACATCGATAAGGGCACTTGGGCGTTCCAACTGCCATTGACAGCAGTGGCTGAGGCAGGTTAGGCCCTTGTATATGTTCTTCACTCGATCCCGTCGCGGCTCAATTGACGCGGTTGTCAGCGGGCACTCGCACAAGACTGGCCATACTGAACGAGATGGCGTCATATATGTGAATCCAGGGGTGTGTCAGGACTCAGCGCTCTAGTTTGCCGATCACGGTCGGGCGCCTCGATTTAGTGGCACTCCCGTGGAGGGTCGACTTTATCGACCTGTCCAATGAGAATAGCAGGCGCTCGGATCAGGCTCCTCGACCGGCACTGATCTCGTTTCTCTGCGCGACCTTCGACGCGCATCTTAGCAACTTCCGAGTTGCGCGTCATACTCTCAGAACCTGTCGGCGAGTGACTTGGTCATATTTTGCTCGTTGCCGCCGCGCCAGGATCCCAACACCGACGAATTGCGGGAGGTAAGCCTGCGCAGCCAATCGAGAAGAGCCCGGTGGGCGCGACTCTGTTGGCGCAAATCATTATTGGTAAGTTTGCATCATACCTCTTGATCGATGGCGTCACACTATCTATTCGCCGCGTCGAATGTGACATCGAAAGGGAAACGAAGCACTCGGTCAGTCTGGGCTCCCTCGGGCCGATTGGATCGCAAAAATCCTTCTGGCCGCCGCGCCGAAGACGCCATAGCTTACACTCAAACTACATGCTGAACCGGGGTTATGCCTACACCACAATCATCAGCAGCAAATACCATGGACAAACCCTGCTATTCCACTTGGCTAGCCGTTACCCCCACTCAACTCCACAAGCATGGCAACAAAAACTAAACAACGGCGAAGTCACCCTCAATGGCGTCACCGGCACCGGAAGCGAATCTGTCACCTCAGGTCAAACCCTTGTCTGGAACCGTCCACCCTGGATCGAAAAAGATTCACCTCAGTGCTTCGAAGTCCTGTTTGAAGATCCCCATCTGTTGGCCGTCAACAAACCCAGCGGGCTGTCCACCCTCCCAGGCGGCGGCTTCATGGAAAACACGCTCCTGCGCTTGGTGCAAAAGCAAACCCCCAACGCAAACCCTGTCCACCGGTTGGGCCGAGCCACCACCGGCATCGTCCTCTTCGCCAAAACACCGCAGGCAGCCTCTAATCTGTTCGTAAACTGGAACACACCCAAAATCCGAAAGATCTACCGGGCGCTAGCTCAAAATATTGCACAGCGCGACGCCTACGAAATCCTCACACCCATCGGCCTCGTACCGCACCCGCTCATCGGTTCTGTGTGGGCCGCCAACCTTAGTGGCAAACCGTCAAAGTCATGGGCAAAGGTGATCTCACGAACCACTAGCACCACAACATTTGAGGTAAGCCTAAATTCGGGCCGCCCTCATCAAATCAGAATCCATCTGGCATCCATCGGCCATCCGCTGGTAGGCGATCCTCTGTACGGCTTAACCGGGCAGCCTCTTGAAAATCTCCCCGGCCTTCCCGGCGATGGAGGATATTTCCTGCATGCCCAATATCTGAAATTCCATCACCCCGTCACCGGAGAACAAATCAATCTTGAGGCAGCTTTGCCGTCTGGATTTCCTGAGAGCGTGGTGACGCCCACTGGATTTGCGCTGGAAGGACAACGAGATGCAAAAAGGGTTTACGAGAAAACCAAAACCGGACGAGCCCGCGACGCAAGGCAAGAACTACATAACGCCGAGGGGACTCCAGCGCCTCCAAGATGAGCTCCGGTTTCTGCTCACCAGGGAACGTCCGGCTGTGACGGAGGTAGTGAAGTGGGCAGCCAGCAACGGCGATCGCAGTGAAAACGCCGACTATCAGTACGGCAAGCGACGGCTGCGGCAGATCGATGGGCGGATTCGCTTTCTCACGAAGCGAATCGAAGCTGCGGAGGTGGTGGACCCGGAAACTCCGAGAGTGGGGCAAATGGCGACGAGGGCATTCTTCGGCGCGACCGTGCGCTATGCCAATGCCGCGGGAGTGGAGCGAGTGGTGAGCATCGTGGGCACCGACGAAGTCGATCTCGACCGTAGCCACATCAGTTGGGTGTCGCCTCTGGGGCGCGCGTTGCTGAAGTCGGCAGCGGGCGACAGCGTTGTGCTCCAGGCGCCGGGCGGTACAGAAAACCTGGACGTGCTGGAAGTTCGTTACAAGCGCATTTCAGTGGAACCGTTCCGCGAACCACCTGGAGCCGAAGCCTCGGCAAAGGGACTCCCTCGCGGAGCCAGTCCACCTGACGAAGATTAGTGAAGCGGCGCATGAAAACTCCGGTACCTCAGAAAATTCGTGAGAGCCGGTTCAGGCGGTGGAAAAATCCTGTGATTCTGAAATTCCGGCGCTGCCCTGCTGCTATAATCCCGAAATGTTCATGCGCGCAGTCATCGCAACAGCACTGCTCGGGCTTGCCGGCGCCACCGTTATGTTGGCGCAGGATCGCATCAAGGAGATGCCGGGGTACGATCAGTTCACCAAGATGCAGCCCCAAATCAATGGCTCCGTTACACCCGGATCCTTAGCCGTGACTTGGGCGGCCGACGGCAAGAGCTTTACTTACGATTTCGGCGGGAAATCGTACAAGTACGATACAGCCACCCGCGAAGCTGCGGTTACTGGCGACGCCCCAGAGCCTGCCGGCAACGGGCGCGGCGGGCGTGGCGGGAGAGGCGGCCAGGGACAGCAGGGGCAGGCGGCGCGCGGAGGCCGCGGCGGCATGGAACAGGAACAATCCGAGATGGCGACCGCCCCGGTGGATGGCTGCCCTACCGGCGCCACAGCACGCGGCCGGCAGGCGTTCTGCGTCGAATCTCCCGACCATAAGCTGAAGGCCTTCTACCGCAATCGCAATCTGTGGATCGCCAATTTTGACGGATCCAACGAAAAGGCCATCAGTACGGATGGCAGCGTCAAGGGACGCATTAAGTACGGCACCGGTAGCTGGGTTTATGGCGAGGAACTGGCCCAGACCACCGCGATCTGGTGGTCGCCCGATAGCTCCAAGATCGGATACTATCGCTTCGACGAAAGTCAGGTAAAAGACTTCTACCTGCAAATGAACCAGACGGCGGTGCAGGACACCATGGATGTCGAGGCTTACCCGAAGCCGGGCGCGCCGAATCCGATCGCCGATATCTTCATCTACGACCCTGCCGCGGGAAAGTCGGTGAAGATGGATATCCGCAGCGGGAAGCCGTTTTCCGATGACGTGGTCGGGCATTATGCCTACGACGTGCGCTGGTCCCCCGACGGCGCCGAGCTTTTACTAAACCGTAGCAATCGCCGCCAGCAGATCATGGAGTTCGTGGCTTGCAGCCCCGCCAACGGGACGTGCCGGGTGGTCGTGCATGAGGACTGGCCGACCGGTTGGACGAACAACCGCCCCGCCATGCAGTATCTGAAGGATAATCGTCGGTTCATTTGGGAATCGGAGCGCAACAGCTGGCGTAACTTCTATCTCTACGATCTGGCTGGCAAACAACTCGCGACCCTTACCAACAACACGACGTTTGAATCGGGCAATATCGTGAAAGTCGACGAGCCGGCCGGCGTCATGTTCTACATGGCGCGCGACGGCGACAACTTCATGAAGATGCAGCTTCACCGCGTCGGACTGGACGGCAAAGGGGACGTGCGCCTGACCGATCCGAAATTCAACCACACCATCGGCGCGTGCGGACAAAGCGGTGGAGGCGGTCGCGCCGGCCGAGGCGGTGGAGCGGGCGGCTTCGTGGCAAACTGCAGTATTTCTTCCGACAATCTGTTTATCGTCGATGTTTACCAGACTCACGACAAGCCGCCCGCCACACAGCTTCTGGATGCGTCGGGGAGGGTTGTGGCGCAACTGGCCAAGGCGGACACGTCTAAGTTCGATCAGCTTGGCCTGAAGAAGGTCGAGATGTACACGTATAAGGCCTCCGACGGAAAGACTCCGCTATTCGGAACCATCGCCTTTCCGTCTAACTTCGACCCCGGAAAAAAGTATCCCACGCTGGTTTCGGTGTACGGCGGTCCTGCGGCCGGCAATAATGTGCCCACCGAAAATTTCGCGCCTCCTAGCCCTACGACCGAATACGGGTTTCTAGTGGTCTCCCTCTCCTCCCGTGCCATGCCGGGAATGGGAAAGCGCACCTTGGATTCCATCTATCTGAAGCTTGGCGTCACCGAGATGGACGATATGGCAGAGGGCATCAAAGCGCTATGGAACCGGCCATATTTCGATAAGACGCGCGTGGGGATCTATGGCACCTCATACGGCGGCTACACGTCGGCCATGGAGATTCTCCGGCACCCGGACGTGTTTACGGCCGCGTCGGCTTCTTCGCCTCCGACCTCCTGGTACAACTACGACTCTATTTACACAGAGCGTTACATGGGGATCCCCGAGGGGAACAAAGAGGGCTACGAGGCCGGCAGCGCCATGAACTTCGCCAAGGACCTGCGCGGCCGTCTGCTGCTCTATTACGGGACCGCGGATAATAACGTGCATCCCAACAATTCGATGCAGCTGATTCGCGCACTGCAAAGCGCCGGCAAGAGTTTCGAAGTGCAGGTTGGTCCTGATCAGGGTCACAGCGGAGTGAACAACCAGCATATGATGGAATTTTTCATCGACAATCTGGTTGTGCATCCTGAGAGGCTGATAGCCCCTAAATAGGGGCCCTGGATTGGACATCGCGACGCCCAATGCAAGCCCAACCAATGAGGGAGTGCATTGCATGCTGCGGGCGATTTATAACCCGCCCTGGAAGCCGTCTGACCTGCGTAAGCTCTTGGCGGCAAGGTCGCGGGGCCTGGGCGCGACGTTGTTTAAGAATGCACCTGGATGTGACCTGAGCGTCTCGGAGAGTGATAGACGGTTTGAAACATCCATCCCGTAAAGTCCTTTCCGGGACTCGGACCTCGCCCCACGTGCTCGAAGCAGACGAACCTGATCGAGTAGAGCGCCCCATCACCCCGGCGCTATCACCGAGATTTCGCCGGTAACTTCAGACGGCTCGGGCGGTATCTCATGAAGGGCACATCATGCTGGCTGAGTTGCGAGAAGCGTTACGGCAATTGCGAAGAGCGCCGGGTATTACCACGACGGCGGTGATCACATTGGCTTTGGGAATCGGCGCGACCACGGCGATCTTTACTCTGGTGCACCAGGTGATGCTGAATTCGCTGCCGGTGACCAAACCGGAGGATCTCTGGGCGATCGGAGACAAAGTCCGCTGCTGCAACTGGGGCGGGTACACCCAAGGGGACGATGGGGATTTCTCGCTATTCTCCTGGGAGGCATACAAGCACTTTCGCGCCAACACCAGCGAATTCACCGACCTCGCCGCACTTCAAGCGGGCAATGCTCCGCTCGGCGTCCGTAGAACCGGGTCACAGACCCCGGCGGAGACGCGCAACGGTGAGTACGTTTCCGGCAATTTTTTTAGAACCTTCGGCGTGCGGCCGTGGATGGGACGGCTGATGACCGATGCGGACGACCAGGAGGGTGCGCCACCGGTCGCGGTCATGAGCTACCACGTGTGGCAGGATAAGTACGCTTCGGATCCCTCCGTAGTCGGCGCAGGCTACCAGATAAACGGACATCCCTTCACAGTGATCGGCGTAGCGGCGCCGGGATTTTATGGCGCTAAGCTAGCGGGCTGGGGCATGCCGGATTTCTGGCTCCCGCTTACGATGGAGCCATTGATCAATGGAGCGACATCGCGATTGAAACGACCGGACGGGAGCTTCCTGGACCTTCTTGGACGAGTGCGGCCGGGGGTCAACTCGAAGTCGCTGGAAGCAAGGCTGAAGGTCGAACTGCATGATTGGCTCGCGAGCCATGTGTCCGATATGCAGCCTGGGGAAAAGCAACTCTGGCAGCAGCAGACCCTGCATTTGGTACCAGGCGGCTCCGGAGTGGCGCAGATGAGGAATCAATATCAGGACGGGCTGAAACTGTTGCTGATCGCAGCAGGCTGTTTGCTGCTGGTAGCCTGCGCGAATCTGGCGAACCTGATGCTCGCGCGAGGCTTGAAGGATCGTGCGCAGACTTCGATACGGGTCGCCCTCGGCGCATCGCGCGGACGCCTGGTCCGCAAGGTACTGGTCGAGTCCACGGTACTGGCGATGATGGGAGGAGTCTTGGGCATCGGCGTCGCATTGGCCGGAACGAAGCTGATTTTACACCTGGCATTCCGGATCGGCGGACCCAATAACTACGTCCCGATCGACGCGACACCGTCCTGGCCCGTGCTGTTGTTCACGCTGGCCGTTTCCGTGCTGACGGGAGTCCTCTTCGGAATCACGCCGGCGTGGATCACTTCGCAAATCGATCCAGCGGACGCGTTGCGGGGAGCGAATCGCTCAGTGGGCGCCGGGCGCTCCTGGGTGCAGAAGTCGCTGGTGATCGGGCAGGTCGCTGTGTCCTTGATTTTGTTGTCCGCCGCGGCCTTGCTCAGTCGGAGCCTGCGCAACCTGGAACACCAGAACTTCGGATTCGAAACCGAGGGCCGGTATATCGCCTGGATCAATCCGCTGTTGGGTAACTACAAGCCGGAACAAATGGAACCGATGTTCCGCCAAATCGACGATAATCTGCTCCGGATTCCCGGCGTCCGGATGGCCGCCCCCGCGCTCTATGCGCCGATGACGGGCGATAGCTGGAACGACGCCATTCGTGTGGAGGGCAGGCCGGAGCCCGGCCCGAAGGAAGACACCAGCGCCGCCTGGTCGCGGGTGATGCCGGGCTTCTTTGAAACCATCGGGGCGACGATTATGATGGGCCGGCCCATTACAGACCAGGACACGCCGGCCACGCGCAGAGTCGCGGTTGTGAATCAGGCTTTCGCGAAGAAATTCTTCAAGGACCAGAATCCCATCGGGCAGCACTTCGGAATCAGCAAGGTCAAGTATTCCGCAACGTTTGAAGTCGTCGGAGTGACCAATGACGTGCGGTATATGACCTACGAATACAAGAAAGCCGTGCATCCTATGTTTTGGGTGCCCGAAGCACAACCTGTGCATTACGACGATCCCGCTTTCACTAGCGGCGAAATCTGGTCGCACTATCTGTATAACATCGTCATTTGGGTCCCCGGAACCCAATCTTCCACTCCGTCTAATATCGAAGAGAATGTCCGCAAGGCACTGGCAAGCGTCGATCCGAATTTGGTGCTCTATGGGGTCGACTCCTACGCCGAAGTCGTCAGCTCAGATTTCCAGCAAGAGCATATGATCGCCACCCTGACAACGCTGTTCGGAGCGCTCGGGCTCGTGCTGGCTGCCGTCGGATTGTATGGAGTCCTGGCTTACATCGTGGAGCGTCGCACCGGTGAAATCGGTGTGCGGATGGCGTTAGGCGCGGATCGCAGGCGTATCGTTGGAATGGTGCTCGGCGGCGCATTCTCACAGGTGGGAATCGGACTTGCGCTTGGCATTCCGGCCGCAATAGGAGCCGGGAAACTGATGGCCGCTCAACTCTTCGGTGTGGATCCGTGGGACCCGTTCATGCTGACGCTGGTCATATTGCTGCTCGCCTTGGCGGCATTTCTTGCATCCGCGATTCCGGCCTGGCGAGCGGCAGCCGTGGAACCGATGGTGGCGCTGCGGACCGAATAAACGAAGCTCTGCGCCGCTTGAACTCAAACATCGCCCCGACGCGCGACCTTCCATCGGTCATACCTCGTCACGTCTCCGCTGGAACGACTATTTCGCGAGGCGCGCCTATTTTTCCGCTTGCCTTTTCCCTCGACCAGAACGATGAGTCGTCATGCGCGAGACGAGCGCAGAAAAGGACACCCGAACACCTGACGACCACAGAAACCACCATGACTGTCAAAGCCGCCGGGTTTGCGGCATAGGGCGCGCACGTTGCGCCGGAGCAGGCTCCCGCCAGGAAGGCTGCCAGCCAGAAGAAGGGCGTGCCCCAGGACAAAAACAGCCGCCAACGCTGCTAAGCAGCGAGCCAAAGCCGCGATCTCCGCGCCGAAAAAGGCGGCCAAGCCGGAAGGGAAGGCCAACAGGAACGCTATCACCTCAAGGGCAAGGCTGTGGCCCCCAGCGCCGAAAGCAAGGGCGCGGAGATCCTTGAGATGATCGGCCGCGCCAAGGGTGACACTCTTGCCGAAATCATGAAGGCGGCGGCCTTGCAGGCGCATTGCGCGGGGATTCGTCTCGCCCGATAGCAAGAAGCACGGCGTCACGATCGAGTCGGCTAAGAACGAGGCGGGCGAGCGCACCTACAAGATTGCGAAGTAGTCTGCGGTACGCGATCCCCTCCGCCGCCGGTCCAGAGCCGGCAGTTTTTCTCATTTCAAGCGCATGGCGCCTCTTCCGCCGAACCTACCTGCTCGAAATATCGAGCTTACTCATCCTTTTCAGGCACGACTTCGACTGTGCGCACTGCAACATCTATTAACCGATTCCAGGTTTCCTTCCCCAGCGCCTGCTCCAGGCTTGTCTGAGCACTTTGCCAATACGGAAGTGCTCACTTGTATTTCCGCCTTCCCACTGCGGTCAGGGAAAGCCGAAGTTCGCGCCTATGGGCTCCCGCCACGGAAAGCAGCCATCCTTTTTCGCGTAGCGGAGCGAGTGTTCGGGTCAGGGTTGTACTGTGGATCTCAAGCAATTCGGCTAACTGCTTCTGGGTGATCTCCGCCGCAATATTCAAGGCTTGCAAGAGCGTGAATTGACTGACGTGCAGGCCGCTCGGGCGCTACATGGCGTCGTAATACTTGGTGACCACCCTGCCGGCCCTTCGGAGATTGGCACATGCGCATAGTAGCCGAACCACTGCCATTGCCCTGGTCGTCGAGATTTCTGGCATCTCGTTCCTGGAATACTTGTATCTACATTTATACCAAGGCGGAATGCCGTGATTGCAATTTCCTGCGACTTCTTTACATATATCTACATCCGTATCGGCAGGAAATCCAAGCTACAAAGGAGTCGGATCCTTCGCGGTCTTCGCCGCTGTGTTGTTTGGTATGTACCGTGCTCTCAGCCGTGCTAGATTGCCCGTTCGTGACAGGGGCAACGCGTTGTGGAGCATTTCGGCGCTGCTCGTGACGTGGTTCTTCGCTGCTCTGATCCTCCCATGGTCCGGCTTTTACCAGGCATCGGGATCCCGCATTCCCACCATACCCTTTGGACTGCTAATGCCGATCGCCGCCGGCGTCGTACTATTTTGGCTCTGGCGCCCGCTCAGGCGCATCATTGAGTCCGTCCCGCAGAGTTAGATCGCGAGTGTCCAGGCCTATCGGGTGGAGGATTTAATCTTCCTCACGCTCTATGCAGGAGGATGGTTGCCAGGCGCGTTTGCATGGCCAGCGGGAGTCGGTGACGTGATCGTCGGACTGCTTGCCCCGGTCGTAGGCATTGCCTATATGGGTGGGGTTCGCGGATCAACCGGCTTGCTTCGGGCGTGGAATCTGCTTGGGATCGCCGATCTGGTTGTGGCCGTGACGACCGGCTTCCTGACGTCGCCTTCGCCGCTGCAACTGCTGGCGCTTGATCGGCCGAATGAACTCATCAGTTCGTTTCCTTTGGCGATGATTCCGGCATTTCTCGTTCCTCTTTCCTTATTGCTGCACTTGGCGTCGTTACAGAAACGGCGTCAACTCGAGCTCGAGGCGGGGGGATCTGAAGTCGCTTCTCGCAGAACGGAAGCCCGGCGGCAAGATAGTTCCGCCAAGTACGATGCCGGCGAGCCCGCCTACAGGGTCGCAAGGTAATTAGCCCGATCCATTCGCCGCCGGTTCGAAGCCAGCGGCTTCTTCGTTTCAAGATTGGAGTGTTTGATAGTCGAGTTGGCGCGTCCGACCACTTTATCAACCGCCAATCCCAGTGACTGAGGCTCGTGCTGGTACTCAGCGTTCCACCAAGCCCCAGTTTGGTTTTGGCCCCGGAATCGGCGGTAATGCTGCTTCCCGGCAGAGTCTATCCTCCACTCCGGTCGCTCCGGTGTATCGAAACAGCGATTCTGAGCGATTATGAACGCAAACGGGGATTGATTTCAGAAGCGCTCTCAGGCATGTTAGCCTCCAGGGCCGGGACTTGCAGCGAGCCTCGGTAGGCATTTCCGCAAGGTGGGCGATGTGTGTCAAGTGCGACAGATTCCGAGTGTGCCGTAACGCAGGTGTTAGCGCGAAGCGGACGTCGGATCGGCCGCGAGGAGGGAAGGCGGCGTCTTCCCCACGCGACACCTCGCTGAGTATAAGCGCGGATTTGACGCGCCGTTCAGGAAAGGTCTCTGCCACGCTCTCGAATTAGCACTATTTCGAGGCTTCCAGCGCCGGCTCCGTTGCGGGAATGGTTAACAACAGAGCCCTCTGCTGGGACGAACTGAAGTTAAGCCAGAACCGAGCCATTTCAAAGAATTCCGGCTTTCCCCAACCCGCGCGCATGATCCCCCAAGAGGAGTGGTCCTTACCAAGCAGTAGATGGCCAATTTCATGGGTGACGGCGTAACCCATTAGCGTAGTAGCCGAAAGGCCGGTGTGATCCGAGTACTTTTGAATCGCAGACGCGTAGATGGACGCATAGCCGCTTTCGACGATCGCTGCCCCCAACGGATCGCCGAACTTATTCGGGGGGCCGAGCCGGGTTTCGAGGATTCGTAGCAACACCGTACCCGGTTTCAGGTAGGCGTCGCACTCCGGCGAACTCGGACCCTGCCGATGTCCGGTGCAGTGGACCCACTCGAGCCGAATACCCGCGTGTGCGAACAATGTCGTGCTGACGTTCTCCAGTTCGCTGATCGAACTCCCCGGGAGTCTGGCGTAGTCGCGAACGATGACCGTCAGGCTCCGAGTCTCTTTGGGGTCGGCCATGCACATGGCACTGATAGCCGCGATCAATAAGGCGGTCCATGAAGTGTTCATGGCCCGACTTTGGGCCGATTGCGCCGGAACCTCGATGCACAGCGTCTGAAACGCGCCTGACATCGAACTGATAGAACAAGTTATTGAAAAGGAAGATAATTGCTTGTGATATACTCTCCGGCTAGGTCACATGGCTTGGTTACGTTTTGGCGGATTTGAGTTCGATCTGTCTCTGCGGGAGCTTCGGAAAGGCGGAACCCGGCTGCGTGTGCCGGACCAGTCCCTGGCCATCCTGGCCATGTTGCTGGAGCGTCCGGGTGAACTCGTCACTCGCGAGAAAATCCAATCTCGGCTTTGGCCGAACGGAACGGTGGTGGAGTTCGAACACAGCGTCAACTCCGCCGTGAAGCGGCTGCGGCAGGCATTATTGGATACCGCCTCCACCCCACGCTCGATTGAAACTCTGCCACGCAAGGGCTACCGGTTCATTGGGACGTTGGATCCTGTTAACCCCGATCCGGAAGCGCTCACGCCGGGCACCTTCATCTCAAACTACCGGATTCTCGCCGAGGCCGGGCGAGGCGCCATGGGGGTGGTCTACAAGGCTGAAGACATCACACTCGGCCGGATGGTGGCGTTGAAGTTCCTGCCCGATGAGTTGGCCGACCATCCGCCAGCGCTGGAGCGGCTACGACGCGAGGCGCGCATGATTGGGGCGCTGAATCATTCCGGGATCTGCACCGTATATCAACTGGGCGAAGGCTCCGGCCGGGTCTTTCTGGTGATGGAGTATTTGGAGGGTGAATCGCTGCGGGAGCGGATGGCGCGAGGGCCGCTATCCACGGACGAATTCTTGGATATCGCCGTGCAGGTAGCCAAGGCGCTTGAGGCGGCCCACGGGCAAGGGATGGTGCACCGCGACATCAAGCCGGACAATCTGTTCCTGACCAGGCGGGGCGTGGTGAAACTGATGGATTTCGGGTTGGCGAAACTGGTCGAGGAAGAAAGCGGCGGGGCTATCCAGTCTTCGGTGACCGGGACCAGCGGTTACATGTCGCCGGAGCAGGCGCGCGGCGAACCGCTCGATGCGAGGTCCGACATTTATTCGCTGGGAAAGGTGCTGGAAGAACTGGCGCCGTCGAAGAAGTTCGCGCCGATCCTCAACAAGGCGCTGGCGGTCGATCCGGCCATTCGGTGGCAGAGCGCGGGTGAGTTGGGGACGGCGCTGGAGGCAATCCGCAAGAAAGGGTTGCCGCGCGTCGCGATCGTGATCGGCCTGGTAGCCGCGATGGTGGCCCTCGCCGGGCTGGTGATCTGGCTGCGGGGCTCGAACCGTCGCGAGGACCTCGCGCCAGTGGCGCTGGTTTCGCTGTCGGGCCGCACCGACGCGGCGACGTTCTCTCCGGACGGGAATCGCGTGGCGTTTCCTTACTTCAGACCCGATGCTGACAACAAGTCCGGTATCTACATCAAGCAGGTAGGAGGGGGTCCGCCGGTGCGGCTCACGACCGACGAATCGGATCTGGAGCCGGCATGGTCCCCGGATGACCGTAGCATTGCTTTCCTGCGCGGCGCCGGTCCCGTCAAATCGGTCATGCTGATTCCGGCCATTGGAGGGGGTACTCCACGGGAACTCGCGAAATTGGACGGACCATTATGCCGCATGTCCTGGACGCCGGACTCGCGATGGCTACTTGTGTCGGGACGGGAGTCCCCAGACGAGCCGTATGGCCTGTGGTTGCTTTCCGCCGAGACAGGGGAGCGCAGACGCCTGCTCCCGCGCCTCTCCGTCCTGCCCACTACCATCACCTGGAACTTCGGAGATTTCTCGCCCAGCCTCTCGCCGGACGGCCACGTCCTGGTCTTCAGCCGGAGCGTCGTCACCTGGCAGCTTAACTTATATAAGGTTCGCTTAACGCCGGATCTGCGCCCGGAAGGACCGCCGGAAAAGCTGACCGATCGCAACTACACATGCATCGGAGAGATCAGTTGGGCCAGCGAAGGGGAGATCGTATTCAGCGGCGACAGCACTTTGTTCCGAATGCAGGTTTCCGCCGGAAGCACGCCGGAGCGGCTGAACTGGGCGGCGCGACCCTCGGACGCGCCCGCAGTTTCGCGTTCGAAGCACCGGTTGGTCTACAACCATATTTTGTTCACCGACGATTTTGTTCGGCTGGACCTGCGCACGGGGCATTACCAGAAAATCGTGGAATCCAGCTATTCAGAGCAGCACCCGCAGTATTCGCCGGACGGCCGCAGGATCGCATTTGACTCGGATCGCTCAGGGCAATCCGGGCTATGGACGTGCGGAACAGACGATGAGAGCTGCCAGGAACTGACGTCTTATGATGGAGGCACGGGTGGGACTCCGCGGTGGTCTCCGGACGGACAGTGGATCGCGTTCGATTCCCGCCGGGAGGGCACCTCGCAGATTTACGTAATTGCGTCCGGCGGTGGAGCGCCGCGCCGCCTGACCACCGGTAGCGCCGAACAGATGATTCCGAGCTGGTCGCGTGACGGCCGTTGGATTTACTTCGCGTCGAACCGGGACGGCAAGTGGCGGGTCTGGAAAGCGCCGGCCGCTGGGGGCGAAGCCCTCGAGGTCACCCATTCCCACGGCGGCGCCGCATTTGAATCGGTTGACGGCAAGAATCTGTACTTTTTTTCCGAGGACACGACGGGCCTGTACCGGATGCCCGTGGGCGGCGGGGAGGAGAAGCAGGTGGTTCCTCATCTGTCAGGATGGGAACGCTTTTCTGTCACCGCGACTGGGGTGTATTTCTTCCCCGACACCCAGACCCTCCAGTTGCTGGATGAAAAGACCGGACTGATCCGCACCGTCGCGAAGCTGGAGGGACACTCCTTGTATTTTGGGATGACGATCTCACCCGATTCCGAGCACCTTGTGTTCTCGGAAGAAACAATCCTTCACGTGGATGTGATGCTAGTAGAAGGCTTTCGCTAGAATCGGAGAGTTCCGCGGCGAACGCCTATCATGGCAGATAAGCCGTAATAGTAGTTCACTCCCGAATGTCGGGAATCCGGAAGCTATCCGGTCGGATGTGTACCCGGGATTGCGTGCTCTTGCCGCGCGCTTCACGAAAACGGCCTTCGAGGAGGAATCGCAACTCGCAGATCGCCGGCACGATTGCCGGTCATCGCCTGGACCTCCCAGAGACTACCCGCCAAAGCCCGGTCGAAAGACTCGACGTTCTCCAGTCGGCCTCCGATCCATTGCGCCATGATGCCTCGGCCTCCTAACCAAATGGTGCCCTCAAAATCCCGCCACCCGCTTGTCAACGGATCCAAGCGGTCCCGAAGCTTCGTCGATGGCTTGCCTGGAGCAGCTCCGCGATCCGATGCTCGATCGCTCGCCAACCTCGTCAGCAATCTACCGGCGTACTTCCAAACGCTCTCCCCTTCCCATCCTGCGCCAGAAAAGGGTCGTATGCAGTCGACGGAGCTACGAATGGACCTTCGACGACAGTCTTGCTTCGGAACCGATCCAGTCCATCCTGGGTAGCAACCCAGATATCCCTCTCTGTCCTCCAGTTTCGCAACGCGGCGTAGCCCGTCTGCAACGGCTGTCGACATCCACAAACTATCGGCGCGTTCGAAGCCGACGAGCAAGTTAAAGTGATGTTCTTCGACAGCGCGGTCGACGGCTAATTCCTGAATCACTCGGATTTCCTGGGCCAAGCTCGAAGATCTGACCTCAATGCCGCCGGTCCCACAGGCCTGCCCGCCCTGGCCGGACTTTCTGGTGCGGCTGACCCGCGCGCCAGCCGCGAGAAAACGATCATCTCGCAATGGGAGGTGGGCGTGGGGATGGTCGCCGGCCGGCGGTCCCATAGCCCGTCTGCCCCAACTCATCGGGCGAAACCGCGCCCTCGAGGTTCTCCTGAGTTCGGAAGACATCAGTGGAGACCAAGCCGAGGCGATTCGCAAGATGAGGTGGCCGCAGGCGCGGCCTTTAATTGGTTAACATCGTTTGGAGAGTCGAAAAGGAGAAATAGCATGCCCGTATCGTTCTCAAAGGACATTAAGCCAATGTTTCGCGAAATCGATATCAATCACATGAAGCCTCACGGCGTGCACTTGGATGATTACGGATATATGTCCGACGCGACGAACAACTATGCGAATGCGCGAGCGGTTCAGGATACTCTCGTGGGTCAAACTATGCCTCCTGGCGGCCCATTCTGGACCGAAGCCCAGCTCGATCTGTTTGACCAGTGGAGGAATGAGGGATATCAGCCTTGAGACGATGGTAGTCTTATCAACAACGTCCAGGATAACTTCTGGTGAAGCTTGATTGACGGAGGGCGTGCGAAGGGGACGCCGTTTGCCGTACATTTTCTCAGCCGCTAGGCGCGCCACAGATACGAGCAGCCATTTTTTGGGGTCGCGACGCTAGACTGCGGTATCAATGAGTTGATACTCGAAACTCATCCTCAAATGGGAGAAAGTTTCAGCACTTCCGCATGTAGTCAGGCCTATGTGAATTTCCGTGAGCGGCGTTTCACTGGAGGACTCCGTCGTACTCGAAGTCGGATCAATATACGAGTGTCGCCTGAGAGCGAGGCCGCCGACGCGATACGTCGACGGCTCTTTAAGCCCTCACACCTTGACCTTCGACCTATCCGTGGCGTATCTTGAACTGTAGAAGCTTGAGGTATCGATGCCGTCTCCGCGTTTTCCCATCCCGCAAGGCACGCTTGATATGCTGATCCTCCAGATCCTCTCGCTCGGGCCCGCTCATGGGTACGGGATCGCGCAGCGGCTGGAGCAGATCTCGCGCTCGGTCGTCCAGGTCAACCAGGGTTCACTCTATCCCGCCCTTCACCGCCTGCAGCAGAAAGGTTGGCTGCGAGCCGAGTGGAAACAATCGGAGACCGGACGCGAGGCCAAGTTCTATTCCCTTACGCTCGCCGGTCGCCGCCAGCTTGCCGTCGAAAAGGAAAGCTGGGCGCGTCTCTTAGGAGCAGTCAACCTGATCTTCGAGGAGGGCAACCGATGAGATCGCTCTTTAACTGGTTTCGGCGCAGGTCCCTGGAGCGCGGCCTCGACCGCGAGCTCCAATATCACTTCGATCGTCGCGTCACTGATCTCACCGCCCTCGGGATCCCCGAGTCTGAAGCCCGCCGCCGCGTCGCCGTCGAACTCGGCATCACGCGGGTGCGCGAGGAAGTCCGAGACATCTGGCTCACTCGCTGGATCCGTGACTTTCTCTACGATCTCCGCTTCTCCCTCCGATCGTTTGTCCGCAGTCCTGGCTTCACAGCCGCCACGCTGCTCTCGTTAGCCCTGGGTATCGGCGCCACCACCGCAATCTATTCCTTGGTCGATCAGGTGATCCTTCGCGCGCTTCCCGTCCGTGAGCCCGAGCGCCTGGTACTTGTGGATTGGAACGGCGACGACCTCATCACCTACGCCAATGGCTCGTTTAACCTGATGCCGTACCCTGTCTGCCGCGATCTCCAGCAGCAGACCCGCTTCCTCGACGGCGTCCTCTGCCGCGCCGAAATTCAGGTCATCCTCACAGCCGGCGGCGATCCCAGGCCCGTCGCCGCAGAGATCGTTTCCGGTAGCTACTTCCCAGTGCTCGGCGTCGGCCCCGCGCTCGGCCGCGTCATCGAACCCGAAGATGATGCCGCATCCGGCGCCGGTCCGGTCGTGGTGCTGTCTTTTGATTTCTGGCAGGCGCAGTTCGGCGGCGCTGCCGATATCGTCGGCCGCAAGGTCCTGATCGGCAATCACCCCATGACCGTGGTCGGCGTGGCCGCCGCCGGTTTTCGAGGCGTCGATGTGGGCGCCGTGCCGGCTTTCTGGATGCCCACGTCCATGTACGCCTACGCGAACCTCGACGAAGATGATCTCCTCAACAGCCCCGTCCGCTGGTTGCAGATCCTCGCCCGCCTCCGTCCGGATGTTACACTCGCTCAGGCGCAGACCGGGTTGCAGCCGTGGTTCAAGGCGTGGCTCGAGGAAAGCACGCGTTCCCCCCTGTTCCCGAGGATTTCGGCCGACCACCGCCGCGAGTACATGGCAACCACTCTCGAGCTCACCTCCGCGCCGCAGGGCCATTCGGTCCTGCGCCATAACCTCGCTCAGCCGCTCTGGCTATTGTTTGCCGCCACCGGTGTTCTGCTCGGCCTCGCTTGCCTGAACGTTGCCGGACTCTTTCTCGCCCGCGGTTCTGCACGGGGCCGTGAGATCGGCACTCGTCTCGCTCTCGGCGCTTCCCGAGGCCGCATAGGGCGCCAACTCCTCGCCGATAGCCTGCTCCTTGCAGTGGCAGGTGGTGTTCTTGGCGCGGCCGTGGCTCCACTCGCGGTTCGCGGGCTCATCGCGTTCCTGCCGCACGAGCTTGCCGCCAACGCCCTGCGCGATACTCTCAACCTTCGCCTGCTGACTTTCGCCTTCGTGGCGAGCGTAGCGGCCGGCCTCTTGAGTGGCCTTGTTCCCGCCCTTCGCGCCGGCGGCGACAGCCTCGTCAGTTCACTCCGCGAGCGCGGCGGCACTGGCTTCGGCGGCGTCCGCCTCCGCAAGGCGATCGTCACCCTCCAGGTGGCCTTCTCGCTCATTCTCCTCATCGGCGCCGCCCTCTTCCTACGCACGCTCACCGGTCTGCTTGCCAAAGGGCCCGGCTTCGAAACATCAGGCCTCCTCTCCTTCGCTATCGCTCCCGCGCAGAATGGCTATTCCGATGCCGACGCCTCGCGCCTCATCCGCCGCCTCGACGAGCAGGTCCGCGCTTTGCCCGTGGCGCGCTCTTCCGCCGCAGCCCGATTTGCCTTCCTCAACGGTTGGTCCTGGTCCAACGATGCGACCATCCAGACCGATCGCCGCATCGTCAGCAATCGCATCGTCTACTTCAACGCCGTCAGCCCCGGTTACTTCGCTACCCTCGGCGTCCGCCTTCTCGCCGGCCGCGATTTCGACCAAAGCGACTCCCGTCCGATCGGAGAAATCGGTCCCCGCTCCGCCATCGTGAACCAGGCATTCGTCAAGCGGTATCTCGCCGGCCGCGATCCACTCGGCGTCCTCATCGCCCGGGGCGGTAGCTCGAACGTCAAGCCCAATAGCGTCATCGTCGGCGTCGTCGCCGACATGAGCTATCGCGGCGTGCGGGATAACTCCGAGCAGGTCTTCTTTCCGCTCTTCGAACACGACGACACCGGCGCAACTTTCTATGTCAAAGCTCGCGGCGCTCCCGAGCAGGCCATTCCCTCCATCCGCCGCCTGGTCCGCCAGGACGACCCACGGCTGCCGATCCTCTGGTTCCGCACTCTTGACGATCAGGTCAACCGCTCGCTCAGCACCGAGCGCCTTCTGGCCGCGCTCTCCGGCAGCTTCGGCGCTCTGGCACTGCTGCTCTCCTTGATCGGTCTCTACGGAGTCATGTCCTTCGTGGTCACTCGCCGAACCCGTGAAATCGGAATCCGTCTTGCGCTTGGTGCCACGGGCGCTTCCGCTATCCGCCTCGTTCTGCGCGATGCGGTTGTCATGATCGCGGCCGGCATGGCCATCGCGCTCCCTTGCGTCGCCGCCCTCGGCAAGCTCGTCCAGTCGCAGTTGTTCGGCGTCACTGCCACCGATCCGGCCACGATCGCCACGGCCGCAATCGTCCTCGCTGTCGGCACGCTCGCGGCGGCATTCATCCCCGCATGGCGGGCCTCGAACGTGAACCCCACGGACGCCCTCCGGCTGGAATAGCACCGAATCGACAGTGCCATCGGTGTAAATGCCGGAAGTGTCCCGTGCCGGCCCTCTAGGAGCTGTTAGCATTCGCCGGCAACATAGGGACCTCCACATGACCGTTCGCAAGCTTAGGTCAACCACAACCTAACGCAGTAGTGCATACCGTGGTCAATGACGCGGCCCGTTACTTTTTCGCTTGTCTATTCCCCCTGACCAGCGTGATGAATCGTATGTGCAAAGCAAGCGCAGAAAGGATACCCAGAACCACCATGACGACCGCGGAAACCAATGCTACCGACAAAGGAGCCGCCACTGCAGCACAGGGCGCCCATGTCCTCGCGAGGCCCACTTGATCTTGGCGCCGCAATAGCCCTGTGCCATCAGAGGATGGCTGTCCGCCACCAGTTGTTCTTCGTCCAGTTCGACCAGCGGCCGTAGGTGTTGTATGCTCCGATTCTTTTCCCACCGTTCCACCAATGGGTGGATCTTACTTCGAAATCACAATCTCCACTCGCCGGTTCTGCTGGCGCCCCGCCGGATCGTCGCTGCCATCAGGCTTCGCATTCGGCGCCACCGGATTGCCGGCGCCAAAGCCCAGTGCGGCAATCGCGGTGTCCAATCCTTCTCTTGAAACCAGCCACTCCTTCACCGACGCGGCCCGCTGTTCGGAAAGGCGGGCGTTGTGAGCCGCGTTGCCCTTCGAGTCCGTGTAGCCTTCCACACGCACCACGCCTCTGCTCTTGGCACGGATAATGTCAGCCACCTGATGCAGAGTCTTCGCAGCGTCCGGCCGGATGGTGGACTTGTCGAAATCGAACAGCACGTCCGCCGCCATATATAGACGTATTTGTTGTGGAGACTCCTGCACAGTCAGCGCGACCGGGGCCTCCGTCAGTTTCACCGGACCGTTGGTCAATGCAACGGGACCATTGGTCAGTGTTGCCGAACCGTTTGTCAGCGCCACTGGACCGTTCGTTAATCGTGTATCTACCGGCTTCGCCCCTTCGCCCGTCGCCTTCGCCGCGCCGAATGTCACCGCGCCAGTAATTTCGATTTCGTAATACCCTCCCATCCGGATTGCCGCCTCTTGAGGGACCACATAAACGGTGAACAGGCGCGCACTGACCAGGTCGCCCGCGGGCGCGATCCGCTCCATCTTATCGGTGGAAACAATCACACTGTGCGAAAGGAATTTTCCGTTCTCGTAGATATCGAAACTCAGGCTCTCCTTCAGCGGATTACCGAAAACCCCCAGCGACTTGAATCCGAAATTCATAGTCACGCGCCCCGGGCCGCCTTGGAAAGAGTAATAAACCGGTCCGGTGACGTTGTCGACATTGCCTTTGTTGACACCGGGTCCCAGCGGAGTGGGCGACTTTGGATCATGCGACTGCGCCAAACCCGGCATCGTCCAAAGAACCATCGCAAGCCACACGAGCTTGCGGAAATCTCGTAAATAGTTCACTGTTTCATTCCTTGTCACCCAACTCCGCGTATCTCCGCCGATTTGGGATCATCGAAGCGCTGGAATCTTTAGTCCAAGCCGAGGTTCTTCAGCAGTGCATGGGGAGCACATTCCAACCTGACGCATTCAACTTATTTCGCCGGGCCCTGGCAGGGACGGGTCCAAAGCGATTCGATGGGGGCGCCACGAGCCGTTACTTAAAACCCAGATTCCTCAGCAGCGACTCGCCGAGGGCGTTGCCGTCGATGGGAGACAGGGGCGCGTTGAGCTCTTCCTGCTTCTTGCGGCGGACTTCCTGCCTTTGTTTCGATTCCCTCTCTGCTGCAACCAACTTATCGACGTGCTTCTTAACCCCGACCAGTTCTTCGACCTGCGCAACTTTCAGCTTGTCCTTAGAAGCCTTAATGAATTTGAGATGAGTATTGAGGTCGGCGTGCCCGGCTGCGCCCGGAATGACGAGAAGCTTGGCGCAAAATTTGTCCAACTCGGCGAACACGCCGTCGAGATTCTGGGGCTGCGGAAAACCCGGGCCCTCCTGCGGCCCGGCTGGCCGCGGTACGTCGCCGTTGGAGACGCCCGCCTCGTTAAAACTCCAGACGTAGTCGCAGGATGGACAGGCAACATAGTTCCACATTCTGGCGATGCAGCCATCGCGAATGCACCCCAGGAGGGCCGCCGGGTTTAGGCCGACCCCTTTGTTGCATTTCGGGCAGTCTACCTTGGCGGGAATCGCCGTGTGGCAGAACTGGCAGGCCGGGATGGAAACGGGTTCGGCGGCAATGCCGATGATGACGCTCCCTAGAATCTCCGAGTTTGCCGATTGCGGCTGCCACAATCTCAGCAAATCGGCGTGCGAGACCCGGCGGAATGGACCAAGATCGGGATCGTGCAAGACGACGCTCGTCTGGTCCATATCGACCAGCACTGTGTAGTGGCCCGTCTGAACACCGGGATGAGGATGCTGGTTGATAATGGCGCGGACGCCCGCTTCGTGGCAGAGGCGGAGGACCTGTAGTGGATGGCGCGCCTGGATAATCACCGCGCTCAAGCCTTGGTGGATGGCGTCGAGCGCCATTAAATGCGTCGTCGATGCAACGCTGCCGAAACGGTTCTGTTTGGCGATCAGCGGCCAGATTTCCGCTTGCGGGACATCCTTGCCGAAGGATTTGTAGACCATGCTGAGGCACGCCGCACCGCAGCCGCGATTGGTCTGTGAGTTTTCCTGCTTCTCAAAAGGGATGGCGACGGATAGTGCGGCCATATTTTATCCTCCGATCACAACATTCATGCAGCCCTTCACGATGACTCCGCCATGGAGCGTTTCATCGCCCACCCGGGCGGCCGGCTTGCCGCCGATGTAAACCGACAGGGAACCGAACGCAATGGTATCGGGAGGGCCGGTGCAAGTCGCCATATCGCCACAGCGGGCAGCCGGCCAGCCACCAATAAGGACGGTGCCACAGCAAGGGGGAAGAATCGGGCCGCCGACGTGCGGTGGAGGGTCGACCATCGGACAAGTGTGCAGATCCATCTCGCGGGCTGCGTATTTTGGCATATTACTCCTCGCATTTCATATCAGACTGCCTTCGGCAACTTGGGCGGCGAGTTCAACGTAAGCCTTCTGCGTTTTGACGATTTTGCGCGGTTCCGCCTTTACGGAAGCGAGTGTCACCGCCAGCGCCACCGCCCGCGCAGAAGCGAATGGTTCCGGCGACATTGGCGGCAAGCCGGGCGGAGCGACGTTCCCGCCGGTATAGAAGGCCGCGAGCGCCAACGTGCCCGCCGCCGACGGAATCGGCGCCCCGTCCGCCGGAGCCTTCGCCGCCATCCGACTGTCTTCTGTCGGCTCCATCACCCAACGGACGGCGGCCGTCACGGCAGCTCGATCGGCCGGGGTAAGCTCGTCGCCGAGGGCGTGCTGGATGCATAGACATCCCCACCAGATCGCCTCGCGCGGGGGCAGAGCGTGGGCCATGAAGTGGATGGCGTCGATACACTTGTTGTTCTCGAGCAGCATGATTACGAATTGCCGCGGATCGATCCCGTCGCGGAGCAAGGGCTTCGTGTCGTCCTTCAAATCGAAATGCGCGCAGATCTCCGCGGCGGTGGCTACGCGGATCTTTACAAAAGGTCCATTACTCATCTGTTGTTCCCGAACCGCTAGTTGATACGAATGATTGGCCCCTTCATGACGATTCCGGAAGGTGTCAGAGTTATTGAACTGGTTCCGCCCGCGACCGAGAGTAGGATCTGCGTGCCAGAGTCAATACTGATGAACTCTTTGCTGTTCAGCAGTATCCCTCCGGCCCCCTGGGGGTTCAGTACGACCGCGCTGTCCACCTCCTCGTCGCAACCCTGGGCGAGTGCTACCACCTGTCCATCCCCCGCACGTATAACAACTCCGTTATTTTTTTTATTGCTGATTTTTGGACCTCCGGAGCCCTCCTGAACACCCGAGGTGATTCTCACCGATTGGCTTCCTCGCATCTCAATCCGGCCATTGTCGAAGCCGGGGTCGATCGCTAACATTTCAATAACGTACTCTTCGGGCGTCTCTGCGCTTGCGCTTGTACCGGTTTGAAGGTGTACTTGGTTTCCAACCAACCATAGTTCTTTCTGAGCGGCGAGGTATTTATCTCCGCTCGCCGTATCGATTACTCCGGGACCGCCGCCCGACCCCGCGCCGAAGTGCTGGATTAGAGGGCGGGTGTGTAGCCTGCGCCTGCAATGTTGGTTAAATTTATCGTTCATAAAATCCCCTCACGAAGACGAGTCCTGCTTTTCGCCCTGGAAATGGCCTTCTTCGACAGCAATTGCCACAGGCGGAGCAATGGCAGCTCCGAGCATTGTCACCGCGGAAAGGGCGCCCGCGAAGTCCTCGATCGCTGTCGAACGGTCCGCCGGCTCGACCATGAACAGACTCCTCAGCCCGTCGCTGAGGCCCCTGTCGATGCCTTTGTAGAACATCATCTGGGTCATGAAAGCGCCCAGCAACAAATCGATGGTTGACTGGAACGCGATCGCGAGGCTGGCTCTGTCGTCCTCATCGGCGCAGATTCCGTACCCGATCGAATAGGCGATACTGGCTGCCCCGATCAGTGCGCACATCGCCATGGTGAACGCTTTGTGTTCGTTGGCGTTGATTTCGATTTTCTCCGGACCCATATGGATATCGAATTGCCGGCCCCAGGTAACCGTCGCGTTGGAGCCGATGGTGAACTGCATGTTCCCGCCGAGTCCGGTGCCCCACAGACCGGCAAGCGTCGCGCTACCGGGAACATGCAGCAGGTCGAACAGAACTCCCGGGTTAATGCACAACTGAAGGTTGCTGCCGAGAGCCACCTGATGATTCATGCCCGTAGTGAACTGGAGGTTTTCTCCATACACCATCTGCGAGTTCAGGCCGGCGACCGATTGAGGGTCGGGGTTTGCCCAAGGTTGAAAGGATCCCATAATGTTCTCCTAAGATCCTCCGGGAATGACGCCCACGGTCAGCATCGAGGCGCCGGGGACGCGCTGCCCCTTGTGACGGCCGACTTTCATCCTGGTGTCAAACTCGGCGTGCAAAGTCATGTGGCGCTCCGAATGAATGGAAGTGTGCTCGTGACCCTTCTCGTCGAAGAACACGATTCCGTTGAAATCTTCCTTCGACGTGCGGTTGACGCTCGCGGACTTGATGCCTCCGAGTTTTTTGCGCAAAGGAAGCTTGAACGGCGGCATGTTGTCCTGGTTGTACACGCTCCCGATGATCAGCGGCTGGTCGGGGTCGCCCTCTTCAAAGATCACGACCACCTCGTGTCCGATGCGCGGCCAGAAGAAACCACCCCACCCCTTGCCGGCCCACACCTGAGCGACGCGCAGCCAGCAGGAACTGTCGGCGTTCATTTTTCCTTCCCGGTCCCAATGGAACTGGACCTTCACGCGCCCGTATTTATCGACCCAGATTTCCTCGCCCGGCGGCCCGACCACCGTCGCAGTCTGCATGCCCGCGATTGCCGGCACCCTCGTTTCGCGTTGCGGACGGTAGCGGAGCGCCTCCGGAATACAGGTGAAACGGTTCTCGTACCTGAAAGCGCTGATCTCCGACTCGCCGCTCCGGTAGGACTGGTCGCGCGCTTCGTGTTCGACGCTGGTGAGCAGATAGCTGGCGTCGGCGTCGAAATGGCGTTCGAGCTTGAACTTGTGCCCGGCCGTGAACTGACCGCAATCGCTTTTTCCGTCGATGCGGATTCCTAGAACTTCTTCCTGCTCCATGCGCAGGCGGACGGTGCGGGTACGGTCCTCGAAGATGTGTGAAATATCGGCCGGACGGTCGCCGCCGCTAGGATCGATTCCGTCGAAGCGCTGCGCGTAGCGGCCCGGATAGTCGTAGATTTCAAGATCGCCGTTCGCGAGGTTGAGCTTGTGAGTGACTTTTCCGATAGGAACGCTAACGATCGTTTTTTCCTTGGCTTCCAACTGG
>Ga0210388_10000184_pt1 | contig 62403 bp, 49 predicted proteins | sample IncBWC19OmetaG_FD_155485 | JGI IMG/M metagenome (GOLD analysis project Ga0210388, IMG submission 155485) | Forest soil microbial communities from Barre Woods Harvard Forest LTER site, Petersham, Massachusetts, United States - Inc-BW-C-19-O ... | reverse complement strand
GCCTTCGGGCCGAGGTGATTTTTCTAAGTCCTTTGCACTCAGGAAGAAGTTGGTGGACGTGACCGGGATCGAACCGGTGACCCCCTGCTTGCAAAGCAGGTGCTCTCCCAGCTGAGCTACACGCCCACAGCAGGAGTGACCTTCATTCTAAAGCATTTCCGCGCGCGCCGAAATCCATTCCTTCGCTTTTCGGTCATCTGGAATGAACCCCTATTTAGAGACAGTTTTTGACGGCCACATATCCGAAGTGATCCGACCCCGTTTCTCGATAGTGTTCTCTAATTGCCCCGACAACAGCCCGTTAATCACTACAAGCGCGTTTACCGGGACTGATCGTGGTCTGTTTCGGTCGGTTTTGGGTCCGTGGTCTCCCGTTCCCAAATGCGAGGCACCTGGCACCGGCGCACGCTCCGACGGACGGCAGTCGAGCCATACCCAATTCGTTGAACAGTCAGAGACGTGCCTGGGAAAATGAATTGCCGGCCGAGCGTGTTCTTCATATCGACCACCTGTTTGCGCGCATGCAACGTCTTAATACATACGAAGCAAACACAAGCGCCATGACGAGAATCGGATCAAGTTTATCCCACGTACTGCCATTGCTATTCAGGTGTGAATAGGACGCCAGTACAAGATCGATCGTGAGACCAGCATAAACCCACTCAGTCAATCGAGGCACATTGGGAATTAGAAGGCCCACGCCACCAAGAATGTGGGTCAGGCCAATCAGAGGGATGATATAGAGTGGGTATCCGAGCTCTTGATTGACGATCCTCCATTCTCCGGGATTATGAATTAGATACAATATTCCAAAGTACACCCAGATGAACGCGAGAACGCCGGTTATTACCATCGCGGCTATTTGAGTTGCTTGACCTCCTGCCGGTTTATCTATTGTGTGTTCATCTTTCATATAAAAAGCGATCCTTTTCTTGCGGTCGAAATGGTTGAATCGTTCTGCAATAAGTCGGCTCTTGTACGCGACTGAAATCAACGCTCTGCATGGGCGGGACGGCCTCCGGGCTCAGGCCGGTGCGCAACACTGACGATGGCATCGCAGCCGTTCAAACGGAATGGCCTTTTGCCTTGACGGCCTGCTGAGAAGCGGCAAATACATCGCCTGCGGACGTCGTACCCGCTACGTGCTCCGTACCGGTGATTCCGAGGTCCATCCATCCCGCGTTCACGCTCTCAAACATTTCTTCGGCAGGTCCAGTGTGGCCCTTCGGAACGCCGAACTGCTCGAACGCTTCCGCCCACCCTGCACGCGGGACGGCAAAGGCTTTTACGTCGCGTTTTAGGACTTCACCTAATTGTTCCGCCACTTCATCGGCGCTTACCATCGAACCGAGCTCGATAACGCGATGCCCTGACCACGCCGGCCCGGTCAGAAGCTTTGCTACCTCTACCCCGATGTCGTTTGTCGCGACCATCGTTGATTTCCGGTTTGTAGGATTGTAGAAGACTGGTAGTGTTCCGCCTTGGGCGGCCTGTAAGCCGAAAAGAAAGTTTTCGAAAAAGCCGCCTGCACGCACAAATGCGACCGGAGACGGCAGGCTGCGAAAAGCTTGCTCCAAAAGCGATAAGGCTGTGATCATCCCCAGCCCGTTTGTTCGATTCGCGCCCATTGACGAAAGCGCTACAACCCGCGGCGGCACTACCTTGGTTAGCGCCTCGACATAGTTCGCAATCACGTCCTTTGCTTCTTTGTAATCAGGCGACGGTGCCCAGACAGCCGGCAACATTACAAACGCCCCTTCAACACCTTTGAGCGCCGCCGCTATGGCTGTCGCATCGTTCCAGTCTCCATCCACCAACTCCACGCCTTGAGCTGCCCACTCCGCCGCTTTGTCGCGATTGCGCACAAGTGCTCGCACCTGTTTGCCTTGCTTCAGCAGATGCCGCGCGGTGCCGCCCCCAACGTGTCCAGTAATTCCCATGACTAAATACGTGGTCGTTTTCTGCTTCATCGCATTCTCCTTTTGCCTCGTAATTGGCCGCCCATCCAAATGAGCGACCTGCTTGATTGGATGCCCAAGAAAACCATTGGTTGCAAAATAATCATCGGTTACACTACCACTGGTTGTAAATCAACAATCGGTCGCAAGAGTCGTCAAACGAGGCTAAGCTATTGAAGTGACATCCACATCACCAAGTCGCCGGGTAGAGCGTAAGGAGAGGTTGCGGGCCGAAATCCTTGCGGTTGCCAGCAAAATGTTTGCCGATCGCGGCTACGAAGCCGTCACGCTTCGCGCAATCGCTAAAGAGATCGGCTACACGCACGCCGTGATCTACCAGCATTTTCCTGACAAATGGCATATTCTTGCCGAGTTGAGCAGGGAGACGATCGGGCTGCTGATTCAGAACTTCGACGCGATTGCCGCTGAACATCCTGCACCGAAAGAGCGTCTTTTTGCGACTTCACGTGGCTTGATTCAGTTCTGCACTGCCCATCCACAGCAGTTCCGCAACGTCTTCTTCGGGCCGGAGAACCGCAACGGCATCCGCGCTGGACAATATATCAACGACATTGGCACGCCTTTGTTCCAGCGTTTCGTACAGCTCTTTTTCGATGTTGCCAGGGATGAAGGATTGCCGAGTAAGGATGACATGGTGGTGGCCCATACCTGGTGGTACACGATCTTCGGCCTCGCCACGCTCATGGTCATCCAAGGGGTTGTGCCTGACTTGCCTGACCAGACTCTCGTGATCGAGCAAACGATCGCCACGCTTTGGGCGGGCGTTCAGGCTGTTCCGCGATTGCCGAAGAGCGCAGTCTCCAAGCGATCCGGCCGATCCAGTGCCTCAAAGCCCTAACAGCTTCTGACTACTTAGGAGTCGTTGGCGGGCTTCATTTACTACGGCGGCTTGCCGTTGGGATCGCTGGAAAAATTAGGCGGTCGCGGCTCATGCGAGCCGGCCGTAAGCGGCGCTCCGTTGCGGACGTATCTGGGAACCGGGCGAGAAAGTATCCTTTTCTCTGTAGTTGGGGTCGAAGAAGACGCTCTCATGGCCAGCTGGTGCGAAGAGACCATTTCACTCAGTCGGAATTGGGCTACCAACGCCGCGAACGGCCAGGTCATGGTAAGTCCTATCGGGACTTAGCCGGCTGCGACCGTAGTCACTTCTTCCCGACAGGCACCGTCTGCTTCAACTCCTCGAACCAATTAAGCACGAGGAGTGAGGGCATTATACAGATTCGGAAGTCAACGGGAGCGATGGCCGCCGCGAAGCCGATGGACCGGGTCCAATCATTGCGGCGTCATCACACTACAACGTCGCTGCCCACGGAATCGCGGGTCCAGGCAAAGAGAGCCGCGACGGAATGTGGTGCAGCCAGATAGGTGCGGTTCACGACTGTCGGTGCAGCCGGCCATTCGACGATATCATTAGGCGAGTCAAGGCTAGTGTCGATCCATCGGCGCCACGAATGGTTTTCCGGGCTCATCGGCGGCAGCTCGAATTCAAGGGGTTGCGAGTAAGCATTCAAAATCAGATAGAGCAGTAAATTGTCTTTCGGGCAGGCCGTGCTAAGAGCAAGGCTATGCGAACTCAAGCTCCAATCAGGCTGCCCGAGTTTTACGCCGTGCCAAACTCTGCTTCCCTCCCGCAACATTTGATTCAGGCTTCGGTACTCAGGCTGCGATATCATCCGTCGGTTTTGGCGCTGTGCGCTTAGCACTCTTGCGAATCGAAGCACGTCGGCGTGCTTTGCGGCGAATGTCCAGTCAAACCAGCTGGTCTCGTTGTCTTGGCAATACGGGTTGTTGTTCCCGAACTGGGTACGCCGCACTTCGTCGCCCATCAGAATCATGGGCAGGCCGAGCGAAACCATCGTGACGGTGAGGAAGTTTTTTACTTGGCGATTTCTCAGCTTTTCCACGGAGGGATCATCCGTTGGGCCCTCAACGCCCCAGTTGTCGCTTCGGTTGTCGTCTGCGCCATCGCGGTTGTTTTCACCGTTCGCCTCGTTGTGCTTCTGATTGTAGGAGGTGAGATCGTTGAGCGTGAAGCCGTCGTGGCACGTCACAAAATTTACGCTTTCCTCAGCCTCACGTTCCTTATGGCCATAGATTTTGGGGCTTCCGAGCAACCGGTCTGCCAACGACACGACAAAGCCCTCATCGCCCCGGAAAAAGCTACGCACGTCATCGCGAAAGCGTCCGTTCCACTCACTCCATCTGTCTCCGGGAAAGCTACCTACCTGGTATAGGCCCGCCGCATCCCATGCTTCAGCGATGAGCTTCGTACCGGCCAGTGCCGGATCGGAGTCGATGTCCCAGAGCACCGGCGGACTCGGCAGCACGTTGCCCGACTCGTCACGCTCCATGATTGAGGCGAGATCGAACCGGAAACCATCGATGTGCATTTGTTCCACCCAGTAGTGGAGGCTATCGACGATCATCCGGCGAACGACGGGATGATTCGCGTTGACGGTGTTCCCGGTACCACTGTAGTTGGCGTAAAGCGAACGGTCGTGTTCGAGAATGTAGTAGGCGCTGTTCTCCAGCCCGCGAAAACTCAACGTTGGCCCGTCTTGGTTGCCTTCGGCGGTGTGATTGAAAACAACATCGAGGATGACCTCGATGCCCGCCCCGTGGAGCGCTTTCACCATGTCGCGAAATTCATCCACTGGGCCAAGCGGATCCCGACTTGAGCTGTATCCCTGGTGCGGCGCGAAGAATGAGAGCGGTTCATATCCCCAGTAGTTGACCAGTCCAGGCGGCGCGGCCTGTGAATCGAACTGGAATACAGGCAGGAGTTCGACGGCTGTAATGCCGAGTTCCTGAAGATAGGGAATCTTCTCAACCAATCCGCCGTAGGTCCCGCGCTTTGCTTCCGAAACCCCTGAAGTGGGATGGCGCGTGAAGCCCCCTACGTGCATTTCGTAAATGATCGTTTGAGACGCGGGCCGGTGGAGTGGAGTGTCGCCTTCCCACTCATACGCGTCGGGGTCAACCACAACATTCTTCATCGGCGTGGCGCCGCTGTCGCCTGGCAGGCGCGCCGCCTCTCGACTGTAATTCTTTGGAACAACGACGCCTCGCCCGTACGGATCCAGCAGGAGCTTGGAGGGATCAAACCGCATCCCGCTCGCGGGATCGAACGGTCCTTGCACCCGATATCCGTAAAGCTGACCGGGCTCCGCGCCGGGCACAAATGTGTGCCAATACTGTCCAGTGCGATGAGTTGCACTATCGATGGTGATCACGCGCGCCGGGCGAAGGTCTTCTTCCCGGTCGAAGAACACCAATTCCACGCCGGAAGCACTTCGCGAATAGATGCTGAAATTGACGCCGCCAGGAATCACCGTGGCGCCGAGAGGTGAACTGCCAACGCTCATACCACCACGGGTATCAACGGACTTTCCCTGTGCCAGGAGGGGAACGATGGCCAAGATTAACCCCTGCCCAGCAGTTCTCTGGCGGTCGCGACGACTCCTTCGGGCTCGAAGCCGAACTTCTTCTGAAGTTCTTTAAGTGGGGCCGAAGCTCCGAAGGTCTTCATGCCGATGATACGACCGGAGGTGCCTACGTATCGTTCCCATCCAAAGGTCGATGCCTGTTCCACCGCGATGCGGGCTTTCACTGCCGGGGGCAATACATGGTCGCGGTAATCCTGGGGTTGTTGATCGAAGATGTCCCAGGACGGCATCGAAACAACTCGCGAGCGGATGCCCTGGGCAACCAAGGTCTCGTGCGCGTTCACTGCGAGGCTGACTTCACTGCCCGTAGCAATCAGAATCAGTTCGGGGTCGCCCGGCGTATCAGCCAGCACATAAGCACCACGGGCAAGGCCGGATGCTGGTGCGTACTTGCTCCGATCAAAGGTCGGCAACGGTTGGCGCGACAGGACCAACACGGCCGGCTTATGGCGAAGTTGCATGATGTAGCGATAGGCCTCGACGACTTCATTGGCGTCCGCTGGTCGAAGCGTCACGAGACCAGGAATCGCTCGCATCGATGCCAGGTGTTCCACGGGCTGGTGGGTCGGGCCGTCCTCTCCGTCTCCCATGGCGTCGTGAGTAAAGATCAGGATTGTCGGCAGTTCCATGATCGCCGAGAGCCGAATGGCAGGTCGCGTGTAATCGCTGAAGATGAAGAAGGTGGCGCCGTAGGCACGGAGCTTGGATAGCGACAAGCCATTCACAATCGCTGCCATGGCGTGCTCGCGGATGCCGTAGTGCAGATTCTTGCCCGTCGGGCTATGCGATTGGAAATCTCCGGCGCCCTCATAAGTCAACAGCGTCCGGTTCGACGGCCCCAGATCGGCCGAACCTCCCAGAAACCAAGGTACGTTCTGAGCGAGCACGTTCAGCACCTTGCCGGATGCGTCTCTTCCCGCGATGCCTTTCGGATCCGCCGCAAAAACCGGCAAATTGCGATCCCACCCGGCCGGAAGTTCTCGCCGTTGCATCTGGTCGATCTCAGCGGCCAAGTCGGGATTTGCTAGGCGATAATCGCCGAAAAGCTTGGTCCACTCGCGTCGCGCCGATCCGCCCCGTTTGCCGATTCCTTGAGCGAAGTGGTCATAAACTCCGTCGGGCACGAGGAACTTCGCCTCCTCCGGCCATCCGTAGCTGCGTTTGGCCAGGCGCACTTCCTCCTCGCCCAGGGGCTCGCCATGGGCATCGGCGGTGTCCTGCTTGTGCGGCGAACCATATCCGATGTGACTGTCAAGAATCATAAACGTCGGCCTACCCTTGGTCTGGCGGAAAACGTTAAGGGCATGCTCGATCCGATCCGTATCGTTGGCGTCGCCGACGCGGAGAACGTTCCACCCATAGCCAAGGAAGCGCGCGGCCACATCCTCCGTAAAAGCAATGCGCGTGTTGCCCTCGATGGTGATGTGATTGTTGTCGTAGATCCAGCAGAGGTTGTCGAGGCCGAGGTGAGCCGCAAGCGACGCAGCTTCCGCCCCAACACCTTCCATCAGGCAGCCATCTCCGCACACGGTATAGATGTTGTAATTAAAGATCTCAAAACTCGGCCGGTTGTAGCGCGCCGCAAGCCACTTTCGGGCGACGGCCATGCCCACACTGGTCGCAAGGCCCTGTCCAAGCGGCCCCGTCGTTGTCTCGACGCCCGAGACCCAGTGATATTCGGGGTGCCCGGGAGCTCGGCTGTCGAGCTGTCGGAAGTGGCGTATGTCGTCGAGCGTCACCGACGGTTGTCCCACCGACTCATATTCGGCATCGACGGCCAGCGTTTTTGTGAGGTGCAGAACCGACCAGAGCAACATCGAAGCATGACCATTCGAAAGCACGAACCGATCGCGGTTGGGCCAGATCGGGTCCTGCGGATCGAAGTTCATGACGTGATTCCAGATTGTATAGACCAGCGGTGCGAGCGCCATCGGCGTGCCCGGGTGTCCGGACTTGGCTTGCTGGACCGCGTCGATCGAAAGGGTGCGAATAGTATTGATGCAGAGTTGGTCCAGCTGCGGGCCACTGACTGGTTGAGCGGCTTGCGCCGTACTCATGCTCCGCTCCCGGATTGTGCAGCCAATTGTCCAGTCGCGGCGCGGTCGGCCAACAGGAGAGCTTCATCACTCCGAACGCGCCCGGCCGGAATCGATCGGTCGCCAGCTATTAACCGACGCAGCATTTCCACCTTCTCGCTGCCGGTGACAATCCACAACACACGCCGCGCGCGATTGAGCACCGGGTACGTCAACGTCATCCGCCGCCGCCCCTGATAGACTCCCGTCACAGCCACGTCGGCCTTATCAATATCAAGAGCCGGGGCTCCGGGCACGAGCGATGCGGTATGCCCGTCCGGGCCGAGGCCGAGGTGAACCAGGTCAAGCACCGGCGGCGAGCCCGCGACGTCTCGTAGCACCGATGCGTACTGCGCGGCCGCTGCGTCGAGATCAGGAGATTCTACCGGCATGGCGTGAATCTGATCCGGACGGAGGGGTACGCGTTGAAGTAGGCTTTCGCGCAAGTGGGTGAGATTGCGATCCGGATGCCCCTCGGGAGCCACACGTTCATCAATCTGAAAAAGATTCACGCGGGCCCACGGAACATCTTCCCCGGCCAGTGCCCGCAGCATGATCCACGGCGTATGGCCACCGCTCACCGCCAGCGTGAAGAGGCCGCGGGAAACAACCGCGGCGCGTGACTCGGCGGCGATGGCCGACGCCCCGGCTCGCGCGACCGAATCCGCGTCATCGAAAACTTCGAGCTTCATGAGATTTCTCCCGGTCGAGACCAGCGACTCCGATATAGGATCTGGCAACGAGCTTTCAATTCAGACGACATCTTCGTCAGGCCATCTGCGCCAACGCGCGGGAATCTCTCTGGTCCGCTGCGGTCGGGTTATGCCAGCCTTCTGGCGGGCGCACGCTTCGGTCCACTTCACCCGGCCCCCAGGCACCCGTGTCATATTCATAGACTGGAGTGGCGGCCTTCAATATTGGATCGACGATTCGCCACGCTTCTTCCACATAGTCCTCGCGCGCGAAAAGAGTGGAATCGCCAGCCATCGCGTCGCCCAGGACTCGCTCGTACGCATCCATCTCCTCAGGACCTGGGTGACTGCTGGCCACCATCTCTACCGCCTCGCCTTTCAGGATATCGCCGGGACTCATGACGGTTGTTCCGATCGCGATCGTCATCTGAGGACTAATTCGAAATCGGAGGTGGTTCTGAAGGAGCGACGGATCGCTTATTACAGCGGGCGGCTTCCGAAAGCGCGCGAGCACCTCCGTGCAGGTAACCGGCAAATTCTTGCCGGCGCGGATGTAGAACGGGACGCCCTTCCAACGCCAGGAATCGACCTCGAGCCGTACGGCGGCAAATGTTTCCGTTTTCGAATCCGCCGCCACACCCTTTTCCTGGCGATAGCCTCGGAACTGCCCTCGCACGACGTCGACCGGACCCAGCATTGGAATCGCTTTCAGCACCTTCACCTTCTCTTCGCGAACGGTTTCACTGTCGGTGCGGACGGGAGGCTCCATGGCGAGATTGCACAAGATCTGGAAGAGATGGTTTTGGATCACATCGCGAATCGTTCCGGTTTGATCGTAGAAAGCGCCGCGCCCTTCGACGCCGAAATCTTCCGCCATCGTAATCTGAATGCTCTCGATGTAGTTTCGATTCCAGAATGGCTCCATGAACGCGTTCGCAAATCGGAAAATCACGACGTTGTTCACCGGCCGCTTGCCGAGATAGTGGTCGATTCGAAAGATCGCGGACTCGGGAAAGGATTGGTGCAAGGTCCGATTGAGCTCCCTCGCCGAGTCGAGGTCGTTCCCGAACGGCTTCTCTACAATCACGCGGGCGTCGCCGGCGCTGTCCGCCCCCGCCAATTGCTTCACAACCGTCTCAAATAGCGCAGGCGGAATAGCCAGATAGTGGGCCGGCCGTTGGGCCGAGCCCAGCGCTTTGCGGATTGCTTGAAAGGTGCCCGGATCGTTGTAGTCGCCGTCCACGTACCGCAACAGGCCGGTCAGCCGTTCGAAAGCGGCCGGGTCAATTCCACCGTGCTTTTCGAGGCTGTCGTGCGCTCGCGCGCGAAACTGCTCCAGATTCCAGCCGGCTTTCGCCACGCCAATGACAGGCACGTTCAAGTGGCCGCGTTTGACCATCGCTTGCAGCGCTGGGAAGATCTTCTTATACGCCAAGTCACCTGTAGCGCCGAAGAATACCAGCGCGTCGGAATGGCTCATCCTAAGGCTCCTTCTGCTCGGTTATTTGCCAGCCGCCTTCTCCAAATGGCCGCCGAAACCGAAACGCATCGCCGAGAGCAACCGATCCTGATAATCCGCTTCCCCGCGAGAGGCGAATCGTTCATACAACGCGGTTGAGAGAACCGGTACCGGCACCGCCTCGTCGATGGCAGCTTTGATCGTCCACCTCCCCTCTCCTGAATCAGAGACACGCCCGGCGAACTGGGCGAGAGAGGGATCCTTCACAAGGGCCGAGGCCGTCAGGTCAAGCAACCAGGACGCGATCACGCTTCCGCGCCGCCATACCTCGGAGATATCGCGCAGATTGAGATCGTATTGATAATGTTCGGGATCGCGTAGCGGCGTCGTCTCTGCGTCCACCGCAGCCTGCTCCTTGCCTACGTTCGCAGAGCGCAGGATGCTCAGGCCCTCGGCGTAGGCAGCCATCAGCCCATACTCGATCCCGTTGTGAACCATCTTGACGAAATGCCCGGCTCCGTTGGGGCCGCAGTGCAGATAGCCCTGTTCGGCCGTCCCGTCAAACCTCTCGCGTCCCGCAGTACGCGGTATGTCGCCAGCTCCCGGGGCCAGAGTCGAGAAGATGGGGTCCAAGTGTTTGACGGTGTCTGTCTCGCCACCGATCATCATGCAGTAGCCGCGCTCCAAACCCCAGACTCCACCGCTCGTTCCCACGTCGACGTAGTGAATCCGCTTCGCTGTCAGTTCCTTGGCCCGACGGATGTCATCAATGTAGTAGGAATTTCCTCCGTCGATGAGGATGTCGTCAGGCTCAAGATGCGGCAGAAGGTCGGCAATGCTTTGATCCACCACGGCCGCAGGGACCATCAGCCAGATCGCCCGAGGCTTCTCCAACCGCTTCACGAGATTCGCCAGCGAGTCCGATCCGGTCGCCTTTTCCTGAACCAGATCTTCGACCATCTTCGGCGATCGATCGAAGACGACGCACGGGTGTCCGCCCTTCATCAGGCGCCGAGCCATATTTGCTCCCATCCTTCCAAGACCAATCATTCCGAGTTGCATCGCTCGCTCCTTCATCTGCCGCGTCGTCGCGTGACCGACATCGGCGCCTTCGACGAATACTCTATGCGGGCCCACCGCGGGGCCGTTCCAAGAATCTGCGTCAGGTTGACCAATCGTCAGGACGCCCGACTAAGCTTTCGGTATCTGCGGATCAGGTTGTTCGTTGAGCTGTCATGTGTCAGCGAAGGCTCCGTTTCGCCCTCAAGTTCCGGAATGATGCGCTGGGCCAGCACTTTGCCAAGCTCTACGCCCCACTGGTCGAACGAGTTGATCTTCCAGATGGTGCCCTGCGTGAAGACGGCGTGTTCGTAGAGAGCGACGAGCTTGCCGAGGACCTCCGGCGTGAGCCTCGCGGCGAGAACGGTGTTCGACGGCCGGTTGCCCTCGAACACGCGATGAGGGACGAGCCAGTCGGGCGTGCCCTCGGCCTTGACTTGCTCGGGCGTTTTTCCGAACGCCAATGCTTCCGTCTGTGCGAAGACATTTGCAAGCAACATGTCGTGCTGACGGCCAACCGCGTTGAGCGGCTGTCCAAACGCAATGAAGTCGCAAGGAATTAGCCTGGTCCCCTGATGAATCAGTTGATAGAAGGAGTGCTGGCCGTTGGTTCCGGGCTCGCCCCAATATATCGGGCCGGTCGGATACGTGACCTCGTCCCCACCGATCGTGACGTGCTTTCCATTGCTCTCCATTGTCAGCTGCTGCAGATACGCCGGGAACCGCTTTAGATACTGTTCATAAGGCAGCACCGCAACCGTCTGCGCGCCGAAAAAATCGGTGTACCAAATCCCCAGAAGGCCCATCAGTACCGGCAGGTTGCGATCGAACGGCGTGGCGCGGAAATGCTCATCCATCTCGTGGAAACCGTCGAGCATGCGCCGGAAGTTATCCGGCCCCACGGCCAGCATCGTCGAAAGGCCGATCGCCGAATCCATGGAGTAGCGTCCGCCAACCCAGTCCCAAAAACCAAACATGTTGGCCGTATCAATTCCGAACTTCGCTACTTCCGTAGAGTTTGTCGATACCGCGACAAAATGCTTGGCCACGGATTTTTCGTCACCGCCCAGGGCGGCCAATGACCAGGCGCGAGCGGTGTGCGCGTTCGTCATCGTTTCAAGCGTCGTGAACGTTTTTGAGGAGACAACGAAGAGCGTCTCGGCCGCGTCGAGATCGCGAACCGCTTCCGCGAAGTCCGTGCCATCCACATTCGAGACGAAGCGGAACGTCCTCGTGCGGTCGCTGTAATGCTTTAGTGCCTCATAAGCCATCACCGGCCCAAGGTCGGAGCCGCCGATGCCAATGTTAATCACGTTGCGAATCGGTTTGCCGGTGTGGCCCTTCCATTCACTGCTGCGCACGCGATTCGAGAATGCCGTCATCTTGTCGAGGACGGCGTGAACCAGCGGCACAACGTTTTCTCCGTCCACCAGGATGGATGTCCCTTTGGGCGCGCGCAGGGCTACGTGCAGCACGGCGCGCTTTTCCGTGAAGTTGATTTTGTCTCCTCGAAACATGGCGTCGATGTGCGAACGCAGGCCGGATTCCTCGGCGAGCTCGACGAGAAGCCTGAGAGTTTCGTCGGTGATGCGATTCTTCGAGTAGTCGAGGAAAATCCCGGCGGCTTCGGCGGTCAGCCGCTCGCCGCGCTTGGAGTCTTCCGCGAAGAGCTCTCGCAGATGTGATTTTTGAACCTTCTCGTAGTGGGCTCGCAGCGCCTCCCAAGCCTTGCGTTTCGTCAGTGGTTCAGTGACCCGGGACGTGGCGTCCGGTGTAGCGGGTGTTGCCATTTTCATGCTCCTTTCTTTTTCACGACTACTTTGCTGCTGCCCGCTTGACCGCGGCACTCTTGACCGCGATCACCTCCATCAGCTCGCTCCAGGACTGAACGAACGACTTCGCGCCTTCGTCCTGAAGTCTCGCCGCTAAACCGTCGATATCGATGCCGGCATTGCCGAACTGTGCCAGCACTCGCTCGCAGTCGCCGCCGTCAGCTGGCAACATCGCGCCGATTTCGCCGTGATCGGCCAGAGCCTTTAAAGTTCCTTCGGGCATCGTGTTCACCGTGAGTGGCGCAGCAAGCGCTTTGACGTAAAGAATGTCGGACGCTTTGGGATCCTTGGTGCCCGTGCTGGCCCAGAGGAGCCGCTGAGGACGCGCCCCGGCGTTCGAAGCGCGCTGCCACCGAGGGGAATCAAGGAACGCCCGATAAGCTTTGTAAGTACGGCTGGCGATCGCGACGCCGAGTTGGTCACGCAGTGAGTCCGGCACGTTGGCCGCGACGGCGACGTCCCAGCGGCTGATAAACAGCGAAGCGACGGAACCGACGGTGGGCTTGAGCCCGGCATCGATGCGCCGCTCGATGCCTCGCAAGAACGCCTCGGCTGCCGCCAGATACTGCTCGCGAGAAAACAGCAGCGTGACATTGATCGGTATACCGGCAAAGATCGCTTCTTCGATCGCCGGCAGACCTTCCTTCGTGCCGGGAATCTTGATGAATACGTTCGACTGCCCGGCACGTGTGTGGAGATCCCGCGCGGCCGCAATGGTGCTGGCAGTGTCGTATGCCAGCAAGGGCGAAACCTCCAACGACACCCACCCGTCGACGCCGTCCGTCCGGTCATAGACTGCTTGAAACAGCACGGCAGCCCGGGTAATGTCCTCGAGCGCCAATTCGAAAAACAGGGCCTCGCCCGACCTGCCCTTGCTTACCTTTTCGCCGATCGCGGTATCGTAAGCGCCGCTGTTCTTGATCGCGTGGTCGAAGATCGTCGGATTGGAGGTGAGACCAGTTACCGATAGTTCATCGATGTAGCGTTTGAGCGTGCCGCTGTCCAGCAGAGTACGGGTGATATTGTCGAGCCAGAGACTTTGACCCAAATCGTGGAGCCGTTGTGTCGCTTTCATGCACTCGCCTCCGTCGCTCACCACAGTGAAGCTTTCAAAACCATGCGGTCAGTTCGTGGATGTGGCCGCCAGCCCACTCGCGTCGAGCAGAAACAATCCCGGATGAGCCCACACATCGCTTGAGTCGGGCGAGACGAAGAAGGGCAGGTCGCCGACCAACCTCAAACCTTTGGCGTGGGCACGTATCTTCAACCGCTCGGTTTGGCGGGGTAAGAGGAACCGCGCAAAGCAGGCTTCGTCAATCGCATTCCCATCGGACGGCTTGATACAAAAGAGCTTGATGTCGAACTGTTCCGTGTTCATCACTACCCTCATCGCCACGCGGGTGCGTCATGCCACAAAATAAACGACGCCTCCAACGGCACGAACGCTCCGCTGTGCTGGGGAACAAGCCGCGGCGTGTAGTCAGCGGCGGGACGAGTCTTCGAAATAACCGCGGTGTAGGTAAAACCGTTTGCAGAGCCGACGAGAGGCTCACCACGGTTTAGCCGTTGCGTGAAGGGAGCATTGCCGTTCTGCCCTTCCGCGTACAGTTCAACCCTCACGGCCTCGGGATCGAGATCATCGAGAAAGACCTGAACATCAAACGTGAACTTTCCGTCTTTTTGCTCGACGGTGGCGCTGCCAAAACGCAGCATGGACCAGTGTTTTGCGAGCTGGTTCTGCCAATGCAGCAGATCGGCCGCTAGCGAACCACCCTTCTCAGTGCGCCGGCGAAATTCGGCCGCAGCCGGTAGGTAGTGCTCCTCGGTGTACTGGCGGATTGCGCGGTGGGTTGAGAACGCCGGTGTCAACCGTGCCATGCTTTCCCGCATGCGAGCAACCCAGCCGCGCGGAATTCCGTGATCGTCGCGCGTGTAAAATGCCGGAACGACCTCTCGTTCGAGGAGTCCGTAAAGGGCTTCGGCTTCCGTCGCATCCCACGAAGGATCATTACCGTGTTCGCGGCCGTCGCCGATGGCCCAGCCTAGTTCGGGCGAATATGCCTCCGCCCACCAGCCATCGAGCTCCGACAGGTTCAGCCCGCCATTGACGAGAACCTTCATGCCGCTCGTACCGCTTGCTTCCCAAGGACGTCGCGGCGTGTTCACCCAGAGATCGACGCCCTGAACAAGTTGCTCGGCCATCAGCACATCGTAGTCACTGAGAAAAACCACGCGGCGCCGCGCTTCCGGGCGATGGGAAAACTCGATCCATTGCCGAATCATATTTTGTCCCTCGACGTCCTGCGGATGGGCTTTTCCGGCAAGCACGAGCTGGACGGGGCGCTCGTGATTCGTCAGGATGCGAAGGAGGCGATCCGGATCATACAGGAGAAGGTTGGGGCGCTTGTACGTTGCAAAACGGCGCGCGAAGCCGAGAGTCAGGGTATCCGGATCAAGATTGTGGGAAGCCTGCTCGATCTCGTCCGCAGAGGCTCCCCGGCCGGCCAATTGACGGATGTGGCGATTGCGAACATAGCGAACGAGAGCCTTGCGCCCATCCGCGCGAAGTTGCCATAGGTCCGACTCGCCGACCGCGCGAAGGTTGATCTCGGTGCCCGCCACGGCGTCGCGCCATCGGTCTTTTCCGGTCGCCGTTTCCCACAAATGATCCGCGGGGGCTGAATCCCAGCTGGGAGCGTGCACGCCGTTTGTCACGTGCGACACCGGCACTTCGTTTTCCGGCCACCGCGGAAACAGCGTCTGGAAAATTTGTCGGCTGACCTGACCGTGCAACCGGCTGACGCCGTTGACGGCGCCGCTGCCCCGTATTGCCAGGTACGCCATATTAAATGGTTCGGAGGAATCCGTACGATCTCGCCGCCCGAGCGCCAACAGATCCTCCATCGAAATCGAGAGGCCTCCCTCCGCGTACTTCTTGAGATACCACTCCATCAGGCCCGGAGGGAAACGGTCAAAGCCCGCTGCCACGGGAGTGTGGGTGGTAAAAAGATTACCGGCGCGCGTGACCGTAAGTGCCACGTCGAATGGCTGCTTGTTGTCGGCCATGTAAGAGCGGGCGCGCTCCAGCACCGCGAACGCGGCATGACCCTCATTGAGGTGGCATACCTCCGGCTGCAATCCGAGAGCCCTCAGGAGCTGCCAGCCGCCGATCCCCAGTACGAGCTCCTGCTTCAGGCGCAGCTCCGGACCGCCTCCGTAGAGCTCGGTCGTGATGCCTCGATACGCCGGAACATTCGCGGGGTCGTTTGTGTCAAGCAGATACAACTTCGCTCGACCCACCTTCACCTGCCAGGTGCGGATCCAAAGCTTGCCGGCAGGGAAGTCGATTGACAGGCGCAGCCATTCGCCGTTTGACTGACGCACAGGCCGGATTGGCAGCTGTCCGGGATCGTTGAACGGATATAAGGCTTCCTGCTGACCCTGCGCGTCGATTTCCTGTCGAAAATATCCTTGTTGGTAGAGAAGACCCACGCCTACAACGGGTACGCCGAGATTGCCGGACGATTTGAGCTGGTCGCCGGCCACATTACCGAGGCCGCCCGAATAAATGGGAAGCGCCTCGCTCAGCATAAATTCCATGGAGAAATACGCAACGGCCGAAAGGCCGGAACCCGGGTGCGCCTTTTGGAACCAGCCCTCGGATTCCTCGAAAGTCCGTATCTTTCCGTGGAGCTCGGCGAGAAGCTTTTGGAAGTTTGGATCGGAGGTAACACTCTGCAGTCTTTCCCCGGACGCCGTTTGCAACACGACCCACGCATTATGGGTCAGTTCCCAGAGTTCAGGGTCGATCCGTTCCCAAAGCTGATCCGCCGAGTGATTGAAGGACCATCGCAGGTCCAGGGCCAGTTCCGTGAGGGCATCTGAAACACCGGTAGCAGAGGGACGACCGCTTGAAGCGGCACTGCTCATACAGGGTTCCTTCCTGCGGGCTTAAGAGACCGCCGCTGCTCGCCCGCTACGTGCGAGCGTCTCGGAAACGATTGTCTGGGCTTGTTTTTGGATTTCTTGCAGATGGTCCTGACCGAGGAAGCTCTCGGCGTAAATTTTGTAAATCTCCTCCGTGCCCGAAGGCCGCGCCGCAAACCACCCGTTTTTTGCGATCACCTTGATTCCGCCAATGGCGTTGCCGTCTCCGGGAGCTGCGGTGAGAGTCTGCTGGACCTTTTCGCCGGCGAGTTCGGTGATGTGGATATCGGCTGCCGACAATTTTTGCAAGACGGCCTGCTGTTCTCGGGTGGCGGGAGCGTCGATACGTTCGTAGACCGGATCGCCCAGGTCCCGTGTGAGTTCACGGTAGATTTCACCCGGATCTTTTCCCGTGCGCGCCGTGATTTCCGCGGAGAGGAGGCATGGAATGATTCCGTCTTTGTCTGTGGACCAGACTCCGCCGTCGCGCGCAAGAAACGAGGAGCCGGCGCTTTCTTCGCCCGCGAAGCCAAGACGGCCATCGTGCAGGCCTTCGACGAACCACTTGAAGCCAACGGGCACCTCATAGAGGCCGCGTCCCAACCGAGCGCTGACACGATCGATCATGCTGCTGCTGACCACCGTTTTGCCCACGGCAACATTTTTGGCCCATTGATCGCGGTTGGCATACAGGTAGTAGATGCAGACGGAGAGATAGTGGTTCGGTGGAAGAAGGCCGCTGCCCTTGGTGACGATGCCGTGGCGGTCGTGGTCCGTATCGGCGGCAAATGCGATGTCGAACTTGTCCTTCAGCCCGATGAGTCTTTGCATCGCATACGGCGAAGAGGGGTCCATGCGAATCTTGCCGTCCCAATCCACGGTCATGCATCGCAAGGTCGGATCGACAGATTTGTTCACGACGGTCAAATCGAGACCATATTTCTCGGCGATCAGCGGCCAGTAATCGATGCCCGCGCCGCCGAGAGGGTCGACACCCTGGGTAATCTTGGCATTGCGGATCGCCGCCATATCGATGACAGTCTCGAGATCGTCGACATAGGCGTGCAGAAAGTCATATCGATGGGTGGTCGCGGCTCGAAGCGCTTTGGCGAACTGCATTCGCTTGACGCCTTGGAGCGCGCCGCGAAGAAAGTCGTTGGCCTTCGATTCAATCCAGGATGTGACCTGCGAACCGGCCGGTCCGCCGTGAGGTGGATCGTATTTGAAGCCACCGTCGTCCGGAGGATTGTGAGACGGCGTGATCACGATGCCATCGGCAAGCCCGGTTTTGCGGCCCCGGTTGTAACGGAGAATCGCGTAGGAGACCGTCGGGGTCGGGGTGTACGGAGTTCCTTCGGAAAGCATCACCTGGATGTTGTTTGCCGCAAGCACTTCGAGCGCGCTGGCAAATGCCGGCTCGGACAGCGCATGCGTGTCCATTCCAAGGAAGAGCGGCCCGTCAATTTTCTGCAATGCGCGGTAGTCGCAGATTGCCTGAGTAATTGCGAGGATGTGCCATTCGTTGAATGCCCCATCGAAAGCGGAGCCGCGATGGCCGGACGTGCCGAAGATTACCCGTTGTTGCGGGTCGTTTGCGTCAGGCCGCAAGGCGTAGTAGGACGTGATGAGCTTCGGAACGTTGACCAACATCGCCGGGTCGGCCGGTTTTCCCGCGTTCACGTTAACTTTCACTGATCGCCTCGCCGAAATACCTAATCCCAACACCTACCCGCGACCGCCGCGCGACACTCGGGGAGCCTTGTTGCAAAGTAGGCCTCAGCAACGTCGTTCGAGCTGCCGACGACGCGCAGCGTCACGCCACAACCCTATGCGCGACACTCAGTCGGAAATTCCAAAGCCCCTCGCTCTTGCTAGAGCGACGAGTCGATCCCATTCTCTGCCGTCCGCCACTGCCCGGTTCGGGCAACGTGAGGTGCGCCGTTTTCCGTCCCGATCTGCAACACGACCCAGCAAACTTTCGATGCTCTACCTCCGCGAATGGTCGCATTTCAGTTTAGAAGGACCTTCTTCGACAGGGCCCGTTACCAAGACGTGGCGCGGGCCCAAGCCGGAGTTCAACTACATTCCTGCAGCCTGGCTCGGGTGCAGCGAGCGCCTCGTCCTGCTGCTTCTCGCCTGCCCGACTCCGCTCGGCCAGCGGATCGGGCGTGTCACAGGAAGTTTCCTCATCCCTGCAATCAACGGCATTCGTTTCAGTCCCGTCTGCGCCATTGGGCCCCCGATGACCCACGGAGCCTTCCCAATTGTAAGCTTCAGCCGTCCCTGGGAGGCGGTGATTCCTCTGGCAAATCGATACGCCTCCGCCATTTGACTGGCGGCACAGTTTTCCAGATCCAACAAAATAACCTTTGGTTTCTACGTCGTGATTCTCCTCACTATACGTGTCGGAATGGTTCCTCGACGTTCTCGGAGGAAACCTTTTGCGCATCTCGCTCGAGTGATTTCGTGACCAGATCCTTAGAACCAAGCCCGACTGCGAGCGCCAGGGCGAATACGATTCCTCCGAAGAGTATGCCGAAAGCAAGTTTAACAATGCCCGGGGCGATCCGAAGATGCTCCAGTGCCATCGCAACCGCCAGCACGACCACGAGCCATTTCACGCCCACGCTCAAGAATCGCGCGTATTGCAGGTTCAGATTGACGGCGCCGATCAGCACGCTTCGCCCAAGAAAACGTGCGATGACACTGCCGACGAACAGGACCAGAGCAGCCCCCAGCACGTTCGGAATGTAAGCGAAGACGCTTCGCACGAACAAGGATGTCCATTCCGCGTCGAAAGCAGCGATGCCGATCAGAAGACCGGCAAAGATAACGAAGGCGGCGATCGCTCGCGAGACGAGAAGCGTTGGGCTGTTTGCCGGAGACCATTCAGCGAGAGAAGGAACGCCCCACCGAGCCAAACGTTGATCGAACTGGATGGCCCCAAGGAACCGGCGCACGATTGCTGCAAGAATGCAGGCCAATATGATCGAGACGACCAGCGCAAGGACTAGAGCCACAACTCCGGGGAGCAGGCTTGCAAGTCTGGTCAGGAACTGCGCGGTCGACTGTGCCAATGCTTGCTTTATTTGTCCCCACATAAATACCTCCATCCGCTTATCGAGATCTAAGGATTGAACCGGTCCGGCCAGCGCCATCGAGAGACGAGATACGGTTTGCCAGATTCGTAGGCGACCGATAGGCGCTCAAGCGTTTGATCCAATGTCGCTGCTCCGGCTGATGCCAAATCCTGGGCATAGGAGGCGACCCAAGCGAGGTAGAGCGGAGTCATCGACTTGAGCAGGTGATCGCGATTGATGATTCTGAGATGGTGTCCCAGCGCAAAATCAAAGACGATGCGAACCCACAAATCATCGGGCATACGAAACTGCTCGACCGGCATACGCGAGATCTTTCTAAGTGCGACCAAAGTGGAGGGTGGCAACACCAAACCCCAGATCTCCTGGAGGTCACGATTCGCCAGCTGGAACGATTCGACCAGCCGGCTGATGTCCACCGTTCCGGTCTCCTGAGACACAGAAACAGGATCGCCGATAGCCGGCACGGGAACTGAATTGCGCGCTCTTTGCCAGCACGTCGCGTAGCGCTCCATATCGAGAAAGATGGGGCTCAGGACCTGTGCGAGTATGGAGCTGAAATTCGTCCAGTCGGTCGGCGGGTAAATGCGAGCAGCGACGTAGACTTCGCACACCTGCAGGCTGTTACAAAGAGCACCGGGCGCAACGGATGCCAGGGGATTCCCGCGATTCACGGCGCTCCCGGAATTTCTGTCCGTTGGGGCCAGCTTCTGGAAAAGACGCCGCGAAATCCCTAAATCGGGCCCCATCGGATTGTGGATTCGTTTTCCGTAGAGGCATCGCGTTAGAGGAGCGATGATGCTGCTATTCAGCAATCCCTCGAATTTGTGGCGAGCGTAGCGAGGCGCGACGAGATCAACACCGTCTTCAAGCAGTGGCCGTACCAGCTGGCGAATCCAGTCCGGGCTCGCAGTCTCCAGTTTGGACGTGATGACGCCGCAGGCTTGCGCTCCAAACTGTTCGCAGGCTGCAAAGACGGATTGATACGCGTTTGCCATGCTGGCCGTCGGAGTGCCGGGAGCGTCCGGTGTCAATTTCGGCCACGGGACCAGAAAGGGATCCCCACTCTTTTCGAAGGCTCCCGGGCTGGCAGGATCCGGGGTTCGATCGTCTATCAGTATCGCGACGCGGGGCGATCCAGAAAGCGTTCGCAGACCATCACGTAACGCGACAACAGCCTCGTGATCGAGTTCCGCGACGATCCCGATGACGAGATCGGCAGTCTTCACTTGTTCGATCTTTTCCTGCGCTTGCTGCGGGAGAGGTTCCACTTCCACTGTTTAGCCTCGCCTCTTTTCGCGGTGGCTCTCAGGTTCCGGAATAGCTCAAAGAGAGAGCGCCATGATCCCCATCAAAGGGATGCGAACCCATGCGGGTCGCGCGTTCAGTTCATAGAGCACTTCATAGACTGCTTTGTCCAAAAGAAATAGATCTAGCAGGTTCTTAAGATCCGCGTTCGCGGCCGGTAAAAACTCCGCCCCCTGGGCGGTCTCTCGATATGCGCGTAGAAAAGCGGCGGCCGCCGACCTTTCCCAGAGCTGGGCCCACGGTTCCAGACGAGCCACATCGTCAGGATGGCGCGTAGTGTAGCTGATAAGACTTGAGTACGCGGCATAGCTGAACGACCGTAGCATGCCGGCTACATCTTTCAGCGGGCACTGCTTGGCGCGGCGATATGACAGCGAGCGAGCCGGTTCGCCTTCGAAATCCAGGATCACGAAATCAGTTTTGACTTTTAACACCTGGCCCAAATGGTAGTCGCCGTGAATCCGAATCCGCTGTGTTTGAAGGCCCTCCGATTCGAACAGGCGGAAGTGATCCAGGATGCGGCGGCGGCGACTGAGCACAGCTGCCGCAATCTCGACGACCTCGTCGGGCAGGAACGACACGCGCTCTCTCAGCACGTCCAGGACGCGAGAGGCATGTTGGTGAAGGTCCGTAACTAGAGCACGAAGATTTTCAGCTGTCGAAGGTTCCGGCGCAAACGCAGGGTCGTCGGGACGTGAAGCCAGCGCCAGGTGCAATTCGGCCGTTCGTCGCCCGAGCGTCGTCGCAGCATCAAAATAGATCCCGAGAGCGTCTTTCGCCGCCTGGGACACTGGGTGATTGGACAGTTCAAGCGGATCTCCCATCTCAGATTCCACGTTGTCTGGAAACCGAAGCGGAGCGCACGTCTCGAAGTAGCGGTCCAGTTCTTCGACAGTCCATTTCCAGCCGTCGCCCTCATTGGCGACCAGGCCCTGCAGCATGGCCACGGTAATCGGCTCCGAATCCGGAGAAGGCTTGAGTTCGATCGAACCAGCGAAAGGAGGAATCCGATCGAAGGATGTTTTCTCAGTAAGAAATCGCCCGATTTCGGCATCCGGGTTCTGCCCGGGCTCCAGGCGGCGGAACAGCTTCAATATGAAGCGATCGCCGAACAGGATCGAGGTATTGCTTTGCTCGGCCGAACCGCGTCGGACGGCCAATTGTCTCTCGCCTGAGCCGAGGATATCGGGAAAGGCCTTGCCGCGGATGCCTTTGATATTCCCGTGGCGGGCGAACAGTTCGCGTGCATCTTCAATCAGCGAGAGCAAATCGAGGCAGAATTTGTCGCTGAAAACTCCGTCGTGCAATACGCCGGTTTCTTTCCCTGATGTCGTGGGCGCGACAATTGCATTCGGGGTCGCGCGGCGCAATTCGTCAGCGTCCTCACCAGAAGTAAGCGCCAGGGGAATCAGATACACCGACGCCTCTCCGGCTTCGAACTGAACTTCCACAATCACCAAAGCGGACGCCATTTCGCCCAGCGGAATCCAATTGATAATCCGCGTCGATTGAATATGGCGGGATTTTCCCGCAAACCAACGTTGCTTCGGCAGAAATTCGGCCAGGCTCACCATCTCCAGACGTTGGCGGCCCATCCCTTCGCAAATGCTTTCCCAGCCCGCCGTGACATTCAGTGTCGCCTGTTCAGCAGGCTCCGCGCTTTTATCCGACATCTCATCTTTGGGCTGAAGCTCCAACCACAGAAAACTGTACGGTGCCAACGTAAGCCGGTAAGGCTCAGGCCCGATCGGCGGGAATTCGACATACCCAAGAACTTCGACTGGGACCGTTCCCTCTAGTTTAGATAGGTCCAGATCCACGGGTTGCGCGAATCGAGAGAGATTGGCAACGCAAAGAACCCGCTCGTCCCCATAGGTCCTGAGATAGGCCAGCACCTTGCGGTTCGAGGGCTCGAGGAACTCGATGCCGCCTCGCCCAAACACGCCAAAAAGTTTCCGCAAAGCAATCATGTTGCGGACCCAATTCAGAAGCGACGATTGTTCGTCCTGTTGAGCCTCCACGTTGATGGCTTCATATCCCCAAACCGGATCCATGATGACGGGGCTGTACAAGCGGGCCGGGGTGGCCGTAGAAAACCCTGCGTTGCGATCGGCGGTCCATTGCATCGGCGTCCGAACACCATTGCGGTCGCCCAGGTAAATGTTGTCTCCCATTCCGATTTCATCGCCGTAGTAGAGGATCGGTGTACCGGGGAAAGAAAGCAGGAGGCTATTGAGCAGTTCGATTCGCCTGCGATTGTTGTCGACCAGAGGAGCCAGCCGGCGCCGGATACCGAGGTTCACGCGCATTCTGGGATCCGCGCTGTAGGCAATGTACATGTAGTCGCGCTCGTCGTTCGTCACCATTTCGAGTGTCAGTTCGTCGTGGTTTCGAAGGAAAAGGCCCCACTGACAAACATCCGGGATGCTCGGCGTTTGGGCGATGATGTCGGTGATCGGCAGCCGGTCCTCTTGCCGCAGCGCCATGTAGATGCGAGGCATTAACGGAAAATGAAAGGCCATATGGCATTCGTCTCCGTCGCCGAAGTAAGGCCGGACGTCGGTGGGCCACTGGTTGGCTTCTGCGAGCAGAACCCGGTTCGAATAATTGGCGTCGATCTCGCGTCTTAGCGTTTTGATGACCGCGTGTGTCTCGGGAAGATTCTCGCAATTGGTACCCTCGCGCTCGACAAGGTAAGGAATGGCGTCTATCCGCAGAGCGTCAACACCCATATCCAGCCAATAGCGCATCACCTTGAGAACTTCTTCAACAACTCTGGGGTTGTCGTAATTCAAATCGGGCTGGTGCGAGAAAAATCGGTGCCAGTAGAATTGCTTCGCTTCCGGATCCCACGTCCAATTGGATCTTTCGGTGTCCGTGAAGATGATTCGTGCGTCTTTGTACTTCTCTTCCGTATCGCTCCACACGTAGAAGTCTCGCTCGGTCGATCCTCGCGGAGCCTGGCGGGCTGCTTGAAACCAGGGGTGCTGATCAGACGTGTGATTCACCACCAATTCGATCATCACTTGCAGATCGCGTTCGTGAGCCGCCGCCAGAAAGGTCCGAAAATCGTCGATCGTTCCGTACATCGGATGGACGTTCAGGTAATCGGAAATGTCGTAGCCATCGTCCCGGAGCGGCGACGAGAAGAAAGGCAACAGCCACAGACACGTGACGCCAAGATCCCGGAGATAATCCATCTTCTGAATCAGGCCCGGAAAATCACCGATTCCGTCGCCATTGCTGTCATGAAATGCACGAACGTGCAGTTCATAGATGATGGCGTCCTTATACCAGAGCGGATCCGTCGCACTGCCGAGCTTTTTTGGCACGCCGCTTTTCTCCACATCTCACGCCGTGTCGCGGGATCCTGGCCGGAAGACAAGAATTCCCAAAGGCGGGAGCGTCACGTTCAACGAGAAGGCCCGGCCGTGAATCGGAAGGGGAACCGCAGATAATCCGCCAAAATTTCCCTGTCCGGAGCCACCGTACAACGGAGCATCACTGTTCAAGATTTCCTTCCAGTAACCCTCGGAAGGAACGCCGATACGGTAGTTCTGTCGCGCGACCGGAGTGAAATTGCACGCAAAAAGGAGCTGGTCGTCCGGGTTCTGGCCCTTACGCAGGAAGGCGATCACGCTTCTCTGGAAATCTTTGCAATCCACCCACTCGAAACCGGCCGCCTTGAAGTCCATTTCGTGCAGCAAACGCTCGCCGCGATATAGCGTGTTGAGATCGCGCACCCAGCGTTTCAGTCCCGCGTGGAACGGCTCCTTCAGCAAATTCCATTCAAGACTCGCGTCGTGATTCCACTCCGCCCATTGGCCGAACTCATCGCCCATGAACAGAAGTTTCTTGCCCGGGTGGCCGAACATAAATCCGTAAAGAAGGCGCAGGTTTGCAAATTTCTGCCACTCGTCGCCCGGCATCTTGCGCAACATGGAACCCTTGCCGTAGACGACCTCGTCATGTGAGAAAGGCAGGACGAAATTCTCAGCAAAGGCGTAGATCAAGCTGAACGTGATCTCATTGTGATGGTAGGAGCGTAACACCGGGTCTTGGGACATGTAGTTCAACACATCGTGCATCCAGCCCATATTCCACTTCAAACCGAAGCCCAGTCCTCCGACATAGTTGGGCCGGGAAACTTGCGGCCAGGCGGTCGACTCTTCAGCAATGGTCATCGCACTCGGAAATTCGGCGTAGACGTGTTCGTTCACGGCCCGCAGGAAATTAATTGCGTCGATGTTTTCCTTTCCGCCGTAGCGGTTGGGTATCCACTGACCTTCGCGCCGCCCGTAGTCGAGATATAACATCGATGCAACGGCGTCGACGCGAAGACCGTCGATATGATATTTGTCCAGCCAGAAGAGCGCGTTGCTGATCAGGAAGCTTTGGACCTCGCTGCGTCCGTAGTTGAAGATGAAAGTGTTCCAGTCTGGATGCTCTCCCTGGCGTGGATCCGCGTGCTCGTATAAATGAGATCCATCGAAGTAGCCGAGCGCGGCCTCGTCCTTCGGAAAATGCGCGGGAACCCAATCCAGAATTACGCCGATTCCCCGCTGATGAAGATAGTCCACGAGGTACATGAAGTCGGCCGGTGTCCCAAACCGGCTGGTTGGAGCGAAGTAGCCGGTTGTCTGGTATCCCCACGAACCATCGAAGGGATGTTCCATGATCGGGAGGAACTCAACGTGCGTAAATCCGGTGTCATGGACATAGTCGGCCAGAAGAGGGGCAAGTTCGCGATAGGTCAGCCAGCGATTACCTTCCGCCGGTACTCGCTTCCACGAGCCGAGATGCACTTCGTAGACAGACATGGGAGAATCCAGCGAGTTGTTTTTCGCCCGGCTCGCCATCCACGATTCGTCGTGCCAAGGATAGGTACCGAGATTCCATACGCGCGATGCCGTCTGCGGTCGAATCTCGGCGGCGAAAGCGTACGGATCAGCTTTGTCAACCCGATAGTCGCTAAGGCGCGACTCCAGGTGATATTTGTAAATGGCCCCCTGTCCGATATCGGGCACGAATCCTTCCCAAACGCCCGCCTGGCTCGGACGCATGATGCTGGCTGAGGGATTCCAGTCGTTGAAATCTCCAATAATCGAGACGAACTTCGCATTAGGCGCCCAAACCGCGAATTGCACCCCGCGACGGCCATCACTCTCGGTGAGGTGAGCACCCAGCTTTTCGTAAGCCCGGTAGTAAGTACCCTCCGAGAACAGGTACCGGTCGAGTTCGCTCAAAGCCAATTGCAAGCGCCTGCTCCTTTTGCTTTCATGCTCTCGGGCAAATCGCCGAGGTCACCTGCACTACAAGTAGTAATCGAAATCGCGCTCTGTTCGGACCCAGCGGCGCACACGCAAAACATGTGCCGGGAGGCTATCGGGCGTCAGCTCCACATAGTTCCGGGAGCCGCGCCACGAATAGGTGCCTTCGCCAAGCAAATCGTGCACTCGGAATGCCTTGTCGGCGTCGAGGCCCAAGGACGCCAGATCGAGATCTACCCAGCCCGATTGTCTGTAAACGTAGTCAAGATTGACGACGACGATGATTACTTCCGAGAGATCGCTGGTTGCCTTGCTGTAACAAATCAGCGATGGATTGTCAGTCCCATGAAATCGAAAGTTATCGTTGCTTTGTAGCGCCCGGTGTTCCTTGCGTATCCGATTAATGCGGGTGATAAAATCCTTTAAGCTGGCCGGCGAATTCAGGTCGGGATTCTTGAGCTCGTATTTCTCGGAGTTCCAATACTCTTCGGTGCCGGGTTGACGCGGAGTGTTTTCGCACAGCTCAAAGGCGGGACCATAGATTCCATAGTTAGCCGCAAGCGTGGCCGCAAGAATAAGCCGGACCATAAATGCGGGGCGCCCGCCCCGCTGCAGAGATTCTGGAAGAATATCGGGAGTATTCGGCCAAAAGTTAGGACGGAAATATTCACATATCTCCGTATGAAACAGCTCGTTGACGTATTCGGTCAGTTCCTGCTTCGTGTTACGCCACGTGAAGTAGGTATAGGATTGAGAAAATCCAAGTTTGGCCAGCCGAAACATGATGTGAGGCTTTGTAAATGCTTCCCCAAGGAAGATTACCTCGGGACACTGTTTCTTAATCTCGCCGATCACCCATTCCCAGAAGGCGAAAGGCTTCGTATGGGGATTGTCGACGCGAAAAATCCGGACACCTTGATCGACCCAAAAAACGAAAATGCTCTTCAGTTCGAGCCACAGCGGCTGCCAGTCGGCACTCTCAAAATCCAGAGGATAAATGTCCTGATATTTCTTGGGCGGATTCTCGGCATATTGGATGGTGCCGTCCGGACGCGTACGGAACCACTCGCGATGTTGATGCACGTAGGGGTGATCGGGCGAGCACTGAAAAGCGATGTCGAGTGCTACTTCAAGACCGTTTTTGCCTGCAGCGGCGACGAAACGTTTGAAATCCACTAATGTGCCGAGTTGAGGGTTAATGGATGTGTGACCGCCCTCTGCGGAGCCAATGGCCCAAGGGCTGCCAACATCCGCCGGCTGGGCATCTTCGGCATTGTTCTTCCCTTTTCGAAAAGCGCGCCCGATTGGATGAATCGGCGGGAGATAAACCACATCAAAGCCCATCGACGCAATGTAGGGCAGCCGCTGCTCGCATTCGCGAAATGTTCCATGACGCCCGGGCTGAGTGGAGCAAGACCGGGGAAACACTTCGTACCAAGTGGAGAAGCGCGCTTTTTCGCGGTCGACCGTAACGTTAAGCTGCTTCTCGTAGCGGCTGCTAAAACGGCGGGAAGGATACCGTTGTATGATTTCCAGAAGCGTCTCTTCAAACGGAATAGCCGCGCGTTCCGGACCCTCGGCTTGTCGCAACCTGCTTGCCCACTGGCGGAGCTGCAGAGCGTCATCCCGAGACGCTTGTGCTGCCGCTTCCTCGATAAGTTCCGTTCCGATGAGCAGCTCGACGTGAACGTCTTGCCCAGCAGCTACTTGCTTGCTCAGCCCGACGAGCCAAGTCCGGAAAGGGTCGATCCACGCTTCCACCGTGTATTGGTACGGGCTCAGGTCCTCGACCGAAAACTCGCCGCGCCAGCGATCGTTGCCGAGCGGCCTCATCGGCGATGATTGCAATGTATTCTTGCCCTGCCAGTACAACACCTGACATGCAACCTGATCATGACCATCCGCGAACACATCCGCTTCCACTACCACAGCTTCACCAACAACACGCTTGATCGCGAATCGCCCGCCATCAATTTCCGGCGACACCCGCTCGATTACGACACGGCGTCGTCCGTTCTCTCGCTGCTCCTCCATGCTCGCAAGCTCCCGGTCGCGAAGTGGATCTGGCCCACCGCAGCGAAATGAACCGCTGTATCGTGCTCTAATTTTGATGCAGCTCCAGACACCAAGGTGTCGCGCTCAATATCGGGGTCCGCAATATCCTCTGGCTGGTCTTCTAGACTTGGCAGGAACCTGAGGCGTCTGCCAACCCGCTCTCGCTATGTATACTAATGTTGCGGGCCATGGGAACGTATGACAAATTCAAAACCGTAACCCCCATACCTGAACAACTTCTGGGCGCCCGCATTCTGGACGGAAAGGGCTGCAGTTTTCTTGTCTGGGCTCCGCATGCGACCCGTGTTGAGATATCCATACTCGATCCGCAAAATCGCAAAATTCTCATGCGGCCTGTCGGAGGTGATTATTTTCACGGCGTCGTTGAAGGCGTTTCTGCCGGAGCTCTTTACCGCTATCGGCTAGACAATGACAAGGAGCGGCCTGATCCGGCATCGCGGTATCAGCCCCAAGGCGTTCACGGACCTTCGCAGGTCGTGGACAATCGGTTTGACTGGAGCGATTCGGATTGGCGCGGGCTTCCGCTGGAAAAGTACATTTTCTACGAACTCCATACAGGAGCATTCACGCCGCAAGGGACCTTTGAGGCCATCATCCCGCGCCTGCCAGCGCTGAAAGATCTCGGTGTCACAGCAATCGAGTTGATGCCGGCGGCTCAGTTCCCCGGAAATCGTAACTGGGGCTACGACGGCGTTTACCCCTACGCAGTCCAGGCGTCCTATGGCGGCCCCGGAGCTCTAAAGGCGTTAGTCAACGCGTGCCATCAAGAGGGTATCGCGGCGGTGCTCGACGTGGTCTACAACCACCTCGGTCCGGAAGGGAATTACCTGGCGGATTTCGGCCCCTATTTCACGGACTTCTACAAGACACCTTGGGGACAAGCTGTCAATTTCGATCGCGCCGGCAGCGATGAGGTTCGCCGATACTTCATTGAGAATGCGCTGCAATGGGTTACGGATTTTCATATCGACGCGCTTCGACTCGACGCCATCCATGCAATTGTAGATTCATCCGCGCAAACATTTCTCGAAGAACTTGGCGCAGCCGTGCACACCAGGGCGGCGGAGGTCGGCCGTGATGCCTACCTCATTGCAGAAAGTAACAGAAACGATCCGCGGGTCGTCAGTCCTGTCGGGGGAGGTGGGTCGGGACTCGATGCAGTATGGAACGACGATTTTCACCACGCGCTGCATGTGCTCTTGACGGGCGAACGGAATGGCTACTACGAGGACTATTCCGGGATCGAAGATTTGGCGGTCAGCTACCGAGACGGTTTTTCGTACGCCCAGCGGTATTCGACCTTTCGCCAGAAGCGCTACGGAAAATCCTCGAAAGAGATTCCGCCTAAACGCTTCGTCGTTTTTGCGCAAAACCACGATCAGGTTGGCAATCGCCGCCTCGGTGACCGCCTGTCGCCATCACTGTCCCTCGAGCAACTAAAACTTGCGGCGGGAACCGTTTTGCTCTCGCCGTACCTTCCTTTGTTATTTATGGGCGAAGAGTACGGAGAAATAGCACCCTTTCAATATTTTGTGAGTCACGAAGATCCATCGTTGGTCGAGGCCGTGCGTCAGGGGCGGAGAAATGAATTCGCACGCTTTGGCTGGACGGGAGACATTCCAGACCCTCAGGACGAATCTACATTCCGGCGTTGCAAGTTGAACTGGGATTTACAAACCGCAAGCCACCACCGTGTCCTTTGGCAGTTCTATCGGGAACTGCTTCGGTTGCGGCGCGAAGTGCCCGCGCTGGCTCAGCTCGACAAAAATGCCTTTGAGGTCATATCGTTTGCCGACCCCAAAGTGCTGCTGGTAAAGAGGGGGATCGTTCCTGGTCAGGTGCTGATTGTCTGCCACTTTGATCAGACCCCCACTGAGCTCACCCTGCCGATTCCACCAGGGCGCTGGCACACGAGGCTCGATTCCGGCCAGGAGCGATGGGGTGATCAGGGGAACGAGAGCCCTCCCGTCTTTCAGTCACACGGCGAGGTTCGGTTTCGCTTGAGTCCATGGAGGTTCCTAGTTTTGGCCCAAACTGCAGAGGTCAACGACCCGGTTTAGGCAGTTCTCGGCTTAACATCGCAACCTCCTTCTACCCGCTAGATTGCTTCTGGCAACGGGCTCTGGAGAGTAACGAGCACAGGAATTGCTGATGTCAGCGAATATCCCGCTGCGCAACAGAACCGTTTGGGGTCGCCTTCTTTTTGTCCGACGGCGTCTTCTGAAGGCTAATGAACGACCTCCAGACGATTGCGCGACGCGCAAGACGCAGAATTTCGCGCCTCAGGGTTTTGCGGTTCCACTAGCAGCTTGCGCATTCGAGAGCGTAATCTTGCCTGTCAGCTGAACGTCGTCGACCGAGCGGCCGACGGAAACTGCGAATTCTCGCGGATCGACGCGCCATTCGTGCGCGGCGGTGTCGAAGAATGCGAAAGCGCGCCCGTCGAGCAACACCTTCACCCGCTTCGTCTCCCCGGCGCGCAGATTCACTCGCGCGAATCCCTTCAGCTCGCGCTCCGGCCGCGGCACGGAGGGATGAGTCTCGCCGACGTATACTTCCGCCACATTCGCGCCGTCGCGGTGTCCCGTGTTTGTCACGTCAAACGCAACTTCGTAGCGGAGCTCGGGATCTGGAGCTCCCTCGCCGCTCGTGCCCGTCGCAGCCGCGACCGGGCGCACCGTGAGGTTTTTATAGCCGAACGTCGTGTAGGAAAGCCCATAGCCAAAAGAGAAGAGGGGTTTCGCGCCGCTGCGCTCGTACCCGCGGTAACCGGTGAACACCCCTTCTTTGTATTCGACGCGATCGGTTCCCTCCGCCGGATAGTAACTGTCGTGGGCCGGATTATCTTCCCAGCGGCGGTCCCAACTGATCGGCAGCCGGCCGGACGGATCGACTTCGCCCGTCAAAATACCAGCGATTGCGGTACCGCCTTCTTGACCCGGATACCAGTTCTCGAGCACCGCCGGCACTCGATCGATCCATGCTGTGGCGTCCACAGCGCCGCCCGAGGTAATCAGCACAACGGTCCGCTTGTTCAGCGCGGCGACGTGCTCGATCAACTGATCCTGTCCTGGCGGCAGGCGGAATGTGCGGTCGGCGCCTTCACTTTCCGATTGCGGATCGAAGCCGACGGCGACGACGACGGCATCCGCCGACGCAGCCATTTTTTCCGTCGTCGCGTCTACGTAACCGTTCTGCCGCACGATGCCCAGTCGAAATCGCATCCCCAGGAAGCCAGGCATGCCGCGATGCTCCACTACGATTTTGTGCGCACCGGCGGCGAGCGTCAAGGTCGTCACGCCGACGAGCGCGCGCGCGTCCTTCCAACTATCGAGCACGAGCTTTTCATCCACGTACACGCGATAAGCGCCGCCCGCTTCACCGGTCGTTGCGACAAACAGGTCGTAGGGCTCGGAGCTCGCAGAAGTGTAATAGCCGGTCCAGCGCGCTGAGGCCTGTCCCGCGGGATATGGCATGCCAAACGCACCGAGATCCGCGTTCGAATCCGTGCCGAAATTAATGTGAAGATCGGTGTGGCGGATGGCGGGATCGCCTTCGAGGTTCGGATTCGGGTAGTATTCCGCGAGCAATCCGGGGCCGCCTCCCGTGGCAGCAGTTGTGAAGCTCGTCGCCTGCGCGAGCTCGGCTGAATCGGGAATTCCGCGGCGATACGTGGTGCGCACGGACGGGCCCAGAGTATTCGCAAGACCTTCCAGAATGCTAACCGCGCTGAACGGCCTCACCCCAGCGCTTCCGCCTCCGGCGTACACCGCGGGAAACGCATCCGGCCCGATCACCGCGACGTTCTTGATTGCGCGACGGTCAAGCGGCAGCACGGCGTCCTCGTTTTTCAGCAGCACGGCGCCTTCCCGCGCCGCCTCCAGCGCCGCCTGGCGGCCTTCCAGGTTGTAGCGGGGAATTGACGCGTCAGTCTGGTCGCGATCGAGCCAGTGCGATTTCACGGCGAGCCTCAGGATCCGCCGCACCTTGTCATCGAGCTGCGATTCGGCAAGCCGGCCGTCCTTCACCGCCGGCAGCAGGGTATTGCGGTTCATGAACATTCCCGACGGCATCTCAAGATCCATGCCGCTGTTCGCCGCAGCGACTCCGTCGGAGGTCCCGAATCAATCGGACATCACGACGCCCTGAAATCCCCACTCGCGCTTCAAAATCTGTGTGTTGAGCGTTTCGTTTTGCGTGGCATGCTCGCCGTTTACCTTGTTGTAGGAATCCATGACGGCGCCCACGTGCGCTTCCTTCACGGCGGCCTCGAAAGCCGGCAGATAGATTTCGCGCATGGTACGTTCGTCGATGACCGAATCAACGTTATGCCGGTCGAACTCGGAATTGTTTCCTATGAAGTGCTTCGCGGTCGCGCTAACGCCTTCGCTTTGCACCCCGTCGATATATCCGACTGCGATTCGTCCCGCGAGATACGGATCCTCGCCGAAATATTCGAAGTTACGGCCGTTCATTGGGGCGCGATAAATATTCAGGCCGGGCCCGAGAAGAAAATTCACTCCTTTCGCGCGCGCGTCGCGGCCGATCTGTTCGCCCACGCGCTGCGCCAGTTCCGGATCCCATGTTGCGGCCAGATTGATCCCCGCAGCCATCGCCGTGGCTGGTCCATAATTGCGTACTCCGATCGGCCCGTCGGCCATCCGCAGCGGGGGAACTCCTATCTCGGGCATCGCTCGCACGTAGAAGTTATCAACGCCTCCGATGTAGTCGATCTTTTGCCCCAGCGTCATCTTCGCCAGGATCGCGTCAGCCCGGCCATCGTCCGGCGATTCGGCGGAGTTGCTGGTGCGCGCCGACATGGAGATTAAGACGAGGAGCGCCGCCAGCAGCAAGAACGCCGCTCGCCCGAATCGTTTCATCGTGCCGAGCGCCATTTCCCGCGACCGAAGTTGCATCGTTCCCCCCATCTGTTTCATGCACGCGCGACGACCGTAGGCCTCGAACCGCGCAGCGCGTAGTACAAAATATAGAGATAGCAGAGGGCCGGCAGGACAAACGCATGCTGAATCCCGATTTTGTCGGCAAGTGCTCCCGCGAGTAGCGGAATCACCGCTCCTCCGACGATAGCCATGTTCAAAACTCCGGAGCCGTCGCCGGTGAGCGGACCCAGCTCCGCCACGCCCAGCGCAAATATGCTGGGAAACATGATTGAGTTGAACAATCCCACCAGCAGAATGCTGCCAATAGCGAGGTGGCCCGACGACATCACGGAGAAAAGCACCAGCGCACAAGCCGCAACCGCGTTGAACGCCAGCACGATCCCGGTCCGCACGTAGCGCAAAACCCACGCTCCGACAAAACGCCCCACCATCGCGCCGAACCAGTAAAGCGAAACGAGCCGTGCGGCGCGGTCCGGAGCAAGCCCGCCGATCGCCGGCACGCCAAAATAATTCACCAGGAAACTTCCGATAGCGACCTCCGCCCCGACGTAGGCGAAGATCGCAAGGGCGCCGAGCACCAGATGGCGTTGCTTCCAGACGCTGGCGCCGCTCTCAGGCGACGTGTGGCTGCGCACCGCTTGCGGAATGCCCGGAAGCCTCGCTGCGGCGATGATGACCGCCAGAACGAGCAAAGTGCAGCTCAGCCCGATGTAAGGCAAAATCACCGAAGAAGCCTGCTGTAAACGGTAGGCCTGGAACGCGTCCGGCGACATCGCGTGAAGTTCGGCGGCGGGTTTTGCCACAGCGCTCAAAATCAGCATGCTGCCGAAGTAGGGCGCGATGGTCGTGCCAAGTGAATTGAACGCCTGCGTCAGATTCAGCCGGCTCGACGCAGTTTTCGCAGGCCCGAGAACGGTTACGTAGGGATTCGCCGCGACCTGGAGGAGAGTGATGCCCGCGCCAAGCGCGAGCAGCGCCGCAAGGAATAAAGGAAACGAAGGGGCTTTTGCAGCGGGAACGAACATTGCGGCGCCGAAGCTCATGATCGCGAGACCGCTGACCATGGCTCGCTTATAGCCGACGCGGTCAATCAGCATCCCCGACGGAATTGAGAACAAGAAATACGCGGAGAAAAACGTGAACTGAACCAGGATCACCTGCTTATAGTTCAGATCGAAAATCGGCTTGAGATGGGGGACCAGAATATCGTTCAGCGCGGTCAAGAAACCCCACATGAAAAACAGCGTGGTGACAGTGATCAGCGCGCCTGTATAGCGCACGGTCCCCGTGGCTGCGAGCGCGACCTTCGACGATTCCTGGCTTGGCGCGTTCATCTTGATCTAAGTTTGATGTGGCAACAGCTTCCACGTGTCGCATTCGTCGCGCAAGCCCAAAACGCAAGTCACTACCGGCGGCCCCCTCCGGATGACCCGCCTAGCGCGAAATCGCGATCGTAGCTTGTCGCGCGAATATCGCGCGACAAGCTTCCGATGGAAACCGAACATAAAAATACGCCTCGCGCCGTAACAAGTCGATGATTTGCGGACGGCGGCACTGCTGCTATTCGGCCAAAACTCTCCGCTCCGAGCCGTCGGGCTTGTTCTTCATCACGGATTCCGCGTCGAAGATCATCGTGGGACAGTGTTCGGCGGTGAAGGAAGGCCAATGAGGTAGCCGTTGTGGTTCGGATTCCCGTGCCGCGCGAAATTGATCCACGCGTCGCTCACCTTAGCAGCTAGAGCGCGCGGACCGGGTCCGCGGCCGGTCATAGGAGCGCAACAATCCGTATTGTCGAAGACGAATGCCAGAACTCACGCAGGACTACGCCATCGTTTCCCGCTATTCAGATCCCACCCCAGGGCAGCCCGTGGTGATTGCCGCGGGTCTCGGCGAAAACGGCACCATCGCTGCCGGCGAATTTCTCACCGACGCCCGCGAGATGGCGGACGCCACGCGCCAGGCCGCGCGCAACTGGCAATCGCAAAACGTGGAGTTCGTCATTGCCACGCAGGTGATCGAAGGAAAATCTGCGTGTCCCCGCCTGGTCGCAGCCTACTACTGGTAATTTGTGCGTAGCTATGACGCTTCGGCCCTGTGAATCCCGCCTTCTAGCGCGCGGTGGGACTCACCGGAACGCTGACGGTCGACTCGAATAAACGGAAACGGCGCTCGAGCTCCCATTCCTGCTGTGCGTGTTCGCTCGATTTCAGAAAATTAGCGCAAGACGACGAGGGGTTGTCGGCGCCCAGCGCATCTCGGGAACATTCCTCAACGGTGTGGACGAATTTATCGCGCTCGCGCCACAGGCTCGCGCCAGGTAGAAACGTGTGCGTGATCCCGGTCCGCACCATCTGCTTCACATCCGCGTAGCTCAGCGCATACGTTTCAACCGCAAGCTCGTATTCGTGCGTCAAATCGATGCGCGACACGCCTTCGTCGTCGGTCGAAAGCGAAACCGGCACCTTGTATTTCCGATAGCTCCGAAATGGATGCTCGTATCCGGCGATGCCCAAAATCACATCGTTGCTCGTCAGGTTAATTTCGACCATCACGTGATTCGCCGCCATTTCGCGCAACAGATCGTACGGGCGGTCCTCGTACATCACGTCCACGCCGTGCCCGATCCGCTCCGCGTGTCCAGTCTCCAGCGCCATGCGGATGTGAAATCGCAGCCCGTCCGGCGGCACCATACCCGGAGCGAGCTCGCCTGCGTGCAGGCTGATGTGCAGCTTCGGATAGACTCCGTGCAGATAATCGATCTGCCGCATCCCCAGCGCGTAATTGTCCATCGCCACCGGATCGTCTTCCGGCTGCACGTAGTTGATCCCCACCACGCGAGGATCGGTTTGCGCGTACTCAAATCCCAGCAGAGTCTGCGCAAACACTACCTCGGGCGGAAACGCGCGCAAGACTTGATAGATGTAGCGGACCTCCACATGGCACGCCGGTGACTCATTCGCCTGGCCACAATGTTCGATCTGCTGGCGGCCCGCTTCCGCCGAATCAAAGAACGCCTTCGTTACCGCAATCTCGTCGCGCAGTCCCGTCGCCAGCAGCCGGTCTCGAATCGGTCCGAACCCCGCGTCCGGATTCCAGCCGTTCTCTTTCTTGAGCGTGGCCGCCAGCGCCAGCGCGTGGCTGAAAGGTGGTGTCACCATCAGCTCCATATATTGTTCGTTTTGGGATGCGGCGCGCGAAGCGACTTCGTCCAACCACTCTCCCATGTGCCGCGAATCGATGCCCCCGAATCGGTTGAACGTCCTGAAAAACTGATCGTGGCCGTCGTCGCTCGGCATTGGCACGAAAGCGCGCATCGAAAATGCATCCACGAGCCGGTCGTAAATTTGGTCCTTGTTGGCGTAAATGGATTTTGCGGGCACATTGCCGTCCCCGCAGTTCGGTTCGTGCTTGTCGGTGAACGAAAGAGCCGCGACATTTACGCACAGTCCGTCTTGGGCCGCGTCGCGAATCCAGGTTTCGGCGTACACGCCGCCGCTGAGGTGATAGTGCAGCTCCGCGCCTTTCGGCATTTCCTCCAGAAACGCCCGCAGCGTCAGCGGATTGCCGCGCGCGAGGTTGTAGGCGTTGTCGGCGCGGTCCTGCGCTTGCTTGGCTTTCGATCCGCTGCAGCCAGAAAACAACAGAGCCATCGAACACGCCAGGACAAGAACGAAGCCGGATGCAAAATCCTGCAAGCAATTGCGGGCTGAAGCCATTGTCGATCCTTTGAAGACGCGATCGCGTCGTTTGGTGACCGCCATTTTACAGCCGCCCGCCATAAACTCAATTTCCCATTCGCGCGCTGATGTAGAATCTTGGCGCTGTCTCCGCCGTCTGATTGGATTCCGATGGAAGCACATTTCGCGCGTCGACTTGTCAGCCGAGCCTGCATGGCGCTTGCCATGGTCGGTATGTGCGCAGCGCGTGCCTTCCCGCAAACTGCCTCCGTGCCATCCCCGAAACCGATCGAAGTGAAGGCCGTCGTCGTGGCGATGTTCGAGGTCGGCGAAGACACCGGCGACACGCCCGGCGAGTATCAGCTCTGGGTGGAGCGCGAGCACCTCGACCGGGTGATTGAGCTGCCCGCGGGCTTCCATCACGTGCGCATCAATAGAGACGGCGTTCTTGGAATGCTGACCGGCGTCGGCACGGCGCGCGCCGCATCGTCCGTGATGGCAGTAGGTCTCGATCCCCGCTTCGATTTGTCCCACGCGTACTGGATCATTGCCGGAGTCGGCGGTGGCGATCCCGCCGACGTATCGCTGGGATCGGCCGTCTGGGCCGATCACGTGATCGATGGCGACCTAGCCTACGAAATCGACGCCCGCGAAATTCCGAAAGAGTGGCCAACCGGCATGGTGCCGCTGAATCACGCGGCGCCGTACGAATCGCCGGCGCGGCAAAACGGCGGCGAGATCTATACCCTCAATCCTCAGCTCGTCGGCTGGGCATTCCAGCTCACGAAAGACGTGGCCCTTGCTGATACCGACCGCATGCGCACGGCCCGCGCGCGTTACACCGGCTTCGCGGACGCGCAGAGGCCGCCGTTTGTCACGCGCGGTGATGACATGTCCGGCAGCACGTTCTGGCACGGCACGCTGATGAACCGATGGGCCAACGCGTGGGATGCTTACTTCACCGGCGGCACAGGAAAATTCATGGTGACGGCCATGGAGGACACCGGCACGATGCAGGCGCTCACGTTTCTGGCGCAGGCCGGCCGCATCGACATGCATCGCGTCCTCGTGCTGCGCACCGTGAGCAATTTCACGCGAGAAGCTCCCGGTGAAACACCCGCCGACAGCCTGAAACGGATGGCGACCGGCAGCTATCCTGCGTTTCGCGAATCGGTCGAAGCCGCGGAAGCGGTCGGCGATAAAGTCGTGCGCGACATTGTCGAGCACTGGGACGCACGGGAGGCGACAATTCCCGGTACGCCGTGATGCCGGCAGACCGCAGCTAGTGTCAGTGCGAGGACGCTGCGCCGGCGTAGCGTTTGGCTGAGCCGTAGAGAGATCCTTCGACTTCGCTCAGGAAGACAGCGAAGACAAGAGACGAATCCAAGGCAAGAAAATGACAACGGCTCCACATTTCGACCGCGTGATCTGGATCGTGCTCGATAGCGTCGGCATCGGCGAGCTGCCCGATGCCGCCGATTACGGCGACCTGGGCCGCGATACGCTTGGGCACATCGCGCGCTCGCGCCCTCTCGCGCTGCCGAATCTCGTGCGTATCGGCCTGGCGAACATCAAACCTTTCGCGCATCTCGATCCGCCCGCGCGTCCCGCCGGATTTTTCGGGAAAGGCGTTACCGTTTCGCCCGGGAAGGACACAACGACCGGGCACTGGGAAATGGCGGGCATCTGGCTCGATCAGGCCTTCCCGGTTTATCCGCATGGATTTCCGAAAGAGCTGATCGCCGAATTCGAGCGGCGTATCGGCAAGCGCACGCTGGGCAACAAGCCCGCATCCGGCACCGAGATCATCAAGGAGCTCGGTCAAGAGCACGTGCGAACGGGATTTCCGATTGTTTACACGTCGGGCGATAGCGTGTTTCAGATCGCGGCGCACGAGGATGTGGTTCCGATCGCCGAGCTTTACCGCGAATGCGAAATCGCTCGCCTGCTGCTCGACGGTCCGAACCGCGTGGGCCGCGTGATCGCGCGCCCCTTCGCCGGGCCGGCCGGAAATTTCCGCCGGACCGAGCGGCGGCACGACTACGCCGTGGAGCCGCCGCGGCCGATGCTAATGGACGTGCTAGCGGACCGTAAAATTCCAGTGTTCGGCGTCGGCAAGATTCACGACATTTATAACGGTCGCGGCGTGGCGGACTACGTGACTACGAAAAACAACGCTGACGGCATGGCGAAGGTGACGGCTTCGCTCGCGGATCGCAAGAGCGGCCTGGTTTTCGCTAACCTCGTCGATTTCGACATGCTCTACGGCCACCGCAAGGACGTCGAAGGGTTCGCAAAATCGCTGGAGGAATTCGACGCGCTGCTCGGGCCGTTCCTCGCCTTGCTGCGCCCGTCCGATTTGCTGGTCATCACCGCCGATCACGGCTGCGATCCCGATCCGGTGAATCCGACGACGGACCATTCCCGCGAATACGTGCCGATCATCGCGTACACGCCCGCCACGGCTGGCGGCACGAGCCTGGACATCCGCTCCACGCTTGCAGATATGGGACAGACCATCGCCGAGAATTTCGGAGGCGCGATCCCCCAAGGCACCAGTTTTCTCGCCGAAATCCGCTAGTCATCATGGACGAACCGACTCGAGTTCGGTCGGACGTGGAATGGAAATAAAAAGTCCGACTTCCATTTCGCGGTGCGCGGATTACGCTGTGAGTCGCAGGAGACTAACGGCGCAGAGCCGCAAGCGAAAGGAGAGTCGGTCCTATGCATAAAATACGATTTGTTGGTCTGGATGTCCACGCCGAGACGATTGCCGTCGCGGTGGCGGAACCGAACGGTGAAGTTCGATCCTTGGGCCTTATCCCGATCGGCCGGAGTCCGTTCCACGGTTGGTTCGAAAACTGGAACCGGTTGAACAGCTGCGGTTCTGTTTGAAGCAGGTGGCACGGGCTACGTGCTGTACTGGCAGCTGACCGCCCTGGGAGCGAAGTGCGAAGTCGCAGCGCCGTTGCTGGTGCAGGCAAGCCAGGAGATCGCGTGAAGACCGATCGGCGTGACGCCCTGAAGTTGGCAGCGGCAGAAAACGCGTAATAGTCCGCAATGAGACAGACATCGCCACCAGCAACGGTCACCATGGTACCTGCAAGTGCGACGATATCACGGAGGATCCATGGGTTCTTGGCGTTCTAAGGTTTTATCCCTGTTCGTGGCTCTAATCGCGCTTTCCGCATTTGCGGGTATGGCCAGCGCAGAAACAGCGCACTGGCACTGGCACCACCGGCATCGCCATCCGCTAGTGGTGATTCGCTAGGATCGAAAAAGCACCGACACCTCTAGGAGCTTTCTCATTTACTTAGCACAAAAAAGACGTCGCTCACGGACCCTCATTTACAGGCGAAGGTGCGTGACTGAACAGACATTCGCGCTTCTCCTGAAAATGGGGAAGCGCGGGATCGCGGCAAGGAGTCGACAATGACGAAGCCAAGCACGAAAGATGCGTTGGAGGGCAATCTTCACGACTTGAAGGGAAAAGTGAAGGAAAAAGCGGGAGAACTGCTGAGCGACCCCAATCTTGAAGCGGAAGGTCAAACAGAACAGCTCGGTGGGAAAGTCCAGAAGAAAATCGGGCAGGTGGAAAAAGTACTCGGGCAATAGCAGTGAAGCGGTTGGCTGTTAACTAAAAGGAGTTTTAAATGTTACTACTCATTATCATCTTGATACTGTTGTTCGGCGGCGGTGGCGGCTATTACGGATATTCACGATGGGGAACAGGCGGTGGACTTGGAATCGTCGGGACGGTCTTACTCATCGCCGTGCTGGTTTACCTCTTCGGCGGAATACGACTCTAAAACCGGGCGACAGGTAGGAGTCTAGTCTCACGCGATCGCTATTGTAAGCCGTGGAGTGGACGTCGGAGCGGAGATTGCCGGCTTGTTTGGTGGTTTAGGGATCACGCATCCACTGCGACTAGCAGGTTTGCGATGCCTCGAAGTTGGAATTCCCTGCGCGCTGCTTGCGATTGTTTCACGGGTCGTCGCTGATATCCGCCATGCGGATTGCTTCGGGAGGTTTCCTGGGATCACCGTGGAAATCGAATCGTTGCTCCATTTCATTCCAGCTGCTGCCATTAGTTCATAGCGCCAATTCTTGCCCGAGACCTTCCCTAGTGGGACAGTTTTGCTGGGACTGAGGCCACTTTTGCCGGACGATGTTCCAGCGCCGAGCGGGCTGATCGCTCGGTGGACCTGCGCTCGCTCATTCGGACTGACAAAATAGCCGCACTCGTCGAACGCTCGCTTTCGCTGCGGCCGATCGTAAGTGTTTTCTAGGAGGCCTTGAAACGCGTGAAGCGCGGCGCGCGTCCTTCTAGCTATGTAGGCTCGCGGCCTCGGCTATCACTCAGCTCGCGCGAGGATTTTTAAATGTCGATAGGGAAGTGCCGACCGGCACGGCTGCTTCCATCCAAGGAGAGAATCGATGAAGAGGAATTGGATTTTCGTTGCGGCAATCTGTTTTGTAGTGCTTTCGCTGGCGCAGGTGGCGCGGGCGCAGGATGCTCAGGTGGCTGGGGCCTGGGACCTTAGCGCGCCCGGTCGTGACGGCAACGTCATGACACAGACGCTTACACTTCAACAGGACGGCACCAAACTTACCGGAACGTTGAAAGGCCAGCGTGGGGATGCTCCCGTAACAGGCACCGTCAGCGGGAGCAACATCAGCTTTTCGGCAACTCGGAGCACGCCGAACGGCGACTTCAAGATCGACTACACCGGTACCGTCAGCGGAGACGCAATGAAGGGCACGTTCACTATGAGGGACAACACGGTGAACTGGACGGCGAAGCGCTCCGCAGCCGGAAGCTCGACGAACTGAGTTCTGCAAGAGCATTTTAGAATCAACCCTTAAACAGAGTTTTGCCCACGCACGATTGTGTGCGAGGCTTCCGTTCGTTCTAGGCCGAAAAGCCCCACGCTCATACGTCGAGCACGGGGCACCCGGGCCACCCGCCTGACGAGGTGATCAGGATTGCCGGGTGTGCTTTTGTAGACAGTTTCATTTATTCGAAAGCCATAGACTCATTCACGTGAGGTAACCACGTGGACGAAGAAACTTTTGATATTTTTTCGGGAGCACCCGAAGAAAACGGCTCGTGGGTTGAGGCCATTGAGGGTCTCTCCAGCGCGCACCAACGAATGGGGCAGATTGCAGCAGAGAAACCTGGCAGGTACTTCCTACTCTCCAACACCGACCAATCCATTCTCACGCGAGTAGACACGCGCTCCCGAACGATGTTCGAGCGCTAAGGAGAGATTCCATGCGTACCTTGTTTTTGCGTCTTGCTCGACTGCGCCAGCAGTTCTTCGCGCTCAAGCTTCAGTGGGAACATGACAAGGCGATAGCGCGCACGCGCAATCGTTGGAATGACGCCATCGGGCATCCAGCGACCCCCGCCGAAAAACCGCAGGAATAAATTCTTACAGCACCATCCCCAGGAATTCGCATCCTGATCACTCCCCCGACGCTATTGAAGGGATTACTGCGTGCAGTAGGGCGATGAACTGGCTTTTGACGCGCTCGCCGGTTTCCATCACTTCGGCGTGCGTTAGGGGCTGATCGAGGATTCCGGAGGCCATGTTTGTTACGCAGGAGATTCCGAGGGCGCGGATGTTCATGTGGCGGGCTGCAATTACTTCGAGGACTGTGGACATGCCTACGAGATCGGCTCCGACTGTTTCCAGGAAGCGGATTTCGGCGGGGGTTTCGAAGCTGGGTCCGCGGAGACCGGCGTAGATACCTTCGTGAATGAGAATGCCGTGGCGCTGGGCTTCGAAGCGGGCGATTTCGCGAAATTCGGGGGCGTAGGCTTGCGACATGTCTGGGAAGCGGACGCCGAAGCGATCGTCGTTGGGGCCCATCAGGGGGTTCGCGCCCTGTAGATTGAGGTGGTCGCGGATCAGGACAAGTGCACCTTGGCTGTAGTCGCGGTTGATGGCGCCGGCGGCGTTGGTGAGGATCACGGAGCGGATGCCGAGTCGGCCAAGCACGCGGATCGGGAACGCGACTTCCTGCGGGGAATAGCCCTCATATAGATGTACGCGGCCTTGCATGACCGCAACGGGTAGATTTCCCAATTTGCCGATTACGAGCTGGCCTGCGTGGCCTGCGACGGTAGAGCGCGGGAAGCTGGGAATTTTCGGATAGGGAATGCGCGTGGGGGAGTGGAGTTCGTCGGCGAAGGCGCCGAGGCCGGAGCCGAGGACGAGCGCGATTTTGGGGCGGAGCTTGGTGCGCGCGAGGATGAATTTTGCGGCGCGGGTGGCGCGAGTGAAGGCGTCGGAGGCTTTGGCTGGTATCTGGGAGGATGGAGTCATTGGGTGCGCGTTGTTAGGCCTAAGAGAGATCCTTCGACTTCGCTCAGGATGACACCACAAGCAAAAGCACAATCAAATTGAAAACCAACAGTAACATCGAAACCAAAAGCTGCCGGGCTAAAATCCCCGGCGCTACATTTACTTCTCATCGGAGCATGATCCCTACTAGCGAGGCGGAGAGGAGATTTGCCATGGTGCCGGCTAGCATGGCGCGGATGCCCAGGCGGGCTAGGTCGGAGCGCTTGTTGGGTGCGAGGGCGCCGATGCCCCCGATCTGAATGCCGATGGAGCTGAAATTGGCGAAGCCGCAGAGCGCGAAGGTGGCAATGGTGAAGGAGCGTGGGTCGAGCGTGGCTTGCATAGGGCCGAGGCGCTGGAAGGCGACGAGCTCGTTCGTGACCATGCGCAGGCCCATCAGGTTGCCGACGGCCGAGGCGTCGTGCCAGTGAACGCCGGCGAGCCATGCGATTGGCGCGAAGACCCAGCCGAAAATTTGTTCGAGGCTCGAGGGAAACCAACCGATGCCGTGCGCGGCGAGAAGATCGTGCGCGCCGCCGAAAAGAGCGTCGACGAGGTAGACGAGAGCGATGAAGGAGACGAGCATGGCGGCGACGTTGAGCGCGAGGTGCAGTCCGTCGACGGTGCCGCGGGCAATGGCGCCAATGGCGTTGGCGTCCTTTTCCATTTCCGCCATTTCGACGCGGCCGGCGGTGAGCGGCTGCTGCGTTTCGGGGACGATCATTTTCGCGATCATAATCGTGCCGGGGGCCGTCATGATAACGGCGGCGAGCAGATGCTCGGCGTGAATTCCGTAGGCCATGTAGGCGCCCATGAGGCTGCCGGACACATGGGCCATGCCGCTGGTCATGATGGTCATCAATTCGGACTGGGTGACCTCGGGGAGGAACGGGCGAATGGTGAGCGGGGCTTCGGTCTGTCCCATGAAGATGCTGGCCGCGACGTTGAGGGATTCCGCGCCGCTGGCGCCCATGAGGCGGGTCATGATGATCGCGGCAGCTTTCACGATCACCTGCATCACGCCCCAGTAGTAGAGCAGCGCGAAGAACGCGGCGATGAAAATGATGATGGGGAGAGCCTGGAAGGCAAAGATGAATCCACGCGGAGAATTTTTCATGCCCAGCTCGCCGAAGATGAAGGACGAGCCGTAGTAGGAAAAATCGAGCAGCCACTCGGCGCCGTGGCCGAGCTTGGCGAAAACGTACTGGCCGATGGTCCAGCGCATCACCAGGAACGCGAGCACGATTTGCAGGCCGAGGCCCCAGGCAATGATTTTGGGGCGGATCGCGCGGCGGTTGTTGGACATCAGGTACGCGACCGCCAGAACGAAAAGTATGCCCAGAATTCCGACGAATCGGTGCATCCCGGCTCCATGTACGGCGGAAAAATAGCGGCTAGTATATCCCTATCGGGCGATTCGGCTTAGCGCAGAAAGAGCGCGGGCGCGTCCGGACAGCTGGAACCGCGCCCGCCTGAATTGGCAGAGGGAGGAGGCGATCGGGTGGACCGCGCCGTTATTTTTGCTCGGGGACTTTGAATTCCGAGCGGATGAACTGCTTGATGCCCTCGGCTCCCGTAAGGCCCAGGCAGACAAGATTGCCCTGCTTTTCGAAATCGATGTGAAAGTTGAAAAATGGGCAGCACTTTTCCTCGGCGACGACCCACTGCGCTACGTCGGCCACAGAAATGTCCTCTGGGCTGAACTGAAATTCGTAGCCTCTCGGTAGCTCGACCACAGCGTTTCGCGAGGCGAGCAGTCTTTCGGTAAGGTGCTGGTGGAACGCGCGCTCGGCGGGATTTAGTGCCGTCGTATTACAGAAGAATGTGCCGGGCGTTGACTGATCGCCTGCGGCTGGAGCCGGCTCTTTCTGCCCTTGAGCGGGTTTCGCGCTGCCCGCCGTCGTCATTAATATGGCCGCGGCGCTTGCAATCCCGTAGTTCCTGAGTGTGGCAAGAAATTCATGCTTCATTGATTTCCTCCTTTTTGGTTTACCTGCTACCGTCGCGATGCTAGAAGTTAAAGCTGACTTTAAGTCAAGCGGTTTGTGTGACGCGCTTAGGAGGGATGATGAAGATCGGGATGCTGGCGAGGCGCACGGGGCTGAATTCCTCGGCCATCCGCTATTACGAACGAGTGGGGCTGCTCGGGCAACCGCAGCGCGTGAGCGGGCAGCGGCGATATTCCGACGACGCGGTGCACCGAGTGTTGCTGATCCGCTTTGCGGCGACGATGGGATTCACTCTGCCGGAGATTTTGGTTTTCCTGAGCGGACTGCGCGACGACGTGCCGGTGGGCCCTCGGTGGAGAAAACTCACCGGGCGGAAACTGGAGGAAGTCGAACGGAGTATCGAGCGATCGCTCAAGCTGAGGACGCTGCTGCAGCATCTGCTCCGGTGCCGCTGCGCGTCACTGAAGATGTGCGTCGAAAAGCTGAACCTGAGTCCGCGGCTCCGGCAGATCAGTTAGACGGGTGGGGGCTCGATGAGCGAGGCGGCTACTTTGCGCTGGTATTCGTGGGCCTTGGCGAGGATGGCGGGCTTGTCCATGGTGTACATCACGCGGACTTCCATCACTACTTTTCCTGCGATGACGACGGTGAGCACGTCGTGCGCGTTGAGCGCGTAGACGAGCTGCGAGTAGACGTTGTACATCGGCGTGGAATGCGTGGCGCCGGTGCCGATCAGGACGATATCGGCTTGCTTGCCGATTTCGAGCGAGCCGATTTTTTTGTCGAGATGGAGCGCCCGGGCGCCGCCGATGGTGGCCATCTCGACGACTTGCCAGGCGGGAAGGGCGCGGGGATCCATGCGCGTCACTTTTTGGAGCTTGGCGGCGATATTCATTTCCTGGAAGAGGTCCTGATTGTTGTTGCTGGCGGCGCTATCGGTGGCGAGGCCCACGGGGACGCCGGCTGTGAGCAGTTGCACCACGGGCATCACGCCGGAGGCGAGCTTCATGTTGCTCGAGGGATTGTGCACCGCGCCGACGCCGCGCTTGAGCATCGTGGTGATGTCGCCGGCGTCGACCCAGACGCAATGCGCGCCGACGACTTCGGGGCCGAGGAAGCCGATGGTTTCGAGATAGTGCACGGGCGAGCCGCCGTATCTGGCGCGGCTCATTTCGCTTTCAAAGGGCGCTTCGGCGATGTGCATCAGGATCGGGGCGCCTTTGCGGCGGGCTAGCTCAGCTGTCTTTTTTAAATTGTCGGTCGAAAGCGTGTAAATCGAATGGGGGGCGGCGGCGGGAGTGATCAGCGGATCGTTTTTCCACTTGTCGATGAATGTTTCGCAGTAGGCGAGCGCGGCATCGGGAGTTTTATTGTCGGGGGCAGGGAAGTCGAGGATGGTTTCGCCGAGCACGGCGCGCATGCCGGCTTCTTTGGTGACTTGCGCGGCGACGTCTTCGAAATAGTACATGTCCGCAAAGCAGGTGACGCCGCCGCGGAGCATTTCGAGGACGCCGAGGCGGGTGCCCCAGAAGACGAAATCCTCGGTGACGTTGCGAGCTTCGGCGGGGAAGATGTAACGCTGGAGCCAATCGTCGAGCGAATGGTCCTCGGCGACGCCGCGGAAGAGGCTCATGGCGGCGTGCATATGGCCGTTGATCATGCCCGGCATTAGGATGCCGCCGCGGGCGTCGATCGTTTTCGCCGCCCGGATTTTCGCTTCAAGCTCCGCGCGGGTACCGATCGCGGCGATGATGTCGCCTTCGACAGCAATCGCGCCATCTTCGATGACGCGCCGTTCGGGGTCCATGGTGACGACCGTGCCGCCACTGATCAGTAGATCCATTTGGTTACTCGTATTTCTGGAACGAACTCCAGAGTCATAGACCTTTTGAGTTTCACATTACTTGGTGCTGATGAATTGCAAGGTGTACGCCGTTGCCGGATCGAACGGCTTGTCGATCACTTTTAGATCGATGAGTTGTTGGTACATCGTCGTCCAGCGCTCGGCGTTCATCTGGCCGAGTTCGGCGCCGCTGGGATCGTCGCCGGCTACGAAATGGCCGTCGCGCAGCGCGTGCCAGGTGAAATCCATCCACTGCGGATTCAGTGCTGGATTCAGCTTGGCGATCATGGCGTGCGCGGGGGTCGGGTCCGCCAGATAGTCGCGCCATCCCGCAATCGATGCGCGGACGAATTTCGCGACGATATCCGGTTGCTGCGCGACAAAATTACGCGTGGTGAACATGACGCGGTATGGATTGTATCCCGCGTCGCTGGTGAGCAGGATGCGCGTGTCGATCCCTGCTTGCTTCGCGAAGAAAGGCTCGGATGTGGCGAACGCCTGCTGGACGTAATTTGGATCGGCTACGAAATTCGCGACGTTCATCATCGCCGGCACTTCGTGCACGCTGGTAAGCTGATAGCGCTTGACGATGAATTCCCACCAGGTCGAGCCTGTTTTTATGGCGACAGTGTGGCCGTTGAGGTCTGCGAAGCTGCGGATCGGCGAATCCTTTCGCACCATGATGCCTTGCGGATCGTGCTGCATCGTCGCTGCGACGGCGATCAGCGGCTGGCCGTCGGCGATGGATTCGTAGATTTTGTCCGTGGAGCTCATGCCGAATTGCGCGGCGCCGGAGGAAACCTGTTTTTCGACCGAGACGTAGGGGCCACCCGGCTGGATTTCGACGTCGAGGCCTTCCCTGGCGTAGAGGCCCTCGGAGATGGCGGTGTAGAAGCCGCCATGTTCGGGCTGCGGGTACCAGTCGGCTTGCAAAACGATTGTCGTGGGACCGCTGCCGACGCTGGATGCGGGATGGCATCCCCACACCAAGAGCACGATGAAAATGGCTAACAGAAACGGGATTGGCTGAGAGATTTGCCTGCGCAGCATGAAGCAGATTAGCACGCTCGCAAGCGGTGGGGTAGCACTTGCGCGGGCCTGTTTTGCTGTATTTTCGAGCTGTATCGGCTTCGGGGCGTGTGCTACGATCCGTCATGGCGCGCCCCAAAACGTCGCCGTCCAAAGACATTTCACTCGACGAGCAGCGCATGCGCGACCTCGTCCACTTCACCGCGCGGACTTACGAGACCGGTTTTCCTTCGCCATTCGGTGCGCTGATCGTCGAAACGCAATCCGGAAAAGAGCTGATGCGCGCCGCGAACGCGGTGATGCGCGAGTATGATCCGAGCTCCCATGCGGAAACCCGGACGGTCCGGTTGGCGTGCCGCAAGCTGAAGCGGCCGTCGCTGGCCGGCTACACGATGTATTCCACGTGCGAGCCGTGCCCGATGTGCATGTCGAACGCGCTGTGGGCGCACCTGGATCGCGTGGTGTACGGCGCCACGATCGAAGACGCGAATCGCTACACGCTCCAGATTCATATATCCGCCAAGGAAGTCGCGCGACGCTCGGATATGAGCTGTGTTGTCGACGGCCCTTTCCAGCGCAAGCTGTGCACTACGTTGTTCGACGATCCGCGTATGCAGAAGGCGTTCAAAACATGGAGCAGCGCGAGACACAGTGCGAAGAAAAACGGAAAAAAAGCGTGACCGCGTCCCGACCTATGAGCGCCGACACCGCCAATTCGAATCACGCCGCAGCCATCGCATCGCTCCTGGGCGATGCGTCGCGCGTGATTACGCATCCGCAGACGGTCGAGCAGCTTTCCAAGGATTTCTACTGGTATTCACCAGTGCTGCGTACGCAACTGGATGGCAAAGTGGGCGATCTCGTCGTGCAGCCTCTGAGCGCAGCCGAAGTGCAGGACGTGTTGCGCTATTGCCACGCGAACGATATGCCTGTGACTGCACGCGGTGCCGGAACCGGCAACTACGGCCAGGCTGTCCCACTGCACGGCGGAGTAGTACTCGATCTCGCCCGAATGGATCGCATCGAATCGATCACGGACGACGGAGTCGCCGTGTGCGAGCCGGGCGTGCGGCTGGGCGTGCTCGAAAATCAGGCGCGCGCGGCGGGATGGGAGCTGCGCTGCTATCCCTCGACGATCGTAAAAGCGTCTCTCGGTGGATTCCTGGGCGGAGGTTCGGGCGGGATCGGCTCGATCGCGCACGGGAACCTGCGCGATTATCAGACCGTGCGCGCGATCGAAGCGGTCACCATGGAAGCTGAGCCGCGGATCGTGTTGCACGAAGGCGATGCGGTTCACGATATCTTGCATGCCTGGGGCACGAACGGAATTGCCACGCGCATCTGGCTCGCGCTGGCGAAGGCCGTCGAATGGTCGCAGTGCGCGATCGCATTCGACGCGTTCGATGCAGCCTTCGATTTCAGCGAGCGGATCGCTGGCGGTACCGAATGGACGAAGCGCCTGATCACGACGTTCGAGTGGCCGATCCCGTCATTTTTCACACCCGTGAAACAGTGCACGCGCGAAGGCAAGGCCTTGATCTTTTTCCTGATCGCTGCCGACCAATGCGCCGGGCTCGAATCGGCCGCGCGCGAGGCCGGCGGTGAGATCACCTATTCCGGACCCTATCTCGGGCTGCGCGCCCGACCGCTGCTTTCGGATTACACCTGGAACCATACGACGCTCTGGGCCATCGGCGCCGACGAGGCCTACACCTATCTTCAGTGCGCGTTCGATCCGGCGACCGTTCGAGACCAGATGCGCCGGCTGAAGGAACGCTTCGGCAAGGAAATCCTGTTTCACATGGAATTCTGGAAAGCGGGCGATGGAAGAATTATTCCCGGGGCCATTCCGCTGGTTTATTACACGACGGAGCAGCGTCTGAACGATATGATCGACTACTGCCGCGAAATCGGAGTTTTTGTTGCGAATCCGCACGTAAATAACGTGGAAGGCGGCGGGCGCTATCGCGCTGATAACGCGCAGCTGCTGGCCAAGCAACGCTACGACCCCAAAGGACTGCTGAATCCCGGGAAAATGACCACCTTCAGACCGGCGGCGCTAGCGAAATGAAAACCTGGATTCCGGACAGCCGCAATTTCTCCTATCTCAGCTGGAAGCAGGTGGACGCTCTCCCGCGTGCGACGACGCTCCTGGTGCTCCCGACCGCGGCCATCGAGCAGCACGGCCACCACCTCCCGCTCGCCACGGACACGCTGATCAATAATCTGATGCTCGGCCATGCGCTCGCCAAGCTGCCTGCCGATGCGCCGGTCTATGCGCTGCCTCCGGTGCACTATGGAAAAAGCAACGAGCACCTCGGATATCCGGGAACGCTTTCGGTGAGCTCGTCCACATTCATGGCCGTGGTTCGCGATCTGGGCTCGAGCGTCGCCAGTGCCGGATTCCGCAAGCTCGCGCTTTACAACACGCACGGCGGCAATGTCTCGCTGGTGGACGTGATGGCCCGCGACCTGCGCGCCGAATTCGGGTTACGCACGTTTGCGATGCACGGCTCGTTGGGAACTCAGTACGATGGCTTGGCGTCCCAGGAGCGCACCTGGGGATTTCACGCGGGTGAAGTCGAGACCGCGCTTCTGCTAGCTTCGGTTCCGGAACTGGTCGACCGCAATGCGTACACTTCGAATTACATCGCGCATATCGACAAGCCGGAAATGCTGATGCCGGAAAATGCGCCGGCGACGTTCGCATGGCTCACGCGAGACGTGTCCGCGAGCGGAGTGCTCGGCGATCCGCGCCCGGCCACGGCGGAAAAGGGGGCGCGCTGGATCGATCAGGCGTCCACAAAGCTCGCCGCGGCGCTTGAGGCGATGCTGCGCTTTGCGCCTTAGGTTTTTATGTAGCGCCACGCTGCAGACCGGAAGTCTCGTTTGCACGCGCCGGAATTCGGATCTAAATGCCGCCGTCTGACGACAAACCAGCTCTGATCGACCTCGGCAGCGGCGTTTCGCTCGAACGCGGCGCGCGATGCCGCATGTCCGATGGCGTTCACCTCGTCTCTGATCATTACTATCCTTTCGGCCTCGGTCCGAACCCCACATTGCTGATGCGGCAGCCCTACGGTCGCGATATCGCCTCGACCGTCACCTACATGCATCCCGCCTGGTTTGCGAGCCAGGGATACAACGTGGTGATTCAGGACGTTCGCGGGCGCGGCGATTCGGAAGGCGAATTTTATCCGTTCCGCCACGAAGCACGCGATGGCGCCGAGACGATTGCCTGGCTGAGCATGCGCCCGGAATCCAACGGCAGCATCGGCATGTACGGGTTTTCTTATCAGGGCGCCACACAGCTGCTGGCCGCTGCCGAGCAGCCTGACGGGCTCGTCTGCATCGCGCCCGGAATGACGGCGCACGATCTCTATCACGGCTGGTTTTATCATCAGGGCGCCCTGCGTCTGGCATCCTCGCTCGGCTGGGGCTTGCAGATGCTGAAGGCCGACGCGCGCCGTCGCAAACTGCGCGAGGCGAGCGACCGGCTGGAGCAGGCGTGGGCGAATCTTGCGGCACAATCGAGCGTGCTGCCGTTTCGCGATCATCCGGCGCTGCATGGCGAAGGGTTGCCGTCATACGTGCTTGACTGGCTCGATCACTCGGAGCCCGGCGACTACTGGTCCGCGCTCGACATCAGCCAGAAATTCGATCGCATTCGTGTCCCGGCGCTGCACATCTCCGGCTGGTACGACACATATCTGAAAGGCAGCATCGACGGATTCCTCGCGCTCACGCTGCGCGCGGGCGGGCCGGTGGCGCGCAACAATCAATTCCTAATCGCCGGGCCGTGGCAGCACATTCCCTGGGGTGATCGCGTCGGTGGGGCGGATTTTGGCCCCGATGCAAATCTTGATACCGACGCGATTCTGCTGCGCTGGTTCAACCACTGGCTGAAAGGCTCGGGAGATTTTGCGCGCGAGCCGCACATACGGCATTTCGTGCTGGGCGAAAATCGCTGGCGCCAAGCCGCGGAGTTTCCGCTCGAGGCGAATCACGTCCTGTACCTGCACAGCGCGGGCCGGGCGAACTCGCGAAAGGGCGATGGGGACCTGACCGCCGATGCGCCCAACGACGAAGAGCCGAACGATATCTTTATCTACGATCCGGAGGTCCCCGTGCTCGCGCCGGGCGGGGCTGCCGCGCCGAGCGGACCATACGATCAGGCCGCGCTGGAGCTTGGCAACAACGTGCTCGTTTACACGACCGCACCTCTCACCAAGCCGCTCACAATTTTCGGTGCGCCTCGCGTTTCTCTCTATTGTTCGACATCGGCGGCGAACACGGATTTCACCGCGAAGCTCGTACGCGTGCGCGCCAGCGGCGCCCTGGAGCTTATTTGCATCGGCATCGCGCGTTCGAAGTTCCTTTTCTCGAAATCCGGGTACGCCGCGGACAAAATCCATCGCTGGCAATTCGATCTAGAGCCGACTTCGTGCGGGTTCGCAGCCGGCGACCGCATACGGCTCGAAATCGCCAGCAGCGCGTTTCCTCTCTACGACCGCAATCCGGGCAGCGACGTGCCCTCGCCGCGCGCCACATCATGGGACTGGCGCCGCTCGACTCAACTCGTTCATCACACGAGCGAACATCCCTCCGCGCTGTATTTACCGGTAAGTAAGGCGAGCACGTGAGCCCCACGTCGAATGTGCCGGAGATCGAATTCGACGCCGTGGTCAAGAGCTACGGCACGGGGCGGCTGGTGCTCAACGGGATCGATTTGACCATTGAGAAAGGTGAGTTCGTCAGCTTCATCGGCCCCAGCGGCTGCGGTAAATCCACCGTGCTGAAATTGATTTCCGGGCTCACGCCCGCCAGCAGCGGAACGATCCGCATCGACGGCATGACGCCGAAAGATGCGCGCGAGACGATTTCGTTCATATTTCAGGATGCGACGCTGCTGCCCTGGCGCACCGTACGCGAAAACGTCGGCCTCGGGTTGGAGCTCGAACATGCCGCCGCAGAACTCCGCAAGGAAAAGGCGTCCGTGCTGCTTGATCTCGTGGGCCTGGACGACGTGGCCGACGCGTATCCGCGCGAACTTTCCGGTGGAATGAAGATGCGGGCGTCGATTGCCCGCGCGCTGGCCACCAATCCGCGGCTGCTGCTGATGGACGAGCCCTTCGCCGCGCTGGATGAAATGACTCGCGACCGGCTGAACGAGGAATTGCTGCGCCTGCGCGCGGAACAGGGATGGACGGCGGTGTTCGTCACGCACTCGGTCGCCGAAGCGGTGTTTCTCTCGACGCGCATTATTGTGCTGAAGCCGAATCCGGGCCGCATCCATGCGATTTTTCCCGTCGAGCTGCCGTTTCCGCGCACCGCCGACCTGCACGAGTCACGCGAATTCGACAATCTCGCGACGCAAGTTTCCCATTCCCTCCGCGAGGCGCTGAAACGCTGATGAGAAAACGCTTCCTCGCCGCCGCAAACGCCGTCGCTGTCTTCGGCGCGCTGCTGCTCATCTGGCAGCTTATTTTGTGGATCTTCCACGTGCCGCCGTTCATGCTGCCGTCGCCCTGGGCGGTAGCCAAGGCTGTGGTCGCCCGATTTCCGTCGTTGCTGACGTCGCTTGCGATCACGGCGGAGGAATCTCTCGGCGGCCTGATCGCCAGCATCGCCGTCGGCGTGCTGATCGCACTCCTGTTCGCGCAGTCGCGCTGGGTGCGCACGATGCTGTACCCGTACACGATTCTCCTGCAGACCGTGCCGATTCTGGCGATTGCTCCGCTGATTCTGATGTGGGTAGGCGCCGGCACGGCGGCGGTTACGTTCATCGCCTTTATCATTTCGCTCGCGCCGATTATCGCGAACACCACGCAGGGCCTGATCAGCGTGGACGAAAATCTCGTGAATCTTTTTCTGATGCACAACGCTTCGCCGGCTCAGATGCTTCTAAAATTGCGGTTGCCTCACGCGGTGCCGTCGCTCTTCGTGGGGATTCGCATCGCCAGTGGCATCGCTGTGATCGGCGCGATCACCGGCGAGTTGTTTGCGGGATCGAGCCGCGTAGGCGAGGGCGGCCTGGGCTATTCAATCCTCTACGCGTCCGCGCAGCTTCAGACCGACTATCTGTTCGCGCTGGTGCTGGCGTCGGTGGTGCTGGGGTTCAGCTTCTTCTTCGTGGGGATGTTTCTGGAGTGGCATTTCCTGCATCGCTGGCACGAATCGGCGCTCGCGCCGGAAACTGAGTAGCTTCAATTTTCTGGGAGGCGACGATGCTTCGGTTGGAAACGGAAACTGGTTGGTGGCTGGTGACGCATCCCGATCACGCGCGGCTGGCGGGCGCGTTTGCCGAGCGATGGGGCAACGAAATGTTTTTGCCGCCCGAGCCGCGCGGCCGCGTGCTGAAGGGTATCGCGCGGCACGACGACGGCTGGACTGCGCGCGACGCCATGCCGCAAATCACGCGCCAGGGAAAACCGAGCGCTTTCTCGGTCGAGCTGGTGGGGAAATACGCCGCGTTCGAGGAAATAGACCTTGCCGACTATCTTGCGGTGCGCGATCGGGCCCTAAGGCTGATCGCGGAAGAAGACGCCTATGCCGCGATGCTGGTGTCGATGCACACTTACAGCCTGCTTACCGACCACGCCGACCGGTCGACCATCGCGCCCGCCGATCTGCCGGTGCTCGACGAGTTTCTCGCAGGACAAAAGAAATTTCAGGCGTCGTTGATGCAGAGGATTGCGGCCGATTCCCAGCTAGCGCCGGAACTGCGTACGGAGGCAGCCATTCTCGATCACTTCCGCCTGCTGCAGGCGACCGACAATCTTTCTCTAATGACATGCGTGGATTTTTCCAAACCGTCGAACCTGCTGCATCCGCTTCCGCTGCGCAGCGGTGGTTACGCGCGCGTGGAGGTGCAATCGATCGGCACCAGGCATTTCGCGCTCAATCCGTATCCCTTCGCCCTGCCGGCCGTCAGTTTTCGATTTCCCGCGCGCCACGTCGTTGGCAAGGAGTTCCATTCGGCGGACGAGTTACAGCGCCAATACAACATCGCGCCTCCGGAGATGCTCTCGGTGACCGTAAGCGCTTCCTAGATTCGTACTCGCTGGCGCAACTCGACGCCAATAAAAAAGGGGAAGGGCAATTGCGCCGTTCCCCTTTTTCGTGTATCGAGGTTTGGTTTAGAACGTCACGCTGAGCGACATCTGGATCTGCCGCGAGCTTCCGATCGTTTTGTTCGTAACACCCAAACCGCTTAGGCTTGGGCAAACATACAGATCGGTGAACGTGGTGTCGCAGGGAGTCGAAGAAGATGGTTGGCCCACGTAGGGTGTGCCCAGGAAATTGATATTTTGGTCGACGTTGTCGATGGGAATATCAAAACTCGGCGTGTTCGTCAGATTGAAAATGTCCAGCGAGTATCTTACGGCAACTCGGTCGTTCACGCGCGTCGTCTTAATGATGGAAATGTCCGCCCGCTTCTGCCACGGTTGGCGAAAGATGTTGCGTTCCTTTTGAGAAATGAAATTCGTTTCATACGGATCATTCGAGGGAATAGCGCCGACCTGTCCCTCAACCGTCGCGCCCGGCGCCAACAGGGGGAGCGTAAAGCAATCGGCATTCAGCGCGGGTGTGAAAACGCCGTTCGAGCCGCTGACCGCCGATTTCGGAGTGCAGCCGGGTGCCAGCGGCACAACCGGGTTGATGATGCCGTCGTTGACGCCGTAGAAGATGCTGCCCACCGCGCCGGTGTAGTCGATAACGCTATAGGGTTGGCCGCTTTGAAGAACCGTCAATCCGGAAATGGCCCAACCGTCGGTAAATCGGCCCTTGAAAGTGTTCTCCCCGTAGAAATTCGGCAGCTGGTAGAGATACGTAAAGTTGATCACGTGCGTGCGGTCGAAGTCCGAATTTCCATAGGCGGACTTCACGTTGTCCGGGTTGTTGCCGTTGTAGAACAGGCCCAGGGCGCTCTGTTCGTCGAGCGAGTGGGAGTAAGTGTAAGACGCCCCTATCTGCAAGCCGTGGCTCATGCGCTTTTCAACGTGCGCCTGCAGCGCGTTGTAAGCCGAAATACCTTCGGCTTCGTACGACTCCGACTCTGAAGAATAACCGATGTACGGAACGCGTAGATCGACGTTGCCGCCTTCAAATGTATTTTGATAGGGAGTGCCGTCGGGCAGGTTGATGGTCGTGAACGATCCCGGCGCGGTCACGATGGCATAGCCATAGGTGTACGACTGGGGCGCGAATGCCGTTGCCGGATCGGGACAGACAGGTTCCGGGCCGCACAGGGGATTGCCGGGCGAAGCGATGCGGGCTTGATTGAACGGAATCGGAATCACCTCGTGGCGTCCTAGATTACCCACGTAGCCGATATCGATGGCGATGTCGTTACGCGGCTGCCATTGGACATCGAGTGTTTGATTCATGGTGTAAGGCAGTTTGTTGTTGCGGTCATAGACGGCGAACGAGAAAAGCGGAATTCCTCCTTCGATCGTTGCAGAATTCGGTAAAGCCAGGTTGGCCGGGTTGCCCGTGGGCGCAACCGGCGGGGTGGTACCGAACGGATTCTCAAACGTGCAAGTTGTATAGGCAAAGGGACTGCACTGCGTCTCGTTCACGTACGGCGGCGACTGAGCCACACCAAACGGACCGCCCGCGATTACGCCGGCAGCGAATCCGGGCGAGAGATAGGTGAAAAGCTCGCCGCGGTCATAGTAGATGCCCCATCCTGCGCGGACGACGATTTTATTGTTGAACATCTTCGGACTCCAGGCCAAGCCAATGCGCGGCGCAAAACCCCATTGGCGGCCCGTGAGTGTGGAAGCGCTGACGCCCTTCGTAGGAAACAACTTGTTGTTCCCGGCAATAATAAAGCCGTTTTCAGGATTGCCGTTCGCGTCCGTATTGATTTCGCCTGTAACAGGATTGAAGGAGTAGAGCGCTGGATCAAAGTTAAACAGCTCGCCGTTCGTTTCCGTAAATCCGCCGTGATAGTCGAAACGGAGGCCTAGGCTGATGCTGAGGTTTGTGCGGATTTGAAATTTGTCCGCTACGTAATCGCCTGTCTCACGGCTGCGGTAGTGGCGGTTGGCATTTCCGTTCAGGAAGTTGGTGGTGACGAACCCATTGGCGGAATACGTTTCCGCCTCCCCCTGAAGGAAATCAGAGAAATCGTTGAACGCGATCGTGCCTTTGTCCGTTCGCTCGTCCCGGGCGTTGAGCTGCGTGTAGGAAAAGCTGCCGCCGAAGGTGATCGTATGCCGGCCCTTGAGCCAGATCGCCTGCGCCGAGGGCTGGAACCGATTCTGAAAAACACCGGTGAATGCGCCCTGCGAGTTGGCGCCGTCGCCGATGTTGTCGGCAGCGTTGTAAACAGCATTCACGTTGTAGCCGCCGGGGGCTGGAGCATCGTCAGAGTAGACATTAGCCAGCGGATTTCCGAAGTTATCGACAATCGAAATGCCGGGGAAGAAGTTCGAGTTGAACGTGTTGATCGTCGTATCTGCTGCCGTAAGATTACAGGGCACGCCCGGCACGGACCCGCACTGACTCTGGAGAAGATTCTGGGTGAAGGTCGATAGCGACGCAGGTGTGAAAGGTTGCTGAATTGTGCTGAAGACCTTCTCGCGAATGAACCCGAAAACTTCCTCCACGTTGAAATTCGGCGTCAGCGTCTGCGTATTCGTGATCGACGCCACCTGGCTTCCCGCGTCCAGATTCTGCGTGAAGCCGGGAGCGCCGGAGTAGGCATAGGGAGCAATGCTTGGATCGTGCTGGTAATAATATTTCAGCGCTAGCGTGTCCTTGGATGTGGCGATGAAATCTAGGTTCCCCGCGGCCTGATTGGCGAGGAAATATGCAGTTCCCGGAGTGAACGTGTTTTCCGGGAAATTGATTGTGGGCGTAAACGCGCTGGCCGACGGCATCAGAGGCTGTCCGTTTGGCAACTTGTAGTTCAGAAGACCGTAACTGATCGGATTGATTTGGCCGGGGCCGGTGCCAACGCTAGCTGAAACCGGGCCGCCTCCGAAGTAAGGGCATGGGGCCGGGCCCGCCGGAACGGGAGGAGTTGCAAATGGACGGTCGACGCAGGATCCCGTGGTTTGTTCGGCGGCATTCGCGAGCCCCGCGGGAGTGCGATCGTTCGTCAGATTAGCGGGCACGGAGACGCGTGAGCTGCCAATCTCCTGATCGGAGTCGTGAATGTGCTGATAGGAAACAAACATGAAAAGCCTGTTCTTGATGATCGGGAATCCGACTTCAGCGCCAGGAACCTCGCGATGCAGCCCCGGATTCTTGTCCGCTTCGGGGATGTTCCCGTTGAGCTTGTAGAAATACGGATCCGCGTTGATCCAGTTCGTGCCCCGGTGAATGTACGCGCTGCCGTGAATCTCGTTGGTGCCGGACGTCGTGCTCATGTCGATGTGCGCCCCGCTGGTCGACCCCTGCTCGGCGCCATACATCGACGTATTGGTGCGAAATTCCTGGATTGTTTCGGGCGGCGGGCTCGGCAGCGCCTGCCCAATCGCGAGATAAGGTGACGCCGTGGTCTGAATCGGCTCCGCCGTGGTGCTCGAGATGCTGGCCGCGCCGCCGATCCCGGTGTTGTTCACGACGCGCGCTGAGGCCACCGTACTCGTGCTCTTGCCGTTAAACAAGTTGCTGGCATCCACGCCGTTCAGCAGAAACGTATTGCTCGTATCGCGCTGGCCATTGGCCCAGATCGGCTGGTTCCCCAGACCCGCGTTCACGCCCGTCCCGCTCGGCAGTTCCGCGTTAATTCCGGGCGAAAGAATCGCGAGGCCCGTGAAGCTTCCGGTAGGCAGCGGCACGGCTTCCATTTGCACTTTATCGAGCACGTATCCATTCGTCGTGTCGACGGAGTTGATCAGCGGCGTTTCTTCGACGGTTACCGTCGTGCTCACCGCGCCTACGCTCAGGGCTGCGTTCACCGTCAAGGTCCGGTTCGCCTGTACCGTGATGGAAGGAATTTTCTGGGTCTCAAACGAAGAGTGCGTGAACGTCAGCGTGTAGCTGCCAATCGGCAGGTTCACAAATGTGTAGACGCCGGTGGCGTCGCTTTTCTGTATGCGCGTGAGAGTGGTTTGATCGCCGACGAGCGTGACCGTTGTGTCAGGAAGGGCAGCGCCGGAGGCATCGGTGACCGCGCCGGTAATGCCGCCGAGAGTTTGCTGCGCCTGTGTGGAATTTGCGAACGTGAGCAGACAGAGGAGCGACGCGACCAACAAAAACGAAAAGCCAATTCGCTTCGTCATCGAGTAAAGTCTCCTGGTTAACATAGCCCCTAAAAATAAAAAAACACCTCCGCAGGTGCCGCGGCCCAGAACGAAACCTGAGAGCGGCGGAGCCCTTCAGCGGTGCCAATTGTATTTTCCGAGTACTGCCTGCAAAAAATTATGGTGCGAGGCTAGACCAAATCTCCTGAGGAAAACAATAGATATTTTCTCTGATCTCGATCAGAAATTTTGATTTTCAATTTACGAAAGTCTTATGAATGAGAGTTTGAAGCGGCCACTGCTAAGCACCGTTTTAGGGTTTTCAGAACAGCTGACGGGGTGGCAGCACGCCCTTCGGAATTGACGCCGTAACAGTAAACATCGGCTCGTTCACCACCTGCGCGAGGTGCAGATTCATCACCGCGCTGCACAGCACATACGCGTCCACATCCGCGAAATCCCAGCGCGACATCAGCAAATCGATCATTCGCGATGTGGCTGCGCGTGCCGCAACGGCGGCGTCGGACGACGATTCGACTACGATCCAGGCCCCCGACTCCGCAAATCGATCGCGACCCTCGGGCGAATCCGCAATCGGCGCAGCCAGTCGTTGGCGTCGATGCACCCTAAATCGCAGCGTGACGTCGGATGGGCACTCGATCCCGTTGATGCAGACTTCGCCGTCCCCCTGCGCCGCATGCGCATCCCCGGCCGAAAACAGCGCCCCGCGATTCAGCACCGGCAAGTACAGCCGTGCTCCGGTGCATAGATCGCGCACGTCCATGTTCCCGCCGAAAATCCCCGGCGGACGCGTGCGAAATTCGCCCGGCTCGGCCGGAGCGACGCCCATCACGCCGCAAAACGGACGCAGCGGCACCACCGCCGGTGCCAGCGACCGACTTTGGTCGCCATCCAGCTCCCAGTGAAAAAGGTACGGTGTCGAAAACCGTTCGCGCAGAAATCCGAGGCCGGGAATGATGCTTGTCCAGCCCCACCCGCGATGTGCTACCTCGAGTATTGCGACTTCCAGCACATCGCCCGGCTCCGCGCCGTCGATGAAAATCGGCCCGGTCAGCGCATGAATGCGATCGCGATTGATCCTCTGGTATTCGGCGACGGTGATGCCGGGGCGCACCTGCAGGCCGCTCGCGTCCTGGCATTCCATATGAACCGTATCGCCCGGCGCGATGTGCAGGCGAGGAGGCAGCTCGCGGTTCCAGCGTGAATGGATCGGCTCCGCGGGAAGTTGATGCTCGGCCACGCGGCTCAGCCCTCGATCTCCACGGTCATCTGCAGCTCCACCAGCGCGTTCTTGGGCAGCGCCGCCACTCCCACGGCCGCCCGCACGTGCCGCCCCGCGTCGCCGAAAATCTCGATGAACAGGTCTGAGGCCCCGTTGATCACTTGCGGCGAATCCTCAAACCCCGGCACCGCGTTCACGTACCCGTTCACGCTCACAATCTGCTTCACGCCGTCGAGTGACCCCAGATGCTGCTTCAGCACCGCCAGCTGCGTCAGCGCGCAAGCCCGCGCCGCAGCGTATCCTTCCTCGACCGTCCGCCCCGCGCCCACCGTACCCGTGATCACAGCGCCGCTCTCAAGCGAGATCACCCCAGCCAGGTACACAATGCTCCCAACGGTTTTCGCCGGCACGTAATTTCCGCCGGCCTTAGGCGGCGCCGGCAGCGTGTAACCAAGTTTCGTCAGGCGGGCATGATTTTCGATTCCCATCCGATTGCAGCCTCCAAAGAATTTCGCTGGCAGGACGCCACTCTAGCACAGGTAACTCACCCCGATTCGTCGGGCTGTGCCCGTTCGGCCGGGTTTCCAATATTTTTCAATCAGGCCCCTACGCGGAGGAACGCGTGTGCGTTACCATGTGCGCCGTGCGAGGAAAGCGCGTGATCACATTTTTAGCCCCGCTCCTGGCCGTATCCGGCGCTGCCCGTCCGAATGCGGCGCACTCACTCGCCCTTTTGGCGAAATTGCATGCGGCGCGGACCTCGCCGTCCGATTTGGCGCTGAGCGGCGATCTCCCCGGTGTCCCGCACGGCGAAACGCGCTATATGACGCGAGACGACTTGCTCGCACCTTCGCAGCCGATGACAATTTCACCGGACGACGGCAATTTCAAGGACGCTGCCAAGGTCCGTGCCATCCCGCTCGAAGATCTCACGCGCGCCTTCGGCGTCCCGCCAACCGATATGTTGATCGCCGACTGCAAAGACAAATACCAGACTCACTACACCCGCCGCTACCTCGCGAACCATCATCCCGTGTTGGTGACCGAACTGGATGGCGCGCCGCTCGGAGAATCCAAATACCACGATTACGGTCCGTACATGATCGCGCACATGAATTTCAAACCCACGTTTAAGGTTCTGGCGCACGAAGACGAGCCGCAAATCCCCTGGGGCGTCGTGCGCCTTGAATTTCGCAACGAGGCCGCGGTTCTGGCCGCCATCGCTCCCCGCGGCGCGCACGCCGGCGATTCCGCTCTAGAGGACGGCTTCAAGATCGCTCAACAGAATTGCTTTCGTTGCCACAACAATGGCGCGGAGGGCGGCCTGAAATCCGGAGTTGCTTGGACAGTGCTGGCAGCCTTGGCCGCGAATTCGCCGGATTTCTTCACAGCATACGTTCGCGATCCGAAATCGAAGAATCCCAACACCGAAATGACAGCCAGCCCCGAATACGATTCCGCGACGATGACCGTGCTAATCGCCTATTTCCGCACCTTCGCGCCAGCAGCGCAGGGAGGGTCGCACTGATGCTCCGCGCCGCCAAAATCGCCCTCGTCTTCGGCGTGGCGGTTTTTTACACCTTCGTCGTTTTCAATAACCTGGCGGATTACAATTCGAATTATCAGTTCGTCCGCCATATCCTGATGATGGACTCTACGTTCTCGGGCAATCAGGACATGTGGCGTGCGATCAATTCACCCGCGGTCCATTCCGCGTTCTACGCCTCGATCATCGCCTGGGAGGCGCTCACCATGCTGCTCTGCTGGTGGGGCGCGGCGCGAATGCTGCGCGAGTTCAATGCGCATGCGGCGGAATTCGACCGAAGCAAGAACGTCGCGATCGCCGCGCTCACGCTGAGCCTGCTAATGTGGCTCGTCGCGTTTCTCAGCGTCGGCGGCGAGTGGTTCCTGATGTGGCAATCGAAAAGCTGGAACGGTCAGGATGCTGCGTTCCGAATGTTCGCGGTTGTCGGAATTATTCTGCTGCTC
>Ga0210388_10000183_pt1 | contig 62593 bp, 49 predicted proteins | sample IncBWC19OmetaG_FD_155485 | JGI IMG/M metagenome (GOLD analysis project Ga0210388, IMG submission 155485) | Forest soil microbial communities from Barre Woods Harvard Forest LTER site, Petersham, Massachusetts, United States - Inc-BW-C-19-O ... | reverse complement strand
ACGAATCGCCGATCCCGCCCGCACCGCCGATGGAAAGCGCACACGGTTGAGTCCGTAGTTGACGCGTATCCCGACTCCCTCGCGGACTCGAATCGTCTGTGCGGCAAAATAGCTCACCAGCGAAAGCGTGAGGAAGCCGTGAGCGATGGTGCCGCTGTAGGGCGACTCACGCGCCGCTCGCTCCGGGTCAACATGTATCCATTGCCGGTCTTCGGTAGCGTCGGCGAACTTATGGATTCGGTCCTGGGTCAAAACGAGCCACTCCGTCGGGGGGAGTTCGCGGCCTACGAATTCTTTCAACGAATTTAGATGGTCAATTTCGAAAGGGGGCATCGCAATCATGACGACCTTAACAGAAATTCCCGGCAAGACAAGAGGCTCAGCTTTTCTCTATGAAGGTGCGCTCCCCAATCAGGTGTTCACTCCAGAAGATCTCACGGAGGAGCATCTTGCGATCGGCCGCATGATCGATGAGTTCTGGGCCAGCGAAGTCGAGCCCAATCTTCCCGCCATCCGAGAGAAGAAACCGGGCGCAGCTCTTGCGGTACTGCGAAAATCCGCCGACCTGGGCCTTACGGGCATGACTATCCCAGAAGAATTTGGCGGCATGGAAATGGATTTGCCGTCATTGATGGTCGCTGCCGAGCATATGGGACGCGATGCCTCCTACGCGGGCTGGCACTCCGCCCATACGGGCATCGGAACCCTCCCCCTCGTTTATTTCGGCACCTCAGAACAGAAGAAAAAGTATTTGCCTCGATTGGCCCGCATGGAGTTGCTGGCCGCGTATGCTCTCACGGAGCCTTTGGCCGGTTCAGACGCTCTTGCCGCACGAACCCGCGCCGACCTCGCTCCCGACGGGAAACACTTCATACTCAACGGTCAGAAAATGTGGATCACCAACGGTGGCGCGGCCGATTTGTTCACTATCTTCGCGAAAGTCGGAGGGGAAAAGTTCACCGCCTTCCTGGTGGAGCGAGCCTTCCCAGGTGTGAGCAGTGGCGCCGAGGAACACAAGATGGGCATTCGCGGCACCTCCACGACTGCGGTGTATCTCGACAACGTAGCTGTGCCCGTCGAGAACCTTCTCGGAGAAATCGGGCGCGGTCACGTCATCGCGTTCAACGTGCTTAACATTGGACGCTTGAAACTTGGCCCTGCGTCTGTCGGCGCAGCCAAGAACGTGCTCGCCATCTGCATCAAGTACGCGAAGCAGAGAAAAGCTTTCGGCTCCGCCATCGCTGACTTCGGCGCTATCCAGCACAAACTTGCCGAGATGGCCATTCGGGTTTTCGTAGCCGAGTGCATGACCTGGCGCGTGGCCGGACTCATCGAAACCCAGATGCAGGCCAGCGCCGCCGAACGGAGACAGAGCTCGATCACCGAGATGCACGCCGTGGAGGAGTATGCGGCGGAATGCTCGATGGTGAAAGTCTTTGCCTCTGAGATGCTCGACTACGTGGTGGACGAAGGCGTCCAGATCCACGGTGGTTACGGCTTTCATCAGGACTATGCAGTCGAGCGAGCCTATCGCGATTCGCGCATCAATCGCCTCTTTGAAGGCACCAACGAAATCAACCGGCTTGTCATTATGGGCATGCCGTTGAAGCGGGCGGCTCGCGGGCAGTTGCCCCTTCTCGAAGCGGCACGCTCCGTCTTGAACCAGAGCGAGAACCCCGGTCTCTCGAACGAGAAGCAGGCTGCAACCAAAACGGAGGAGGACTGCATCGTTCGCAACGCGAAGAAAATATTTCTTCTGACGCTTGCGGTCGCTCACGACAGGTCCGGTGCTCAACTCGAGAAACAGCAGGAAGTCATCATGAATCTCTCTGACATCGCCATGGAGGTGTTTGCCATGGAATCTGGCCTGCTTCGCCGCAAGAAGTTGACATCCTCTGGCAAGAGCGAGAACGCCCTCGACATCTGCGCTGTATACCTGCGCGATGCCATTGCCCGGATTGAGGGGTTCTCGCGCACTGTACTGAGCGCCTGCTGCGAAAGGGAAGTCTTGCGCAAGCACCTCGCAACCGTGCGCGGCTATGCGGATCACATGCCGGTGAACGCCATCGCGCTTCGTCGCCAAATTGCGGCTCGACTTTTGTCCAGCGAGCGTTACACCGTCTGACCAGAAAGGAATACGTAATGGAATTTGTCAATCACAGATTCACCCTGGCTTCCCGCCCCGTCGGAATGCCGAAGCGTAGTGACTGGGCCTATGAGGAAGAGACGGTTCGCGACTTGCATGAGGGCGAACTGCTAATCCGGGCGCTGTTTATATCGCTCGACCCAGCTATGCGCGGCTGGATGAACCAGAGCAGATCCTACGTCCCACCCGTTGGCATCGGCGAGGTGATGCGGGCTTTGGCGCTTGGCCAGGTGGTTGCCTCGAGGAACCCTCAGTTCCCCATCGGCAAGTATGTCTCGGGAACGTTTGGTGTCCAGGAATATTTCATCTCTGCGGGGAAGGGGCTCATCGAGGCTGACCCGCGTGTGGCGCCGCTTCCAACTTTCCTCAACGTGTTGGGCATGACGGGGATGACGGCATACTTCGGTTTGCTCGAAACGGGCCAGCCTCAAACGGGCGACACTGTGGTCGTCTCGGCTGCGGCTGGGGCCGTAGGCTCGGTGGTAGGACAGCTTGCCAAAATCAAGGGTTGCCGCGCAGTTGGCATTGCGGGCGGGCCGGACAAGTGCCGTTATATCGTCAACGACCTCGGATTGGACGCAGCCATCGATTACAAATCAGAAGATGTGACAGAGGCGCTGCGAAAGACTTGCCCGCAAGGCATCAACATCTATTTCGACAACGTCGGTGGTGACATACTCGAGGGCGCTCTCGCAAACCTGGCGCGCGGAGCTCGCATCGTAATCTGCGGCGCCATCTCGCAATACAACAATACCGGTCCCGTCCTGGGCCCGCGCAACTATCTGTCGCTATTGGTTCAGCGCGCGACCATGAAAGGCATGCTGGTCTTTGACTATGCCGACCGCTACGCCCACGCTGCTCGGGAAATGGCAGGCTGGATGGCGGCCGGGAAGCTCAAGTCACGCGAGGATATTGTCGAAGGCCTCGAAACCTTTCCTGACACTTTGCTGAAACTGTTTAGAGGGGACAACTTGGGTAAGCTGATTCTCAAAATCGCCAATTGATCTTACCTGCTGAACATCGCAGGTGATTGCTGCCGCGATCGATTCGTCCTGAAAGAGGAGATTGAATGCCGTTTGCTGACAACCGAGGAACGAAAATCTACTGGGACGAACAGGGAACTGGCGCGCCGATTTTGTTGATCATGGGTCTGGGCTACCCCTCCGCGATGTGGTACCGCATTCGGCCGGCACTGTCGGCTTCTTACCGCACAATCGCATTCGACAATCGAGGCGCGGGACAGAGCGATGTGCCTCCCGGCCCTTATTCGATCGCTCTCATGGCTTCGGACGCCGCCGCCGTGCTCGCCGCCGCCGGTGTTCCCGTAGCGCATGTCTTCGGTGTATCGATGGGCGGCATGATCGCTCAGGAATTTGCATTGCAGTATCCCGGACGCGTGCAGTCCCTCATTCTCGGATGTACAGCGGCCGGAGGACCGAACGCACAGCGCGCCGAGCCGGCCGCAATCGAGATGCTAAAAGCTCGGACTTGGATGAGCCGGGAACAAGCCGCTGAGGCCGCGGTCCCTTTTATCTATGACTCCGCGACGCCGCGGCACTTAATCGATGAAGATATCGCTCAGCGTAACCCCTGGCCGACCACCCCGGCCGGCTATCTCGCTCAACTGCAGGCGATACTTGCGTGGGAATCGTTCAGCCGTTTGCCCCAGATCGCGGCCCCAACGCTCGTAATTCACGGGAAGCTCGACCGCCTGGTGCCGGTCGGCAACGGGGAATTGATCGCTGCGCGCATTCCGAGTGCAAAACTCGTCCTGATCGAACACGCCAGCCATCTATTCTCGACCGATCAACGAGAGGCCACGGAAACAGCCATTTTCGAGTTCCTGGCCGCGCAACCCGCTGGCGTAGAAGCAGGCGAAAGAAGACGGTAGGACTGCGGAACGGCATATTCCAGCCAGGCTGGGTCCATCCGCGGGTTAGCTGCTTAATTCCTTGGGAGCATACATGGTCATCCATAAAATTCATTTGATGAATCTGAAAAACGCAGCTACGCTCGTGCCCGATGCGGCGCGCTGAAATGGGATGAGTGTGCCTTTTGCATAATTCAGACAAAGCCTGAGCAAGGGGGAAATATGGGTTTTGCACAGAGCAGCCGGGATGGTCGTGCGGCCTCACGCTGCGGGGCATCTTGGTGGAGGCAGCTTCTTGTCAATTCCACTGTTACGTCAACCGCATGCGTTCTTCTGTGCCTCCTGTTTGCAACCTGTATGGTTCACGCGCAGGGCGTCGGCTCATCCGGAGAGATCACCGGGACGGTAACCGACGCTTCCGGCGGGGTTTTGCCGAAAGCCACGGTCAATGTGGTCGACACCCAGACCGGTTTGAAGCGCACGGCAATTACGAATGGTACCGGCCAGTTCCGAGTGGTGGGGCTCTCGCCGGCCACTTACGATGTTAGTGCGCAGATGTCAGGGTTCGCCACTGAGATTCGAAGAAGCGTTACTGTTGGCATCGGGCAGACAGTCACCTCCGATTTCAAGATGAAACCGTCGCAGGTAGCAACCGTGGTTGAGGTAACGGACCAGCCCCCCGTGGTGGAAACTGAACGCGGTAGCCAGGCGGACGAAATCTCACAACAGTACATCGCCGACCTGCCCATCGACCGGCGCGATTACCTTACGTTTACCTTGCTCGCGCCTGGCGTCTCCGATTCAACGCGGTTAGCCGGGGACCAGGATTTTAGAGTCAAGAATACCCCACAAAGCGGGCTGTCCTTCTATGGCAGCAATGGCCGAGGAAACAGCATAACGGTCGACGGGGGTGAGACCTCGGGCGATAGCGGGGGCGTGCGCCTCACCGTAAGCCAAGACGATGTGCAGGAGTTCCAAATCAATCGCAGCAACTACGGCGCGGACCTTGGGGGTGCCACGGGCGCTTCCATCAATATTGTCACCAAGTCGGGCACGAACAATGTTCACGGCGGTCTCTATGGTTTTTTCCGTGACGATGCCATGGACGCCCAGAATCCGTTTTCGTTCACCCAGCCACTGCAGGGCGGCCAGGCTTTCGATCCTCTCACCCAGACCGAACTAACAGGGTCGCCGGTTAAGGATACTTTGACGCGCCAGCAATTCGGGGGAACCCTGGGTTTCCCGATTAAGAAAGATAAAACGTTTCTGTTTTTTTCTTTCGAGGGCTTGCGGCAGAACGCGCAGAATGCTGTTCCGCTGCTGACGGACACCAATATTTTTGAAGCGACGGGACCGCAGAATGCCATCATTGGCCAGTTGGAGGCGAACCCCTCAACGACTCCGGTGCCTTGTTTGCCCGGATTCCCAGCGCCGCCGGCTGAATGCGGCGGGGTTCTCCTCGGCCTTTTGACGGTTGGCACGAGTCCTACAGTTGACCCGGCCGTAAGTGCGACCCAGGCCGCGCTCAACAGCTTCCTGCAAAACCAGTTTGAAACCGAGGGCGGACTCTTTCCTTTCGACACGCGGGAATACCTGGCGGAGACCCGCCTGGATCACCGCTTCAATGCGAACAACGAGATTTCGCTGACTTACCGGTATGGGCACGATTTGGAGGAATCGCCGGACGTGAATTCTCTGACCGCCTTTTCAGCAGGAAGTTCAATCCACGACTACGACAATACCTTTCAAGCCACCTGGTACCGCCAGCTCACTCCGACCGCGCAGAACGAAGCGCGGGTGCAGTGGAACTACTACAGCTTTAACGTGATTCCCAACGAGCCGGGAGAGGTGGGGATTCAGATTCCAAGTTTCATCAACAATTTAGGAACGAACATTTTCATACCCAACATCAGCATCCTGCGTCGCTACGAATTCGCCGACAATTTCACCAAGATTCACGGCAATCACACGTTTAAGTTTGGCGCCTACGAGTTGCTCCGGGGCAATCACACGGAATCGCACACCTTTTTCCCCGGCCGCTTTGTATTCGGGACGCTCCCCGGAGGGCTGATCAGCCCGTGCTTAGCGCCCACAGCCGAGAACCCCTGCGAAGTAACTACGTCAGGAGCCACCATCAACCCCTTGCAATCGGCATCGTTCGGGATCCCCCAGGTTTACCAGCAGGGGTTCGGAGATCCGACTTACCCGTATTACACCCGGCCTCTGACCTCGTTCTACGCGCAGGACTCCTGGAAGGTAACGCCAAACTTCACCCTGACCTATGGTCTGCGCTACGACTTGGACACGCAATTTGCGCCTTTGACCACGTATAAGAAAGATTTTGGCCCCAGGGTTTCCTTTGCGTGGGATCCCTTCAAAGATCACAAGACTGTCATCCGGGGAGGGTATGGAATCTTCTACGGACCCGTAGATGTCCAGATCCCCGACGTCGATTTGAGCCTGGGGGTGGTGAACAGGAATAAGTCCGCGGTCGAGAACGCGCCGGGAGCCGGCCAGGTCGCAAACCTGACCGCGATCTGCGGGTTCGCCCAAGGTGGGTCTACCTTTCTTGGAGGTAACGGCTCAAGCCCTTGTAACCGCGAAATTTCTATTTATGTAGATCCGATCGGTGGGGTCCCGGCGTTGGGTATACAGGGGCCAGAGGTTATGTTCCCAACGCTCTTCGCGAACGGAGCGCCAGGCAACTTGATTGGCTGCACAACGCCAGCCCCGGGGAGTGCTGCCTGCATCACGCCGGCTGCTGTGGCCCCCTTCGGCATCGATGTTACCAACACCGGTTCCGTCGGCCCGCTGCAGGTAGTTTTCGTGAACCAGCCGGGCTATCGTCCCCCGATCGCGCAACAAGCTTCGTTTGGAATCGAACGCGAACTCGGACCTGGGCTCTCCTTTTCTCTGAGCGGCATCTATTCACATACCCAGAGACTCCCGGTGGCGATCGATACCAACGACACTCAAGCGCCGTTGCTAGCGCCGTTCAGCACGGTCACTCTGGCCAACGGTCAGACGGTTTCCTATCGCAACTGGAATACCAGCCCGGCGGCCGATCCGCTCGGAGGTACGGAGGTCCCGCAGGTGGGGGGCGTTCCGGCGTATCCCTGTCAGCCTGCCCCCAACGTCGACCCATGCGTTGTGAATTCGTTGGTCATCCAGAACAACCAATATAGCTCGCAGTCGTACGCTCTTTACGAAGGCGGCATCGCGGAACTCACGAAACGCTTCGGCAACCACTTCTCAGTGTTCGCGAATTACACATGGAGTAAAGGCATTGACACGTCCACGGATTACAACACGGACTACGGACCGCAGGATCCGACGAACATCAATTTGGATCGCAGTCTCTCTGAGTTTGACGAACGGCACAAAGTGTCGCTGGCAGGTGTGATCGACAGTCCGTGGAAACAGAGTATCTTGTCGGGTTTTCAACTGGCTCCAATTTTCTCTTACCACAGCGGACATCCCTTCAACCTGCTGGCCGGAGGAGAAGTGAACGGCAACAACCACACCACCAATGAACGTCCCATCGGAGCCCCGCGTGACACAGGTCTGGGCCCCAATTACATCGATTTCGATGCGCGTTTGAGCTGGCAGCATAAACTGGGCGAGAGAGCTGACCTGAAGTTCACGGCAGAAGGATTTAACATCGCAAACCGGACAAATTTCGCCAGCGTCAACAACGAGGTGAGCCCTCTTTTCGGCTTTGCGCCGGGGTTCACCACATTCAATGTGAGTGGCGTTCGACCGGGTACAGTCCTGGCGGGGGGTGGGACCGCTACGCCCAGCGTACCGCTGACCTTCACTTCCGCTTTTCCAAAACGCCAGATTCAACTTGGCGTGCGCTTGTCGTTCTGAGGCATGGCGACGCAGGAAACGATCTACGAAGTCGCGAACCGAGTCGCAACCATCACGCTGAACCGTCCAGACAAGCTCAATGCCTGGACGGCCACGATGGAGAAAGAAGTGCGCGCGAGCCTCGAAGAGGCTGAGCGCGATGCCAACGTCGGTATTATCGTGCTGACCGGTGCGGGACGCGGCTTTTGCGCTGGCGCCGATATGTCGCTGCTGAGTTCCGTCGCGACGCAGGGCTTGCCGGGCGGTGATCGCGAGGCTATCTCGCAACTGGGCAGCCCTCTTCAGGGTCCGGGCGGTTTGCCAGACTTCGAGAAGAAATATTCTTACCTCCTTGGAATCGAGAAGCCGATTCTAGCCGCCATCAACGGTCCGGCAGTCGGCCTTGGTCTGGTGATTGCACTCTATTGCGATCTCCGCTTCGCTTCCGACGCCGCTCGTTTCTCGACCACCTTCGCCCAGCGCGGGCTCATCGCCGAGTACGGCATGGCCTGGATGCTGCCGCGTATCGTCGGGCTTCCCAACGCTCTCGACCTGCTATTTTCCGCGCGGCAGATCAACGCGTCGGAAGCTTTGCGAATGGGTTTGGTGAATCAAGTCTTTGCTCAGGAGAATTTTCTCGCCACGGTCAACGAATATGCTGTCGATCTCGCATCGCGGGTCAGTCCGCGCTCCTTGCGAGTAATTAAGCGCCAGGTTTATGGAGCCATGTTTCAAACCTTAGCAGAGTCTTTCGATCTTGCGGTGGAGGAAATGGTGGCAAGTTTGCGCAGCGAAGATTTCAAAGAGGGCGTAGCTCACTACCTGGAGAAACGCGCCCCCGTGTTTAAGGGCAAGTGATTCGCGCAGCACTTCGGCTCCTAGCTTGCGCTTCAGGCGGCTTCCGAATTCTTGTCCTTATATTTACTCAACTCGAGCCTTGCGATCAGCGCCCGATGCACTTCGTCCGGGCCATCGGCAATGCGCAAGGTTCGTATTGAAGCGAACATCTCTGCCAGCGGAAAATCCTCCGACACACCTGCCGCCCCATGCATCTGGATCGCCTGATCAATAATCGCCAGCGCAATGTTGGGCACAACCACTTTGATTTGCGAGATTTCGCTCTTCGCTCCCTTGGCGCCGAGTTGGTCGATCATCCATGCGGCTTTGAGAGTGAGCAGGCGCGCCTGCTCGATCAGGATGCGGGCGTTGGCGATCACATCCGCATTTCCTCCTAACTCCGCCAGCGACTTTCCAAATGCCACTCGCCCCAGCGACCGCCGGCAAAGCAGTTCCAGAGCACGTTCTGCCGCCCCGAGGGTTCGCATACAGTGATGAATGCGCCCCGGCCCGAGTCGGCCTTGCGCAATCTCAAATCCGCGTCCGGGCCCAGCGACGATGTTCTCCATTGGCAGGCGCACGTTGGTGAAGCTCACCTCCCCGTGGCCGAAGGGAGCGTCGTAAGCGCCAAAAACCGGCGTCATGCGCACGATCTCAACTCCCGGCGTGGGTAGCGGTACCAGGACCATCGAATGCCGTCGATATTTGGGCGCCGCACAATCAGTTAGCCCCATGAAGATCAGCACGCGGCAGTGAGGATGTCCAACGCCCGAACTCCACCACTTGCGCCCGTTCAACACGACGTGCCCGCCTTCAATGACGGCCGTGGCCTGCATGTTGGTTGCGTCCGAAGAGGCTACGCCCGGCTCGGTCATGCAGAACGCGGACCGAATCTCGCCGGCTAGAAGCGGCTTAAGCCAAAGTTGTTTCTGTTCCTCGGAACCGTATTTGACCAGAACCTCCATGTTCCCGGTGTCGGGAGGGTTGCAGTTGAAAACCTCGGGCGCAATCGAACATCGCCCCGTCATTTCGGCCAGTGGGGCGTACTCCACATTCGTCAGCCCCGCGCCGTACTGGTTTTCGGGAAGAAAGAGATTCCACAGCCCTGCGGCCCGGGCTTTGGCTTTCAGTTCCTCCATGATCGCTGGCTGCTTCCAGGTGCGCCAGTCTGCGACATTCCGGACTTCGCTGTAGTATTTATCCTCTGCAGGCAACACATTCTCTTGCATGAAAGCGCCGAGCCTGTGCAGATATTCCTGAGAGCGGGTTGAAGCGGCAAAATGCATACCGGACGTTATGTTATGTCTCGAACAAGTTACACAGCCTAGCGACTCCCGCAAAATTCATCAAATGAATCTTACGAATCCAGTAATATATGTTTCGTGCATTTAAGCCAGGTCGATCTCAACCTCTTCGTCGTGCTGGAAGCCATCTACCGCGAGGGCAACATTACCCGCGCCGGTCATCAGTTGAACCTCACCCAGCCTGCCATTAGCCACGCCCTGAAGCGCTTGCGAGATCTTTTGAAGGACCCCCTGTTTGTGCGCCGCGGCGCCCACATGATTCCCACTCCCTTTACCCGCAACATGATCGACCAGGTACGGCAAGCACTCCAGATTCTGGAGGTAAACCTTCGCGAAAGTCACCAGTTCGATCCCACCCACACCCGTCGCAATTTCCACATCTCGCTCTGGGAATACGTCGGGTCTCTGATCCTTCCTACTTTGCTGCAGCGTCTGGAACGCGAGGCGCCCGAGATGTCGATTACCACCTCGCGGGTCAAACGCAGAGACCTGGAAGCGGAACTGGCGAGCGGGTCGCTCGATCTCGCCATCGACGTTCCCATGACGACCAGTGAACCCATTCATCAAGAACGGTTGCTCGGAGAACCGTTCGTGGTGATGGCCCGAACCGGGCATCCGGGAATCTCCCGGACCCTTGATCTCGATACCTATCTGGCGCAACCCCACGTGCTCGTTTCCTCCCGCCGTTACGGCCCCAGTCTGATCGACGTAGAGCTTAGCCGGCTTGGCTTCCGCCGAAGGATTGCTCTGCGCTGCCAGCATAATTTTGCTGCCTGCCGAGTGGTCCGCGATACCGATCTTCTGCTGACCTTGTCTCAGGGGCACGCGCAGATCCTGAACGCTGGACCCGGCAACCGCATTTATCCGTTTCCCGTGAAGACCGCTCAACTCGAGGCGCAGATGTATTGGCATGAGAGCGTGGAGAACGATTCCGCAAATCGCTGGTTGCGCCAGCAGATCAAAAGCGTGCTCAGTCCGCAACCCCGCGCGGTGGGAACCCGCAGTCGTGGACCCCGCAACGGCCGACGAACAAGCGGACGAACGCAACAGTAATGAACGAACTATGTATCACCACGATGGTTTACTCCCCCACCTCGCCGGCGATGATCGGCTGCCAAATCCGACAGAAGTGCTCCTGTCGGAAGTTGAAGAATGGCTCCGGGACCCTCGGTCCAGGTTTCAATCCTTGGACCGATCCGAAGAAGTTGAACGGCAGCCACAGCGAAGACCGTCGCGGCAGGTTCGGGTCCCCAGTATTCACGAAGTTCCCCCAGTAGGTCTTCATCTCGCCGGCAAGTTGCTGCTCGTCGGCGCTGAGCGGAGTACCGAAACTAAACAGGAACTGTAGCTCGGAGGCATGCTCGGAAGCGCTCGGGAAGCCGAACGCGTCGTTGGGTGGCTCGATTGCCGTGCCGAAACCCACAGTGGGCGGCGCATTGGGATCGTTGAACTCGTAGCCGAAGACCGGCACGAAACGCGAGAGGTCTATGTTGGAATCCGATCCGTTGCACGCAAAGACCAGGTCGGTGAAGATCTGCGCGAGCGCCTCATCGGAACTGGGCGCATCACCGGGAAGGAACGGATCCGGGAAATTGGCAAGCGGATACTCGTCCGCCAACCCGGCGCCGAGGGCTGCTGTATTTTCCGCGGCCGGAAAGCCGATCACTCCGAGGAACAGGTTGATCTCTTGCGGATAGGTGCAAACCGCCGGCGTGCTGGAACCCTCCGCTTCGCAGAATGTGTTTGGGTTGCTCAAGTCGAAATTTGCCGGGCCTCCGGCTGCCAGTATGTTTGGAAAGGTGCTGGCGAAGGGGAAGTCGAGCGGTTCGAAGAGCCTGCCTTCGTTGGCGTTCGTACCTTGCAGCACCGGAACACGAATGAATTGGCCCGCCGAGAACGCTTGCTGCAGCGCTTGCGGCAGGATCCTGGTGCCAAAATCGGGTGAGATCCCGTTGGCTCCAAACACTTCGCCCTGAGCGGTGAGGATGCTTGCGACTGGCGCCGCGCGCAGACAGGCCGCGTCATTCGGGGGCGTGCAGCCCAACGCTTCATCGAAACCGGTGCCGAAGATAGCTCCATACACGGCCTCTGACGGCACGTCGTGCAGCATATAGGCTCCGCTCTCGATGATTGCGCCGCGGAACAGACCCGTCGCGGTCGTAGTCGAGGTTAGATTGCTCGAAACACTCAGACCGCCGGCGGATTCACCACCGACGGTTACCTTCCTTGCATCGCCGCCGAACCCACCGATGTTGCGCTGCACCCACTGCATGGCGAATTGCTGATCCATCAGCCCGTAGTTACCGGCATCGCCGACGTTCTGGAAAAAGCTTGGAGTTTCGGCCAGCAATCCAGGCTCAACCAGCCAACCCAGCGCGCCCAGGCGATAGTTGATCGTCACCACGACAATGTTGTTCTCCGCCACCATCACCGAGGGGTCGTAGTCCGCTCCCGTTCCGGTGACCAACGCGCCGCCATGAATCCAGAGATAGACAGGCAGGTGCGAATGCGTTGTCGCCGTTGCAGGCACGTAGACATTCAGAAAGAGGCAATCCTCGGACTGCGGCAGAGGCGCTGTGCTCCCCGCCTGTGGGCAGGCTGGTCCGGGGAACTCCGCCAGGACGGTGCCGGTGGGTGGAGTCGGCGGTTGCGGCGGCGTCCAACGCGCCGTTCCTTGCGGTGCGGCTGCGTAGCGGATGCCGAAGAAGACATCGACCGCGGCTGGGTTGCTCGGCGAGGGTATTCCTCTGAACGTGCCCGTGTCGGTGACAACGGTCTGAGCGGAAGCGGTTGCAAGGGCGGCTGCAAAAACCAATGACCCCAATGCGAAACAGGCCTTGCGGTAAAAGGCAGAATTGCCTGACATAGAGATACTCCTTATTTCTTGGCCGGAAAGCGATGTCAACCTGTCATTGTCGCGTTCCGTCCCTTACGGCGTTGAGGGTGTTTACGTTCTTTTTAGCGGCGCGAGCGTATCCGACTTCTCGAAATTCATCAAATGAATTGTTTGGATGGTGAGGAATGCTTGCCAGGAATTCTCCCAGGCCGGCTTCTGAGCAGTCTGGCCCGGAAATCGGCACTGGGGTTTGGGATCGTCTATCCCAGCTACCGTGAGCTGGAGGGCAAGAATATCCGCTAACTCACGCAAGAGTTTGCCGGCTACTTTTCTGCTTCTGGTTGCTTCACCATGAGTGCAGGAACGTCCTGCTGTTTCATCAGGCTGTTGTATGCTGCTACTTCGGTGGAGACGATCGCCTTCCATTTCGCCAGTTGTTCATCGACTGCTTTGCTGACCATATCGAATACTTCGTAGGATTGCTTCGTGGGAGCCGAGTCGGCACTGCCCACGACGCCACTCAACGCCACCAGGTCATTGTTCAGTCGCACCGGGAAATTGAGCACATCCTGGCCGCTCTTGGCCTTGGTCTGGATTAGCGCTTCTTCCACCACAGTCATTTTTGTATCGAGCGCTTTGCCGGCATCGGCAATAGCCTTGGCTCGGGGGTCGTCCTTTAGGCGCTTGTTGATGGCATTCATCTGCTCACGAACGTCGCGAATCTGAATGATGGCATCGTCCGTTTCCGTGACCTTGTCACGGATCTTAAGAAGTAGATCGAATTGCTTGGCCAGATCCTCGGAACTGATCTTCAGCCGCGGATCAGCTTTGATCTCCACGGGCGCAGTGTAACTCTTGCCGAGGACGGTCAGCCGCGACTGATAAGTGCCGGGCAACGCTTCGGGGCCGGCGGTGCTACCGCCCCAGAGCGGCGCATGCGGCACCTTGGTTGCTCCTTCGTAGCGCAGGTCCCACACGAAACGGTTCAGGCCTGCATCGGCGGGCAGGTTGCCTGCGTTGCCGCCGCGACTGAAGAAATCTTCTTCTCCTTCGTCGGCGGGTTCCTCTTTCTTGGGGTACTTGCGGATGACCTTTCCTGAGGAATCGAGAATCTCAAGGGTGATCTTGGGAGCTTCTTCTTTATCTTTATCGGTTTTTTCGATTCCGGCGGAAGAAGTCGATGGTGTGGCTTCGGTTTTCGCAGAATCAGCACTAGCGCTAGAGGGCTTGGCCTGGTCTGGCTTCTTGAGGGAAGCCTTCAACCAGTAACTAAAGATGGCTCCTGCTGGCGGGTTCTTTCCGACACTCCCGCTGGGGGCAAAAAACGAACCACGGAAAACGGTATGACTCGCCACGGCGGGCGTGAACAGGTGAGCTTCCTGCTGTGGAATCGAATCCTCGTACTGCTCGAGTGGCGTGATGTCGTCGAGAACCCAGAAGCTGCGCCCGTGGGTTGCGACAACCAGGTCAGTGTTCTTGATCACGAGATCGTTTACGGGAGCTGCCGGCAGATTCAGTTGCAAGGGCTGCCAGCGGGCGCCATCGTCGAAGGAAACGTAGACACCTAGCTCGGTCCCGGCGAAAAGCAAATTCGGACGCCGAGGATCGACCCTTACAGCATGGACATAATCGTTCGCCGGAAGTCCCGCTACTAGCTTGGTCCAGGTCTTGCCGAAATCCGTGGTCTTGAATACGTAGGGTGCGAAGTCGTCCGACTTGTGGCGTTCGACCGCGAGGTATGCAGTGCCGGCGTCGCGCGACGAAGCCTCAATCATACTTACCGTTCCCCAATCCGGCATGGCCTTGGGCGTCACATTCTCCCAATGCTGGCCTCCGTCGCGGGTGAGTTGAACCAATCCGTCATCAGTTCCTGCCCAGATCAGGTCCTTCTGCAGGGGCGATTCCACGACGGAGAAGATCGTGTCATAGACCTCGACACCTGTGTTGTCTTTGGTAATAGGGCCGCCGGAAGCCGCCTGTTTTGACCTGTCGTTGCGCGTCAGGTCGGGACTGATGATAGTCCAACTCATGCCGCCGTCGGTGGTCTTGAACAGCACTTCGCCAGCGAAGTACATCGTCTTCGGATCGTGCGGTGAAAAAGCGATAGGTTCGGTCCATTGGAAGCGGTGTTTGACGTCAGCTGCAGCCCATCCAATAGGGTTCACTGGCCAGGGATTGACGGACTGTTCTTCGCCAGTGCGGTGATCGTAGCGTGTGATCTCTCCGCCGTAAGAGCCGGCGTACACGGTCTCGGGGTCGGTGGGGTCGGGCGCGATGTAGCCGCTTTCGCCGCCACCGACGGCATACCAATCCGGACGATCAATCGCGCCTTCAGCGCTCGCGCTGGCGATGGCGACGGTAGAGTTATCCTGCTGAGCGCCGTAAATGTAATAGGGAAACCGGTTGTCGGTGGTGACATGGTAAAACTGCGCCGTCGGCTGGTTATATTGGCTGGTCCAGGTGGCGCCGCCGTCGGTGGAAACCGTGGCGCCGCCATCGTTTCCGTTGATGAGACGCTTGGGATTCGTGGGATCGATCCACAGAGCGTGATTATCTCCGTGCGGGGCGCGTATCGAAGTGAAGGTTTTGCCTCCGTCATTGGATCGATATGCCGAGGTGTTCAAGATGTACACCGTATCTTCCGACTTTGGATCAGCGAAAATGTGCGAGTAATACCACGCGCGCTGGCGGAAGCGATGGTCGTCGGTGGTTATGTGCCAGGTATCGCCGCCGTCGTCGGAACGATAGATCCCGCCTTTCTCTGCCTCGACGACTGCCCACACCCGGTTGGGATTTGCGCCGGAGACTGTGACACCGATGCGGCCTAGAATGCCTTCCGGTAGTCCGTGGCCTTTCAATTCTTTCCAGGTTGTGCCGCCGTCGATGGAACGGTAAAGGCCGCTTCCGGGCCCGCCGCTGTCGAGACTCCACGGAGTTCGCCTCGCTTGCCACAATGCCGCGAACAGGACGTTGGAATTGCTGGGATCAAACACGACGTCGATGCCACCGGACTTGGCGTCCTTATAGAGCACCTTCTGCCAGGTTTTGCCGCCATCCAGCGTGCGGAAAATGCCGCGCTCTTCATTGTCGGCAAAGGGATGTCCGAGCGCCGCGACGAAGGCAATGTCAGGATTCTTGGGATTCACCGCGAGCCGCCCGATGGCGTGCGTGTCAGCGAGGCCAACAAACTTCCAGGTTTTACCAGCGTCAATCGATTTGTACACTCCGTTGCCGCCGACAATGTTGCCGCGAATGCATGCTTCTCCCGTTCCCACATAAATGACGTTCGGATCGGATTCGGAAACCGCAATCGCTCCGATCGCCGGTGACGCATCCTTCGTTTTGTCGAAGATCGGTTTCCAGTTCAGTCCGCCATCGGTCGTCTTCCACACGCCTCCGGCGGTCGCGCCGAAATAATAGACGTTATCCTGCCCGACCACGCCCGCTACCGCGACAACGCGACCGCCTCTAAATGGACCGACGAGGCGATACTGGAGACCCTTCCACGGGTTCTTGTCGTCGCCCTCTTCTTTCTCTTCTCCAGCTGACGCGGCCGCAGTCTGCGGGGCCGCCTGCTTCTGCGTGGAGTCGGCGTCTTGCTTGGCTGGGTGTTTCTGCGCAAATACCGGGGCAATGAGACTGGCAACCAAAAGTGCGAGGGTCGTCGTACGCAAGGGAATCGTTCCTCCAGAGACTTGGTAACCGATAAACTCGACAGCCTCACATTCTCAACAGAAACACAGCCGCTGTCTAGCTTTGTGTTTGTGCTCGCGTCTTCCCCCCTGGGAGGTCAACGAATTTCGACGGGCCTGGCCAATTGGGACGCCACAATCCGCCACTCGCCGTGGCGCTTCACGACAGTGTCCATGTAGATGTAGCGGATGGAGTAACGCTTGCCGGCTCGCTCGACTTCATCTTCCTCGGAGCCATGGACGAGGGCTATTTCTCTGCTGAGCAGGCGAATGTGTCGACCGGTAGAGATCATCGAAACGTATCGAAGCGCGCCGGACTTCAGGCTCTTCAGCACGTCTTGCTTAGTGGACGCTTTGCCGGCTTCGTCGTATTGGACGTAGTCGTCGGCAAAGATGCGTGAGAGCTCAGGAAGGTCGGCGGCAATCAGGGCGCGGTCTCCGTCCTCGAATAACTTGACGATCAACTGCTCGTCGCGTTCCACCTCGATCTTCCTCCTCCGACCGTTTTTCCTCGGCGCCCTGTTAGTGTACAAGGTGGTATTTCCAGGAGGATTCTGTGATTCGCATGTTCCGCACTTTCGCGTTGTTGCTGTTTCTCACGGTCACATTACCCGTTGCCTTTCAGGCTCAGTCCGTCTCCGCAAATCTCGACAGGCCCTTTGTGGTGGAGTACTACTACAAAGCCAAGTGGGGGCACGCGGACGAGTTTTTGAAGCTATTCAAGAAAAATCACTACCCGGTCCTCAAGAAGGAGATGGAGATGGGACGGATCGCGAAGGTCTGGGTGGATCAGCCGCGCTACCATGCCACCGAAGACGGGCGCTGGGACTTCCGCGTGACCATTGTCTTCAAGAATGCGGCTGTCGCCAACGAGCCGTTCGATGAAGTGGCGCTACAGAAGCAGATGTACCCTGATCAAGAGACCTTCCAGCACGAAGAGCAGCGACGGTTTGAGATTCTCGACGGGCATTGGGATTTGCCGATAAAGACAGTGGAACTCGAAAAGTAGGATCGAGTACCCGGTACCCAGTACCCAGTACCGACCAAAATCAAGAACCGAGATTTGAATCTGTAGGGTTGCTCCGCACAGTTTGTAACACAGCAGATTGGATTCCGGCGAAGCGGCGACGGTTCGTTCACTCCGTCGAGAATTCAATCGGTTGATGCAGAACCTCCGGAAAAGATGTTAAGAAATCGTAACAATCGCGCGGGAAATCCTTTATGAGAGTCATTGAAATTTGGAATTAGACACGGCCAGAGAAGAGCCCATACTCTTATTCATGGAAACCTTACTATCAGTTGAGGACTCACACGTTGATTTGCTGCACGAGATCGGCGTTCAGCTGGCGACGGCGGACGGTTTTCGCGAAGTACTGACTCGTGTGGTCGATTTTGCTTCTGCCCTCGTGAAGTGTGACTCCTGCCTGATTTATGTGCTGGAGGGCGACGAGTTGGTTTTGCGCGCCTCGAAGAATTCTCATCCCGAAGTGGTCGATCGCCTGAAACTGCGCTTGGGACAGGGCATTACGGGATGGGTGGCGGAGCATCAGGAGCCGGTCGCGGTTGCCGAGAAGGCGGCGCACGATCCGCGCTTCCAGTTTTTCCATGAACTTCCCGAAGATACTTACGAAGCATTCCTTTCGGTGCCTTTGATGTGCCGCGGGCGGGTTATGGGAGTGATCAACCTGCAGCATCGCCAGCATCATGTTTACCGCCGCCGGGAAATCCGCTTGATCTCGACCATCGGGTTTCTGGTGGGCGCGGAAATCGAGATGGCGCGGCTCGAAGATGCGAACTCCAATCTGTCGGAGCAATTGCAGACGCGAAAAGTAGTGGAGCGCGCCAAAGGAATCCTGCAGCGCGATCTTGGACTAACCGAAGAGCAGGCGTACCTAACGTTGCAACGGCAGAGCCGGCAGAAGCGCAAGGCGATGAAGGAAATTGCCGAGGCCATTATGCTGAGTGACGAGGTAAGAGGCAACTCGTCGTCCTCACCGAAGAGACTGACCTGAGGCAGCGAGTTGAGCCGCGACTATCGAGTCGGGAAGCACGCCCGCCTGGATAACATTCACAAAGAAAGCCCGAGAGTGGATAAGTTATCCAGCCTCGGGCTCTTCAGCGGATGAGCTAGCGAGTGACGGATGCAGTCGAGGTTGCGACTGATTGCGCCACTTCCCGAGGTTCTGACGGCACCGTGAAGTGCAGCGTGAGCCCCGATTCCGGAAGCTGCATTGTGCTAACGAAGCTACCGCTCGGCCTGGAAACCACAACGAGCCGGCTTTCGTCCGAACGCTGCGAGTTTTCGGTATCAGCAACCAACAACATGAAGCCTACGGCCCTGCCATCAACCTTGCGCAGGGTGAGCATCTCCGAGGGGCCGCTGGCTCCGAATGTGAATCGATACTTTCCGGCGGGCACGACGGCGCTCTGCCAGCGCACTTCGTGGGTCAAGGTAAAGGTTCCCGCCGCATCCTGAGCGGAGGCGAGGCTGGGTGTGAAATTCAGGGCACTTAAGACCAAAGCAGCGGCGTAGACGAATCTGCGAATCGAGTTCATGGGATCTCCTGTTTTAATTCGTAGTCTGAAGAGCACACTACCGGCGCGGGGCCGAATGGCGCGGGCTCAGATTGAAGTGGAGAACAACAGGGTCAGGAGAGTTGCAATGCCGCAGCAGGGCTGGCATGCAAACAGCAGCTTCGCGGGACCAGCTACAGAGAAGGTTCGCGAAGTAATGCCACTATGCAGGAAGTTCATCCCCGAGTCCAACACAAAATTTTCATTTCGCTGATCGAATGCGCGCTCACCGCTTGATGGTGCTGCTACCCCGTTAAGGCGATTTTCTGCGCGTTTGGCTGCGGCGGTTTGCAAAACCCCCTCCCAATGCGAGAACATACAAGGTTTGCATATCCATACAGATTCTTACTGAGGAAGCGTCCAAAATATGGCGACACGGAATAAGTCCGCGAGGACGGCAGCGAAGGCACCCCGCGTAGAGGTGAAAAACGACGTGAAGTCCCAGGGGAAAGCGCACAGCGGTTCCCGGCATAACGGTACGATCCAACCAGCGAAAGGGAAGTTGGGGGTGATGATCCCGGGCATGGGGGCAGTGGCTACGACGTTTGTCGCGGGTGTGGAGGCGATTCGCAAGGGGCTGGCGAAGCCGATCGGGTCGCTTACGCAGATGGGCACCGTGCGGCTGGGCAAGCGCACCGACGGACGTTCGCCCAAGATCAAAGAGTTCGTGCCGCTAGCAGGGCTTGACGACCTGGTCTTCACCGGCTGGGACATCTTCGAAGACAACATGTATGAAGCGGCCTCTAACGCTGGCGTGCTCGACCAGAGACTGCTTGATCAGTTGAAGCCGTTTCTTTCGACGGTCACACCTCGTTCGGCGGTGTTCGATCATAACTACGTGAAAAAGATCGACGGGCCGAACGTGAAGAAGGGTAAGACGAAGATGGATCTGGCCGAGCAGTTGCGCGACGACATCCGCGACTTCAAGAAAACCAGCGGTGCGAGTCGGCTGATCACGATGTGGTGCGGCTCCACGGAGTCGTACATCGAGGCGACCGCGGCGCATCAGTCCGTGAAGTCGTTTGAGAGGGCGCTGCGCGAGAACGACGAGATGATTGCGCCGTCGATGATCTACGCCTACGCGTCGTTGATGGAGGGTGTGCCGTTCGCCAATGGTGCACCGAATCTCACGGTGGATTTGCCGGTGATGCTCGAGCTTTCGCGGCAGAACGAAGCACCGATCTGCGGAAAAGACTTCAAGACCGGGCAGACCTTAATGAAGACGGTTCTGGCGCCGGCGTTCAAAGCCCGGCTGCTGGGGTTGAGCGGATGGTATTCGACCAACATTCTCGGCAACCGCGACGGGGAGGTCCTCGACGATCCGGGGTCTTTTAAAACCAAGGAGGAATCGAAGCTGGGCGTGCTGGAGCACATTCTGCAGCCCGCGCTTTATCCCGAGCTGTACGGGAATATTTTCCACAAGGTTCGCATTAACTATTATCCTCCACGTGGTGATAATAAAGAAGGTTGGGACAATATCGATATCTTCGGATGGCTTGGCTATCCCATGCAGATCAAGGTCGACTTCCTGTGCCGCGATTCGATTCTTGCGGCGCCGATAGTCCTCGATCTCGTGCTCTTCATCGATCTGGCAAAGCGCTGTTCGGCGCTGAAGGGAATCGGAATTCAGGAATGGTTAAGCTTTTACTTTAAGTCCCCGATGACGGCGCCGGGGCTGTATCCCGAGCACGACCTGTTTATTCAGTTGATGAAACTGAAGAACACGCTGCGGCATTTGAAAGGTGAGGAACTGATCACGCACTTGGGGTTGGAGTATTACGACTAGACGGTGTGGCGCGGGCGCCCCCGCCCCGCGGTCTTGAGTTCAGCAGGGAATCGGGAAATAGCGTTTCATTCCTCTAAGGACTGATAGTCGAGAACGTCGACCACCCTCGGAGTCGAGTCTTTTGGCCGCATGGTTGATTCTTTGCAAGTCGCAAGCAGGGGCACCGATTTCGCCTGCCAGCCTGTTTAAGCACTCGCGCTCGTCGTCGGGATTCCTTTTCCGATCAGGCATCAAAGCTCCCTAACACTCGTTCTATCTCGCCGACAAAAACGATCCTAGAGAGGGAGCAGGAACTTAAAACTATTCTGTCAGGTTTGCTGCGCCGCTCGGCGGATCTGGCAGACACGGCTCTTGTAGCGCAGCCAAATGGCCGTCTCACCTCAGTTTTTCCTTAGGTCCGGGTCGATGGGTGCCACGACCGGAATTCTCCTATCAACCCAGCTTTTTCTCCCGCTTGTATTCATCAAACTTCTCTAAAAACCGATCGATGTCTTTTTTCTGCAGATAGTAAGGTGTCGACAGCCGCAGCTTATTTGGGTCACCGCCGCGAATCCGGATTTTGTACGTCTTCCACATCCAGGTTTCCAGGTCCATGCGCGGGACTGGCGGGACGTTGACCGTGACGATGGCGCAGCGCAAGGCAGGATCGGGCGAGGTCCAGGATTCGGCGCCGCGCTTTTTCATTTCATCCAGTGTGTAATCAGCAAGCTTGCGGTGGCGGCGCTCAATGCGGTCCAAGCCGATATCATTCGCTAGTTTGACGGAGGCTCGAAGCCCCCACAGAGCCGGCACGTTGGAGCTGCCGATGCGCTGGAAGCGTTCAGCACGCAACTTGGGATCGTCCCAGCCTTCGGTGACGATCGTGTTCCAGAGGCGGTCGATAACCTCATCGCGTACGTAGAGGAAGCCAGAGCCTTTCGGCGCTTGCAGCCACTTGTGCGGACTCGATGAATACATGTCGCAGCCGAGGTCCTGCACGTTCAAGCGCATCATGCCGGGCACGTGGGCGCCGTCGACGGCCGAGAGGATCCCTTTCGACCGGGCAAGTGCGCAGAGTTCCTTCGCTGGTAGGACGACGCCTGAGAAGGTCGTGATGTGGCTGAAGAACATGACGCGGGTCCGGGGAGTGATAGCGTCGTTGAAGAGATTGAGAACTTGGGCCGCATCTTTCACAGGAAGGGGTAGCGTGACCTTTTTCACAATTGTGCCATAGCGCTTGGCTTTGAGATCCCAGGGGTGCAAGCCGCCGGGATGCTCCTGGTCGGTCATCAGGACTTCGTCGCCCGGTTTTAGATCGATACCATTGGCGATGTAGCTATTAGCCTCAGTGGCATTACGTAGCAGGGCAATCTCATCGCGATGGCAACCGACGAAAGCGGCCAAGGGGTCGCGAAATTCGTTCCACGCGGCGTATCCCCAGATTGGGTAATCCTCGGGATCCTGCTGGTCCATTCGCTCGGTGGTGGCGTAGCCATCGAAAATGGCGCGCAGCACCGGCGCAGGGCTGGAGCCCACGGTGCCGTTGTTCAGGTAGATCTCATCTTCCGGGATCAGAAACTGTCTGCGGATTTCAGCCCAGTAAGCGTCCTCGTTCTTGTCGAAGAGAGCTGGGTCGGGCAGGGTTGTGGGAGCCTTCTCTAGTTGTGCGAGGAGATTTCCGCGGAAAGCGAGGGTTGCAGCGAGTCCGGTGGTGGCGGTGGTAAGGAAGCGGCGGCGGTCGAGCAATGGCACCTCCCGATGTATCGAATGCGGAAGGGGCCATGTTACGGCCCAGCGCAGGAATCCTCAAGGGGGAACTCTTGCTTCTGGGTTGTCGGGTTCTTGCTCCCGCCTACGCGGGCCGGGATAACCCGGCCCGGGAAGTTCGCGTCTAACTGGAAGAAGTTTGAGTTGGTGTCTTTCGGACCGGGCGTATAATGCTGGTAAGAGTACGGTGCGCGCGAAGGAGTTTCCCATGAAATCGCGATGGTTCACAATCTCGGTAGTGGTGGCGGCATTCAGCGCAGTGCCCTGGACGCTGGCGCAGACACAGAATCCGGGTCAGACCCAAACGCAAGCCCCAACTCAAGATCCAGACCAAGGTCAGCCCAAAGCCACCGACGTCCAGAACGCCCCGAAGCAGGCACCTGCCGCGCTTCCCACGCAGGATGACAGCCAGATTAAGCACGACGGCGGCGAGGCCGATGTGGACGCAGTAGGGAACCGCAACGTGGGTTGTGGGCGTGGCGTCGGAAACTGGTATTCGATAGAGCGGCAGGTCGCAGACGGTCGCAGATACTCTCAGATGATCGAATCCCAGGTCAAGCTGGTGAATGACCCGGTGATTGCCGAGTATGTGAACCGGATCGGCCAGAACATTGTGCGCAACTCAGACGCGCAGGTGCCGTTCACGATTAAGGTGATCGACTCCGACGTGGTGAATGCCATGGCGCTTCCCGGCGGATTCTTTTATGTGAATTCGGGGCTGATCCTGGCGGCTGACGAAGAAGCCGAAATGGCGGGTGTGATGGCACATGAAATAGCGCACGTTTCGGCATGCCACTATGGGCGAGAAATGACGCGCGCGCAGCTATTGCAGATGGCGTCAATTCCCTTGATCTTCATTGGCGGTGCGATCGGCTACGGAGCGTACGAGGCGTCGGGGCTTGCGATTCCGATGACCTTCCTCAAGTTCTCCCGTACCTTCGAGGCTCAGGCCGACTACCTTGGAGTGCAGTACATGTACCGCGCAGGGTATGACCCATCCGCGTTCGTCTCTTTCTTCGAAAAGATTCAGGCGATGGAGAAGAAGAAGCCTGGAACGCTCTCCAAGGCATTCGACACGCACCCGCAGACTCCGGATCGTATTGAGAAGACCCAGGAAGAAATTCGCAAGATATTACCGTCGAAGGCAGAGTACATCGTGACTACTTCCGAATTCGACGAGGTAAAAGGGAGGCTGGCGTCGATCGAGAATCGTCATAAAGTGCTCGATCAGAAAGATGCTAACAAGCCCAGCTTGCGGCGGACTTCCAACAGTGACGGCAACAACCCTAACGGACAGACCGATGATGATCGTCCAACCTTGAAGCGGCGGGATGATTCTTCGAACTAGCTTTGGCACGAAACCCAACGCATCGGACCGGCGGCTGAGGCCGCCGGTTTTTTGTGTCCGCGAGCCCGGGCCAGTCTGGAGGCAGGCATGGCATCATCACCGGCTTCTGTGACCATCGTCATACCAGGTTGTTGCGGAGACGAAATAAACTAAACTACGCTAGTCTAGGTGTTAAGGAGCAGGTCCTTCATGCCGGAGAACACACTCACAATCACGGACAACCGCACGGGGAAGACGTATACCGTCCCCATAGAAGACGGCACCATCCGGGCGATGAGCCTGCGGCAGATCAAGACGAATCCGGACGATTTTGGACTGATGACCTATGATCCGGCCTTCATGAACACGGCCTCGTGCCGCAGCAGTATTACCTATATTGATGGCGATCGGGGAATCTTGCGCTATCGCGGATATCCTATCGAAGTACTGGCTGAGCGCTGCACCTTCCTGGAAGTCGCCTATCTTCTGCTCTTCGGCGAGTTGCCGACCCAGACCGAACTCAAGAACTGGGTGCATGACATCACTCACCACACCATGCTGCACGAGACCACGAAGAAGTTTATGGAGGGCTTCCGCTACGACTCTCATCCCATGGTGATGTTTGTGAGCACTGTAGCCACGCTCTCGAGCGTGTATCCGGAAGCCCGGCAGGTGCACGATGGGGAAAACCGCTTGCTGCAGATCAAGCGGCTGATCGGCAAGGCGCCCTCGATTGCCGGCATGTCATACCGGCACAACGTGGGATTCCCTTACGTGTATCCCGACAATGATTTGAGCTACACCGAGAACTTCATGAACATGCTGTGGAAGATGGTTGAGCCGAAGTATGTGGCAAATCCGGTTCTTTCACGCGCGCTCGACATCCTGTTTATTCTGCATGCCGATCACGAACAAAATTGCGGTACCAGCGCGATGCGTACGGTGGGCAGCGCCCAAACCGATCCTTACCTCTCTATGGCATCGGCGGCATCAGCCCTGGCCGGACCGTTGCACGGCGGCGCCAATGAGGAAGTCCTGAAGATGCTGGATGAGATTGGCACCAAAGAAAACGTGCCAGCCTACATCAAGCGGGTGAAAGACGGCCACGGGAAGCTGATGGGATTCGGACACCGGGTTTATAAGAATTATGATCCGCGGGCGAAAATCATTAAATGGACCGCGGAGCAGGTTTTCGAAGTCACGGGACGCAACCCGAAACTGGACATCGCCCTTGAGCTGGAACGCATCGCCCTCGAGGACGAGTATTTTGTGAAGCGAAAACTTTATCCCAACGTCGATTTTTATTCTGGGATCATGTATCAGGCGATGGGATTTCCGCCGGAAATGTTCACGGTACTGTTCGCCATTCCACGCACGGTTGGATGGCTGGCGCAGTGGCAGGAACTGGTGACGGATCCGGAGCAGAAGATTACCCGGCCGCGGCAGATTTACACCGGGCAGGGAGAGCGCGAGTTTGTAGCGATAGAAAAGCGGACTGCGGCGACCGTTCCGGCGCGGTAGGTCTTAGGCCGCTTGCTTGGTGGCGAGGGTGGCCCCATACTCACGGCGTTCGGCCGATGACGTGATAACCTTCATCTCCTGCCAGTCGTAGGGAAATTCTCTGCCGCAATCTAGGCAGGCTACGTAGGTTCCGGTTAGTACCGCAGCTTGAGGACGGCGTGCCACACCGCGAATGGTTACCGGAAAGCTATACCGGGAGTGCCGGCAACCGAAAAGTACATCAATCAGTTTTGCTACCATGGAGCACCTTCCACACCCTAGGGTTAGTTCTGCCTGGGCTCTTCTGAGTGTGCTGTCCCCCTGCGCCTGGCCAATCTCAACACGCAACCACTCAAACACTTAGATTCACCGGGGCGGGAATGGTTTCGTATTCCTCGGTGACATGCGACCATTATGGGCTAACGTGCTCCAAGTGCCGTATTGGGAGCCAGTTACAGCCCAGACAGGTAAAACATTTGCACACTCGCCGGGGAATGAAAAGGCAGGGACACACAGGAGAACTAAGGATGACAAAGATGCAGCTCACAGCTCTGCGTAGAACACTAGGTCAGATTCAGGGCCTTCTTGATGGTCCCGCGCTCGTTCTGGATTTTTTCCTGCAGCAGAGTGATGGCGTAGATGAGCTGCTCGGGACGCGGCGGACATCCGGGAACATAAACATCGACGGGAATCACCTGGTTGACGCTCTGCACCAGCGCATAGTTCTGGAACACGCCGCCGGAAGTGGCACAGGCTCCCATGGAAATTACCCACTTCGGTTCCGGCATCTGTTCCCACAATAGCCGGATCACTGGCGCCATCTTGTTCGACACGCGGCCGGCGATGATCATGAGATCGCTCTGCCGTGGCGACGGGCGAAACACTTCTGCCCCAAAACGCGCAATATCAAAGCGCGACGCCCCCATCGACATCATCTCGATCGCGCAGCACGCCAGGCCAAATGTCATCGGCCAGATCGAGCCCTTGCGCATCCAGTTGACCGCCGAATCGAGCGTGGTCAGCACCAGCCCTTCCGGCGTGGGATTGCCGAAGGTCAGGTCTTTGACTACCTTCTTGCCGTTCTCGGCGTCGACGTAGGGGCCGAAATTTAGTTCGGGGGACATAGCTCCATTTTATCTGGTCTTGCCGCTTCTCTGCCAGAGCCGCCAAAGCTCAGAAGCAATTTGCTCATAACGCTCTTGAGGGCCGGCGGTATCTGTGCCGAACCAGCGGACGAACTCCTCAGGAGCGACACGCTGCGCTTCTTCTGAAGAGTGGCAGTTGCTTAGTCGCGGCAGGACAGTTTGAACCTCGGCTCATACTCGTCGGTATTTGGGTTGCCGGAACTGATGCTGATCGGGTCGTGGTAAAAGAGGAGCGCCGCCGTGGCATCGAATAACTCCCCGTAAGCCGCTCTAGTCTGGTGCCGCGCCTCCAGTATCTGTTTGCGCGTCCTACGCGTCTCTTCACCCCGCTGTCCGCATTCGGTTCTGCCAGTGAGTCCAAACAAAATAGACTGCCCCACCCACCAGCATCACTCCAATCACCGCATCAAACTTGTGAAAATATTTGCCCAGCTCGCGCCAGTTCTGGCCTAACTTCATGCCGAGATAGGCCAACCCCAGGCACCACGGCCACGATCCCAGGAACGTGTAGAGATGAAACCGTCCTCGCGGCATGCGCGCCACTCCTGCCGGCAGCGCGATGAAGGTGCGAACCACCGGCAGAAGCCGCGCGATGAAGACGGCCAGATATCCCCAGCGCGCAAAGAAGCGATCGGCCCAGTCGAGTTCGCGGCGGGTCATTAGGATCCAATGACCATAGCGCTCCACCAGAGGACGCCCGCCATAACACCCAATCTCATATGCCACCAGCGATCCCAGGTTGCATCCAAGCGCACCCGCCGTCGCTACCCAAAGCAGCTTGAACGTGCCGGTAAAGACGAGATAGCCGGCAAACGGCATGATCAGCTCCGAAGGCAGCGGGATGCAGGCTGATTCAATCGCCATCAACAGCGCGACACCGGCGTATCCGGTCGCGCTCATCACGGAACTGATGAACGCAAAAATAACGGTCAGGAGGTTTTCAGTCATTTGGAGGCAGTTCTCAGTTCTAGTTCTCAGCAAAACTTTGACCCGTCGGGCCGGGAACTGAAACTGAGGACTGGAATTCAGTGTATCGGAAATTAGCGGCAGAGACTTTCGGCTAGAACGACCCGTCCTGCGTGAAGGTGTAGCCGGGTAGCGCCGCGCCTTGCGGGGTCTTGGTTACTTTGACGCGCACCGTGGGTGCATCCGGTGCGGCGATGCCCGCCGGCCTCAGCATCGCATACTGGCTGAACACTTCGTTGTAGACCTTGGTGACCAGATAATCTTGGCCATCGGCGTCGCTGCGCCAGACCTGCCCGAGCTGAATGGAACTTACGGCCATAGCATTGTCTGAAGAGAGTGTGACCTCCAGACTACCGAGGGATATCGGTCGAGTCAATCGTCGGTGTGGTTACCGAGGTCTCTGCTAAGATGTTGCCCTCATGCCCCGCGGACGCACACCGAGACGACCCGCCCGCACCGGCCGCCAGGAGGGTGCTCGTGTGAGGACGGGAACTCCTGCCCGCCCACGGAGCGCAGCTTCGGCAGCAGCGCCGAAAGGCGGGAAGAAAACCGGTAAAAGAGCATCCGGCTACAATCCCCTGGCCCCCGACCGCATTGCCGAGATCCTCAAGCGACTCGACCAAATGTACCCCGAGGTTACCTGCGCCCTTACTCATTCGAGCGCCTGGGAGCTCCTGGTCGCGACCATCCTCTCTGCACAGTCCACCGATGCCAACGTGAACCGGGTCACGCCGGAACTATTCCGAAAATATCCGACAGTGCAGGCCTTTGCCGCGCTCACGCCTGAGCAGTTGCAGCCCGACGTCCGGTCCACCGGCTTTTTCCGCAACAAATCCAAGTCTGTGGTGGGCGCAGCGAAGAAAATTGTCGCCGACTTTGGAGGCAGGGTGCCCGACGATATGGAAAAGCTTCTCAGCCTTCCTGGCGTGGCCCGCAAGACGGCCAACGTCGTGCTGGGTACATGGTTCAAGAAAGCCGAAGGAGTGGTCGTTGATACCCATGTGCACCGCATCTCGCGCCGTCTCGAACTGACCACGAACAATGACCCGCAGAAAATTGAGCAGGACCTGATGCGAATCATTCCGCGCGAAAAGTGGATTCTCTTTTCTCACCAGATCATCTGGCACGGACGCAAGCTGTGCATCGCGCGCAAGCCCAAGTGTGTCGACTGTTCGCTCGAAAACCTCTGCCACGCTGCCGACAAGACCTGGAGTACTGTGGAAATGCACAAGAATGCCAAAGCGTAAGGTTCGTCGCCCCTCACCCTTCTGCTAGAATTTTTTGGCACCGCTCACTCGAGGCTTCCGATTCCCATGCGCATTTTGATCTCATTTGCTATCGTCATACTCATGAGCACAGTTCTTGCCGAGACCATCGCCGCGCAGACTTTGCCTGCACCCCAGGCCATCACCGATCCCAAGCAGATCGCCTCTAGGCCGAACGCGCAGGTCGAGGCCCGCAGTCTGACCATCGAGAAGCTCTACATGACGCGCCAAGTGGGCCAGCCCACGTGGTCGCCCGATGGCAAAAGCATCGCCTTCATCTCGAATATGAGCGGACGTAACAATCTGTGGCTCGTCCCCGCCGAAGGCGGATGGCCCGTGCAGCTCACGGTCAGCGATCAGCGCCAGTCGTCGCCCGCGTGGTCGCCTGATGGCAAGTGGATCGCTTATCAATCTGATTACGACGGCGACGAACTCTGGGATATTTTTCTGGTCTCGCCCAAGACCGGCAAAGTCGTCAACCTCACCAGCACGCGCGAGATCGCCGAGACCGATCCTACGTGGTCGCCCGACGGACGCTACCTGGCATACTTGGTTAAACCAAAGACATCAGCCGCATACGAGATCAACATCTACGACACGCTAATGCGCGAGGTGAAGCACATCACCACAGGCACGCCGCAGGACAAGGGAAATTTCAACCCTGTCTGGTCAAAGGACGGCAAGTACATCGTCTACACGCAGGAGCAGGCGAAGGGTACGGATTCGAATATTCTTATTGCCGAAATCGCCACAGGAAGGAACACGGTGCTGACGCCCCATGAGGGCGAGCAGCGTTACTCCAATGACGATATTTCTCCCGATGGCAAACACGTTCTCTTCACCTCGAACGCCGCCAATGGCCACGACAATGTTGGCCTTCTAGAAATCGCGACTAAGAAGATCTCTTGGCTCACGCGCGACAAATGGGAGATCCATGGTAGCGAATTCTCGCCCGACGGCAAGCATATTACCTTCAGCGCGAACGTGGACGGAAATGAAGACATTTACCTGCACGATCTCGCGACCGGCAAATCCACTGCGTTGCCGATTCCGAAAGGAGTGAACGAGCCTACCGGCGGCCATGCTGCTTTCACAAAAGACGGCCAGCGTCTGCTCTACTACCACAACGGTCCCACCGTGCCGGGCGATCTCTGGGTGTATACCCTGGCAACCGGGAAGTCGCATCAAGTCACTCATTCACTCCTTGCCGGTGTGCGTTCCGAAGACATGGTTGAGCCTTATCTGGTGCACTACCCCAGCCGCGACGGCAAGTGGACCATCTCCTCGTTTCTCTACGTACCCTTCAACATGGCGCGCAACGGGCAGAACGCAGCCATCGTTTACATCCACGGCGGTCCGACTGCGCAGACCATGAACTCGTTCAACCGCTTCATTCAATACGCAGCCAATCAGGGATACATGGTTCTCGCCCCCAACTATCGCGGCTCGACGGGTTACGGCAAGGAATTTCAGCAGGCGAATCTTTTCGACATGGGCGGCGGCGATTTGCAGGATGTGCTGGCCGGCGTTGACTGGATCAAGCAGACCGGCCATCTCGACCCGAAAAAGATCGCCGTCATGGGTGGAAGCTACGGCGGCTATCTCAGCATGATGGCGGTGACGAAAGCGCCCGACGTTTGGGCCGCGGGCGTGCCCATCGTTCCCTTCGTGAACTGGTTCACCGAAATTGAGAACGAAGATCCGGTGCTGCAACAGTCAGATCTGGCGACTATGGGCGACGTGGTGAAGAATAAGGCGCTGTATGAAGACCGGTCGCCCATCAACTTCGTCGATCAGATCAAAGCGCCTTTGCTGTTGCTCGCCGGAGGGCACGATCCGCGTTGCCCGAAATCAGAGACGCAGCAAGTGGTCGATGCCATCAAGAAGCGTGGCGGCACAGTCGACTATAAGATTTATGAGAACGAAGGCCACGGCTTCGCCCGCGTGGAGAATCAGATCGATGCCTACCAGCGCGTCGCCGACTTCCTGCTGGCTCATGTCGTCCCTGCCGATTGCAGTTGCTCGCTGACAGAGTAGATCCGAGCAAGATCATGCTGGGACTGCGCCGTCCGGGGACTTAAGGTGTTCGAGTCTTATTTCCCGCATATAGAGAAACATCGGCAACGCCAGGGAGACCCCGACCAGCAGCATCGCCACTATGGGAAGCCATCGCTGGTGAATTTGAATTCGGCCGCTCTCGACGCGCATGAACACGACCAGAACCACGGCCGAGACGAGCAGGTCTATTCCAAAGAAAGCGCTGATGCGGTTTACGAACAGCTCACGGACGAAGAGCGGAAGATTCATCCCGTGCGCGACCACCCACGGCACGAACTGCCAGTAGGGAAGCAAGGCCCCAACGAAGCAGAGTACGAGGTAAATCGCTTTCGGTTTCATTCCCGCAATCTAGCAGATGCCGCAGTTAGCGTGTCAAACTTGCGCAGATCGCCTTCACTAGTCCGGGGATTGTGAACTCTTTGGCCTCAATGTCCACGCGACGGCCAAGCTCGCGCAATGTTGAGGAAGTGACTGGCCCGATAGAAGCGAGCCGTACCCCGTCAAGCTTCGCGCTGCGCGCGCCGAGCAATGCCACAAAGTTGCGTACGGTCGACGAACTTGTGAACGTAATCACATGCGGAGTGTGTCGCGCATCTCCGAGCAAGCTGCGCAAGCGCGGACCCGATGACTTCGGCAAAATGGTTTCGTAAGCTTCCACCACATCTACGCGCGCCCCCGCCTTGCGCAGCTCGCGCGGAATCACGTCGCGAGCAATCTTGGCTCGCACCAATAACACCCGTTTTCCGTTCACCCGTCGCCGGAGACTCCGTACCACAGACTCTGCCACGTATTCCTTGGGAACGACGTCCACTTCGATGCCGCGCTGTTCGATCGCCTTCTTCGTCGCCGGACCGATGGCCGCGATATTCATGCTCTTGAGAGCAGTTTTCGGCAGGCGCAGCTTGGCTAACCGTTCCCACATGGCTTCGACCCCGTTCACGCTGGTGAGGATGAGCCAGTCGTAGACATCAAGATTCATCAACGCGGAATCCAGGGGCTTGAAACTGCGCGGCTCGCGAATTTCGATGAACGGAATTTCAAGCACGGTCGCACCCAGCCTGCTTAGTTCATTCGAAAGAGCGCCGGCCTGGTGCCGCGTCCGGCCTACGAGCACGCGCACGCCGGAGAGCAGTCCCGGCGCCTGCGAAGAGGGAACGGGCCGCGACTTCATTTACTGTCCTTAGGGTCCACGATCCGGCCAAGTTGCTGCTCCTTCATCAGGCGAGCAACACCAGAAACGGCCGTGTCGTTGGCTCTCTCCAAGGATGCGATCATGTTCTGCTGATCCTCCCGAATGCGATTCTGGCCGAGCTTGAACTTCGCTTCCATCTTCGTGACTTCGATCTCAAAACCGACAATCTGTCGAAGCATGCGCTCGCGGTAAGCCTCGTCCAGGCTGGCCCACTGCGAGGCATACGCGGGTTCGAAAGTTTGGATCAGCTCATGAAGGATGCCCTGAAGCGCTTCAGGAGAGGAAAACACCTGCGCGTTTCCATAGAGATGCACTGCGCCGTAGTTCCAGGTGGGGACGCTTTCTCGCACGGTGTAATTACTGGGCGAGATGTAGGAGTGAGGCCCATGAAAAATCGTCAGACACTGCGGCTGTTGTTCGAGATAACGCCAGTGCGGATTGGCCTTGGCGACGTGGCCGCGAAGGATGACTTTCTCTTCGCCCTTTTCGGCGCGTACGAAAATAGGAATATGCGTAGCGAAAGGCCCGGCCTCGGTGGATGAGATCAGGATGGCGAAGGGATTCGCGCGCATGAACTTTACGGCATCTTCGTGGTCACGCACGCGGAAGTATTCAGGAATGTACACGACGAGTCGCTTCCTATTGTCCGGCCGGTTCAGCTGCCTGTTTATTCCGGATGTGAAGTACCTTCTGAACTTCGGCGATCAGAACATCCGCCTCATCCTTCACTTCCACCGTAAAGACGGGCTCATACTTCGGCAGCGTCTTCAGTTTCTCGCGAATGTCGTCAATCTCGCTGTCGGAAAGACGAAACTCCGCGCGCACAGTTCCTCTTCCCGGTTTCTTGTAGCGGATGGTCGCGGCCTTGTCCCAAACGATGTAATCCTGGCCCAGATTCGCCATCAGCATCAGCATATAGAACGGATCGGTCATTGCAAAGAGCGATCCGCCGAAGTGAGTACCAACGTAGTTCGCATTCCAGAAGCGAAGCTTCATTTCGACGTCGACGGCCTTCATGTCAGGCGCGATATGCCGGATGCGAATGCCCATTCCCAGAAACGGCGGCCAAAGGTTAATCCAGCGACGAAGAGCATGCGAGCCCTTGGTCCCGCCTAGAAGCTGTAGAAGAACGCCGCCACTTTTCATTTGAGATATTGATCCGCAATCATAATTGCGGCGGTACGGCCAGGCCGCGGCCGTAAACGGCTTCGAGAATCTCGTCGCCACCGCGGTTCAGCAAGGTCTCGCCGACTTCGTTGCCGAGTTGTTGAGGATCATTGAGGTTGCCGTCGCGCGATTCGCGCAAAAGCCTCGAGCCGTCGGGGTCGGCAACGATGGCATCGAGATGTAGTTTGCCGCTACGGATCTCGGCGAAGGCGCCGATGGGAACCTGGCAGCCTCCGCCGAGGCGGTTGAGCAGGGCGCGCTCGCAGGTGGTGGTGGCGCGGGCGGCGGCATCGTCCAAAAATGCGAGTTGCTCGCGCGTGGCCGAGTCGCCTTCGCGAATTTCAATGCCGAGCGCTCCCTGTCCTGCTGCAGGGCACATAATCTCGGAGGGAATAATCTGTTTGATCAATTCCGTTTTGCCCAAGCGCTTCAGGCCCGCCGTGGCGAGGATGATAGCGTCGTATTCTCCTTGTTCGAGTTTGCGCAGGCGCGTATCGACGTTGCCGCGCAGAGGATGAATGTCGAGATCGGGCCGGATGGCTTTCAGTTGCGCCTGACGGCGCAGGCTGGATGTGCCTATGCGAGCGTGTTGGGGGAGATCTTCAACCTTCGAATAAACTACCGAACAGAAAGCATCGCGCGGATCTTGCCTTTCGGTAATCACAGCAATTTCGAATCCCGGGGCAAGTTCGGTGGGCAGGTCTTTCAACGAATGCACGGCAAGATCGACGCGTCCGGCGGCGAGGGCTTCTTCAATTTCTTTGGTGAAAATTCCTTTGCCAAGTCCGCCCTTGGTGCCGACCATGGCCAGGGGGACATCGGTGATCTTGTCGCCGGTGGTGTGAATGATTTCAATTTCGACTTCGTGGCCGCGCGCGCGGAGCAGCGCGGAGATGTGGTTGGCTTGCCAGAGGGCGAGTTGCGAGCCACGGGAGCCGATGCGGAAGTTAGGCATCACTTCGCGATCCCGTTCCCCTGTCTCGCGCGTTCTGGCCCGACGCCTCTCCATCTCCAGCCTGCGATGCGGGCCCTTTTTCTTTGCCGTGGAGATTAAACAGCCTTCGCACGACGTCTATTACCGTAGTCGCCTCGGCCTCGCGGGCCGCAGTCTTAAGCGTCGTGATTGGAGTATGCATGACTTTGTTGATGATGCCACGGGTCAGGGCCTCGACCGCCATTTCCTGTTCCGGAGTCAACGGGCCCATGCGGCTGCGCGCGCGGTCGATTTCCGCCTGGCGGATGGTTTCCAGATGATCCTGTAACGACACGATGGTCGGAACCACATCGAGGGTGTGCAGGCGGGCTTCGAAACGCTCGATCTCGCTTGCGATGATAGCTTCGGCAAGGTCGGCTTCGTGGCGCCGGTCGGCGACGTGACTGCTGACGGCCTGCTGCAGATCGTCGATATCGTAGGCGAAGATGCCGTCGAGCTTGGCCATCTCTGGTGACACGTCGCGGGGCACGGCAATGTCGATGAAAAACATGGGCCGGTTCTTGCGGCGGGCAAGGAACTGCTCGCCGTGTTCGCGGCGGAAAATGGCGTGAGGTGCTCCGGTCGAAGTGATGACGATGTCAGCCCGGTCGCAGGAGCTGTAGAGATCTTCAAATGTAATGGCCTGGCCGTCGAACTTCTGCGCCAGCGCGATGGCTCGGTCGTAGGTGCGGTTGGCCACAAAGATGGAGGCGCAGCCGTGTGCCATCAAGTGGCGGGCGGCAAGCTCGCTCATCTTGCCGGCGCCGACGATGAAAACGGTCTTGCCCTGCAGCGATCCGAAAATCTTCTTGGCCAGCTCCACCGCAACCGAGGCGACGGAAACCGAGGACGTTCCCACCGCAGTTTCGCTGCGCACCCGTTTGGCTACCGCAAAGGCGCGGGTGAAGAGCTGATCGAGCTGGCCGCGAACCGACCCCACTGCGCGCGCCGTCGCGTAAGCCTCTTTCACCTGGCCGAGAATCTGGGCTTCGCCGACCACCATTGAATCCAGACTCGAGGCTACGCGGAAGACATGCCGAACGGCATCTTTCTCGCGGAACTCGTAGAGGTGGGGATTCAGATCCTCCGACTTGAGCTGGAAATGTTCATTTAGAAATCCGCGCAGGTCGGCTGAACCATTGGTGGTGTGGGTCACCAGTTCCACCCGGTTACAGGTAGAAATAATCATGCCCTCTTCGATTCCGGGGTGCGCGGCGAGATCGCGGCACGCATCGGCCAGGCGTGACTCGGGGATCGCCAGCCGCTCGCGCACTTCGAGCGGCGCGCTTCGATGATTCACGCCAATGAGCTGATATCTCATGAGGCTGCAAACCTGTGGATCGTCGAAAAGTAATTCGCGGCCCAGGCCACGATGGCGGCCACAAAGGCGAACGTCGCTAGCACAGCGGCGCGGCGGCCACGCCATCCCGAGCTCCACCGGGTGACGACCATCACCATATAAACGGCCCACATCAAAATCGATAACAGAATCTTCGGATCCTCAAAGTCCACGTGACCGTAAGCCGACATCGCCACAACTGAGCCGGTAATCAGCCCGAGCGTCATGAAAGGAAAGCCGAGAAGCAACGATCGATATCCGATCTGGTCAATCACTTCAAGCGCAGGCAAGAAGGAAATCAGGCTGCTCGGCTTCTTGGCTTTCAAACGGCGCTCCTGCAAAAGGTAAAGCAGGCTGGCACCGAAACTCAGCACTAGAGCGGCGTATCCCGTAAAGATGAGGATGATGTGCGCAATCAGCCATCCCTTGTGCTGAACAAAAGACGTCTGCAGGACGGGTTGCTCGTCAAGGGCTGCCACAAAGGTCAGGAAAAATACGATCGGAAAAACAACTACGCCGGGCGAAGTGGTGTGGTAAATGGCATAGATGATCATGAAAAAGGTCATCGAAAAGAAGGCCAGCAGTGACTCGCCGTTATGCACCGAAGCCCAGACCACATGATCGGAGAGAAACAACTCGACCAGCGAAACGAAGTGGAAGACCATGCCTAGGCTGGCGGCGTGGAACGCGATGCGGCTGAAAAGATCGCTGGTGCGGCTGAGCGCAAAGAAGGCGTAGATCAGCCCAATGAAATAGCAAGCCAGCGCGAAGCGCAACCAAAGTAATGCCATAGGCTAGGTAAGTATCAGAGTCCGCTGAGTTTAATGCAAGTAGGGGCCAGAGCCCGAGGGACCTAATCCCTTTCACACATTATATTCTGCAGCGAGAACGAGCAGGCGGAAGCGGTAAGCGTCACCGGCGGTTGTGATCCGGATCACAGCGCTCAACTAATGCTTGCCCGTGAGCTGCCGTATCAGGTCCACCTCAGCCTGCCGGTACGGTGTTCCATCGGACCGCAGCACCTCGTGGAACCATATTGACGGCTGCTCCACAACGTAGGGACGTTGCCACGAATCCCAAGGCAAGTAGGTCTGCGTCTTGCCCGCGACGAAACCCCAGTTGATGGCCCCGACTCCCTCCTGCTTGGCGATCGGCAATACCGTATCAAACGTGCTGCCCTCCGAACGCGCCATGTATTCAGTGCAAATCACCGGCCGGTGGTATTTCTGTCTGAGCCACAGTACTTCCTTTTTGAAGGACTCCGGCCAGTCGTAGTTATGAAAGCTGATAATGTCGGACTCACGCACCTGGATCTGCTGGATCTCGCCAAGGTTTCCACTTTCTGACGAAGTGTCGACGGTCCACACGCCGCTGGTGAGAGGCTGCGTGGGATTCGCTTCCCGTGCCCACGCGAACGCCTGCGGCAGAAGCAACGTCACGCGGGCGATTTTGTCCTTTTCTTTGAGCTCTTCATTGGGGTAGGTTTCGCTGCTAACGCCGCCGGGCTCATTCCAGATATCCCAGGCGAGGATGCGGTCATCGTTGGCGAATGCTCCCACCACCCCCAGTACGTATGCTTTAAGTCGCGGATACTGGGCTGGGTCGGTCAGTGCCGCTGCGCCGGGACCCTGCACCCAGCCTGAGTTGTGAACGCCGGGAATGGGCGGATGCTGCGGTCCGAGATGCGGCGACGGATCCCAGCAGGAATCGAAGAGCACGAACAACGGGCGGATGTGATGCCGCGAAGCGATAGTCAGGAACCGGTCGACGCGTTCTCGAAACCCGGCCGCATCCTGCTGCCATAGCAAATCATGCAGAAAGACGCGCATTGTGTTCATGCCCATCGCTTCGGCCCAGGTTAACTCCTTGTCGATCTCAGCGGGATCGAAGGTCGGTTCCTGCCACATCTCCATCTGGTTAATTGCAGACTTGGGAATGTAGTTGCTTCCAACCAGCCAGGGCTGCTGGGCATACCAGGCGTCCGCCTTTTGCTCTGACCATCGCATCGTCTGCGGTGACGCCGCGCTGCTACACCACGCGCTGCGACAACAGGCAAGCGCGATCAGCACTGTCATGAAGCCGTGTTTGAGTCTTCTCACTCTTAGAACTCCTCCCGCGAGTCGACTGGCGACCGATTCTGCAAGCTAATCCACTCCAGAATTGCTACTCTACGCCCAAACTAGCGAGCGCTTCTTCGAGCAGGAGGGCGTCAATTACAAGCCGGCGGCCGTGGCCTTTCACGTCTTCCACTTCGTCGAAGGCGCGGAATAGACGAAGCTTGGCGGCGCCGTACTGTTCGGAATCCGTCAGCGGACGCCCGTGGTTTGCAGCCCACGCAGCCACAGCCTTTTCAGGAAGGAAAACGCTGACCGCGAAGGTTACCTTGCGATCGGAAGTGACATCGAAAACGAATTCGGTCGCCGGCGCCTCAGAATCGCTGGCGAGCGCGGTGCGCCGGCCCACAAAGTAATACTGGTAGACGTATCCCTGAGTGCCGGCATAGGTCTTCAGGCGGCGGATGGTCTTATCCGGAGACATGCGAACATTATGAACGGTCGCTGAGAGTTTGTCGCCGGAGGAATGCGAAGCGCGGCCGAAGTCACTTCACTCGGCTTCCTGTGCGGCCATCACGAAGGCCCGCAGTTCTTCCAAATCTTCAGGTAGCATTCTGGCGAACTCGATCCCGTTCCCAACCTGGGGGTCACAGGTGACCACCGTGCCCACCGCCAGCAGTGTCCCATCAAGCTGGAGGCTCATTTCCAGACTGGTCCCGACGGGAAATGGAAACATGGTTTCGATATAGCAACCAGCCTCGCTGAGGTCGGAGGTTGCGCCACGCTCGGGAACATCGCTGCCCGTGGCAAACAACTCCACCGGAACCTTTACTCTGACGCGGGGGTGCGCCCTTCGTTCCGGCCGCTGCTCCTCGCGGAAAGAGCGATCCCGGTCGCTATCTTCCATTGCTGTGGCGCCCCTGCGTAGACTTCGCACTCCATTTTGCCACGATGGGCAGCAGCAGGCAGCATCTCCAATGGACGTAGCAGTTCAGGGCGTGCCATGCACCTCTGCCTTTCCTGATAACCTCAATTCAGGTACGAGGAGACCCCAAGTCGTTGCCGCCGATCATCAATGCGCAGGAAATTTCGAAGGCTTTTGGAGCCAATCCGCTGTTTCAGAACATCTGCTTCACGGTTTCGGAGGGTGACCGGATCGGGCTGATCGGTCCGAACGGCTCCGGCAAATCCACGCTGCTGCGGATTCTGGCGGGCGATGTGACTCCCGACAGCGGCGAAATCGCCGTGCGAAAACGCATCCGCCTCAGTTATGTCGAACAGGACTCGAAATTCGAGCCCGGGGCGACGGTGCGTTCCGTCGCCCAGAGCGCGATGGAGCGAGCCGCGGTACCGGAGTCAGAGCGGGGCACGCGCTTCGCCGAAACTCTAGGCCGCGCCGGCTTTGAGAGCCTGGAAGCAGAGGCTTCCGCACTATCGGGCGGCTGGCAGAAACGGCTCGCCATTGTCGAAGCGCTCGTTCAAGGGCCGGACATCCTCTTGCTCGACGAGCCTACGAATCATCTGGACCTGGCGGGGATCGAGTGGCTCGAAGCCTTGCTCGAGGCGGCATCTTTCGCATGCGTAGTCGTCAGTCACGATCGCTATTTTCTCGAGAATGTTGCTACCGAAATGGCGGAGCTGAACCGGACTTATCCCGACGGGCTCCTGCGCGTTTCCGGAAGCTATAGCCGCTTTCTGGAGAAGAAAGAAGAATTCCTGCACGCCCAGTCTAGACGTCAGGAAGCGTTGGAGAACCTGGTTCACCGGGAGATCGAGTGGCTACGCCGGGGTGCTAAAGCGAGAACGAGAAAATCCAAGGCACGCATCGACAAGGCCGGCGAATTGATGGGCGAACTCGCCGATCTGAATTTCCGGCGCCGCAGCGCAACCGCGCTAATTGACTTCTCCGCCACCGATCGAAAGACGAAGCGGCTTATCGAACTGGAAGACGCCTCCTGCGAGATCGGTGGCCGCACCCTGTTTGCAGGTCTCAACTTTGTGATCACCGCCGGGATGAGGGTGGGATTAGTCGGTCCAAACGGCAGCGGAAAGACCAGCTTGCTTCGAATATTGCGTGGAGAGTCGTCCCCGGCAAGCGGCCAGATTCATCGCGCCGACTGGCTGCGCATTGTTTATTTCGATCAGAGCCGCGAACTCGACCCGGATATAACACTGCGCCGCGCTCTGGCTCCGGAAGGCGATTCCGTCGTGTATCAAGACCGCCAGGTCCACGTGGCCTCGTGGGCGGCAAAGTTTCTGTTTGCGGGTGAGCAACTGAATCAACCAGTGGGCAAACTTTCCGGTGGCGAACGGGCGCGGGTTCTGATCGCGCAGCTGATGCTGCAGCCCGCCGACGTTCTCCTGCTGGATGAGCCCACCAACGACCTCGACATCCCGACGCTCGACATACTCGAAGAAAGCCTTTTGGAGTTTCGCGGTTCACTTGTCCTGGTTACGCATGACCGTTACATGCTGGACCGCGTATCCACGGTGGTTCTCGGGCTGGACGGGCAGGGAAGCGCAGGGCTTTTCGCCGACTACTCCCAGTGGGAGACGTGGCTCGAAGAGGGCGAGCAGGCGGCGCGGAACGACGTGCGCGCTGGTGGGCGCGCGATTGCATCTCCCGAGAGCGGCCGGCAGTCTGCGGGCAAAAAGAAGTTGTCATACTTGGAAGCACGCGAATATGACAGCATCGAACACCGTGTCGCCGAGGCCGAGTTGGTACTGCAGGCGAAGCGCGAGCAACTGGAAGATCCCCAGATTGTCAGCGATGCTCCCCGCCTGGTGACTGCTCACGCAGAGATGGAAGTGGCTCAAGAAAAAGTGGATCAGCTGTACGCCCGCTGGGCCGAGCTGGAGAAGAAGAAGACTTGACTGCTCACGACGCCAGACAAAAGGCGATGATCGTGTTTCCGGGAGTTCCGGAACTCGCTTCGACCGTTTTGAGCAAGGCGGATTCCAGGTCGTCGGGATCAAGCTTCATCTCACAACCTGCAATCTCCTCGTCGGAAGCGCCGTGGTAGCAGAGTTCGCAGACTCCCAAACCATCTTCAGATCGAACTGGCGGTCCAAAAACGCGGCAGGTCATCGGACGGGATTCATAGAGTTCACAATTCCCCGTTTCAGGATCGAGCGCGGGGCAAGGCTCGTCGTTCGCAAAATCAGAGAAGTGTTGAGCCGCGTCGTCTCCCTCGTCCAAAATACCGCTCACTGGATCGCCGGGAAAATCTCCCGATAACCGGGCAACCGACTCGCGAGCGCGTCCGCGTATGCCCTCAGCACGCTCGGGCGCGATTGACTCCAGATCGGCAAGTCCTCGGCGCAATCGCAGAGCGTCGAGTTGATTGATCGGAAACACTCCGATGCAGCATTGCGTACACCCTGGGCGACAAACCAGCCACTCTCCGCTGCGGCGCGCCGCCTCGGCCAACGCGGAGTCCACGATCTGAATCAGCTTTTGATCTTTTACCGAAAAGGCTTCGGCATGGGGATCGAAAGCTGGCAAATGTCGCGGCATGACGATGCCTGAATGATACAACTCAACCGCCCGCGGCAAGTAGTGCTCCAAAGACAATCTTCGCCCTACTCGTAGCGGAGCGCCTCTACCGGTTCCATGCCGGCGGCTTTCAACGCGGGCCACATGCCCGATACTATGCCGACAAAAGTAAGAATCAGGAATGCAGTAAGCATCACGCTGAAATTTGTCCTCAGAAAGATGTCGCCCTCGTGATTGGCTGTCTTATACATGTCGGAGTAGAGCGGCATGGGTGGGATCGTGTGCGCTAACACGACAGAAACCAGCATTCCCACCGCACCGGCAACGAAAGTGAGCACCAGTGCCTCTACCAGGAACTGCAGTGCGATATCGCGATTGCGTGCCCCCAGCGCCTTCCGCAAACCCACCTCCTTGGTGCGTTCGGTTACGCTGACCAGCATGATATTCATCACGCCGACGCCTCCGACTCCCAGCGTCAATGCCCCCACGAACCCCAGAATCAACCGAAGCGCGATTCCGAATTGCTCAATGTCCTTGGTGTCATCCACCGTATCCCACTCGGGGGTCGACTTGTCATCCTTGGGATTGAAATTGTGCCGTCGGGCCAGCACTTCCCGCACCTGCGCCAGCGCCGCCTTGTGCAGCAGCGGCGTGACTGCTTGGAACACAATCATATGGGGATCGCGCTCATCATTGACATCCCTCATGCTTTCGAAAGGCATGAACACGTTCTCGTTGTCGGGACCGTTGTTGGACGAGTCCTGGATCTTAAGTTGCAACAGACCAATCACATCCCAGGTTTCCCCGTTGATGGTCACGTGGTCGCCCACGGGATCACGGCCGCCGAACACCTTCTTGGCGGCGTTCGGTCCAAAGATAAGAACGTGACGATGTTCGCTGAAGTCACTCTCTTCGAAATAGCGCCCTTCGGCAATATTCAGCTTGCGCAGCTCGCGATAGGGATACTGCACGGCTTTCGACTGGACGGAGATTACTTTGTCGCCATACTTGTAAGCGAACGGATCGTCCCATTCCGCACTCACCAGCCGAACCAGCGGAGCTTCGTCGCGGATGGCCTGGACGTCTTCATACTTGAAGTGAATGCGTTTGCCGGCACGTTCACCACCGGCCTGCATGCTCGTCTGACCCTCCCAAACCATGATGACGCTGTTTCCGATACCGAGAAACGCGTTGAGGACGCCCTGGCTTACACTTTCGCCGTAGCCGAGCAGCAGCACCACGGTCGTCAGGCCCCACACGATTCCCATCATGGTCAAGATCGACCGAAGACGGTTGCGGGTCAGGGCGTCCCAGCTTTGCAGGATCAGTTCTTTTATCTGCATTCCGCTACTCCTGATTCCGTTACTCCTGGCGCAGGCATTCAATCGGACTCAGCGCCGCGGCGCGCTGCGCCGGATACATTCCCGCGCCCACTGTGATCAGTCCCAGTACCAGCAGCGAGACGATAATCGCGAGCGGAGAGATCACGGGATGCGGAACAAAGTCCGGCAGCGGTAGTTGGTTCATCGCTATGCAAGTCCCAACGCCGATGCCTAGACCGAGGGCTCCGCTGATCATCATCAGTGCGGATGATTCGGCGAAGAACTGGTTGCGAATGTCCGCGGCCGTGGCCCCCAAAGATTTGCGGACGCCAATCTCGCGAGTCCGCTCCGTCACCACAATCAGCATGACGTTCATGACCCCGATGCCGCCGAGCATGAGCGTCATCAGAGCCACCGCTCCGAAGAAGATGGTCATGATGTCGAAGATTCGCTCCACCAGCTTCGACCCCTCCAAAGTATCCCAGATGAAAAGCGCATCTTTGTCGCTGGCATCGAAGTGGTGTTCGCGCCCCAGAATCTGATAGAGCTGCCGCATCGCATCTTCGTGATGTTCTGGATCGGCGACTTCAACCACCAGGTTGTTGATCCATCCCTTGAAGATACCGGGCCGCTCCTCGGGCGGAAAATCACGTGCCATGGCCGCATAGGGAACAAAGAGTTGACTATTGTCAGGTCCGCTTCCGTAACTGCCGTTCTGCTTCTTCTTTTCGAGTACACCGATCACGCTGTAGGGCGAGCCATTCATCATCAGGATCTCTCCGATGGCGGGCTTGCCGGGAAACAGCTGGTCACGCGACTCGACCCCGAGAATAACTACCCGTCGAGCTTCCCGATCGTCATCTTCGGTCATTAACCGGCCTTCCTGCACCTTAAGCGAGCGGAAGCGCTGGTAATCGGACCATACACCGCGCACAGGGCGCGACGCTGCGTTATAGCGGCTAACTTCAGCGACACTTCGCCTCAGCTCCGGGCTGACAGTCTTGATCAAATAGGCTTCCTGCTTGATCAGATAAGCATCGTTGATCGAGAGACGAACAGGGCGCCCGGCGGCGTATCCCCCTGCTTGTTCACTGGTTCGTCCACCCCAGATAATGGCCAGGTCGACACCAATCGTCTTCAGGCGTTCCTTCTGATCGCGGCTGAATCCTTTTCCTAGGCCCACCAGCAGAATGACAGACGTGATGCCCCAAATGATCCCGAACATCGTCAGGAAGCTCCGCAGTCTGTGGGCCGCCATCGATGTGGCTGTCTGCTGCAACACCTCCCGGATTTCCAAGGCCTCACATCCCTCCGTTTATTGGACCGAGCGAACGCGAAAGTGTTAGCCGAGCCCCGAAAAGCGCTCTCTCCATGGCTTGAGAATCAAGGGTACGCCGGATCGACTTTCCCCTGTATATTCTTCTAGATGTTCTGGGGTTTCGCGACCGAATATTGCGCGCTACCGGCGTGCGCCGCTAGAGACTCTACGCAAAGTGCATGATGAAAGTTCCAGACCCATGCTTTATCGGCGTGGACGTCGGGGGCACGAAAGTCGCGTCCGGCCTCGTAGACTCCGCAGGCGAAATCACCTACCAGATCCGTATCCCCATGGTGACGACGGACGGACCCTCGGGTTTGGCAGCTGTGACCTCCGCTATCGACTCAGTCCGCGCCGCAATCGAGCGTAAACCAGAGTTGAAGCACTCAATCGCGGGTATCGGCATCTGCGCCCCTGGTCCGCTCGATCCACAAACTGGCGTTGTCATTAACCCTCCGAATCTCCCGGGCTGGCGGAATTTTCCTCTGGCTGAGTTAGTGTCTAAGGCTTATCGCTTGCCCGTTCGTGTCGACAATGACGGCAATGCCGCGGCCCTGGCGGAAGCCCTATGGGGTGCTGGGCGCGGTTATCGGAACGTTTTCTGCGCTACCATCGGGACCGGGATTGGCACCGGCATTGTGTTCGATGGCCACATCTATCATGGTCGCACCGGAGCCGCGGCCGAGGGCGGTCACAACACCATCGACTATCTTGGACCGCGCTGCGGTTGCGGCAAGCGGGGTTGCATCGAAGCTTTGGCTTCCGGCCCCGCAATTGCCCGCAGCGCCTCGGCGAGGATAGCTGCCGGCCGCGGTTCTTCCATCCTGGAACTGGCCGAAGGGCACGTTGATCGCATCACCAGTGAGATGGTGGGTCGAGCTTACTGCGCTGGAGATTCTTTAGCTAAAGAGGTTTTGGAAGAGACTGCGATATTCCTGACTGTGTGGCTGGGAAATATCGTCGATCTGCTCGAACCCGAGGTCATGGTCATCGGCGGCGGCGCAGCTTCCATGCTGCAACCGTTCTTTGGAGAAATACGCGATCGACTATCCAGTTGGAGCGTCAATTCGCGTTGCCAGGAAATCCCGCTGGTGTCGGCCCACTACGGCGCCGATGCAGGCATCGCTGGAGGAGCCGCCCTGTGTCGCGAACTCTTCCCGCACGACTTGGAAGGCAAAGTCGGCATCCCCGAGCGGACCTGAACCCCGCCACCGCTATTGGCAAGCAGGCCGGCTTTCGCTTACCCTAGCGGCCTATGCCACTTTCCAAACTTCGCTTCCAAGTCGCTCCCGGTTTGATCATTCTAGATTTGATCCTTATCGCTTCGATGCTCGGCTCTCCCGCGAATACCTGGGCGCAAGCTCCGTTCACTGTAGAGCAGGTCCTGAGTTCACCCTTCCCCACTAACCTCGTGGCGGCCGCGCACAGCAGCCGCGTGGCCTGGGTGTTCGACGCCAAAGGAGTCCGCAACGTGTGGGTCGCCGACGGCCCAGACTTCGCTCACACCGCGCGCCCAGTCACTCATTACGACGCCGACAACGGCCAGCCCATTGCCAGCCTGCGGCTCACTCCCGACGGCAAGACCGTGGTTTTTGTGGTGGGCAGCGAGCTGAACGGCGAGCAAGAGAGTGCCGACCCTGAGAGTTGGACCAAAGGCGCGAAGCAGCAGGTCTTCGCGCTGGATGCGGACGCGAAAGCTAAAGACACCGCGCCCCGGCTGCTGGGTGATATGGGTTGCCCGGAAGAGGGCTGCGAAGACATTGAGATTTCGCCCGACGGCCAGTGGGCGGTGTGGTCTGCAAAAAAGAAATTGTGGCTCGCCAGTGTTGATGGAAAACAACAGGCGAAGGAACTGGCCACGGTGCGGGGATCGTCAGATCAGCCGAAGTGGTCGCCCGACGGCAAACACATCGCTTTCGTCAGCCATCGCGAGGGTCACAGCTTCATCGCTATCTACGACTTCGACGGCAATTCAATCCGTTACCTGGCGCCAAGCGTCGACAAGGACTCCATGCCGCGCTGGTCGCCCGATGGTAAGTGGATTGTCTTTGTGCGCACCGCCGGTGACGAGGAGAAGGTGCCGCTGATTCCGGTGCGTCCTGAGCCCTGGTCGCTGTGGAATGCCGATGCCGCTACGGGCACGGGACACTTACTATGGCGCAGCGGCGGCAAGCTCGAGGATTCTTTGCCCGAGCTCACCGAAGATGGCTCACTTAACGTCGCTGCCGATGGCCGAGTGGTGTTTGCTTCCGAGCAGGACGGCCGCAATCATTTGTACTCAATTGCCGCAGGTGGAGGTGCAGCCACGCTGCTGACGCCTGGCGATTTTGACGTGGAAGACGTCGCGCTCAGTGCAGATAAGACGTGGATAATTTATTCCTCGAACCAGGATGATGTCGACAGGCGGCACGTGTGGCGGGTAGCGGTTGCGGGCGGTGCGCCGCAGCAGGCACTGACCAGCGGCGAGACGATCGAGTGGTCTCCGGTTCAAACCGGCGACAGCAAGAGCATTCTTTGCCTCGGCTCCACGGCAACCTCACCGGCCATGCCGTATGAGCTTACCGCGAAGGGCCGCGAAATGATTGCCAGGCAAGCTCTGCCATCTGACTTTCCTTCGGCGTCATTGGTTACGCCCAAGCAGGTGATCTTCAAGAGCGACGACGGAGTCACGCTGCACGGCCAGCTTTTTCTTCCGCCTAACGTAAAAGGAAAGATTCCCGGGCTGGTCTTCATGCACGGCGGCCCCATCCGCCAGATGTTGCTCGGCTTCCACTATATGGATTACTACCACAACGCTTACGCCGAGAATCAATATCTGGCCAGCCGCGGATATGCGGTGCTCTCAGTGAACTACCGGCTCGGCATTATGTACGGGCGCGCATTTCGCGAAGCCCCCAACACCGTCTGGCGCGGAGCAGCGGAATATAAAGATGTGGTTGCGGCAGGACGCTATCTTCAAGCGCTTCCCGAGGTTGACGCGGGGAAAATTGGATTGTGGGGCGGTTCCTACGGCGGATTTCTGACTGCCATGGGTCTGGCGCGCAATTCAGATCTTTTCAAGGCGGGTGTAGATTTCCATGGTGTCCATGACTGGAGCGTCTTTCTCACGGAGCGGCCCTACTTCGGCAATCTGGCCCTGCGCCCGCCCGATACGGAGGCGGCGATAAAGCTGGCGTGGGATTCTTCGCCCGATGCCTACGTCAACACTTGGAAGTCTCCGGTACTACTCGTCCATGGCGACGATGATCGCAACGTGCCCTTCATCCAGACTGTCGACCTGGTGCAGCGCCTGCGGGCGCAGCACGTGCCGTTCGAACAACTGATCCTGCCGGATGAGATCCACGGGTTCCTGAGGTGGCGAGACTGGGTGCGCTCCTATACTGCAACTGCTGATTTCTTTGACCGGACTCTGAAACACGGCGAGACCATCGGAACTGGCGACTGACCGACAGATGAAACCCTGACATAGTTCTGCGATGATAGGTAAGACCCGGCAAGCTAACTGGATTACGGATCAGTTAAGGGTAAACGATGATTCCGGCAAAACCCGCTGAACTCCGCACCCCGCGGAGATCACATCTGTTCCTTATCGCGCTCCCGCTGCTCGCGTTAATCTTGTCTGCCCCTCTTGCTCCCGCTCAGGATAACTACGAAATCCAGGTGTACGGCTCCAACCTTGTCGATCCTGGTCACACCATGGTTGAACTGCACAGCAACTTCACGATCGACGGCTCGAAGGCCGTCGTAGACGGCGTTTATCCCACCAATCACGCCGAGCATGAGACCGTTGAGATCACGCATGGCTTCAATGATTGGTTCGAATGCGGCTTTTATCTCTTTACTTCGATCACTGAGGGTCAAGGCTGGCAGTGGGTTGGAGACCACATCCGGCCGCGCGTTGCCATTCCGGCGAAGTGGCACTGGCCGGTGGGTTTGAGCATCTCAAATGAAATCGGCTACCAGAGGCGGCAATATTCAGTGGACACCTGGACGTGGGAGATCCGTCCGATCGTGGATCAAAAATTCGGCCGATGGTATTGGGCCTTGAACCCGACGCTTGACCGTTCGTTTCATGGCGAGAGCGTGAACCAGGGCGTCGTATTTTCGCCAAACTTCAAATTCAGTTACGATTTCACGCCGAAAGTCGCGGGAGGTCTGGAATATTACGGTTCGGTCGGTCCTGTAACCGGTTTCGATGCACTCTCGCAGCAACAACACCAGATTTTCCCCGCCATTGACTTAAGTATCGCCCCACAGTGGGAGATCAACTTCGGCCTCGGCGTAGGACTTACGGGCGCGAGCGACCACCTGATTGCCAAGATGATTCTGGGTTATCGTTTTAACTTCTGAGCGGGTAACTGCAACGGGCGGACGCTCCGGGAAACACCATGAATCGCAGAAACTTTCTGGCTCTGCTGGGAACCTCGGCCGGGGCCGAGTTGGCACGGCGCATGGGCTTTCAAGCCGCGCCGGACAATCCCAAGGCCGACATAACCCTTCGCATCTCGCCAGTAGAATGGGAAGTCGCACCGCGGAAAGTGATCAAGACGACCGGATACAACGGCTCCGCTCCAGGACCCGTCTTGCGCCTGCGTGAAGGCCAACGGGTCATCGTAGATGTATTCAACGAAACCAAAATTCCAGAGTTGGTTCACTGGCACGGCTTGTTCGTTCCGTCTGACGTGGATGGTTCTGAGGAGGAAGGGACGCCGCCGGTGCCGCCGGGTGGCGTGCGGAGATATTCCTTCATCCCGCGCCCCTCAGGCACTCGCTGGTATCACAGTCACGTTCATGCCGGCCGGGATGTGAAGCGGTCCACCTATTCGGGACAATTTGGATTTCTCTACATTGAGCCGAAAGAAGACCTGGGTGAGTTTGACTCGGAAGTCTTTCTCGCACTACACGGCTGGGACCCCTACTTGAGCAGCCAGGGCGGCGATGGCAGTCTGGAAGCGCTGTATCCGATCTATTCCATAAACAGCCACGCGCTCGGTTCAGGCGACCCAGTTCGCGTCAAGGAAGGTCAGAAGGTTCTGTTTCGCATCTTGAATGCCAGCGCTACCGATCAGCACCGCATCGCCCTTCCCGGTCACAAGTTTAAAGTAATCAGCCTCGACGGGAACATCGTGCCTGTGCCGCGAGAGGTGGACGTGATCGACATGGGTCCGGCGGAACGGGTGGATGCTCTCGTCACGATGAACCAGCCCGGCACGTGGATCCTTGGTGAGACGAATGACCAAGTCCGGAACGCCGGGCTCGGTATTGTCGTGGAATATGCGAACCACAAAGCCCCACCGCAGTGGACCTCAGCGCCAGATACTCCCTGGGACTACACGATGTTTGGCCGCGAACCGGGCAGTTCAGAACCGGCGGGCGCTATCGTACCGCTCGTCTTCCGAAAGAAATTTGCGGGCAACCGTTGGGTCGATCACTGGACCATCAACGGCAAATCCTTCCCTAAGACCGATCCCATTCGAGTCCGCGCCAATTACCGCTATCGCCTTCGCTTCGATAACCAAAGCGATGAAGCGCACCCGGTCCACTTGCATCGTCATAGCTTTGAGTTAACCAGGTTTGCCGGAAAGGCAACCGCGGGCGTCATGAAAGACGTAATCGTCGTGCCCGCGAGACAGCAGGTTGAGGTGGATTTTACGGCAGACAATCCCGGTCCCACTCTTTTCCACTGCCATCAGCAATTGCACATGGACTTCGGTTTCATGACGATGATGGAATATGAGGGCTGAGGCTAAGCATGTCGTGCTTTGTGGCGCTACTTCTCCCCGCGGATGAGCTCCATTTCCGAGCCGATGAATCCCCACGAGTTCCACGCTTCACCCTTCACTACGTTCCGGAACAAGCCAGTTGCCTTTGAAGTGTCGTGATGATAGAGATGCCAGTTCCCGACGCCATAACCCACGGTGTCAAAGGCCAGCTCGCTCTCGAGATCCTCCGGTCCCGCAGGCGGAGGCGGCAAGACAGCCTCAGCCGTGAGCTGTCCCTGATAGAAACGCAAAAGACGCAGATAGAAATAAAGGTGTGGCTCAGTGTTCTTAACCTCGGGCGTGATCCGCGTCAAAACCTGAGCCGCATCTTGCTCCTTACCTGCGCGGCGCAGCGAAACATAGAGCCAGTTTGAGCAATCGATGAGACTGTCGTTGTTCTTCGCTAATGATCGGGCTTTGTCAAACGATGCCGCCGCCTCATCGAACTCGTGCAAGAAATAATGCGCCAGTCCAAGGTGATAGTAAGCATCCAGCATCTCGGGAGCGAGCCGCGTTGCCTGCTCGAGATCATTCATGGCAGCCTTGAACTCGCGCAGGCCGAGTTCCCGATGACCCCGTTCAAGATAAAGATCGGCATTCTTCGGAGCAAAAGCTAGCCCCTCGGTCGACGTGGCGATCGCTTCTTTATATTGCCTTCGCCCCGCCTCCGCTTTAGAAAGCTGCAGAACACGTTCGACATTCTTCGGATCCGCTGCGAGGCTCTTGCGAGCAGCGTTAACGCTCTCGTCATCCGGCAGCGAATAGAGGTTCCGCCCCAGGCCGGACGTAAGTTCGAGAGCGCCCTGCCGGGCTTCGCCACCAGTCTGAGATGGCAGCCGAGCTACAAAGCCGAAAATCGCCACGAAGAGAAACAACCCAAAACGAGTATTGCGCGCCCATCGCTTCATCTGTGCTGTCTCCTTCTCCCTCGCCGACTGGTAGGTCTCAACGCCGCGGCAAAGGAGGAAGCGCCACCCGCTGCTGAATCCCCGTACCCTCGACAACGGTATAAATGAAGTCTGCCGCGACGTCCCGCAGAACTTCCGTTTGACCATTCGGCCACCGAATGCTTACTTCACTCATCGTGTCGTTTGCCGCCAAACCGAAGTGCAATCGCAAGTCATTCTGCGAGAGGTAGCTGGCGCCACCGCGCACTTCGCTGAACTGCACCAGAGCTCCGGCCTTTACCGTCACGCGTGCGCCGATCGCAGCCTTGTTGCTCTTCATTCCCACCAGCTTAAACAATACGCGGTGATTCGAGCTGGCGTCATGATTCAGCAGCAGCGATGGCGGCTGGCCCACGTTGAGCACCACAATGTCGACATTCCCGTCGTTGTTAATGTCCCCAAAGGCCGCGCCCCGCCTCGATTGCGGAGGCATGCCCGCCAGCCCCTGGGAAACGTCTTCGAAAGTTCCATCGCGATGATTGCGGAACAGCAGCATCGGCTGCCGGTACGGTGTTCCTCCGGGGATTGTGTCGACCTGGGGGTAAACGTGGCCGTTGGCGATGAACAAGTCGAGCCAGCCGTCATTATCCATATCAAAAAATGCCGTGCCCCAGCTCACCAAGGGATAAGTTGGCTTCATCAGGCCGGAGCGCACGGTGACGTCTGCGAAATTATCTTTGCCGAGGTTGTGATACAGAGTTGAGCCTTGCTCAAAAAAGTTGGTGACGATCATCGACAGTCGGCCTTCGTGAAGATAGTCGCCCCAGTCGACGCCCATCGACCCTTGTTCCATGCCATCGCCACTCAGCGCGACTCCGTCCAGCAGTCCGACCTCCTCAAAGGTTCCGTCGTGCTTGTTGTGATATAGAAAGTTCGGACCCGCGTCGTTGGCCACATAAAGATCAGGCCAGCCGTCGTTGTCATAATCGCCCCAGGTCGCGCCCAACCCGTAATAATGATGGGGATCATCCACGCCCGCCTTCTTTGACACTTCTTCGAAAGTGCCGTCACCCTTGTTACGAAACAGTAAATCCGATTCGCCAAGCATGCCCCACGGACCGCACTGCACCAACACTCCCTTGAAGCGACAGAAACGTGGATCGTTGCCGAACTGCGGCAGGTTGTCGATATCCACATGCACGTACCGCGAGACGAAGAGATCCACCCGGCCATCCCGGTCGTAATCGGCCCAAGCGGCTCCGGTGCTGAAGCCATCGGCGCCCACGCCAGCTTTTTCCGTTACATCTTCGAACTTGCAGTTGCCCAGGTTGTGATACAGCGCGTTGCCACCGTAGCCGGTGACGTAAATATCCTGCAGGCCGTCGTTGTCATAATCAGCTACGGCCACGCCCATGCCCCAGCCCTTATGAGTCAGGCCGGCGGATTGGGTGATGTCGGTGAAATGAATGTCGTTATTCTTCGAGTCATTGTTCTTCAAATCAATGCTCTTCAAATCAGTGTTCTTCGAATCAGCATCCTGATGATAGAGGGTAATCATCGGGTCGCCGCCGTGCCGGTAGCGCTCAACCGTGGAACCGTTGACGGTGATGATGTCGAGTCTGCCGTCGTTGTCGCAGTCGATCAGTCCTACACCGCCGCTCATGGATTCGACGATGTACTTTTTGTCGGGAGACGAAATGTGCGGCACTGTCAGCCCGGCCTTCTGCGCGACATCTTCGAACGTCGGGACGGGCTGTTCGCCGGGATTCTGCGTTGTGGATAACGATGAACCTACCGCAGACTTGGCGGGAGAAGACTGTGCGAGCAGCGTCGCACTCAGTAGCCATCCCATCACCAGGGAAAGTGTCCACACGGAAAGCAGTGCTCGCATAGGCAGAGGTCGATTATACAGGGCGTGGAGAAGTCGGTGCTGAAGCTCAAAGTTGCAGACCAAAACGTACAGCCGTCGGCCCGTGGGTTAGAATTTGGCATATGCGAGTGCAAATGCGCGCCCGGCCGATCGCGAGAGCCTGTGCAATTTGGCTGCTTATCGTGCATGGTGTGGCGGCTCAGACGCAAGCTCCGCGCAGCGCGCCGCCCCCAACCGGCGAGGAAGTACAACTCCACACCTACCTGGAGCAGGCCGCGGACGCCATGCACAGGGGCGACAACGCGACTGCAGCGGAAGCTCTTCGGGGTGCATTGAAGGTCGATCCGCATTCACTCGCCGCGCTCAACAATCTTGGAATTGTGCTGGCCCGGATGGGGCGGCCGGCCGAGGCCATTCCGCTATACGAAGAAGCGCTGAAATTCCATCCGGACGACCCTGCGACAAAGCGCAATCTCGCTATCGGTTATTTCAAAGCCCAACGGTACGCGCCGGCGTGGCGACTGCTTCGACCATTATCTGTGGCGTATCCAACCGACTTTCAGATTCTCGACTTGGCCGGTCTGTCGTTGTTTGCTCTCGATCGTTATCCGGAGGCCGCCAGCTTTCTTGAACGCGCAAACCAGTCACAGCCTTCCGATCTGGAGACGCTCGACATGCTCGGCAAGGCGTATCTGCGGATGAAGGACTACAAAGCGCTTACGAGCGTGTTCGCTCGAATCATGCAGGTGAATCCGAATTCGGCATCCGCTCACATCATGATGGGTACGGCGTACGACCAGATGTCGAATCGGCCGGAGGCCATCAAAGAATATCAAGCGGCGGTGGAAGCGGACCCGAACTTCATGGGCGTGCACTCCGGCTTAGGCTTTCTGTATTGGCGAGACGGCCAGAATGACCGTGCTGAAAGAGAGCTCCGGACGGAACTGCAACACTTCCCAAACGATCCCGTAGCGAACTGCATCCTCGGAGAAATACTGCTGAACAACTCGCAGCTCGAGGATGCGAAATCGCACTTCCAGTCGGCCCTCAAGGCAAATCCCCGTTATGGCGAAGCTTTGTTTGGTTTGGGGAAGACCGAGATCGCGCTGAACTCCCCGGCCGGGGCGGTTGCGCCGCTTCGCAAAGCCGTCCAGATCGATCCCAGCAATGTCGAAGCGCATTTCGTATTGGGCACCGCCTTGCGCCAGTCCGGGCACGCTGTCGAGGGACAGCGAGAGCAGAAAATCTCCGTTGAACTTCAGGAGAAAAAACGATCCGAGGCGATTGAGCGGAATGAGAGCAAGTGATTTGCAAAAGCTCGCGCTCTATTTCGTCGCACGTTTTCACCGGCATTAAAAAAAAAGCGCATGCACGGGGCATGCGCCTTCAATCTGCTTCGACAGCGGCTAGAAGTTAAATTTGGCGCCGATCTGAACATTGCGCGGATCGTGCCAGTTGTTGACCGTGCCAAAACTCGCGCCGTCATCCACGTTGGTATCGATCGTCATGGGATTGCCGTGGTTGAAGGTGTTGAAGGTCTCGAGACGGAGTTGCATGCTCAGCCGCTCCGCAAGTCTTGTGTTCTTGATCAGAGACATGTCCCAGACTTGCAATCCGGGTCCGTAAATTGCGCCGACTCTGGAGGTACCGAAATGCCCGACTGCGTCTGTGAAGGCAGCCGTGTTGAAGAAGTGCGCGGCAGTTTTCGGGCCGCCGACGCTGCTGCTGACCTGATCGGCGCGGATCTGAATCGTGCTACCGGACCGGGTCATACCCAGACCGCCAGGATAGAGTGGACAAGAGGTGGTAGTCGCTGAGATTACGCAACTGCCCTCCGAGGTGGGAACTGACACTGCTGCGAACGGGTCGGAACTTTGACTAATCGAAAGCGACTGGCCGGTCTGGATGGTGGTAATACCGGAGATTTCCCACCCACCGAGGGCTTTGCCCACTACGCCGTTCTGGCTCTTGTAGAACGGCAGATCGTAGACATAGCTGGCAATGAACATCTGCGGAGTATTCAGCGTGGAGGGCCCGTAACTCTGCTTCAAATCGTAGGTGTTGTACGTCGCCAAGGAACGGTCCTCCGGGCTTGTAGTGAGAAGCCTCGACCAGGTGTAACCAATTTGTACGGTCAAGTCCCTGCTGAAGTGGCGGTTCAATGATGCCTGCAGGGAGTTGTAGTTGCTGGTGAATATCGGGATGCGATCGGTGATAGCGCCGTACCCAGCATATGGTCGGATAGAATTTACGTCGTCGCCTGGGCTCGCCAATCGTGCAGTCACCGTGGGTTGATTGAATTCCACATCACCCAGCAGATGTGTGCCTTTTGTGCCCACATACCCAACTTCCAGCACGGTGCTCGGCATAATCTCGCGCTGTACGGAAATGTTGTAGTCCATGTAGCTCGGCACCTTGAAGGTAGGCGTTCCGGTTGCGATCAAACCGTTTGGACCGAGCGGTGCAGCCGCCTGCTGCCCTGCAAGTGGGTCGTCGAACAAATTGATCGCGGGGGTGGTGTTGTTGACCGTGATGGTTTGAACCAAGGGAGGGTCTGTAAAGGCATTCTGCTCCCAGATGCCATTCAAGGTGCGGTCATAGAAAATGCCAAAGCCAGCACGAACGGCCATCTTGCCGTTCCCGAATGGATCATAAGCCAGGCCCAGACGCGGTCCCCAGTTGCTGTTGGAGTTTGGATTCACCCGGCTGCCGAACGGCGAGCAAGACACCTGCGGCGCGATGGCCTGAGCCGCCGTGCAGGCAGCCCCAGTGGGAAAGATCAGACCGTTGGCATAAGTTGACGCGCTGATCGGGCCGCCACTCGTCGTCACTCCGGTCATATTTCCAGAGAATGGGTCGATGACAGCAGCATTAGCCGCACTGAACAGAAGAGGATCGAAACTATTCAGCGTGTTGTTGCTATCGGTGGGCGATGGGAAATAGCTCCAGCGCACGCCTGCGTTTATCGTCAACCGCGGCGTGACCTTCCAGTCATCCTGTACGTATACTTCGAAGTTAACATAGTTGAGGTGCGGAATCGTGTCCTTGCTGGGCTGAGTATAGCTATCTGCCTGACCCAGCAGGAAGTTAGCGAATGCGGGGTTTCCGTTCGTAGGGCTGAAAGTGAAGGTGGCGAAGCCAGAAGAAGCATTTTCAGTTTTCTGCATCCACATCGCCGTAAAGCCGGTGCGGATGGTGTGATTCCCACGCTGGATCGAGAGATTGTCGAAGATATTCTTGTCGATGTTGCGCTCAAAGTAGGGCGCGCTGCCATTTCCCAAGCCGGTAAGGGCCGGAACGGCCTGTGTTCCTCCGGTGAATGCAACGTTGGGTGCGCGGCCGTTCGGATCCTGGTACTTCGTGTTATTCGTGAGTTGACCCAGGAACGATGGTGAGTTGGCGATTCCGCTCAGAGTGGAATTGATTGCTCCCCACGCGTCCACATATTCTACTTCGTTCACCACCCTCGGCGAGATCGTGAAGCTTGCATTAAGGACCAGGTTGCGGCCCGGCGCGTTTACAGACGTGGTTTCTACGCCTGGGTAGTTTCCGCCGCCCCACAGCGAGAAGGGTTCGTTCTGCGGAACTACGTCTTCCATATAGCGCCCGAAGACGCGGATCTTGTCGCCGATATTCTGATCGAGCCGGATGATGTCTTGGCGAAAATTATTTAACTGGCTGTAGTTAGTAACCAGCTGTCCCGTCGAAGTATTCGGCGGGTTGTTCACCATGAACGCATTGAGATACGCAGTAGCATTCTTGCTGAAGCACGTCGAGCTGATGGTGGATACGCCGCCGGAGTTGGTCACGCAGCCTGCAGGGGCAACTGTGACCGGGCTGGTGAAGGAGCCGGCAAGCTCTGCGGGAGTTGGTACATTGATAACATTCAGGCCAGGTGTGCTCGCTTTGCGCCACTCCTCGGACCAGAAAAAGAAGGTCTTGTCTTTCTGTGGCTGGTAAAGCTTCGGAATGTACACGGGACCGCCGACGGTGAAACCAAAGTCGTTGTAGCGCTCGATGGGTACGGTATCTGCGGTGGAGAGCGGTTCCCCGTTCGCAATCGCCGCCCGGCCGCCAAACGTATTCGCATTATAGAAATTGTTGCGGTTGAATTCATAAGCGCTGCCATGGATTTGATTCGTTCCGGACTTGGTCGCGACCACGATCTGGCCGCCGCCGCTGCGCCCGAACGATGCATCGTAGTTGCTGCGCTCCAGAGTGAACTCCTGGATGGCGTCGATGCTCGGAGTGTTTAACAACGTTCCGTTCGAGCCGCTGTCGTTAATATCGGCCCCGTCCACCGTGTAATTGTTCGCTCCCGTCCTCGCCCCGTTTACCGAGATACTTGTGTTGTTTGCCAAACCAAAGCCGACTTTATCGGGCAATTGATTGGCCACGCCGGGTTGCAACAGAATGAGCTGCTCGAAGTTGCGGTTGTTCAGCGCCAGCTCCCGAACCTGCTCTCCGGTGACCGTTCCCGATTCTTCGGCCGTGGTGGTCTGAATCGGAGTGTTTTCGGCGATTACCTCAACGGTTTCGCTGGTTTTCCCGGTCTTTAATTGCACATCGAGAGTGTGCTTTTCGGCGACGTTCAAAACCACTTCATTGGCCACGAAGGTCTGAAAGCCGGCGTCTTTCACCGTGACCGTGTATCGGCCTGCGGTGAGGTTCGTGATATTGAAACTACCGGTGTTGGTAGTGGTCACGGAGCGCACGTCGATGCCGGTCTCGTTGCTGTGAACCACGACCGTGGCGCCAGCCACCAGGGCCCCGCTGGAATCGGTCACCGTACCTGTAAGCGTAGCTGCCAGCTCTTGCGCCAGTCCTGCCGCCGACAAGCCGAGGATGACCACGCAGACCGCTAGAAATGAAGCCAGCTTCTGCGCAGTTCCGAGCTCGTTCGCTTGTCCCAAGTCCCTACGCCTTCGGTACGTCAAATTCTTCATCGCAGCGCCTCCTGAAAGCACTTCACCAACCGGGTTACAAACTGGTCCCTAATACAAACGAACTATGCTATATAGCACGCAAGGGCTCGTAGTCAAGAAAAAAAAGCAATAGTCTGAAAAAAGTGTTCGACTCAGCGTTCAAATGCCCATCCTCCACGAGACACGACTTCCCACAAATCAGAAAAGCTGTAACTCCGGAGGAAGCTCCAAATTGGGAAATAACTGCGTGAATTGCGCATGAATCTATCGTTTTGGCCAGGTCCGGCGTTAGCCCGCATTCTGATCTGCCGCAAGGTAGCGCCGTTTCGGCCCTAGTCCTGTGCCTGTGCACGCGTGGAGGGCCATCAAACACCGTCCTTCTGGAATTGAGCTTTACATCGACCTCTCAATACGCTATATAGCATAAGGCGCTGAAGTGTTTGCATCGAGGACGTGCCGGGCCAGCCGCCCACGAGATTCTGGAAGCAAAGACTATGTCTGGAAATCATCGCAATCGGACTCCCGCCTACAAAAGAATCCAGAGCGAGGTCCGCAACCGCATTGCTTCCGCGGGGCTCAGGCCGGGGGATGCGGTGGCGTCTGAGCGTGAGCTTGCTAAGACGCACAAGGTGAGCCTGATGACAGCCCGCCACGCCTTGGCCGGTCTGGAACACGAAGGCATCGTCGAGCGCCGTCTCGGGGCAGGCACTTTCGTCGCCGTGCCCAAGATTCACTTCAACAAGTTGATGAGCTACACCGAGCAAATGTCGAGCCGTGGTTTGGCTCCGCGCTCGCGCGTTTTAGTGGCAAAAGTGATTGAGGGTGATCCCGAAGTTGCGGCCAGGCTGGGGCTGCCAGCAGCCAGCCGAGTGGTGAGAATCCAACGTCTCCGGCTGACCGGGGAAGACCCATTCGCGCTAGAAACCTGCTATTTGGCCGCGGCCGAATTTCCTGAACTGGCCTCGGCCCCCCTGGGGCGGAGTTCGCTGTTTGCGATTCTCGAGCATGACTATGCCACGAAATTGGCATACGCAGACGAAGAAGTGGATGCGACATCAGCCGACGCAGACGTTGCCGAACTTCTCAGCGTTCCCCGAGGAGCTTCCGTGCTGCGCATTCGCCAGATTATCTATTCAACCAAGGGCAAGGCTACGATCTATGTAGTTGGTTTCTACCGCTCCGAACGGCACACGCTGTTCATCCGGCGATTCCGCTAAAGTGTTGCAGCCAGCGGCCCGCGAAAAGAGGCCACGATGCATCTCGCAGTTGCCATCATTCTCGCCAGTCTTGCGGCAGCGGCGGGCGCGCCCGATCAGATAGAGCCTGCGCAAAGCCCGGCTCCCGAGTCCGTCAACACCGGGTTCGTCAACACTCTGATGCCGCAACCGTCGCATCTTTCCACACAGGGAGGCCGGCTCATCCTCTCACCTTCCTTGGCGGTCATCACGGACCATTACAGGGACGCGCGACTCGACGCCGCCATAGCGCGCAGCCTTGAGCGAATTGCGACACGAACCGGTATTTCAATTCCAACATCTCTCACCGCGAACGCATCTGGAGTCTTGGCTGTGAGCGTTGATGGGCCTGGACAAACTATCCAGTTGGTCGACGAAGACGAGTCGTATTCTCTCGATGTCAGTCCCTCGGGTGTGCGCCTCCACGCCGCTACAGTAGTCGGGGCCATGCACGGGCTCGAAACTCTGCAAGAGCTAATACAGGCAGATGCAACGGGCTATTTCCTTCCCGCGGTTTCGATTCAAGATACTCCTCGTTTTCGCTGGCGCGGCCTCATGATCGACTGTGGACGCCACTTCATGCCGGTTGAGGTTATCAAGCGGACACTCGACGGAATGGCCGCCGTTAAGCTCAACGTCTTCCACTGGCACCTGAGCGAAGACCAGGGCTTCCGGATGGAGAGTCGAGCTTTCCCCAATCTCACTGGGCTAGGCTCTGACGGACTTTTCTATACCCAGGAGCAGGCCCGCGAAATTGTTGCGTATGCGCGCGAGCGCGGCATCCGTGTTGTGCCGGAGTTCGACATGCCCGGACACAGCAGTGCATGGTTTGTCGGCTATCCCGATCTCGCGAGTGCTCCCGGTCCCTTTCACATCGAGCGGGAATTCGGAGTCTTCGATCCGGTGATGGATCCTACGCGCGAAAGTACGTATAAGTTTCTCGATACATTTATCGCGGAGATGGCAGCGATCTTTCCCGACCACTTCATGCACATCGGAGGGGACGAGAACAACGGCGTGGAGTGGAAGACCAATGCGCGCATCCAGACCTTCATGCGTGAACACAATCTCCACGACACAGCCGCCCTGCAGAATTACTTCAACCTGCGTCTGCTCAAAATTCTTGAAAAGCATGGCAAGCACATGATCGGCTGGGATGAAATTCTTACGCCCGATCTGCCCAAAGACGTTGTGGTTCAGAGTTGGAGAGGCTTCGATTCGCTGGCCGCCGGAGCGAAAAACGGGTACAGCAGCATTCTCTCCGCCGGCTATTACCTGAACCTTATGGGCACCGCCGCTGCCGTTTACATGGTGGATCCTCTGCCCCAGGCGAGCGGTCTGAGCCCAGATGAGCAGGCGCGCATTCTCGGCGGAGAAGCGTGTATGTGGGACGAGCAGACCACGTCGCGCGACTTCGACTCTCGCGTCTGGCCTCGCGCCGCTGCCATCGCGGAGCGCTTTTGGTCGCCAGGCTCTGTATCCGATGTAGACGACATGTACCGCCGCCTCGCCGTTGAGTCGCTGAGGCTTGAAACTCTGGGTCTGACGCACATCTCGCAGGAAAAAGCGAGCCTGCGCTTGCTAGCCGGGACCGAAAAGATCGACCCGCTCGTTGTCCTTGCATCCGTGCTCGAGCCTGTCACCTTCGACCAGCGGGCACACCTGCAGCACCCGAATCAACTCACGCCACTTAATCAACTGATAGACGCACTTCCACCTGATCCGCCGTCGCGCCATAATTTCGAACTGCTCGTGAACGCCTACCTACAGGATCCCGAAACTCGATCGCAGAGACAAACCGAACTTACCGCCAACTTCAAAGGTTGGATCGCGGCAGAACCAGGAATCCTGCGCTTGATGGCTGCCTCGCCCATCCTCGCGCGAGCGGAACTGCGAGTTCAGCAACTCACGGTACTGGGCACCATCGGTCTCGACGCCGTGTCTCATCTTTCATCAGGACTGCCCGCGGCTGCCGGTTGGAAGGCTCAGCAATTGGCTCTCTTGGACGAAGCCGAAAAACCGCAGGCGCTGGTTCGCTTCACCGTGATCAAGCCCTTACGCGACCTGGTCAGCGCGGTTCCCGACGCCCCTAACAAATAATCGATCAACACAAAAGGGCAGGCTAGTTTTCAGCCAGCCTGCCCGAGTTTTTCGTTTTATTTACCGAGGAGCTACAAGCTAGCGGCCTAGGCCGGCGGCCAAGGCTTTTACCATTGTTCCATTCGCATCATCGTCTTTCAGTGCCCACACGTAAGCGCCGCCCAGGCCTCCCGGAACCTTCAGGTTTATATAGATCGTCTTCAAAAACACCGTGAAGGGATCGTCGTATGTGTAAAAGGTCCCGCCGGTTGGGTCGAAGAGCGATACGGCAACTCTTCGCGGATCGAAGTAATTGTTATAGCCGTTCGCCGTGAGTGTGGAGAGCGTCGAATAGGTAAGAAGTCCCGGAGTCAGCAGAGTGTCGCAGCCAGCAGTATTGCCGCTCAGGTCCGGACACAAGCCTGTTCCGTTCGCCCAGAGCACCGGAGATGGGCCGGTTGAGTTCTGGTACAAGCCGTGCTTCATGTTGGGCGCACCCGTCCAGCCGGCGCCGTAGAGCGGCATACCCATGGTGTATTTGCGCGGAGGCACGCCAGCCTTGAGATACGCGTTTACTGTGTCGTTGATGTCGAGATCCTGGCCAAACAGCGGATCCTGGGGAGAATCGAATAGCGGAGATGCGTCATTGGTTTGCGTGACCCATGAGCCGGAATAGTTGTAGCCATCGATGGTAATGAAATCGACTTGCTCGGCGGCTTTGCGAAGATCGATGTTGACGTAGTTCTGCGAACCCGCGGGCCCGTCGAACGACAAGGTATATTGCTTGCCGGTGGTTTTGCTCAGGGCGTTCAGTTGGCTGCGGAACTCTGCCAGCAGGGCAGTGAAGTTCTGCGTGTCGGTCGCGGTGGGGAATTCCCAATCGATATTGAATCCGTCAAACAAGCCGGGCGCAGTAATGCCCGTGGCGATGTTGCCGTTGACAAACAAGTCGATGCAGGATGCCGCAAGGGCCTGTCGCCCGGAAGCGGTGCTCGCGGCTGTAACGAAGGCCGCAGTGTTGGCAGCAGACGCCCCTCCCAAAGACATCAGCACTTTTAGCTTAGGATGCAACGCTTTAAGTTGTTGGATCGCTGCAAAATTTCCGTACAGCGGCCCTGGGTAGGCCGTACCGTTCACGCTGGGCAGGTATGGAGATTGATAGTCGGCCCAGGTATCGGCAAAGGCGCAGGCCGGCGCCGGGCTCGCCGTCACGTCGCCGAAGGCGTAGATGAGGTGCGTCAGTTTACCGGCCACACCATTCTGTTGCAGGTTCGCAATGTTGTAACCAGCGTAATAGATACTCCACTCTTCGAAGTATCCTCCGACAATCTTGCCTTGATCACGGTTTTGTGCGAATGAGGGAGAAATGCATGCAACGAGGGCTAACAAAGTAAATGAAGCCATTCGGAGCAGGCGGGGCAGGAAATGGGTTGACATGGTAAAGGCCTCCAGAATCCGTAAAGTACGAACCGCCGGAGTATAGAGCTATATAGCGGAAGTTTCAATGCCCTATTTTTGAGGCAGGGTATTCTGGTCGATAATCGGCAATCGCCGAAAAACAACGCGGAGCAGAAACGAAAGGCAGGCCAACTTATTAAGTCGGCCTGCCCTTGTTGTTATTCCTGGCGTGGGTCTCTACGGATTGAGATCACCCGCAATGGCTTTGGTCAGGTCTCCGTTCGGGTCATCGTCTTTGATAGCCCAAACGTAGCCGCCGGCGAAGCCGTTGGATTTGATGAAGTTCACTTTGCATTGCACCGACTCAGCATTGTCGTAGCTGAATGCGGTAGACGTCGTTGCGTTGAACATACGGGCCGCGCACCGAGTGGAGTCATAGCTGGGTGTGAAGCCGTTGTTCAGCAAGTTTACGATGGTCCCGTAGGTTGCGAGTCCGTCCGTCAACAGGAAATCGCATCCCGCAGCTGGACTGGACTGGTTATCACCCGTCGAGCAATTCCCCACACCATTGGCATTCGGAACCGGAGAAGTTCCGTTTGGAGTGAGGACTCCAGTCGGATCCGTAACTCCGGTCGCGTTCTGGTACATTCCGCCATTGGCTGAAGTCAGACCTCC